>JABAOC010007229.1_pt2 | contig 18055 bp, 26 predicted proteins | sample 7062161 | NCBI WGS metagenome assembly JABAOC01 (sample SAMN14538625, study PRJNA623070) | marine sediment metagenome | biome: marine biome [ENVO:00000428]; feature: marine pelagic biome [ENVO:01000023]; material: deep marine sediment [ENVO:00002113] | place: India: Gulf of Khambhat ... | reverse complement strand
GCGCCACATAAACCGAATAGAATCCCGTGTAACTTCCTGCTCCACAAGTGTTTACTCCGGTAAACTGCCGAAGATACCAGATAATACCAGGATAAATCGGACAACCAGTGGACCAAAACAAAAAGAAGAATTCCCGTTAATCCAAAAGTTATCGCCCTGGTCATAAGGGCCGCACCGATTGTCGCCCACCAGACAAAGAAGTAAGGATTGGAAACGCTGGTGAGGAAACCGGCGACAACCGAACCTTGAGAAAGACTGTAGTTTCTCTCATTTATTTTAAGGCGGGTTCTGAACATGGCAGAACCCATATAAATAAGAATCGACCCCCCGGCAATACCTACGACAGACTTAACCAATTCCAGGTGGAAAAATCTGGCAAAACCGAAGTAGATAATAGCTACCAAAGGAAGTTCAACTATTCCATGCCCCAGAGCCACCCCTATCCCGGCCAGGGGAGATTCGTAACCTTTGGATAATGTCACGGCAAACACGGGACCGGGCATCATGATTCCGGAAAGACTAATCAGTATTACGCTAAACAGGAATAGTATCAGGGACATATTGACGATAGAATTTAACCTTTAGACTTTGCACTCTCGATCATATGTTCCGGACCGCAAGTCTTGCCCCGCAGCCTTTTCTTCCTCTTCTGTCTCCTCTCCCACCAGCGTTCTATCCAGCTTTTTCCTTCCGCCTCTTCGATTATCTTGACCAGTTCCCTGACTTTTTCCTTTTCTATTTCGTAATACCATTTGCCCTCGCGACATACGGTGCTACGGGCTCCCATTATATCTACTCCGGTTTGCAGCAATGCCGATACATCGTCTTTTCCCAGGGAGCCAAGAAAGAGCGTCCCCAGCCCGTGACTGTGCGCTCCCTCCACAAAAGTGCGGAGTTCTTCGAGCGACATATAATCGAAAAGGTGTTTACCCCCTTTCTGCGCAACATCTATAACTGCTATATCTGCTTGAGAATCGACGAGAATATCCAGAGTCTCTCGGGGAGAGATAGAGCCGATCTCCTTATAATCGGCGAAACTGCATACAGCCACGCCGATTCTCTTATTAAACCTTTTTATCGTGTCACTAACTGCCTTAACCATTTTCGCTGCTTCCCTGTAGGAAGGCACCTTGTACAGTCCTACAGTAACATGGTCTTTTGCTCCTGATACAGCAGCTCCCAGCGCTGCCTGTGCTGCCGTACAGGTCATATAGCCAGGAAAATTTCCCACAGTGGCCCCCAGGCGAATTCTCCGGGGAATCTTTTTCCGGACAGTCTTTATAGTGTAAGGCAGATTAGCGCCCATAGAGCCCTCATGAAGATTTTTTACGCTGATCAGTCTGGCCCCGCCCTCGACTGCTGCCCGGGCATCCTGCAAAGTCATAACGGGAATTACCAGTTCCATTTATTTGCCTCCCTGCATTTACGCTTCGCTTAAGTCGTTAACCTGTGACGTAATTAAGTATATTATACCCAAAATCTACCGGTATTCAAGTAAATAATCGGTATGCCGGAAATTTTTTACTCTTCTTCAATACCCTTTTCAATTGTCGTTTCTTACCCGTTAAATATACTGCCCACATAAAAAAGAAGCCCCCGCAAGTTCAAAAGGCCCCGATCTAATTTCTTTTTACCCAAAAACGCTGCAGAAAAATTTTAACAGATTCTGGGAAGCTGTTCACCCGTAAGCATATCCAGAATTCTTTCTCCTCCTATTCCCGTTTTTACCACAACTCTACCTTTGTGATGGGAAACTACACTGCCAATTATCCGCGCGTCCTTTCCGTATCTATTCCTTCTCATAACACTCATAATTTTGGCGCAATCTTTTCGGGGAACGAAAGCTACCAGTTTCCCTTCATTGGCAATATACAGGGGATCGAAACCCAACATTTCACAGACGGCCTTAACCTCTTCCTTAACCGGTATCTTCTCCTCTTCAATTTCTATCCCCACTCCCGACTGTTGGGCTATCTCGTTAAGAGATGTGGCCAGTCCACCCCTCGTGGGGTCGCGCAGAGTGTGCACATTCTTGCTTACCTTCAGGATTTGGGAAACCATCGAGTTGAGTGGCTGACAGTCGCTCTTCACCTTTGTTCGGAAATCAAAACCTCCTCTGGCACTCAAAATAGCAATTCCATGGTCTCCGATCGTGCCGCTCAAAATTATCTTATCGCCAGGCCGCGCATTCCTGGAAGAGATATCGACTCCCGAATCTATCAATCCTATGCCCGAAGTGTTTATGAATATCTTATCAGCGCCACCTTTTCCCACAACCTTAGTATCACCAGCAACTATCTTTACGCCCGCTGACCGGGCAGCCCTGTTCATTGAATCGACAATCCGATCCAGGTCAAAGAGGGAAAATCCCTCTTCAATAATTGCTGAGGCAGTCAAATATAGAGGTCTTGCTCCCACCATAGCCAGGTCATTAACGGTACCGTTGACCGCCAGTTTGCCTATATCACCGCCGGGAAAATATATGGGGTCCACTACGTAGGAATCTGTGGTAAAGGCAAGATTGCCCTTGAATTCTACTACGGCACTATCGTCGAGTCTCGCCAGCGGCAGATTTCGGAATTTTTTCACGAAGCTCTTGATTAATTGATGCGTAAGCCTGCCGCCACTTCCGTGTCCCAGTAAAATCTTCTTCCCATCATCATCAAGTTTCTTAACCATATTTGTAATAGGCTGCACACGTCCCTTCGGAAGAGACCATGCACGGCCCGTAAGGCTCCTCCGGAGTACAGATTCTCCCATATAATTTGCATTGTGTCGGTTTCTTTACTCCCTTAAGCACTTCTCCACAGGCACAATCCGGATTCTCTTTACTCCTTTTTATTTTCGGTCGAAACTCTCTTTCCGCGTCAAAGCGAGAAAATTCTTTCTTCAGTTTCAGACCGCTTCCAGGAATAATTCCCAGCCCCCGCCATCTTACGTCAGCTACCTCAAATACTTCGGATATCAACTGCTGAGCTATCCTGTTACCCTGCCGACGAACAGCGCGAAAATATTCAATTTCTACTTCAGCCCTCTTCTCTTTTATCTGTCTCAGTAACATATATATGGATTGCAGAACGTCCAGGGGTTCAAATCCCCCGATCACGCAGGGAACGTCGTACTTCTCGGCTATAAATCTGTAAGCGTCACTCCCTATGGTAACGCTCACGTGGCCCGGGCAGATAAAACCGTCTATGTTTAAATCTTTTGACTTCGACAGGACCTCCATTGCGGGAGGAATCAGCTTATGCGAGGAGAAGACGAAGAAATTGCCAATTTTTTCTTTTTGCGCATCAAGGAGAGAAGCAGCAATAAGAGGCGAGGTAGTCTCAAAGCCAACAGCCAAAAGGACAACTTTCCTGTCAGGATTCTCGCGGGCAACCTTTAAAGCTTCGCTGGGACTGTAAATAATCCTCACGTCAGCGCCGTTGGCTTTTTCTTGCTCCAGGCTGGAATTGGTTCCGGGAACTCTCATCATATCGCCAAAAGTGGTAATTATCACCTTTCTATCCCCGGCTAAGGCAATCGCTTTGTCTATGTCTTCCTGAGAAGTGACGCAGACGGGACAGCCAGGACCTGACAGGAGATTCACATTCTCGGGAACCATTCCTCTCAATCCCTGCTTGAATATCACCATTGTATGGGTACCACAGACTTCCATAAGGTTGGCTTTGAAACAGTCCAATCTTTCTATCTTTTTGATTACTTTTTTCGCTATGGATCTGTCTCTGAACTCATCAACGAACTTCATGCCATCTCCCGCAAAAGCTTAAGCGTCTCCTCTGCTTCTTTCTCTCCCATCCTCTCAATGGCAAATCCTGCATGAATCAGGACGTATTCTCCCACTTTTATATTATCTATCATACGTACGTCGGCCTGTCTCTCTACTCCTCCCATATCTACCTGGGCGAGATTATTTTCTATTTTCAGTATTTTCGCCGGTATAGCCAGACACATCTTTCTATCCCTTCCTTCACTACTTCTACATTGAAAGATAGTTTGTTGAAAGATTGTAGCGGCAAAGCGTAAGCTTTGCCTGCCTGTAGGGGACAGACGCAGTTTATGCCGATCTTTCGGCATGCCGTCACTTTCTTTGGGCGGCCACGGAGTGCCGCCCCTACGATGCAGAGCTATCGCTCTGCTGCTACATCTGTTTTTTAACTATTTCATTAGCTATTATCGCCTGACCTAAAGAAATTCCTTCGTCGTTAGAAGGTATCTTTTTTTGATAATAACATATGAATCCGCGCTCTGTCAATTTCCTGAGGGTGAGGTCTAAAAGTAATCTATTCTGAAATACGCCACCGGAGAGGGCAACTCTATCAATGCCTGTCCTTTTCTTGATAATTAAACTGACGTCTCTTATTATATCGGCAATAGTATTGTGAAATCCATACGCGATAACTTCTACGGGGAGATTCCTTTGCAAATCCTCAACAATCCCCTCAACAATCAACGCCGGCTCAACCATGAGTTTACCTTTCTCATTTTTGATTTCATATTCATAACTTTTACTTCCTAAATTTCCCGAACGACGGGAAAGCTTCTGAGCCGTACTTTCCAGTTCCATCGCCGCCTGACCTTCGTAAGTATTAACGTCACATATTCCCAGAAGAGAAGAAACGCCATCAAAAAATCTCCCCATGCTTGAGCTCAACGGGGAATTTATTCTTTTATCTATCATTCCCAGAATAATTGGTATTTTCCTTTTCCACCTATCCATAATATCTATATGAGGAATCCTGTCACCAAAAGCATCCGCCAGGAGGCTTATTGCCATTCTCCAGGGCTCACTAACCGCCCTGTCTCCTCCCGGCAAAGGAAGATATTTTAGTTGACCGATTCTCAAAAAATCTCTGGAATCGGCAACCAAAAACTCTCCTCCCCAGATGTTCCCGTCTGCGCCGTAGCCAATTCCATCAAAAGCCACGCCAATGACTTTCCCTTTTACCCTGTTTTCTGCCAAACAGCTAACGATGTGCGCGTGATGGTGTTGCACCGGGACGCGCATAATTTCAGGTATTCTACGGGCAATGTCCAGGGCGTACTGCGTGGAAAGATAGTCCGGATGGAGGTCATGGGCAACTATTTCCGGAGTAATGTCAAACAGTTTCTTAAACTTCCCTAACATCTGTTCATAGTACTTAAGAGTCTTATGGTCTTTTAGATCGCCTATATATTGACTGACAAATGCATAGTTTTCTCTGGTCAAACAAAATGTATTCTTCAATTCAGCGCCACACCCCAGTATAGAAGCCACTTTCCCATCCAATTCCAGCGGAGAAGGGACATAGCCCCTGGCTCTGCGGATAAGAATTGGCTGCCGGGAAAATATCTGCACAATCGAATCATCACACCTGTTGTGGATGTCACGATTGTGGATAAGGAAGTAATCTGCAATATGGGAAAGGTTGTCGATTGCGTCCCGGTTACTAATTTCAATCGGCTGGTCGGAAAGATTGGCGCTGGTCATCACCAGAGGAGAGGCAGAAGAGAGACTACGAAACAATAAATAGTGCAACGGAGTATAGGGAAGCATCACGCCCAGAGAGTTATTATTGGGAGCCACCAGATCGGAGATCTTTGAGTCGTCTCTTTTTTTGAGAAGAATAACCGGTTTTTGCCAATGGGAAAGCAACTCCTCTTCCACGCGAGAGACTACGCAGTATTTCTTCGCTGTCTCCATATCCGAAACCATAATAGCAAAAGGTTTGTATGGCCGCTCTTTTCTTTGACGAAGCTTCTTTACGGCAACACTATTTGTAGCGTCGCATGCCAGATGGAACCCGCCCAGCCCTTTTATTGCCACAATTTTCCCTTTCTTCAGAAATTCCACACAAGCCCGCATTGCCCCCGACCCCTTGGGGTTATGCTCGGAGTCTATTGACTTATTTGCGGATTTTTGACTCTTTATAAGTTCTATCTCCGGCCCGCATTCGGGGCAGGCGTTCGGCTCTGCGTGGTATCGTCTCCAGGATATATCCTCATACTCATTGCTACACACAGGACACATTTGAAATTTTTTCATCGTGGTAAGAGAACGGTCGTAAGGCAAATCTTTGATTATGGTAAATCGCGGGCCGCAATTCGTGCAATTGATGAAAGGATAGTGGTAGCGGCGGTCGGAACTATCTTTCAATTCTTTAAGGCACTCCGCGCAAAGGGCTATATCGGGAGAGATAAGGACTTCCTTTTTTTGCCGGGAAGTGCTTTCCTTGATAGTGAAAGATTGCCAGCCGCGAGGCGCCCGATACATTATTTTTTTCTCCCTTATCTCGGCGGGAGGGGGTTTCCGCAAAGTAATCTCATCATAAAACTCCTTTACATTTTTCGTTCTGCCTTCCACTTCCATAACCACGCCCGCCGAAGTATTTTTCACCCAACCTCTAAGCCCGAACTCCTCGGCTAAGCGGTGCACAAAGGGACGAAAACCAACTCCTTGAACGACGCCCTTAACCGTTATTTTCGCTCTTGTTTCCATAATTCACACCTTGAGAAAAAGAAGAAAAAGGGGACAGGTACTTTTTTCATGGGGTTTCTCGAGAGGAGAGGAACGCATTACCTGATAATAATAAAAAAATATTAAAATATCAAGTAAAAAAGGGGACAGGCTGCTTTTTCAATAGAGAATTTTTCCGCCGTTCAGGAAGTAGATTCTGTCGGTAAGCGTTTTCAAAAAATTCATATCGTGGGATGCGATTATGAAAGAGGCGCCATCATTTTTTAGATAGTCAAGCACCTTGTGAGTGGAACGTTCGTCCAGTCCTGCTGTGGGTTCATCCAGAAGAAGAACCTCCGGCTCCATAGCCAGCACCGTAGCCAGGCAGACAAGCCGCTTTTCTCCCCAGGATAGCTTATAGGATGCCCTATTTATATATTTTTCCAGGCCCAACAATTGGGATATTCTATTGACTATTTCCCGGGCGTCCTTATGTGTTTTGCCCAGATTTAGCGGGCCAAAAGCAATGTCTTCGGCCACAGTGGGACAGAACAGTTGGTGGTCGGGATTCTGGAAAAGAAAGCCTACTTTCTCTCTTACGTCGTAAAAATCTTTCTCCTCCTGGCGAACCTTATCAAAGATTTCAATCTCACCTTCCTGGGGTTTCAATAAACCCATAATAAGATAAAACAGCGTCGTCTTGCCCGAACCGTTCGGCCCGACAATGCCTATTTTCTCGCCCTTTTCATATACAAAATCAAGCTTATCGAATACCAACTTATCCCCGGGATAAGCAAATTTCAGTTTTCGTATTTTTATCATGGCAACCTCCATAAATACTTGCCTGCTTCCAATGTCACCAGACACGCGGCGACAAAGATCATAGAAACAAAGAAAACAAAATCTTTCCTGGCTATACGAGTAAAATGGTCAAGCAAAGGAAACCTTCCTTTGAAACCTCTGCAGAGCATAGCCTGGTAGACTTTTTCCGAATGCTCGTAACTTTTCAGTACAAGCATACCTACAAGATAGGCATAACCCCGATAAGTATGAAGATTGGTAGCGGGCTTGAATGCCCTCATTTTCATTGCGTTATGTAACGCAGAATAGTCTTCGTGCAACACGCTTATGTAACGATAACAGAAAAAGAAAAGACTTACCAGTTTTTCAGGAACTTTCAAATGCCGGAGAGCGTGTACAAGCCGAAAAATAGGTATGGTAGCAACCAAAGCTATGGTTGCCAGTACGATGGCATTGGCCTTGAGCGTTATAGTGAGAGCGTAAAGGACGCCTTCCGCAGTCGCTGTCAAAGGCCCGATGGTGAAGATACTTTTACCGGCAACGCTGAACGGCAATATGAGCCAGAGAAAAAGGATGAACAGGTTGACCGCCAGCAGCCTGTTTAACAGTGGCCTAATATGAAGACGGGTAAGTGAGACGAGAATGATACTGGCCATAAGCGAAATGGAAGGCACAGTCACCCCTCTGGCTATCGCTACTATCACGATAAAAGGAAAAAGACTTATTAGTTTGATTCTTGGATCAAGCGAATGGATTAGCGATTTTCCTTCTGAAAATTCCTCAAGATGCATACTACTTTTCCTCCCGACTTCTCAATTTTTCCTTTTATATTTGAAATAGATTACCAGGCCCATAAGCCCCAGTATGTAGCCCAGGCCGCCGATGATATCTTGCAGAGATGGTTTTTGCATCTGCTCTTCAATTCTTAACAGTTTCTTCATTATGGGAGCGGTCTTATTTTCTACGGCACGCTCGACGAGGAGCTGCAATTGGTCATCAGAAATTTGCGTCGCTCTTTCCGGCGGTGCCTGCCTTTTCTCTATATCCCTCTTCGCGGGCGCTGCCTTATCCGGAGGTCTTGCCACGCCCATGGCCTCCCTGACCTCGTCTTCGCCAAGTGAGTATTCATTTTTGTGGCCCATACTGGCAGTCAACACTATGCTAAGGCCGGTGGCCAGAGGTATTTTGAAGGAAAATTCACCGTTCTTATCGGTCTTACCTGTAAGTAAAAGTCTGTTATTTTTGGCATCGAAGACCTCTATCGTTGCATCGATTACCTTTCTTCCGTCACTGAAATAACTTTCCGTATAGACCATGCCCTTCTCAGCATAAGCAAAGATGTTTACTTTATGAGCCAGGCCGTTGCTGCCAACCAGCAGCACAAGTATTAGCCCGATTGAGACTTTCTTGCACACGCCCATAACTGTTCCTCCCTTAAATCTTGGCCTTTCCCGCCAAAAGTTCCGGCCTTATCTTTTTCAGAGAAACGACTGCCGTGGCAGTTATCAACCCTTCAATAATCATAACCGGCAAATGTGCAATCACAATTAGCTTCGCTACTGTCAGGAATGCTTCTCCCGTAGTCACCAGACTCAGGGCTACCAGTAAGGCACTTCCCAGGATACCGACCACGCCGCAAAGGAAGGCGGAAAAAACGAGCATATAGGGATCATGCTTAATGGTGAAAAGCCGGAAAAGGTAAAAACTGACCACTGCCGGTAAAGCTATGTTGAAAGTATTGACTCCCAGGGACGTAATTCCGCCGAACTGGAAAAGGAGCGCCTGCAGGCTCAACCCCACGAGAATTGCCGAAAAGGCCGGCCAGCCAAGCAACAAACCTATAAGACCATTCAATACCAGGTGGGCGCTCGACGGGCCAATAGGGACGTGGATGAGCGAGGCTACAAAAAAAGCAGAAGTCAAAACCGCTACCTCGGGAATTCTTTCATACTCCATTTTCTTAAGTCCCAGAGAAACGCCGCCGGCAGCGAGTACCACACCTGCCACGAGGACGGGAGCGGAAAGCACTCCTTCCGAAATATGCATAAATTCTCCTTCTTATTATTTCATGTCATGTGTCTTGATCCAGAGCACAGCTCCTATTTCCACCGATTTGTCTTCGCCTTTATACTTTATTTTCTTCCTATCTTCATTTAGAGCGGCAAATCCCCACCATCCTGCTTTAGGCATAGCATAGGTAAACACGCCACTCTTGTCGGCTTTTACGACCTGTGTAATCATCGGGTCAGCCGGCCACCCGACCTTGCCTTCCTGGTTGTAGTACTCAACTTCTACCTCTGCGTAGGGTACGGGTTTCCCGTTAACTTTTACAATCCCTTGAAAAACATTTCCCGCCCAGAGCCCATAGGGCCTGGTCAAAGGAATGATTTCTGTTTTCAAGCCGGCCTCTTCATCCCAGCCTTCTTCCATACCCAGTGAATTTACAATTACTTTGGTGTAGTGAACAATAAAACAATCTTCCGCCGGCTCCCAGTAGGGTTCAGGCTTCACGTAAAATACGTGGTCACCCGGACGTTTGATTTTGTAAGTGGTCTCCCAGGTGGAAAAACCTTTTACTTTTTTCTCCTTAAGAGTGCCCAACAAATTCTCTCTCTTGCCCATAACCATCACCCCGAACCGGGCTGGTCTCTCCATGTTCATATAATGGCCTTCCATCGGATGTATGAACATGACTTTCAAGGTGACGTTCTTGTTGTCGGTTTTGGTAACCATATCATCTGAGGGAATTATCATCCCAAAATGAGCCCTGCAGATACCAAAAATACCGATTAGAAAAAGAATTATGAAAACCAGACTTTTAACAAGCATTGCTTCTCCTTTTTTCATCGTTATTATACCTCCTGCTTTGAGTTAACTCAAGTACTAATTTTCGCCAGCGCAATCTTCCCTCTCAAAGCTGGCCGGTGAAAATCTTAAAAACTTAATACCGCCTGCACGGAAAACAGATTATCATCCACACTTGGTGTCTCACCATTTATCTGGTATTCGCTCCTTAGAGAGAGATTCTCTATGAGGTCGTATCCCAATCCCATAGTAACTCTGGTTACTCCATCATCTCCTTTAGGTTTCCAATACCCGTAGCGAACTACTCCATAACCCTTTTCGGTCGCTCTGCCCAGTAACTGGACGTAAAAGCCTTCGTGTTCACTCTTGGCGCCGCCGGGAAACTCTTCTTTTCCCGTTACAAGTTCTCCTTTTATGTCCAATCGCTCGTAAGCAAATTGAACATCTCCTCCCATTCTGGAAAGTGCCTCATCAGCCGCGCCATCCAGATAAGGGCCCTGGGCATAGGAAAAGCCGAGCTCAAGGTCTTTCATGGGCGAAAACCCTAAACGACCGCCTGCTGTTTTGCTATTGTTGTTATCGGTTATTTGATTGACAGGAACACCACTGTCTTCTCCCATTCCATTCACCACATACACGTTGCAATTCAGACATGGTGCAGAGCCGTGGATATTTACCCCTATGTCTCCCCATCCACCGTCCATCATCAGTTCCGTAACCAAGGGCGGTGTGACCAGTCTTCTGTCAGGAGTGGCCAAGACCCGATAATCGATACCAAAGGGCATGTCAATTAAACCAACCTGTATTCCTAATCTGTCTTCCTCCAGCAACTTGAAATCGACCAGCGTTTGACCCAGACCTACCTCTTCTCCTTCCACCACAACTGCACCTTCAAAAGAGACCTTTGCAGAAAATTCAGCTACAAAATCAATCTCAAATGGTCCCAAGCCAAATATTGCGTTTTCTCCTTGTCGGCCTTGACCAAGAAAGTCTACAAATCCCGAGACTTCCAGCTCGGCAAAAGCAGGGACTGTAGTTACACACAAGACCAAAAATAGAAGAGTAAATATCTTTTCTCTCACCGTTTGTCTTCCTTTTGCCGTTATTCTTGATACATTTTTCAAAATCGTGTTACGAATAGCCAAAAAAATAATACTACACTATTCCCTTGCCGGTTGTGGCCATGGTCAAAGAGCCGTGCTTAACACCTTTTGTTGCCTTCAGGCTGGAAGCCAATTCCTCCACTTCCCCGGGCTTACCCTTCACTACCACTATCTCCAGGCAATTGTCCTCGTCAAGATGAATATGTTGCGAGGAAATGACGAGCCGATGGAAGTCGTGCTCCACATCGGTTAGTCTATTGACCAATTCTCTCCTGTGGTGGTTATAAACCAGAGTAATCGCCCCCACAACCTCTTTACCCTCTTTCCATTCCTTCTTGACTAAATTCTCTCTGATCAAGTCCCCGATAGCTTTGGAGCGAGTGGGATAATTCTTCTCTTTGATATGTTTATCAAATTTGGCCAGTAGTTCTTTCTCCAGCGATATGCCAAAACGGACTAAATCTGCCATGCGTTCGTCCTTTGTGTTACTTTTTTGATAATTGTAGCACAATCTATCTATTTATGTCAAGTATTTTCTTATTCGCCTTCGATGCTTTGCAGGTAAACGTTTTTTCCCCGGGTGATTTCTAAATTGTTATCCCCGCAAGCGGGACACTCCAAAGTGGAACTTTGCTGAACATTAATTTCTTTTCCGCAAGCCCAACACTTCGCCCGTAACGGCTCTTTTGTAATTTCCAATTCTGCCTTCTCGGCAATAGTGCCGGGCATAACGTGGTCCCTTAAGCTATGTCTCAAAAAATCCTCTTCAATTCCCGCCGCCTCTCCCACTATCACCACGATCCTGGTGACTTCTCTTAGATTATTTTCTTTTGCTTTATCTTCTACCAAGCGGAACAAATCCTGAGCTACACCTAATTCATGCATATAAACCTCAAAGGAAAGGTTCAGTCTCTTTCCAATACTGTAACGATCTTTTCTAAACCCTCTCTCACTGGCCGGGAAATTTCTCTCCCCAATTCTGTGGTTTCTGGCTGTATGCCTAAAAGGAATACATTTGCAGAGGTCTCTTTTTCCAAGTATTTCGCTACCAAATTCAAACTCACATTATGCGTGGAAAAAGACTCATTCCTTATATCGCCCTTTTCCATAACCTTTATCGTTCCCGGAGAAGCATTGAAGTCAACCGCGTCAATCAAAACTATTGTGTCCGGTTTTTCTTTAAGAATCTTTTCCAGATAATTTTCCGGAGCTTCACCGACGTCAAACAAAACCAGAGAAGGTAGAGGATTTTTTACTCTGCTTATTATCTCCGGGCCGACCCCGTCATCGCCACGTAAACGATTCCCGATACCTACGATCGATACTCTGCCCTGAAATCTATTTTTGAGTTCCGTCAGTTCCATTAATTTTTAGACAATTATTTTTCGGCTCTCTTTTTGCCCCAGATATCTTCCAGCAGAACTTCTCGACGACACCGGGGACAGAGGAAGCGAAAGATGTGTGCCCTCCGCAAAGGAGGACCTATTATTGGCGGGGCCTCTACTAATTGCAGCTCTCCCGACTTGGCGAGTAATAAAGGCATATTACCATATGCCAGGGGTCCCAGCTTACTGGCCAGAAAGTAAAGGTGGTCTTTGGCTCCCATCACTTTACCACACTCCTCACAAACCAACAATTCCTTCTCCACCTTAACCGTAGCCTCTTTCCTGTTAAATAGAGCCAGATCGTATTCTCCGGTGAGTTTGATTCCTTTTTCCGTAATGCAATTCGCCTGACACTGCCCGCAGAAAATACAGGTGTCAAAATGCAAAACAAATCTCCGCATGGGTGGTTTTGCTGTAATGTCATCTATGACATCGATTACCTTTGCTGGACAAACTTCTGCACAGGCACAGCAGCCGACGCAATCTTCCTCATAAAACTCGGGCTTCCCCCGAAACTTCTCCTGAGGCACATGNNGTATACGGACCCTTTATGATTGCTTTAATTGCTTCTTTTAATTCCCGTAATTTCGGATACTTCATCCCCTGCGCTCCTGGCGAGAACTTGCTTGTTTGTCTTCCTGATACTTATCGCAGACCGATTTATCCCAGAGTTTTACTCCCGAAATATGTGCTCCCCGAGCAATGGCATGTGCAGATACTGGGGCGGTCAATATTAAGAAGACAATACAAAGTAAAGCTTTAATTCCACTAGCAGTAAATCCGCGGAATAGAAATAGCCCGAATAGAATACTACAGGTCCCCAGTGTTACACATTTGGTAGAAGCCTGAAGCCGATTGTATACGTCGGGAAGCCTCACCAAACCAATGCAGCCAAAAAGGTCAAATACCAGTCCAACCGCAATAAATATATATCCGATTATTTCTACCATTATTCCTCGAACCCCTTTCCTTCAAGGTATTTAGCTAAGGCAATAGTAGCAATGAAACTCTGCAAAGCCCAGGCAATACCAATATCAATATACCAGGGCCTTCCCGTAGGAATGCCCAGAACAGCGCAAAGACCAACAATTAATATTCCCAATATATCAATGGAGACTACCCTGTCCGCTGGAGTAGGACCTCTCAAAATTCGATATAGACAAAATATGGAGCAAAGTAAAAGGATAAAGAAAAAGCGCATAAGACTAACTGACTGCCACTCCAGGAGCGAGGCAGGAGGATAGAATATTATTGCTCCAATTAGTGCAATTATTATTAATAATCCTACCAGCCAGCGTAATCTCCTGTTCATGTTTACATCTCCTTTGGCATCCGCAGTGGTCGGGCACTCTTTAGAGTGCCGACCCGTCACCCTAAAGGGCGACCGACCAAACCTATTCGAAAATTCTCCTCAAAATGGGTTCAAACCTGCCTACAATCATTTTCGTTGCCTTTTCCACATCTTTATCCTTAACGTCAATCCAGTGGACGTAGAGGACCCCTTCTTCCTGGTTAACATCTACGCTTAAAGTCCCGGGCGTAAGCGTGATGGAATTAGCCAGAAATGTAAGGCCTGTATCCGACTTCAGACTCGTCTTTACTTTGACTATTCCCGGATTAATGGGAAGATCCGGATGACCTACCCGATAGGCCACATCGAAATTTGCTTTTATGCATTCCCAGATAAAAATGGGCAAATAATAGAGCAACCAAAAATATCGTTTGGGATGTCTGAAAAGATATGGACGCTTGACAAACATGTCCCCGGTCATAAAGGCAACAAATGTTGCTACCAGAATTCCAATTGAAACGTGCTGCCAGTCTGGTGGCCAGGTTAAGCCAAACCAGACTAATATCGCCAGAAAAAATAAGACAATCCTACTTTTCACTATCGTATACTCCCGAAAATGACCTGGGCGTAATTATTACCATTCACTAAGACCTCAGTGGCTAAATTAAGAAAATTCTTCTGTATCCCGGGGATTAATAGTAATCCTCCGAATATGCAAATAATAGACAAGGCAATCATCGATAATTTCATTGTTAGAGGAACTTCTCTTATTCCCTTCAATGAGTTCTTTAACTGTCCAAAAAACGCCAATCTCTGTACTTTCAAATAGTACGCTAATGTTAATATACTCACCAGGACAGCGATAGCAGCAAAGATAAAATGCTTGGCTTGAATTGCAGCCAGAATAATCAGTAATTTGGACCAGAAACCGCTTAGAGGTGGTATACCGGAAATAGACATTGAACCAACCAGAGAAGAGTATCCGGTAACCGGCATCCGGGATGTCAGACCGCCCATTTTTCTCAAATCTCTCGTGCCGGTTGCGTATTCTATTGAGCCGGAATTTAAGAATAGTAAAGACTTAAAAGCCGCATGATTAAACAGGTGGAATAGCCCCGCCAGGATTCCCAGAGGCGTTCCCAAACCTATCCCCAGAACAACATAACCTATCTGACTGATACTGGAATAGGCAAATAATCGCTTGATATCTTCCTGTCCCAAAGCCAGAAGCCCACCCAGAATCATAGAGATGGTTCCCAGGACCATCAGGATATAAGATGAAATAGCGCTCATTCCCAGAACATTGAAAAAGATTCTGGCCAATGCATAAACACCCAGAGCCTTAATCAATACCCCGGAAAGCATCGCTGATATGGGAGCAGGTGCCGAGGGGTGAGCATCGGGTAGCCAGGCATGGAATGGTACCAGGGCTGCCTTTAATCCAAAACCCATGAGAAATAGAACGCTGACAAAAAGGACTATCTGACCCCCTCCTCTTTCTGCCAAAGTGCGAGAAATATCTGCCATATTTAGACTGGAGGTATAACTATATAATAAAGCAATGCCCAGGAGTATAAAAGAGGAAGCTAAACTTCCCATCACCATATATTTGAAAGAAGCTTCTAACTCCTCATGCTCCACCCCGAAAGCAACCAGGGCATAACTTGAAATAGCGCCAATTTCCAAAAAAACAAATAGATTAAACATATCCCCGGTGACGATTACCCCGTTCATGCCGGCGAGCATCAATAAGAATAGAGTATAGAACTTCCATTTGGCGGTATATCTTTCCATGTAACTTATAGAGTAAATAGTAACCAAAAATGCGATCAAGTTGACCGTGACCAGCATAAAACTAGTCAGACTATCCAAAACCATACAGATTCCAATAGGTGGTATCCATCCGCCGACCTTATAAACGACGGTTCCAGACTGCTTAATCAAAAGAAGAGAAAGCAAAGAGAGAGAAAGTAAGGAAAGAGTAGCTAAATTGGAAAAAGTATCAGCAAATCCTCTTAACTTTTTTCCTAAAAGAGAAACTATGAAAGCAGAACCTAACGGGATCGCCACAAACAATGGTAATAACTTAGGAGTAACAGGTAACAGCGCCAGATTCATCGCTTATCCTCGTAATCTTCTGATTTTGGTAATATCGAAAGTTCCATATTTATCATAGATTTTTACAGCAATAGAAACAATCAAAACAGTAACGGCTAAACCAATAACGATAGCGGTCAGGATTAGTGCCTGAGGAAGAGGGTCAACCATATTCTGGACCACTTGCTTTTCAGCAAGTATTGGCGCGCGGCCTTGTGCACGATAGCCAACCAGTATGAAAAATAGATTAACCGCATACTCAACAATCCCGATACCAATGATAATCTTGATAAGGTTTCTCTTTACCAGGATACAGTAGACACCAATAAAGAATAGAACAAGGCACATTAAATAAATCATCGATTACTCTCTTTTTACAGTTATCTTCAAAAATATTAAAGCAACGAATACGGCGAATAGACCAGCTCCTACTTTAAGACAAATAGCAATATTACATAAAGGAATAATCCCTGCGCTAAAGAGATTGAATGGTCTACCTTTAAGAACGAAATTAAGAAAGAAATACCCTCCCACAATTCCCACAAGGGCAATGGTCAAAAACATTATTGCCCCAAAACTCTCGAAGAAAGCGGCTGCACCACGACTCAATTTTCTTAATGCCAAATCTTTGCCAAAGGCAAGCATAAGATGTATAAAAGATAGAGCGATGATTACGCCCCCAGGAAAGCCACCACCTGGCGAAAGATGGCCATGTGTGACAATATATATTCCGTATAAAAGAATTAACCCTATTGTGAGGCGCGTAATCGTCTTGACAATCAGGGTCATACCCGGCTGTTCGGTTTTCTTATTCATCTTCCTCTCTCACAGTCTCATTGACTTTCTTACGTCCAATCCGGCGCAAGACCGCTAAAACCCCGATCACTGCAGTAAAAAGCACAGTCGCTTCGCCTAAGGTATCATAGGCACGGAAGTCTAGTATCACTGAAGCAACCAGATTGGTCGCGCCTGTCTTTTTCAACCCTTCAGCCAGATAATTCTGGCTAACTCTCATTATGGGATGTCCGAATGATGGTAAATCTTTCAAAGCGCGGTAAGCAAAAAACAGAAAGCCTCCGATGAACAAAAGAACCGTGACCGCGTTAACAATTTCCTTTCCTCGCTCCAGTGTTGGAATATCTCTCTTTATTGTTGCCCTGATTAAAATGATTAAACACAATATCTCCACAACCAACTGGGTGATGGCCAAATCAGGCGCTTTTAGAATCAAGAAAGCAACGGATAATCCTAAACCCACTGCACCCACAGCAACTACTGAAGAGAGCAAATCTTTTATCTCCACAGCAATTATTGCTCCCAAAATCATAAATAAAAGGAGAACGTATAACTCAAACATAGCTCTAAATCCTAAACAGCATAATTATGAAAAGAATCAGCATGCCGAAAAGAGACCAAAACAGATATGTAGATAATACTCCACTGTGAATCTTTCTTAATCCTCGAATAAAGAAAAATACAAATCTTGTTCCCTGGTCATAAATATCGAAAAGTTTCTTTTCGCTTTTTCTATAGATTCCTTTAAGTGTGGCCAAATCTCTTATTGTATCATAGAAGTCCACCCCGGTTACACGGCTATCCTGGGGAATTATCTCGCCACCAACATAAGCCGTATCCGTGCGCAAGCCCTTGATCCTGCCTAACCAATAGATAATTACTCCCAAAACGATCCCAATAATAATCAGTAACGTAGCCAGACCTGGCGACCAGAAACCAAGGAAAGAAACCCCAGGAACCGCGGGCAAAATAAGATTCTTTAAAGGAACCTTGTATGCAAAAACACCAAAGATTACACAGAGTCCTGCCAGCACTGCCATAGGAAACCACATAGCAAATGAGACTTCTTTTCGTTTTGGTTCCGGGGAAGGGGTAGTGGTCGATGAGGAGCCTAAAAACACAGAGTGGATCAACTTCATAAAACTGGCCAATGTCAAAGCACTACCAAACATAGCTGCCACTAACCAGATAATCCATAATTTGTCGCCTCCTTTGCCCAGTTCAATCACTCCTTGATAAACCATCCACTTGGAGACAAAACCGTTAAAAGGCGGAACGCCAGAAATTGATAATGCAGCAATCAAACAAGTAATGAATGTTATGGGCATCAGTTTGGCCA
>JABAOC010005066.1_pt5 | contig 18061 bp, 21 predicted proteins | sample 7062161 | NCBI WGS metagenome assembly JABAOC01 (sample SAMN14538625, study PRJNA623070) | marine sediment metagenome | biome: marine biome [ENVO:00000428]; feature: marine pelagic biome [ENVO:01000023]; material: deep marine sediment [ENVO:00002113] | place: India: Gulf of Khambhat ... | reverse complement strand
AGGCTCCCCTCGTCCCTTTCCTCGATGCTCGTCAGCACTACAAGCCCCTCCACCAAATCGATCTCTCTTTGCTCCGGCTCCTCGAAAACCCTGGACCTTCCCCGCTCCGTTACCCTGCAGAGGAACCTGTCCACATGAAGGATAAGTACTCTCATTTTCCGAGAATTCTCCAAAAAAGCCAGATATGTTCGGGAAACCTTTCAAACAATAATAATCGATAATGCCGGAACCCGCAAACAATCGATCAACACCCGGTGATTACGCAACGATTGGATGCTTGACGTTTAGACAAACAGGTGCAACGTTTTTTCCCGCAAATTCCCCGAAAAGTATCTTTCTTCCATCTGGTTCCAAATAGAGAAAACATAAATTACATCAATAAATAAGCCCGTTATGGGTGAGAACCCTTCCACACCGCCGTTCAGAGGGATGTTAAGAACGTTACGCTCAAATTCTCCGAGGCAGGCATACCGTCTTTCCCTTCTCCGTGCCCCCCATCTCTTCCCATCCACCTGCCACCGAATTTCAGAACACCCATGCTGGACAAGGGCCGCATAACACTGCGATAATGATTTTACACCCCTATGGATGGAGAGAGCCCACGAACGCTTTTCACTGCCCGAGCGGCAAGGAGGTGAAGCCATGTCACCGTTTCGCAGCCTTAAACAATACCTCGAGGAAAATGGCGTAAAATACGAGCATTTGGTCCACTCTGAAGCCTACACATCGCAGGAAAAAGCAGCCCTCTCCCACACCCCGGGAAAGCAGAGGGCAAAATCGGTGATCATCTGGGGAAACGGGAAGCTCTACATGGTGGTTATCCCGGCACACAAAAAACTCGATTTAGAAAAAACAAAAAGGTGTCTCGGTGACCGCACTGTCAGACTCGCGAAGGAAGATGAGTTTACCCACATTTTCAGCGGCTGTGAACTAGGCGCTCTGCATGTATTTGGGAATCTCTACAACATTCCCGTACTCGTCGATGCATTGCTGGGAGAACAGGAGGAGATATTTTTCACCGCATGCACGCACCATGATACGGTGAAGATCACATTCGCCGATTTTGAGCGACTGGTTATGCCCACGAAATGCGATGTCGTGCTCGACATCGACTGACGTGTTATTGCACGTAGCTGATGCGGTAAACTACTCCTGCCAGATCGTCTGATATCAGAAGTGAGCCGTCCGCCTTTACGAGCACATCTACCGGACGGCCGAATGGACGGCTTCCCTGGAGCCACCCCTCGGCAAATACCGAGTAACGAACCGCCCTGTTTCCATCGAGCTCGACCAGAGAAATCCTGTAGCCTATTGGTACGCTGCGGTTCCATGAACCGTGCTCGGCGATGAAAATCTGCTGGCGATATTTTTTCGGAAACATTCCCCCCGTGTAAAAGCGCATGCCCAACGATGCTACATGGGGTCCCAACTTTATCGCCGGAGGAACAAACTCCTCGCATCGGCGCTTCTTCCCAAATTTGGGGTCGGGAATATCACCACCGTGGCAATAAGGAAAACCGAAGTGTAGCCCCTTCACCGGCGCGCGGTTCAACTCATCGGGCGGAAGATCATCACCGAGCCAGTCGCGGCCGTTATCGGTAAACCACAACTCACCCGTTTCCGGATGCCAGTCGAATCCCACTGTGTTCCTTACCCCCGCAGCAAAAACTTCAACACCGTGGCCCTCCAGTCCCATTCTCAGAATCGATGCGTACCGCTCATCATCTCTCTCACAGACGTTACAGGGGGCGCCGACGGGAACGTAGAGATATCCGTCGGGGCCAAAGCGGATAAATTTCCATCCATGGTGACGGTCTCGTGGCAATTGATCATAGAGGACCTGTGACGCCGGGGGATTTTTAAGGCGGGTCTCTATATTATCGAACCGGATGACCCGGTTCAGGCATGCTACGTAGAGAGATCCCTTTCTGAAGGCGACCCCATTTGGCATGTTCAGCCCACTGGCAATCGTTACTACTTCATCGGCCCTGTTGTCGCCGTCTGTGTCGCTGATCGCGTACACCTTGCCTTCCTTCCTTGTTCCGACAAAGAGGGTCCCCTTTTCCCCGAGGGTCATCGAACGCGCACCCGGGACGTTACGGGCGAAGATGGTTATCGCAAATCCGGGAGGAAGGACGATCTTTTCAAGGGGGATTTCATCTCCAAACGAGACCTGATGAAAGGCAATTTGCAGAAAAAATCCAAGAAGACAAGCCGAGAAGAGAGCTGGGGGTGGGATTTTTATTTTCATCTCGATTCACTCCTCGCTCCAATTGTTCTATAATCTTAGGTTCGTGATCTACCCTTCGGGTTTCAGGGTGACTCCGTTGGAACTCAGCGGTGATTAAAGATAGAATGGGCCATCACGCGCAATTAACCTATCAAGGATATTTTAATATAATGAAAGGAGGAATGAAATTGGGCAAGACGCTTACGCTTATCCTGACTTTTGCCATTTTATCGAGTGCAGTAATGGCGGGAAACGGCACAGAGACAAAAAATCCGATGGTCATGATCGAAACTTCCCTCGGGGACATAAAAATCGAACTCAACCCCGAAATGGCTCCGCTTTCGGTGGAAAATTTTCTCGCCTACGTCAAAGAGGGGTTCTTCGACGGCCTCGTATTTCACAGGGTCATCAAAGATTTCGTCATCCAGGCTGGCGGATTCCTCCCTGACATGAAGCCGAGGCGACCGACGCGGCCGCCGATAAAAAACGAAGCGGGCACAGAACTCTCGAACGAGCGGGGAACGATCGCAATGGCCCGCACCATGGAAGTCGACTCGGCCACCTCACAGTTTTACATAAACGTTGCAGACAACAAAAATCTCGATCACGTGGACAAGACGCCAAGGGGATATGGATACGCGGTCTTCGGGAAAGTCATAGATGGAATGGACGTGGTCGATAAAATTCAGGCTGTCTCCACTCACCAGGTAAAAATGTTCAGGGATGTGCCGCGCGAACCCGTTGTTATAGAGAAAGCAAGATTGCTGGACGAGTAAAAACGCAACCGGGGAGAGCGGTTACGCTCTCCCCGAAAATAAGCGACGAACGCGACGATGCCAACTATGGCCGCAAAGAAGGGCAAGAGCGTCGAAATGGCCCACGAAAGATCGGTCGGGACAGTTGAAATAAAACGTATAAAGTCACCTTACCCGGAAAAGTTTCAACAGGAAGGGTATTCCGGATGGTTAGGCGCTTACCTGATCAATCAGGCCGCCTTGGGCACGTCCTTACCCAGAACTGCCTTTGACATTCCGGAATCGGGAAGAGGCCACTCAGCCCAGAATATCCTCCCCCTTTCACCCTCTTCGGAGGAAAGATAACCGAGCAGGACAATAGCGATGGCAGCAAGAAGCAGTATCAGCCCGCCAGTAAATGATACCCCGATCTGGGACGTGTAAAGGATGGCTTCCATGACTCGCACCTCCTTTTTTACGCCGACATCTTCATCCACCGGGGATTTCGCAGGGCCCGGCGAACTCCGGGATCAACGCTTCTTCTTTCCGCTTATACTATAGAGAATTTGTGAAATAGATTCTGTGAGACCTTTCACAAAGATATCCGGTCAGAATGCGCTCCATCACACTCAAGATTTGAGATATTCTTCCAGGGTTGACCTTTTTATGACCAGTTTCCTCCCCTTATTGCTGAGAAAGCCCATATCCTTGAATTTCTTGAGCTGATGGGTAACGGTCTCCCGCGTCGTTCCGATCAGGTTCGCAAGCTCCTCGTGGGTAAGGGGAAAAGGAATAACCGTCCCATCGTGCGTCTGTGTGCCATGTTCATCGCAGATCTCGAGGAGAACCATCGCCAGGCGATGATAGGACCAGGTGTGCCCGAAGTGGGCAAATTCCCTCTCTATCTTCATCAGTCTCTTCGATAGTATTTTGATAAAGTTTTGACAGACCATGGGGACCACCTTTAAAATTTTGAAGAAGTCTTTCCGGGGAATGGCCGTCACGGTAACATCCATGCTTGCCAGCGCCGTGACGATTCTCTTATCGCTGGCGAACAAGAGCTCGCCGAAAATGCTGCCCTCCTTTAAAATGTGCAGAATCGTCTCTTCACCCTTTTCCGAATGAGAAATGAGCTTCACCAGCCCACTGTTCAGGATATATATACAGTCGCTGTGGCTTCCCTCGGAGAAGATATGCGATCCCTTGGGAAAATGCCGCTCCCTCATGAACTGCTCAATAAATACGGCCTCATTTTTCGCGATACCCCTGAACAGTTCAGATTCTGAAGTTTGAGAGAGCATTCGCACCCCACATCCAGCTACAGGGAGGAACTGCGCTCCACACATATAGAATACCATTCTTCCCCCACCATCTTCAAGATAACCCATCTAATTCAGCAATTTTGCATCGGATCGGTGGCTGGAACCAGGCCGCAGTTGTGGCCCCGACAGGGTGAAACCGAAACTTTCTTTTCCCGCGAGGAAAAAGTCTGAATCTCCGGTGAAGCGCGGCAATCAAATGAGTAAACAGTGAGGATCGGGGTTGATATCATGAAAAAGGCATTCTCGATCATCATTACGATGGTTTGTGGAATATGGCTCACCGCACTTGCGGTCCCTTCATTTGCATATCACGACAAGTTGTCGGAGCATGAAGCAAAGGCGAATACAGCCGGTTCAAATATGGCCAGAACCGTGGAGTACTGCCTCTCCAGCCGCAGCGATGCGGACGAGGACAGAAACCTCATTGAAGCATCGCAGGTTGCCAGCGCATTTCCCCTCTACGGAAGCAGGGAGGAGAAAGTTTTCCGTCCTTCTGCGACGCTCTTCAGCTACGACGGCAACCTCGATTTCAAGCCGAAGAAACTGTTCGACAGGCAAAAAAAACAACCCGCGAGGGATTGTATAATCGTGCGGGAGCTGGCACCTCAATAAACGCCATCTCAGATTGACAGTAAATCGTCCCGTTTCCCGAACCGAAAACATCCGCGCTTGTATAGCGACCGTTTTAGTCCGAAAGGCAATAAACAGATCCAGACCAAACCCACCTTGTGAAAAGGCAAATACAACCAACTCCCCTAGAATCTCGGGTAAACAACACCTTCTATGGAAAAAACATCAAGAAAGGCTCTTCAACATTTTTTTGTTGAATTTCCCCATTTTATCCCGTAAGTTAATTCTATATAAACAATCGAGGGGCTTTGGCTCAGGAATAAGGTATTTCGGAAACTGTCGATCCGCGTGTAACCGACGGCTGCAGTTTCTGACCATTATCCTGGCCAGCGCTTAATATCACACTTCCACCCTTTTTACAAAGGGGCGAAGTGAACAGAAAAATATCTAATGAAGGAGGCCACAATGAGGCATCTCGTATCGTTGTCAATTGTCATTTCACTTGTAACTTTTTTATTCGTCGCTCCTGGCTGCCAGCAAAAACCGAAAGAAGAAGTGAAGCCGGCAGAGGTTACCGAACCCGCTAAGGAGATGGGAAAGGAAGTCATGGAGGAAGGAAAGGAGGCTAAGCTGTCGAGGAAGGGAAGGAAGCTGTCGGTGAGGCCGTTGAAGAAGGCAAGGAAGCCGCGGGGGAAGTGATGGAAAAAGGCAAGGAGATGATGGAAAAGCCCCCAGCGGAAAAGTAAAATAACCGAATCGGAGGAAGTGATGAAGAAAAACCTAATTGGACTTTTCATCATGTCGCTGGTGTTCCTTTTCTACATCGCTCCCGGCTGCCAGGCGAAACCGAAAGAGGAGGCCAAACCTGCCCGAGAAGGGAAAGAGTTGATGGGGGAGGCCGCGGAAACGGGAAAAGCGGCGAGCGGAACGATGATGGCGGACAAAGAGGGTGCTGCCAGTGCGGAAACTGCAGCAAAAGCCGCCTCAGAAGTTAGTGATGAGGGTGAAGCTCTTTTCAAAACACATTGTGCCATATGTCACCCAGACGGCGGCAACATCATCAATTCCAAAAAAACGCTCCATAAGAATGACCTCGATGCAAACAACATCAAGACGGCGGAAGATATCGTAGAGAACATGAGGAATCCGGGGCCGGGAATGACTAAATTCCCGGAGGAAAAGATTTCCAACGAAGACGCCACCAAGATCGCTGAATACATACTGAAAACCTTTCAGTGATGCGATTCGGGTTTCTCTGCTCAGGGCAGGCAGGACCGGGACATATCGTATTTTCGGGTTTCCATCCTTAATCTGAGGATCGGAAACCCGAAATTTTTCATTTGCCAAGAATTGATCGAGGATATGAATATATAATTGACTCATGCGGATCATCCTTCTTCTCCTCGATGGCCTCGGCGACAGGGGCCACAGAATCTACGGAGGGAAAACTCCCCTTCAGGCGGCTTCCACGCCGAACCTGGATTACATATCCAAAATCAGCGCTAACGGCATGTATCACAGCTCTATCCCGGGCATCGCGATGGCGAGCGAAGTGGCCCACTTTCTCCTGTTCGGGTACGACCTCCAGGAGTTTCCCGGAAGAGGCCCTATCGAGGCCATTGGATACAGCCTCCCATTCGGAGAGGAAGATGTGGCAGTTCTCGCCAGGATCTTCGCCACCAGAAAAGAAAAGGGGGTGCTCATCGTCGAGGAAGAAGACCCTGTCGTTGACCGGGAGACGTGCACCATTCTCCAGGAAACCGTAAGATCGTTCGAAGGGGAAGGGCTGGAGATCACCTTTTTCCCCACAAGCGGCATAGAGGGTATCATCGTCATCCGCGGCAAAGCCTCCGGGAAAATAACTGATTCCAACCCGATCCACGAAGGTCGCCCCCTGATGGAAGTACTTCCCATGGCAGATATCGGAGAAGAATGGGAAGCTGCCGAGAAAACGGCGAAAATCCTGAACCGATACCTGGTCTGGTGTCACAGAAAATTATCGGCACATCCTGCCAACAGAAAAAGGGAGAGAAAAGGGCTCTTGCCGATAAACGCCCTCGGCACCCAGAGGGCGGGGAAACAGAAAAATCTCAAGTCTTTCAATGAAAAATGGGGCTTGAAAGGCCTATCGATCTCATCGGAAGCTGTGTATCGAGGCTTGTGCCGGATGATCGGCATGGAAACTCTGATGGTGGAGGAAAGCGGAAATCACGAGAGAGACCTTTTCGAGAAATTAAAATGCGCACATGAGGCAAGAGACTTCGACTTCGTACACGTCCACACAAAGGCGCCGGATGTTGCAGCCCACACGAAGGACCCCGAGCGAAAAAGAAGCGTAATCGAATCTCTCGACAACGCTCTGTCTTACGCCGTCAAAGAGATCGTCACAGATGAAGAACTGCTCTTCATCGTAACTTCAGACCATTCGACCCCCAGCAGCGGCAGGATGATACATTCAGGGGAGCCCGTTCCTCTCATGATGCGGGGCAAACATGTCCGCGTCGACGACGTAAGCAAGTTCAACGAGACGAGCTGTCAAATGGGGGCGCTCGGTCTTCTTCGCGGTCCCGAATTGATGTACACCATACTGAGTCTCACAGACAGGGGAAAGCTGTGGGGTCTCATGGACTCTCCGGCAAACGCACCCTATTTTCCCGGAAAGTCCAAGCCCCTGATAGTTAAATAGCCCCGACAGACACCAAGAAGAAAGAGCCGCACCCATAGGGGAAGCAAAGGGGGATTATATCTTTCCCCATCGAAGGGATTTCCTCGTAAAAGGGTGTATCGTATTTCCGGAGATCACGGCCCGGGACTTGCCATCTTTCCAACGGTCACGATATCATCGTAGGAAAGGAACAATGCGATGAGCGATGAACACTATGATCTGTTAGTTATCGGGAGCGGCCCGGCCGGCCAGAAGGGCGCCATATGCGCTGCCAAGCTTAACAAGCGGGTTGCCGTCATCGACAGCATCCACATGATGGGGGGCGTTTGCGTCCACACGGGGACAATCCCGAGCAAAACCCTCAGGGAGGCCATCCTCTATCTCTCGGGATTCCGGCAGCGATCGTTCTACGGAAAAGACTACATGCTTAAGGAAAAAGTGTCCTTTCCCGATCTCGTCATGTGGGTGCAGAAAGTTGTGGAACGAGAAATAGACGTCATCGCCTCCCAGCTTTCGCGGAACGGTATAGCCGTTATCGGTGGCATAGCACGGTTTCTCGACCCTCATACCATCGAGGTTCACACAGAAACGGGACCGATAACGGTAACGGGAGATTATATCCTCATAGCTTGCGGAACCCGCCCCCATCACACCAAAGAAATCCCTCTTGACGGCAAGCAGATCTGCGACTCTGATCAACTGCTCCACATAGAGGAAATCCCACGACAGTTGATAGTCGTGGGAGCAGGTGTTACCGGTCTCGAATACGCCTCCATGTTTACCGCGCTCAACAGGGAAGTCAGCATAATCGACCAGAAGTCGACCATCCTCGATTTTGTCGACCGGGAAATCATCGATTCCCTCATGTACCTGATGCGCCGCCACAGGGCGTCGTTCAGGCTCGGTGAGACGGTAGTGTCCGTGGAAAAGGATAATCAGAACCGCGTCATCGCCCGCCTGGGAAGCGGGAAGATCATCCGGGGAGACTTTCTCCTTTATACGGTCGGGCGTCAGGGAAACACCGACACGATCAACGTAGAAGCAGCCGGCCTTTCCCCGGACAGCCGCGGACGGCTGACGGTGAACGACCGGTTCCAGACCGACGTGCCCCATATTTACGCCGCCGGCGATGTTATAGGATTTCCCGCCCTCGCCGCCACATCGATGGAGCAGGGTCGGCTGGCGAGCTGTCACATATTTGGGATCCCCGGGCAAATGTCAGCCGAGCTCCTTCCCTACGGAATTTATACGATCCCGGAGATATCCATGGTGGGCATGACAGAGCAACAACTCACCGCAAGCAAGGTGCCGTACGAGTTCGGAATCGCACGGTACGAGGAGCTCGCAAAAGGCCAGATTCTGGGAGATGAGATCGGGCTCTTGANNCCACGCTATCGGTGAAAACGCTGCCGAGATAATACACATCGGACAGGCAGTTCTCGCACACGGGGGGAAGATAGACTACTTTCGCGACACGGTCTTCAACTACCCCACCCTGGCCGAAGCTTACAGGGTTGCGGCTCTCGACGGGCTCAACAAAATCTGACCGCGTTGGCGAGAAAGTGGCATATCCCGCCTTCCCCCTCGTTCATGCGGCGTCGACGGACGACGCCTTCTTCTTCTCGGAAAGGGCTTTGATTATGGTCCGGCAGAAAGCGGGGAGGTCATCGGGCGTGCGTGATGTGATCAAATTCCCGTCCCGGACAACCTCGCTGTCTTCGTATATCGCACCGGCGTTTACCAGGTCATCTTTGATAGAAAAGTAAGATGTTGCCCGCTTATTCCTCAGAACATCAGCGGATACGAGCATCCACCCGCCGTGGCATATGGAGCCCACAACCTTGCCCTGATCCGCCATGTCTCTCACCAGCTCAACCATGGATGGATGGCGCCTCATTATATCGGGCGCATAGCCCCCGGGAATGATTATGGCATCGAAGTCACCGGCCTTCACCTTGTCGGCGCTCGTATCGGCCGTGACGGGATAGCCGTGTTTGGATTTGTATGATTTTTCCCCGGAACCCACGATCGTTACCCCGGCGCCGGCTTCGCGAAACCGCAGCACAGGGTACCATACCTCCAGCTCCTGATAGATGTTTTCTACCAGGACTGCAATCCGTTTTCCTTTCAGTTTCATGTTCCCTCCGTGAGTCAAATGTGATGTGCTTCCCTTTCCATACCTTTAGATGCCTTCGTTTTGTCCGCGGCTTCGCGAGAGTGATAAACGAACAATCTTCACCAAACAGCACCAATTCGCTATAATTCTGTTGAACCTTCACCGGTGTGAGAAAGGGGAGAAAGTTTCAGAAAATGGCAAAGGCTGTCGAAAGCTGTTCTCGAAACATTTTTTGAAATCCATCGGGGGGATTTTTCATCCTACTCTTCCATACCCCGGATGGGATTTTCCGGTATGGCCCGACCAGTTTCTGGATCCCGCAACCCTGTCGAGAGGGGGGAAAGAGGAAGATGGCAAAGACGAGCACAATTAAAGGAAAAACGATCGGAAATGATGAAAAGAAGCGCAAGCAACGGGCGAGAAAAATGCTCAGGCAGTTGAAAGAGCTCTTTCCTGACGCGAAGATCGCACTCAACTACACCAACGACTGGGAGCTTCTCGTTGCGGTCGTGCTCTCAGCCCAGTGCACGGACAAAAAGGTAAACGAAGTGACCCAGACTCTGTTCGAGAAATACAGAACCCTCGATGCATATGTCGCAGCGGACCCGGAAAAATTCGAAAAAGACATAAAGCCGACGGGTTTTTTTCGAAACAAGACAAAAAATATTCTGGCGGCGGCCAGGATTGTGAAGGAAAAACACGGCGGCAAGATACCGAAAACGATGGATGAACTTCTGGCCCTTCCGGGGGTAGCCCGCAAAACAGCCAACATAGTACTGGGAAACGCTCATGGAATCGTCGAAGGAATTGCAGTGGACACCCATGTGAAAAGACTCTCACGGAAGCTCGGCCTGACCGATAACAAAGATCCCGACAAGATCGAGCAGGACCTGATGGCAATTCTTCCGAAGAGCGAATGGTTCGATTTTACCTACCGGCTCATAGAGTACGGAAGAAAAACGTGCCCGGCCAGAAAACACGATTGCAGGAACCACCCGTTGACAAAACTCTACCCGCAGGCCGCTGAGGTGTGGCCGTAGCTTCGAAGAGCCGCGGGCACCTAACGGGCCGGGGAATCGTGAACGATAGAAGAGCAAAACAGCAAAGAGGAGGAGACATGAGCAGAAAATTTTCCATCACGGCATTTTTGATGTCACTCATATCTGCTGCCATTCCCGCACATGGGCTCGAAGTGGGAGATCAGGCCCCCCTTTTCACGGCCGAGTCCACCCGGGGGAAGATAAGCCTCAATGACTATATCGGAAAAAACCATGTGGTCCTGGCATTTTACTACGCGGATTTTACCCCCGTCTGAACGCTCGAGATGCAGGTTTTCCAGGGTGACCTGGAGAAGTTCAAGAGCCGAAACACCCAGGTTCTGGGTGTAAGTCCCGATACCATCGAGACGCACGAAAGATTCAGAGGCAAATACGGCATCAACTTCCCCCTTATCTCCGACACAGCGGGGGATTTGAGAAAAATCTACTCGGGAGGAAGGATAACCTTTCTGATAGACAGAGACGGCATCATCAGGCTCATTCAGAAGGGGGTACCCGACAACGGCAAGATCCTGGAAGAGATCGACAAACTCAACGACTGACCCCGGCTCACGTGCCGAAAGGGTCAATAATCGCTATGCCTCAAAGGATTTACCCATGCCCTATATACCGATCAAGGAGAGGGAAAAATACACAGAGGCCATCGAAAGCATCCTGAACCTTCTGCCCGATGATTCTGCGGATGCAGCCGGGGAATTCACCTACGTGATATACAGACTTCTCAAAAAGTTCAACGGAAAGTACTGGGAAAGGGCCCTCGGCGCCGGCTCGGCGGTCATGGCAATCATGGAGATGTACCGCAGGGAACATGCAGGGTACGAAGATGAAAAGATCGCTGAGCATGGAGAGGTTTGAGAACGGTTCCGGCAATTTCGGGAAACGTTTTTGATGGGACTGCGAGCAAAGAGGTATCGTTCAAACAGGGAAGGACCGGGATATATCTTTCAAGCCGGGAAAAATATTCTTGTCGAAAACCCTTTCTTGCCGAAGAAAGCTTAATATTTTTCAAATAGTTTCCGTGGGGAACGATTTACTGGTTGACGGAGCGGGAGAAATGCTGTAAAAAGTCTCTCAACCTAAATACATGCCGCTATCTTACGCGGCACAACGTTTTGTGGAACTTTTATTCATCGAGACGGAGAGATACATATGGGGATTTTTCCAAAAGAGGTCATCGCTTACTTTTCCATGGAAATCGGACTGGATCCTTCAATTCCGACTTACTCGGGGGGGCTCGGCGTTCTGGCCGGCGATACCATCAGGTCGGCAGCAGATCTCGAAATACCCATGGTAGCGGTGACGCTTCTTTACCGGCAGGGCTATTATTTCCAGAACTTGAACGAGGAAGGACAGCAATCGGAGGAGCCATACCGCTGGGCAATAGATGACTATCTCGAACTGCTGGAAACCCGTGTGGTGGTCGAGCTGAACGGACGCACCGTCCATCTTGGCGTCTGGCGGTACAAAGTGACAGGGATCACCGGATTCGAAGTACCCGTTTACTTCCTCGACACGGCTTTTCCCGAGAACCTGGCGGAGGACCAACACCTGACCGACAATCTCTACGGCGGCGACAGTTATTATCGCCTCTGCCAGGAGGTAGTGCTCGGAATCGGCGGTTTTAAAATACTGCGTGCGCTTGGGTATGAAAAAATCAAGCGATTCCACCTGAACGAAGGGCACGCCGCGCTGATTATACCCGCTCTCATTCATGAGACGCTCGTAAAAAGAGCTCAGACGGCATATATCACCCCTGATCTGATAGATGAAATAAGGGAGCAGTGTGTTTTCACCACCCACACCCCCGTTCCTGCCGGCCACGACCAGTTTCCCGAAGATCTGGCCGCCCGCGTCCTGGGGCCGCAGCGCTGGCACATCGTTAAAGGATGCGGGCAAAACGACCATCTCAACATGACGGCTCTCGCGCTTCACTGCTCCCGGTTCGTCAATGGGGTGGCCATGAAGCATGGGCAGGTCTCCAGGAACATGTTCCCGGGATACCCGATAAACAGCATCACCAACGGCGTTCATGCTGCTACCTGGGCATCATTGCCCTTCCAGAAGCTTTATGACCTGCACCTCCCCGAATGGCGGCGCGATCCCTTTTCTTTGCGCTATGCCATCTCGATACCGTCGGATGAGATATGGACAACCCACGTTGAGGCCAAAAAGCTTCTTTTAAAGCATGTAAACAGGGTTGCAAACGTTGGATTCGACAAGGACATTTTCACCATCGGCTTCGCCCGCAGGGTGACCGATTACAAACGCCCCACCCTGCTTCTCCATGACATCGAAAGGCTAATATCGATAACCCAAAAGGTGGGGCCCATTCAGATCGTCTTCGCAGGAAAAGCTCATCCCCGGGACCAGAGGGGAAAAGAGCTGATCCGGGAAATACACGCAACGATAAAAAAAGTCGAGAACGACATCCCGATTGCCTATCTGCCCAATTATGATATGGCTCTTGGAAAGCTTCTGTGCGGGGGGGTCGATGTTTGGCTCAATACTCCGCTCCCTCCACTTGAAGCTTCAGGAACGAGCGGGATGAAAGCGGCCGTAAACGGCGTTCCGAGCCTGAGCATCCTGGACGGGTGGTGGGTGGAGGGACACATAGAGGGAATAACGGGCTGGTGCATCGAAGACGGGCTCTGTGCCGGCATAGAAGGGAGGGAACCCCTTGATGCCTGCCACGCAAGCGCCCTGTACGCAAAGCTGGAAGAGGGCGTTCTCCCCTGCTACTACCAAACAAGGGATCGGTTTATCGGTATAATGAAAGACGTCATTTCCTTAAACGGCGCTTTTTTCAACAGTCATCGGATGCTCACCCAGTACCTGCACCAGGCTTACCGGTAATCGGCTCTCACAGCGGTGAGTGCCTAATTCGCCTCACTGAAAATACCCTGCCAAAACTGCAGTTTTTTCGGTCTTTGTGCCTATTTCCGGACAGAGGTGCCATCTAGAGAGAGAACGAAACGTTACCGTCCCGTCGGGCTTCCGTGATCCCGCTGCACTTACCTTGCACGGTCTTCCCGGCTCAGTCGCTCCACCCACAGGGCTGTAGCCCCGGCGACCGCCACCGGCATGACGAAGAAGTTTACCACGGGTATCAGGCCCGCGCCCACTGCAACCATGCCGAAGCCGAGGGCCAGCCAGCGGTCCTGCCGCAACCTGGTTTTTACCTGGGAAAAATACAATTTTCGGTTTTCCATGGGATAGGCAACATACTCTACCGCGAGAATCCACGAAGAAAAGATAAACCAGAGAAAAGGAGCGGATATGTTTATCACGGGTATGAGGGTGAGGATAAATACGAGAGCCGCAAGGAGCAGGAAGTAGACGATCTTCCGCAGCTCACTGACAATTGAAGGCACAATCGTCGCGATAAAATCGGAGAGCCCTCCTGTATCCTCCTCCTGTTTTCCAGCGAGCATCAATGCCACTTTTTCGGACAAAAGACCGTTAAAGGGCGCGCCGATAAGATTGGCCACCAGGGTAAACACGAAGAGCAGCACCACGAGCGCAGCGGCAGCAAAGAAAACCCAGAGTACGACCCGTGCAATTTCCGCCCACCATCTGTTTCCAGCCGGGAGAATCCAGCTGAGCAGGTCATTGTACTTATCTATGCCGATCAGTATAGCCCCGGAAAACACGAGGGAATTAATGAGCAGAGGTATTAGAACGAAGCGACGAAGCCCGCGCTGTTTCACAAGTTGAAAGCCCCGGAAAAAGTACCCTGCACCCGATATGATATCAGCGATCAATAATCTGCTCCTCGAGTAGGATTTTCTGTAATTTTGATTCCCTGATTGACTGATAGATTCGCGCCGTCAGGGGTATTCGCTTTCTGCCCCCTTCATTTCGTCCCCCATTTTTCATTCGCGGCGGATCCCGCCTTAAACGTGGGGGAAAAAATTGGCATTATCTTTACTGTGCAACCGATTTTGCCGGAAGGGAGAAGGTAAATGTCGTTCCCTTATTCAGGGCGCTCTCAACTTCCATATCGCTTTCGTGGAGCAAGACGATCCGTTTGGCAATAGCGAGGCCGATCCCCGCTCCCCCGAGTTTCTCGCCATTTTCCCTCTTCGCCTGGAAGAAACGGTCGAAGATAAACGGCAAATCCTCTTCGCTGATTCCAATTCCCGTGTCGGCAACTTTCACGATCACCCTCTCATCGGCCGGCATCAGACTGATCGTCACGGTATCCCCCTCCGATGAAAACCTCAATGCATTTTCGATAAGATTATCCAGTGCTCTCTCCACGAGCCCGATATCGGCGCGAACGAAGGGAATCTGACCCTGAATCGATGTTCGGATGGATACTTTCTTCCCTTCTGCCGACATCACAAACTTCTGTACGATGTCCTGAATGAGCTCGGAGAGAGAAAAGGGTTCGATCTCCAGTTTTACATCGGGAGAATCGAGCTTTGACAGCTCGAAGAGCTCGGAAATGAGCTTTCCCAGTCGCTCGCTGTGCTTTATCGCCGTTATCAGGTATTCCCGCTTTTCCTCGGGGTCCAGTGCGCTTTCCTTGAGAAGCAGTGTTTCCAGATACCCCCGGAGAGATGCAAGGGGGGTGCGGAGGTCGTGGGATATACTGGATACAAGTTCCCGGCGGTGTGTATCCGATTGTTTAAGAGCCCTCATCTGGGTTTGAATCGTGTCAGCCATCCTGCCAAAAGCCTGACCGAGCCTGCCGATTTCGTCTTCGCTTTCCTTAGCGAATCGCCCCAGATAATCGGGTTTGTCGTAAAAATCGCCATCCTTGAACGAATCGATTGCCTCCGTGAGCTTCCCGAGCCGCCGCGTCAAATGTTTGAAGAGCAATAGGCCCGTCAAAAGGGCAAAGAGAAGGCTCCCCCCGGCAATGAAAACGCTCGTCCGTATAATGTAACTTCCCTGCAGCATCTGAGAGATCGAATCAAACTTTTCACCTCCCAGGATTATGTACAAAAACCCCTCGGTGCGATCGTTTCGCTTGATGGGTGCCACCGAAAACACCTTCTTCCTGTTGAGATCCCTCGGATCGTCGCCGGTAATGGGATAGATTCCCGTTCCGTCTAAAAACACTTTTATCGGTCCCAGGGAGACTCTCTCACGTTTCACCTTCCCCGCTGGTGCTGAATAGGAAAGAATCGTCCCCTTCGGGTCGAGCAAATAGAGTTCTATGTCGGGGTTGACGGCCATGAGCATGCTGAAGATACCCTTCATGGCCTCATCATCAACGTGACCTCTCCGCAAATGGGTATTTCCCGAAACTATATGGCTCGCCAGGGTGAAGTTCAGTTTCTGCCTCACTTCCTGATGATACAACTGGTTTGTGAGCATTATCGACAGGAGAAAAAATACGCCGATGACGCAAAAAAGGGCGAGGAGAACGGCCACGAGCTTGCTGTAGAGCGTTTTCAACACGGAACTTTCCTCGCTCAATCATCCCTGCTGGCAAATTTGTACCCCACGCCCCACACGGTGAGTATGTAACGGGGTCTCGCGGGGTCTTCTTCGATCTTTGCCCGCAACCGGTTGATGTGAGAGTTGACGGTATGTTCGTAACCCTGATAGCTGTAATTCCAGACGAGATCCAGCAGTTGAGACCGTGTATAAACACGCCCGGGCGTTTCGGCAAACCGGACCAGGAGGTCAAATTCCTTTGCTGTCAGGTGGATCGGTGTTCCTTTGAGCGTGACACTTCGTTTCTCCTGGTCGATGACCAATTGGCCGGTTTCGATAATCTTCTTTGAATCCTCCCCGACCGTGTAACTGAGGGCCTCAACACGCCGAAAGAGCGCCCTGACCCTGGCCTGAAGCTCAGGAAGGCTGAAGGGTTTCGTCAAATAATCATCGGCACCGATCTCAAGACCGAGAACGCGGTCTATCTCAGCAGACTTGGCCGTTAGCATGAGAATGGGCACGTAACCGGGTTTTTGCCTCACCTTCCTGCACAGTTCCAAACCATCCACTCCCGGCAGCATGATGTCGAGGATGATCATGTCGAAGGATCCTGATAGGGCTGCATCGAGGCCTTTCGTCCCATCATATTTCAGGGACACCTCAAATCCCATGTCTTGAAGGTGCATCTTCAGGATCTTTGCGATGTCCCTGTCGTCTTCCACAACGAGGATTTTCCGCATTAACCTCCCCGCTCAACTCCGCGTTCATGCTTCTACGATACTATATAACAGATGTCCCCCGGACAGGCCAGGAGAAACCGGAATCCGCCTGCCCGCCTTCTCCCGGCCACATCAGGCGGGCAACGAAGGGAGCGTATCGTCACCTTTTCCACAGGGTTCCGCCAGCCATGGAGATCAGTTGCCCGGTCTCCGACGCCATGCATCCCGGAATGAACATGGACGAAGCCCTCCGCATCTCAATTATTTTGCGAACCGACTTTGAATGAAACCGATCCGTCCGCTAACAGGATGATTCACCGAGGTCACAGTACTTTCACGGAAATGTAACGATTCGTTAACAAACGAAGAAGGAAGCCGTTTGTGGTGCGAGCCCTCACACTTTCCGGATCAAAGACAACCCATCGCGCACCGTAAGGATCACGTTCTCGACCCGTTCATCTTTCAGGACCATCGCATTGAAGGATGTGATGGCGCGGCTGTCCTCATCGCGAGGCGAGAGGACGCTCCCGTACCAGAGAACATTGTCGACTGCTATAAGCCCTCCCTGTCTCAATATTCGGAGACTCTCTTCATAATACCGGTGGTACGACCCCTTGTCGGCATCGATGAATACGAAATCCACCGATCCATCGGGGATCTTTTTAACCGTTTCGAGTGCCGGAGCCACCTGGATATTTATCTTTTTCCCGTGAGGGCTTCTGTCAAAGTATTTTCTGGCGATCCTGGCGTATTCGACGGATACCTCGCAGGTGACGAGCTCTCCTCCCTCGGGAAGGCCCGATGCCATCATGAGGGCCGAATAGCCGGTAAATGTGCCTATCTCAACCACTTTTTTCGCTCCTGAAACCTGAACCAGCATCTTGAGAAATAGCCCCACAACCCGTCCCGTGAGCATGTTTGCCCGATCGGTATCCTCGATGGTCTCACGCTCTAATTCGAGAAAAATCGAGGAAACGGGACCCGTGTGGGACTCGGCATATTGCTCGACCTCCTTGAGAATAAATGGGTACAATGCCATACCTCCTCTTTCCCATCGGCGCAAATACCAAACAGGGGCAAAGAAACGGGCAACTATCCCCCGGCGACGATTTTATGGTAAGTATATTTAACTTTATACTATCATCTGGATGAAAAGAGATGGGACGATGAAAGGGAAAGAACCTCCCATACCACCGAAAAGGTCCGAGACAATCCGCCGGAAAATAATGGAGGCCCTCGAGGGCCGTTTTCTCTCTGCG
>JABAOC010000847.1_pt1 | contig 18065 bp, 16 predicted proteins | sample 7062161 | NCBI WGS metagenome assembly JABAOC01 (sample SAMN14538625, study PRJNA623070) | marine sediment metagenome | biome: marine biome [ENVO:00000428]; feature: marine pelagic biome [ENVO:01000023]; material: deep marine sediment [ENVO:00002113] | place: India: Gulf of Khambhat ... | reverse complement strand
CCTTATGCCGCGATGGCGACTCGGCCGGGTAGGGCTGGCGCCGCTGGCGGAATTCACGGAGCAACTGGCAGATTTGCTGGAGGCGGGCATTCCGCTGGCACGGGCGCTGCGGCTGCAAGCGCCGCACGTGTCCAAGGCGCCTCTGAAGGCCAGCCTGGACAGCCTGGGCGAGTCGGTGTGTGCCGGCCAGTCGCTGGCCGAGGCCATGTCCGCCTGGCCGAAGGTGTTCCCGCAGACCTATGTGAGCATGGTCAAAGTCGGTGAGGAAGCGGGCCTGCTGACCGAGATGCTCCGGCGGCTGGCCAAGTCACTGGATGACGAGCACCAACTGAAGAGCAAGCTGCGGGCCGCGATGGTCTATCCGCTCTTTCTCGTTTGCATCGGTCTGGGCACGGTCGTGGTGCTGATGCTGTGGGTCATCCCGAAGTTCGGTTCCTTCTTCGAGTCGCTGGAGCAGCAGTTGCCTTTGCCCACGCGGATCGTGATCGCGCTCAGTTCCTTCCTGGGCAAGGCCGCTCCCCTGATGGTGGTGGGCGGGCTCTTGGCAACTCTGCTGACCGTGCGTTTGCTGAGGCTGGAACCTGTGAAGCTGCGCTTTGACCGGCTCAGCCTGCGCCTGCCGCTGATGGGCGGGCTGATTCTCAAGTTCCATCTGGCCCGATTGATGCGGACCCTGGGCCTGCTGCTGTCCCACGGCGTCAACATGCTCGGCGCCCTGCGGATCACGGCGGACACGCTTTCCAACAAGTGCATCGCCAGAGAACTGGTTCGGGCCTCCCAGCAAGCGGCTCGGGGTATGAAACTCCACGAGTGCTTCTCCGGGAGCGGGGTCTTCCCCACCTCCATACTCGGTCTGATTGCGATGGGCCAGGAGAGCGGCAATTTGCCCCAGATGCTGCTCCGCATGAGTCAGCAGTATGAGCAGCAGACGGAGCGTCATATTCGGACCCTGACGGGAATGATCGAACCGATGATGATCCTGGTGATGGGAGGAATCATCGGATTCGTGGTGGTGTCGATGCTGATGCCCGTGTTTCGGGCCAGTGCGTTGGTCAAGTAGACGTCCGGAGTCTGGTCCCGTGGGATACGAGAAGCAGGCGCGGCGCGGATGAATCCTCTGATCATACCCCTGGCGTTCGTTTGTGAGTTCGTCGACTCGAGTCTGGGCATGGGCTATGGCACGATCCTCTCGCCGGTCCTGCTGTTGATGGGCTTCGAGGCCCTGGATGTCGTACCGGCGCTGTTGTTCTCGGAGTGTGTTACCGGGATCACCGCCGGCCTGGCTCACCATCGCCTGCGGAACGTTGACTTTCGATCCGACTCGCGGGACACCAAGGTGGCGCTGGTGCTGGCCGCATGCGCTGTCCTGGGCACCCTCGTAGCGACGCTCCTGGCCATTCGCCTGCCTCGTCGGATGCTCCAGATCTGGATCGGGACGTTGGTGTTGGCTATGGGTCTGCTGATTCTGGGGGCGTCCAATCACACGTTTCGCTTCACGTGGCGGCGCATCGCCGTTCTGGGGACCGTGGCCTCGTTCAACAAGGGGCTCAGCGGAGGAGGGTACGGTCCGCTGGTGACCGGCGGGCAGATGCTCGCCGGAGTCGGCGTTCGAAACGCCGTCGGCATTACTTCCCTGTCGGAAGGGATCACTTGCTTTGTGGGATTCATCCTGTACTGCCTGTTGAAGCCGGGCGTCAACTGGTCGCTGATTGTCTGTACGACGACGGGAGCCGTCCTTTCGGTCCCCTTGGCGGCCCGGCTGTTAAGATGGATTCCCGAGAAGCTGGGACGGATGGTGGTGGGGGCTGTGATTGTTGTGTTGGGATGTCTGACCCTGACCAGGGTAATCTCGCAGTTATAGATCGGAGTGCAGACCATGGATAAGAACAAGGGATTCACACTGATGGAGTTGCTCCTGGTGGTGGCCATCATTGGCATTTTGGCGGCTATGCTGTTGCCGAACATCTCCGGCCGCAGTGAGGAGGCCCGCAGGACACGGGCCAAGAGCGAGATCGTCAGCACGATCGGTCTTGCCCTGACCATGTTCGAGTCGGACGTAGGCAGGTATCCGACGACGGAGCAAGGCCTGGAGGCCTTGATCATCAAACCCGATCAAGCCTCCACCTGGCGCGGGCCCTACGTCAGGCAGGCCAGACAATTCCAGGATCCGTGGGGCAACCCGTACCAGTACCAATGTCCCGGCCAGCACAATACCACCAGCTACGACCTGGCCAGTGCCGGACCGGACGGCCAACCCGAAACCGAGGACGATATCACCAACTTCGATGATGAGTAGGAGACCGGCCCCTTCCAGCGCGCGGCGCGCATTCACACTGCTCGAACTGTTGCTCGTGCTGATGTTGATCGGGATCAGCGCGGCGACGATCGTGCCGCATCTCAATGGTACGCTGGGCCGATGGCAACTCCGGGAGACCGCCCGCAATCTCCAAGCGACCTTGCAGGCAGCGTCGCAATGCGCTTGGGTGCGACAGGAGGCCGTCGTATTTTCCGTGGATGCGAAGGGGGGGGTCTTCAGCCTGAGACCCCTTGAGAGCGGGCAGTCCGCCACGGAGGGCTTGCTTTCGCTGGGCCGGCAGTCGTTCGGTCAAGGTGTCGAGATCGCTCAGATGGAGGGGCTCACCGATCTGGGCAAGGAGAAGGTCCTGGTGTTCCGGCCCGATGGCACGTCGAACGCGGCGCGGATCGTCTTGACAGGCGCCCGACCGGACGCCAACCGGGAAACGTTGTGGCAAATCACTGTGGATGGTCGTGGCGCTGTCTACTGCCAGGAGAGGCTTGCCGATGAGGCGGGCGAATAAACCAGAGGGCTTCACGCTGATGGAGGCCACAGTGGCTCTGGCGGTGTTCACGGTCGGAATGCTGGGCCTGGCAGGAACATTCTTACAGATCGTGCATGCCAACACGGCCTCAAGACAGAAGCAGATTGCCGCCCTGCTTGCCGAGCGCAAACTGGCCCAGTTCCGGATGACCAACACCGGAGAGTTGACGCAGACGCACGGGACGTTCAAGGCCCCGCTCGATGATTACACATGGGAAGCCCGGTTCCGTGTCCAGTCCCGGGACCTCGGCATCATGGACGTGCGGGTGGAAGTCACGCACCGATCGGGCGCGGGCGTGCGGCTGTGGAGTCAGATGGTCGTACCGGATGATCGGTAAGAACCAAGAATCGAGAGGCTTCACGGTGGCGGAGTTGATTGTGGCGATGTCCATATCGGCCGTCACGCTGCTGAGCGGGTACGAGCTTTTTCAGGCGTTGAAAGCCGCGGGTGACCGCCAGAGCGAGGATTTGGCCGCCACGGTCGGAATCGCGCACGGCCTGGACAGAATTCGAGAGGATCTTCTGCATGCCGTGCCGCGAACCGGCTCCCGTGAGGCGACATTCGTGGGAAGCAACCCCGCTCCTGACGACCTGGCACCGATAACGCAGTTGCTGATGTTCTACTCGTTGTGTGCGGGAACCGGTGACGACTGGGTTCGCGGCCTGCGACAGATGCACCGGGTCCGCTATGAACTGGTCCGGACCGAAGATTCCGCTTACCTCTGTCGAAGTACCACCCCTGTCGTTGGGGTCGATCTGGCGTCAGAGGGTGACGATCGTGAGACGATCCTGAATCACGTCGAACACATCAAGATCGCGTTCCACAACGGACAGACATCAGAGCCCGGCTACTCATCGAATGAGAATCTCCCAGCAGGCGTCGAGTTAACGGTGACGGCCTACGGCCAGGTCTGGCCCCTGTCGGTCAGACTGCCCTGTGGCCACTCGGAGGGACAACAATGAGGACCCTGCGGATGTCCGGAACGCGCCGTCACACGGCTCTCGCCTTGATCGTGGTGGTTTACGTCCTTGCGGCCCTTGGGACATTCGCATTCGCCCTGGCCTTCCGAAGCAGGATAGGCCTGTGCCAGGCACGGCTTTCGATAGACAGGACACAGCAGGACCAGATAGCTCTGGCGGCGTGCGCTCGGGCTTGCCGGCTCCTGGCCCTGGACGACCCCAATGTGGACAGCTATGACGACATATGGTCGGGCTGGCATGCGCTGGAGACGCCGCAGGACTCCACAAGTGGCAAACGCCCGGGGCAGGTTTGGTGGCGTCTCACGGACGAATCCTCGCGGATAAATGTAAATCTGGCCCCCTCGGATGTGTTGTCGCGAACACCGGGCCTGGATCAAGCCACGGTGGCGTCGATCCTGGATTGGATTGATGACGATGACACCCCCAATCCGGATGGGGCGGAGAACGAGTACTACGCCGGCTTGTCTCCCCCCTATGGGTGCAGGAATGGCCCGCTGGAGAGCCTGGAGGAACTGGCGTTTGTCAGGGGAATCACTGCCGAACTCTATTTCGGCACCCGGCCGGCGGTGCCGTGGGAGGCCTTGGACGATCCGGCTCTGGAACAGGTCCCTGCGACAGAGGACGAGGAAGGCTCGGTCGGGCTCAGCGAGTTGTTGACCATCTGCGGGGACGGCAAGGTCAATCTCAATACGGCGCTCGCGGACGTGCTGAAGGCCGTGCCCTTTCTGTCGGAAGCCGCCGTCGGCGAAATCCTCTCCAGACAGCAGCCCAGGAACAAGAAGTTCGCCACTATCGAGGATATCCAGACCAACGACACCTTCAGCCTGATGGACAAGACCGTTCTGTTGCAGGTGGGCAAGTTCAATTCCAGCCACTTCCAGCTCCAGGTCAAGATTCAACTCGAAGGAATGCCTTCCGTTTGTGAGTATGCCGCCATCCTCGAAAGGGATGGGACGGCGGTGCGGGTTCTGAGCTGGCAACGGAAGCTGCCGCATGAAAGTGGCGATCAGGATGAGGCCTTGGACGTCGGTCGGGGCGTGGAGTTCAAGGATTAAAGTATGGTACATCGGAAATCTATATTCAGAATCTGGGGTAAGAGAACCGGCCTGGTCTTTGTCCGCGAGCGCGGGCTGGACCTCGAAGTGTGGGATGGCCGCTCGCGCCCATGTTGGTCGATGGGGGTTGTCCTCGCCAATGGTGACGACCGCGGACCGCAGGAGGTGGCGGGTATTCCCAAGATACAACGATGGCTGCTGGTCCTGCCGACCTACGTGTGCACGACGCGATGCATCCAGTTGCCTTCGAGCCGCCCGGAAGAGATCGCGGCCATGCTCGAGTTCGAGGTCCCGCAACTGATGCCTTGCAGCACGCAGTCCTGGACGTGGGATTTCTGTGTCACGAGCTGGGATCAGGATGGCACCTCACAGGTGCTGGTTGTCCTGTCTCCACTATCCGTGGTCGAATCTGCCCTGGAGCAGGCCCGCGCGGTGGGCATCGAACCGTGCCTGGTCACGGTCAGGGCTGCACTTGGCGCCATGCGGCCGACCCCGGGTAAAGATGTAGAGACCAAGGGGCTTTGCGGACACGTATGGTGGGATCACGGTTCTCTGGACTTCTCCGCCACGGACGGGTCGAGACTGATGTTCCTGCGAGGCGTCCGACTCTATGGACAGAATTCGCAGGCGCTGGGATGCGCCGAAGCGGAGGTGGGCCGAAGCCTGTCCATGCTCCGGGAGCGAGGCGTCCGCGACAGCGAATTGTCCGTTTATGTCGGGGGGACCTCCCCGGGGGTCCCCTCTCTGGTCGAGAGACTCAGACAATCCGCAGCTATCCATGCCGATCAGGCGTGTGCTTGGGAAATACACGACGCGGGCTTGGTCGGGGATGGGGTGGCTGGCGGCGCAACCTTGAGCTCTTGGCGCAGCGGGCGTACGCGCCTTGCCTGCCTCAACCTCCTCCCGAGGCACAGGAAGGAAAAAGACCGTCGTGCCCGTCGTCGTCGGAAACTCCTGGGTATCGGGCTCAGAGTCTGCGTGGTCGCCCTGCTCATGTTGCTGTGTCTGAAGATGAGCATCTGGCGCAAAACGCGTCTGCTTGGGCAGTATCAGCAGAGGCTCGTGAAGATTGCTCCATTGGCCCAGAAGCTGCAGTTCCTGCAGGGTCAGTTGAACATGATCCGAACCCAGGTCCAGGGCAGCGTATCCATGCTCGACATCATCGGCCAGATGTACGAGGTCCTACCGCAGGATGTGACGATCCATTACCTCAGTATCGACCAGAATGGGCAGGTGGTGGTCCGGGCACAGGCGAAATGGCTTTCGCAGGCCTTCGATTGCATCGATCCTCTCGAGCGGTCGGTATATCTCTCTAACGTCAGGCAGAGCTACGCCCGGCAGCGGGAGCTTGAGGGACAAGTCCTGATCGACTTCGAACTCCGGGCCGACCTGGAGAAACGTCCCGTCGGGGAGGCCGAACCGTGAGTCCCTTCGAGCATCTTCCGAGGCGACGAAACGTATTGAGCTCGGTTCTGCTGGCGGGTGTCGTCACCGGTCTGCTGGGGTGGATCGTGTTCTCCCGCCCCGCGGGTCAATGGTGGCAACTCCGCGGACAGGTAGGACAGGTCGGGCAGAAGCTGATCGCCATGGAGCGGGCTCTTCGCCAGCAAGAGCAGGTGGAGGCCGAGTGCCGGCAATTCGAGCAGCGCATCCTGGCCCGGGGCACCGATGCGGAGGAAAGCGGTCTGTTGCTCAAGGAACTGGAGGCCCTGACTCGGGCGGCCAGCGTGAAGGTCAAGAGTATTCGATCGATGCCGTCGCAGAGGATCGGCGACTATCGGAGGTTCGCCGTATCCCTGGAGATCGAGACCCGCGTGAACGGCATGCTGGAGCTGCTGTATGCCGTCGATAGTTCGGCCAAGATTCTGACGGTGGAGTCCCTGACGCTCCGGGCCCTGCGATCCGGACCCAACCTCCTGGGGGCGTCTATGGTGGTTTCAAGGACGACCTCGGGCGAAGGTCGATCCCAAACGTCGTCGCAGACGCCGTCCGTTCCGGAAGGCAGTTGAGGAGCAGTTCATATATGGCGACACGGAGAAATGACAACGGCACGGGTACACGGCCGACATCCGGCATGCAGGCGGTGTCACCTGTCCCCCGGACGGGACGGTTCCGTCGTCTTCAGCACGGTCGGCGGCTGTGCCTGGTCATCGGCGGCTACGCGCTCGCGACGGCATTGTGCGGTCTGGCGGCCTGCCTGTGGCGAGCGCCGCTGCCCTCGCTTACCGTGCCTCCGATCGCGGATGCAGCCTCGGCGTCTCCCCTGACCGCGGGTCGGGCGGGGTCCAAGGCCTCCCTGGAGACCTGTCTGCGGCAGGTCAAAATGCGAGACCTGTTCAGGCCATCGATCCCGGTGCCCAGCGAAGACAAGATCGGCAAATCCGCCGCCCAGGAGCTTGCCGATCGCCTCCAGTTCGTCGGGGTCATGAAGGAGGCCGAGACTCTGGCGGCGCTGGTGTTCATCCCCAGCCGTGGCCCCGGAACCTTTCGTGTGGGGGACAGGGTGGCGGAGTTCGTGCTCAAGGATGTCCAGCCGGATCGGCTGACTCTGGAATTGGGCGAGGAACAAGCAATCCTCAAGCGATGAAAGAAATGACTTATGAGATCGAGTACCTCCCTGCGGTTGTTGTGCTGCATTGTTGCGGCGGCGTTCCTATGTCTTCTGTGCTCCGGTCAGCAGCCTCTGCGCGATCCGGGGTCGGTGTTCCAGACCGGCGCGGGACAACGGCGGATCGATCTGGACATCGTCAACATGGATGTGACGGCGGTGCTGAAGATCATCTCCGACGCGGGCGGATGGACGATCATCCCCTCCCGAAAGGTCACGGAGAACGCCAGGGTCAGTCTCTGGTGCAAGGGGGCCGGAGCCCATCAGTTGCTGGAGAAGCTGTGTCTGGTCAACAACTACGTCTATAAGGAAGAGGAGGGCAACCTTATCTACCTGATGACCAAGGACGAATACGAGCAGGTCTTTGGCGGAATCAGCCGGACGTTTGTTCTCAACTTCCAGAGAGCCGAGACCATCAAACCGCTCGTCGAGTCGAGCCTGACCAAGGCCGGCAGAATCGGAATCGATCCGTGGAGCAACACCGTGGTTGTCAATGACACGGCGGAGAACCTTCAGAAGGTGGAATCCCTGGTTGCCCGGCTTGATCAGGGATTCGAGCAAAAGCGTTTTCAGTTGGCCCATGCCAAGGCGGCCGAGGTGGCCCGGATCATCGAGCAGGTCTACCCGAAGGAAGGATCCATCCAGGTGGACACCCGGACCAACGCCGTCATTGTATTCAGCTCGCAGGGTGGGGTGGCGAGAATCGAGGAGTTGATTGCCCGGCTCGATCAGGACAGAGTCACGAAGGTCTTCTCCATCAGATTCCAACCCGCGGCTGACTTGGCTCGGCAATTATCAGGTTTGTTGGGAGGGACCGGCAGGTTCGGGGGCGGAAGCCGTATCACGGGCGGGACCCCCGGTGCCAGCGGTGCCACCGGCTCTCTGAGGGACGACTCGTTCGATCCTATCGCGGTCTCCGAAACCACCAACCAGATCATCGCCACCGGCAGTGCGGCGGAAATCGACTATATCACGAATCTGATCCAAGAGTTGGACAGCCAGGTCATTACCACGACGATTCTTCTCAAGCGTCTCAAGGCCGCAGCGGTCATGCCTCAGATTGCTCACCTGGCCAGCCGGCCCGAGAACATCACGGCCGATCCGGAAGGTAACGCCCTGATCGTCAGGGACAATTCCAACAATGTGGAACAAATCCGCAAGGTCCTTCTGGAGCTGGATGAGGCCCTTGTGACGAAAGTCATCACGCTCCGATACGCTCTGGCCTCAGATGTCGAGAACGTCCTGCAGTCCATGGTCACCAACCCGGAAGCGTTCCGTGCGGACGTGCGGACCAACCAGATCGTCATCAGTGACGGAACCTCCCAAGTGGCCAGGATGGAGGAAATCATCGCCAAGCTGGATGCCGAGGATGCGTACTTCACCAGGACCTTCCATCTGCAACACGCGCCGGCCTCCGGGGTGGCAACGGTCATCGATACGTTCCTGTCCAGGCAAAGACCTCAGCAGACCGCCAGCGCCCCCGACCGCGGTTACGGCCGTCCGGGCGCCGAACCTGGGGCGGCGGAGCCGCAATCCCGTGTTCCCGCACCCTCCACAGCCGCGGGTTCCGCACGGGCTACCACTCGAGGGCTCGGCTCTGCGCCCGGCCTGGCCGGTGTCCGGGCGTCGGAAAGGGAAGGGCCGACCGGCGCCGCCGTGTCTTCGACCGCTTCCCCAGCTCCCCCGACAGGCACCAGCTCCACTGCCCCAGTGGAAACCTCCGGGAGTTTGGGCACAGCGGGCATGGTGGTCGCCGACGATCGCAGCAATACCGTCACCATAACCGAAACGCTCGCTCTCCTGACCAAGATCGAGCAACTGATTGGGGATCTCGACGTGCCTGTCAAGGCGTACAGCTATACGGCCCAGTTCCGTCAGGTGAACGCGGAGGAACTGGATAAGATGATCCCCGAACTTCTGCGACCGGAGGAGGACAGCTACTTCCTCGACGAGCAGAATCGAAGTATCCACTTCATGACGATTCCCTCCATGGCCGAGCGGTTGACCTCCGTGCTTAAGGAATGGGACCGTCCCGTCCGGCAGGTCCTCATTCGCGCCAAGATCGTGACGGTGAGCACCAGCACCCTGAGAGACATTGGCGTCAATCTCGAGTCCATCTTCGACATCGACGGCGCCGACCTCCTCGTCCAGAGTTCGCTGCCCTCGCAGGTGACGGCGGACCATGCCGGCTCCCTGACCGTGCGCAGGCTCACCGAGACGGAGTTCGAGACCGTCATCCGGGCTATCGAAACGGATAACCGCAGCCACATTCTGGCCAATCCCCGCATCCTCGTCATGGATAACAATCCCGCCGAGGTGCGCACGGCCACGGATGAGCCCTTCACCCGAACCAGCATCGATTCGGACAGCGGCGCCGTCATCGCGGATGTCCAATTCCTGCAGGTGGGAACTGTGCTCGAGGTCACCCCACGGATCAAGGAAGACCGTACCATCGAGATGGAAATCGGGATGGACGTCAGCTCGCTGGTGGAGATCCGCAACGGTATCCCCGTCGTCAAGCGCAATATTGCCAGCTCGAACGTGGCCGTCAAGGACAACCACGTCCTGATGATCGGAGGTCTGCGGTTCAGCCGCGACATGGACGTGACGGAGAAGGTCCCGATCCTGGGGGATATCCCTCTGCTGGGGCTGCTCTTCCGGTCCAATCGCAAGGAGCACCAGGAGAATGAGCTGATCTTGTTTCTGCAGCCGACCATCGTGAATTCGGACGAGGGCACGGAGAGACTGCCTGACCCCAATGAACTCAAGGGCTGCCTGTGATGTTACCAAAGACCTGTCAGTGCAAGAGACGCCCGGATGTATGCCGCGGCGCTCGAACCGGCGCAATATTCCTTTGCGCCTTGGCCACCCTCCTGCCGCTGTCCGGTACACAAGGCATGCAGACTTCGACGGCGTTCTCCGTGGTCGGCGCGCAGTTCCGCCAGAGAGACCCGGAAGATGCCGGAGAGGCGAGAATCTGCATTCAGAACACCGACGCGCAGCCGTTATCGATCGGACAATTGAAGGTCCGAATCCTGGCTCCGAGAGCTGCCGGTCCTGAGACATTGACCACCGAATGCAATTGCGTATATACCAAGTTGTCGCCTCCCGTGTTGCGGCGGGGCCGGTGTGGGGAGATTGTGGCCAAACTCCTGGATCAGCCGACGAGGGACGGTCAGCTCATATGTGACGTATCCGCCGGGAGCGGAATGGCTTCCCGCACGATCCCCCTGGCGGAGCCGGCTCTCTGGATATCCTACGTGGCCTTCTCCGAGGACCTTCAAAGGGCCTTCGTGTATGTGGAGAACCTGGGCCAAGAGCCTGTGGAGGCACAGTTGCTCAGCGTAGGGCGGTTCGACATGACAGGTCGAGCGGGGACGGTTCACGTGCCCATACCGCCCAAGGACAAGGGGTGCCTGACAGGCGATTTGTCTTCTCCCTTGACCACGGGGGAATTTGTCCACATCGCCATAGCGGAAGGCGCGAGCGGACAGGAATCGACGGTGCGGACCGTGGCCAGGGTTATCCGCACCATGCCCATCGTCACGGAGTTTGGTCCCGGTGATCCTAGCCTGGGACTCGACATACAGCGGCCCTTTCGTCAGACGATGGCTTGCCCCGCTCACGCCCATGGCACGCACGAAGCGGCCGCCGCCAAGTTCCTGGACGACTATGCTCAGCAGTTTTCTGAGGACCCCAGCCAGGCAATCCAGATTGCCATCTGTCGCAGTGACCTGCCGAGAGCGTGGTTTCGATTCGGCAACCTGCCCGACGTGGCGGCCCTGAATACGTGCCTGCGTCCGCCGTCGTGCTACAGTAAGGACTCACAGAAATGGTTCTGTCCGTTCTCCTGCGTCGGGGATCTGGCCAAGAGGGCAACGGAACCTGGCCGATTCCTGGCGATCATACCAACAGGTCCGACTGCGGAGGAAGGGTCTTTCCTTCTCAAGGGGCTGACGTCTCAGGAGTGGAGATTCCTGGTGTATTGTGCGGTGGCCTCAGGTGCCAAGGGGGTAATATACCGTGGCTTGCCCGCCAACGATCCGCTGAGCCGTGATGCCTTCAGCCAATTGAACAGGGAACTTCAGTGCCTCAAGCGGCTTCTTTTGATTGCAGAACCGGTCGAATGGATTACGACGGCGGAGAGCAACTATGCAGCCAAAGGCCTGTTATGCGGCGATCAGGCCGTCCTCATCATAGTCTTCGACCGTCGCTACTTCAGCCAGCAGAGAGACGGCAAATCTTACACGCCGACCTTTGGCAGGGCCGTTATCCCCGTACGGGTCAGCGGAAAGATCCCACGAGAGACTACCGTGCAGGAAATAACGACGCCCTTTGCGTCGCTCGATCGTAACTGCTGGGACTATCGGAATAGCGTCCTCGAATTCACGGCAGATATGATCGATTCCGCCCAGCCATACGTCATATCGATCCGACCTCAGACCAATCCATCGGAAGGAGGGGTATCGCGATGACCGCCAGGCACCTTACTCCAGTTGCGGTATTGATCCTGATCCTTGTCCTGGTCCCGGCGTCAATCCGGATCGTTCGATGGAGCCGCCAGTCCTCGCCCGGGGAGGACGCCGATCTGGAGTACGAACAGTTCATGCAGACGGCCCACGAGAACAGAAGGGCCGAAGCTCTGGAGTTGGGGAACTCGCTCTTCAAGGCCCTGCTTGAAGAGAAGCCGGAGAATCCGGCCCTGGTGCTACTGGCAAGAAGACTGAGCGTGGCTGAAGAGATCGGCGCACTGGTCGCGAGTGGTGTCAGGCCGAGCCAGCGGAAGCTGCTTGAGGGGATTCCAGGCGTGGCCGATCTCGGGCTGCCGTCCCCGGCGTCCGCGGATAGAGCTGCTCCCGCCTCGCTCCTGCCGCCGGCTCGGAAAGTGTACTGGACCCGCCTGGGAGCGTTCACTGACAGGCTCATTTCGGAGGGTCTATCCACGCAGCAGACCGCATTTTGCGAGCGGTATTACGATTTCCAGATGCAGGATCTTATCATGGAGATCGGCCGCCGGGTCGTCATGGCCGATCCCAACTCCTCAGAGAACATCTGTCACGCCTTGGTGTTGCCCTTGTTGCATCTTTATGGGCGGGACGACGACTGGGAGCAGGTGGAACCACTGCTGGCCCTTTTCTCACCGGAGATGCTCAATGTGTTGTCGACGTTCGCTCTGCTCCAGATCGGGCGATGTCAGGCGGCAACGGCAGTTGCCAAATACAGGGCCAAGGCGATGAACAAGGAATTTTCTCCTGCACAGTGGGCATCGGATGCGGCAGATGCATGTGTCGCGGATCATCGACCTGACCTGGCGGAGCAGTTGCTGCGCATGATTACCGCCACCATTGCCGATCGAGATTCGGTGGCACAACTGCAACTGAGGGCGGCTGAGAGCTATGCCCAATGCGGGGACTACGATGTGGCGGCACAGATATGTGAGCGCCTTCTTGTCGATCTGCCCGACACATCCCTCTATGGAAGGATCAAGGCCATGCGCCTTGGGTATCTGGCCAGAGAGGATAAAGTTGGCCAGGTGATTGTCGAGACCGGATCCGCCTTGCAGGATCCCAGGTGTGAATCCCATCTGGCACAGGTTCTTTACCTGAGGTGGTGGGCTCTGCGTAAGACGGACCGACTGGAGGAAGCGGTTCAGACTGCACAACGAGTGTTGGAGCAATACCCCAATAACCCCTGTGCTGCCCCCGTACTCCTTGAGCGTGCAATCGACGCTCTGGCTCACCAGGAGTACGGTAGATGCCGTGGACTCCTCGTAAGGCTTGCGGGAGATTTCCCCAACAGCGAATCTGCAAAACGAGCCCGGGACATACTCGCTCGCCTCGAGGGTAGCGCCAATGAATGAAAGACCGATGCATCCTGAAGCGGGATAGTGAATGGTATCAAGAGAGGAACGATATGTGCACGAACACTGTCATGGCGGGATATATCGACCCGAATACTTCGCAACACGTCTTCAGTCTGCTCGGACCAGCCCTGGCCCTCCTGGCTGCCGGAGGAGGACTGTTCGTCGCGGCCGTTGTATTCATCCGCCATCGGATCGCGTCTTACTTCAAGAAAGCCTCATGGGCAAAAAGAGTGGTGACCGTATGCATCATGGTTGGCCTGTTGGCGGTCATAGCTGTCGTGACCTGGCGGATCATGTGGTAACGAGGAGCGAAGCGGAGGATCAGGCTCGTGGCGACAGAGCGAAACCATCCACAGATGTTGCGCAGGCGGTTTCTCCAGATGAGCGCTGCGGCGGGACTGTACCGGCTTGTAGATTCTTCCGGAAGGACCGACCCCATGGCAAACCACCTCAGGACCGAACCCCGAATCGAGCGGTGCATTGTCTTGGGAATGGACGGTCTGGACCCGCAGATCGTTGCCGGACTGATCAGGGAAAACGAACTGCCCAACTTTGCCAGGCTCGCCAATGACGGGACCTTCGGGTCCCTGCAGACCAGCAATCCCGTCATGAGCCCGGTCGCCTGGTCGAACATCGCCACCGGCGCGGGTCCCGGCCATCATGGGATTTTCGATTTCCTTCACCGGGACCCCACGGACTATATGCCCTACATCTCCCTCAGGAAGAGCTCCAAGGGCATTTTCGGAACACGGTACGAGCAGGCTCGGCAGGTCGATGGTTTCTGGCGGTATACCAGTGACGCCGGAGTGCCGACCACGGTCCTGCGGTGGCCGGTGACGTTTCCCCCGGAGAAAGTCAACGGACGATTCCTGTCCGGCCTTGGTGTGCCGGATCTGCTGGGGACCGAAGGCCAGTATGCCTTCTACACCACCGAACCTGTCCCCAAGGACGACCCCAGCCCTCACAATGTCACGCATGTTCGGTGGGACCCGGCAGAGGTTGGGGCAATCCGGACGGTTCTCCAGGGTCCGATGATCGGCCGAAACCGTACTGCTGAGATGGACCTGATCGTCCACCGGAAGACTTCCGAAACCTGCCTTCTGCAGGTCGGCGACCGGCCGGCCATTGAAATCCGCCGTGGGCAGTGGACGCCATGGATCAGAATCACGTTCAGGGCTGGTCTGAACCGTATTCACGGCATGGTGAAGCTGCTCCTTCTGGAGATGGAGCCTCAATTCAGATTGCTGGCTTCTCCCCTCCATCTGGATCCGGCCAACCCGGCGTTTGACATCTCTTTCCCGCCCGGCTACGCACGCTCCCTGTACGAGCGGATCGGGGCGTTTCATACCCTGGGAATGCCGGAAATGGTGCATCCCTTGAGTCATCGGCGGTACGGATTCGACGAGTTCCTGGCCCAGGTCCGGGCCGTCCGAGCCGAGCGAAAGGAGATGTTCCTGGCCGAGTTGGAGCAGTTCGAAAGAGGAGTATTCGCCTTCGTATTCGATCACACAGACCGCATCCAGCACGCCTTTTGGGCGACGAGGGACCCTGGTCACCCTATGTACGATGCCGCCGAAGCTCGGTCCTATCATCAGGTGATAGAAGACGCGTACCGGGAGATGGATACCTGTCTGGGACACGTGATGGAGAGAACCGACAGCAGGACGCTGCTTCTGGTCGTTTCAGACCATGGATTCGGCAGCTTCCGAAGACAGGTCCACCTGAACCGCTGGTTGGTGGACAACGGGTTCATGCGTCTGAAAGGGTCGCAGCAGGCAGAGGGTCGGGGTCTGTTTCAGGACGTGGACTGGCATAACACCAGGGCCTATGCCGTGGGTTTCTCCAGCATCTACCTGAATCGCGCCGGCCGTGAAGGAGCCGGGATAGTCAAACCAGGCGCGCAATCGCCTGAACTACTGGAAGAAATCCGCTCGAAGCTGCAAACCCTGCTCGATCCCCACAGCGGCGATCGTGTCATCCATAGAATCTATCTGGGTAGACGGATTTACACACCCGCCCCCCTCGCGGACAAGAGCCCCGACCTTGTGGTCGGATTCAAGCCCGGCTACCGCGCCAGTTGGCAGACGGCCCTGGGCGGAGCGCCTGCAGACCTTGTCGAAGACAACAGGTCCAGGTGGTCCGGCGACCACATCTTCGCGCCGGACCTAATGCCCGGGATTGTCCTGAGCAACGCGAGATTGCCAGGACAACCCTGTCGAGGGATTGACATCGCCCCCACCATCCTTGCAGCCCTTGGGCTGGGCATACCCGCATACATGACAGGGAGGGATCTTCTTTGATCCGGCGCGACAGACTGCCGCTCGTGATTGACACTCTCTCCACTACCCATAGGGGCCGAACCAGCATGCGCAGTGGCTGAGATTTCTCCGGGTCGACGGAATGCCGGACGAGTCTTCCTTCCAACTTGACGAGGATGTCCGTCTGATGATCAAGGCCCGGGATGGGGACCGTGTGGCCTACGAGCAGCTATATTGCCGGTACTTCCGCACGGTCGTCTCCTTCCTGGCGCGCCACACCGGCCGCGGTCAGGCATGCGAGGATCTGGCTCAGGAGGTCTTCACACGCGTCTGGCGTCACCGCAGCCGATACCAGCCCCTGGCTCCGGTGAAGCGTTACCTGTTGCGCATAGCAGTCAGTGTCCTGCGGGAAGACCGGGCCAAATCCCACGGCCCGGTCCCCACGGATATCCGTGATCTGGAGACCGTGGCGGACGCAAGGCAACCCTCGCCACCAGCGCAAGTGCAGTCCGCCGAACAACTCCAGGCCATCCGCGCCTTGATAGCGAGTCTACCCATCCAGCAGAGGCAAGCAGTGGAATTGGTGTATCTGGCTGGATTGCCACCGGGTGAGGCCGCCCGACGACTGGGCTGTTCCCGGCAAATGCTCTACTGTCACCTGTATGCAGCACGTCGGCAGCTGCGCCGGCTCGCACGACGCCTGCCGTGACGACTCCGGCTGATCACGGTGTCGCCGGGAGACCCATTGCCGCTTCCCTGGCCCCTGATGGTGAAAATCTTCAAAAAAAATGACAAAACGGCCGGAATCTTCTTAAGGTTCTGCCGGGATCTCTCATTGAGAGGATGGAGGGCCGGGATCTCGGCCCGTCTAAGTCTCCCTGGCTCCGAGAAGGCTCTGAGCCAGCAACGTGAGCAGAAGCAATGAGATGTTCGAAGGCAAGAAAGCTGATTTCCCTGTACGTGGCCCCGGGGCACTCGTGGCTTCGTCCCGAGGACCGCCGGGCGCTGGAGGCGCACATGGCCGTGTGTGAGCCGTGTCGTCAGGACTGCCGGGAAAGCCTCGAGCTGATAGCCATCCTGCCGGCCTGCTGGCAAATCAGTGAGGATACCGCGGCGCTGCTCCGGCAGGGCCCCCGTGGCGCCTCCACCCGGATAATCCGGCTCTTCGGGGCTTCCCGTCGGGCCGGGGTCTGCGTCGCGGCGGCCTGTCTGGCTCTCGTGGCGTTCGGTGCGTGGGCGTTCTCACACCGGGCGGCCCCGTCGCCGCGAGCGGGCCGCCTGATTGCCCGCGCGCGTGAGGACGTGCCGCTGTCAATCGAGTCGGCGGACGGTGGCCGCGTGGCCTCCGGGACCATTGTTCAGACTCTGGCCGATGAAACCAAACGCCTGGTTCTCAACGGCCGGCATGAGGTCGTGATGAACGCCGGCGTCCGGCTGTCTATCGAGCCTCTCGTGGAAATGGGCCAAACAGGGTGCCTGGTGAATCTGGCCTTGGGCGAAATCTACGTACATGTCGAGCATGACGGCCTTCCTTTTGTGGTCCGGACGGCCCATGCAAGGGCCGTGGTCACGGGTACGATATTCGACGTGAAGACCACGGAGGCCGGCACAACCCTGGTGGTCACGGCGGGCAGCGTTCGATTCGAGTCTCAGGCGGGTGCGGTTCAGGTGACCGCCGGCCAACAGTCGCGGCTCAGTTCGGCATCGCGGCTGCCGGGCGTCCCGGCGCCGTGCGATGCTGCCACCCTGACGGCCTGGGCAACATCCAATGCCACTCCCGCCGAGCCGACAGCGGGCCTCGCAGTGAGCGGGGACCTGGGGCTCAATGAGTTGGCACTGTTGCCCCTGGCCGAGGTCCGGACCGATGCAGGCCGGATCGATTACGCCGAGTGGGTCGAGCAGAAACGCGAGTGGTTCAGACAGCAATTCCCCTGGGTATTCGAGCTCGGGGAGGCCCTGGCCAGGGAAGGGGTCGAGGTCGATTATCCTGAGCTGCTGCTGCGTTCCGGCGAGATCCGGCAGTTCAGATATCCGCAGGAAATGAACCAACGGATTCCGACCTTCGATCCCGATACCCTCCTGACGCTGGCCCAGACCTTCGGGCGGGATCGGTCGTGGCTGGTGAGCCAAGGAACTTATGGCTCACGGCAAGGGACCGCTCGCCCCCGCCGAGAGCCGGAACAACCGCCCGGCGGGATCGCGCCGGGCTTCAGACAATGGGCCCAATCATTCGACAACCGGACGCACGCCGGGGATGGTCGTGTCGATGAAATGACGCTGCTCCTTTCGTCCAGAGTCTGCGTGTACCTGACCAATACGCGAACCCTGGCGGCGCTGATTATCAGGCAGGACCCGGAGAGTAATCGTCCGGGTACGGGCGCCGACAAGATCCTGCACCTCCTGGACGCACAACTGAGAGCATTGGCCGATTGTTCGAGACGCCTGCACGAATTGTCCGCGC
>JABAOC010017972.1_pt2 | contig 18073 bp, 17 predicted proteins | sample 7062161 | NCBI WGS metagenome assembly JABAOC01 (sample SAMN14538625, study PRJNA623070) | marine sediment metagenome | biome: marine biome [ENVO:00000428]; feature: marine pelagic biome [ENVO:01000023]; material: deep marine sediment [ENVO:00002113] | place: India: Gulf of Khambhat ... | reverse complement strand
GCAAATCGATGATCCTTTAACCTTTCGCCTGTAACCTTGTGTTCGTAACGTTGGCGCACTCGTGAGCTACAAAGACAGGCTGAGAACGCGAGAGCTTATGGGCATGAACGCCTCTGCAAACGTTCCTCAGGGACATGAGCGTCCACAAAACTGAGAAACTCCACTAAACTAAATAAGAAGTCTCTTGACTTCTCAGAGCGCGGTTTTCGTACCATCTCGATCCTTCACGATGATTTTCAATTCTCAAATGGGGTCCTCGCTGTCCTTGAGCGAGATTTGCGGAAGAAAGGGTTATTATTCCCTGCCTGTAAACCGATACAGGGTCGCCGTGACAGCAAGAGAAGCGAAGAAACAAAAGCACCCTGAAACTCAGGAATTTCCTTCTTCCAATGCGGAGTTTCGTCAGAAATAAAACATGTTATTCCAGAAGTAATTGAAATAGAGAGCACTCTCGAATTAGCGAAGGGATTTGGTCCACCCAAGTTTGTCGTTGATGGAAAAAGCCCGGAAACCCTGACCCTCAAATTTTTTGACATCATTGGGTCTCTGTGCTAATTTAGCTTTGGTTCAGAAGATCAAGAACCAGGAAAGGAGGTGAAAGATATTTTCTTTTTCTACGAAAAAGGAGGTGGAGGTATGAAGGGGGCAAAGATACTTTTAGCAATTGCTGTGTCATTAATCCTATGCGGAGTCCTCTTTCTCCAAGTTGGGCATACAAAGATGATCCGCATTGGAGAAACGCAAATCGTCTCCCACCCAGCACTCGACAACGATTCGAAAGGATTTAAGACAGCACTAGCGGAAGAAGGCTTCGTTGAGGGCAAGGATGTCACATTTGATCGGCAAAATGCTCAAGGAGAGCAGCCAAACTGCTATACGATTGCTCAGAAATTTTTTGACGACAAGGTCGATCTCGTCCATGCCATTTCCACACCGTCGGCCCAAGCTGCTGTCAAGGTCGTGAAGGGGATTCCCATTGTATTCTCATCTGTCACAGACCCGGTCCAAACAGGCCTCATTCCCAGACTTGGTCCGACGGGAACAAATGTGACCGGTGTCAGCGACCGCTGGCCTATCGCACTCCAGCAGAATATGTACCAGGATCTGGTCCCTCAGGCAAAGAGATGGGGAACCATCTACAATCCTGGGGACATCAACGTCACCTTCCACATCAAAGAGATGAAAGAGACCATCGAGGCCATGGGTGGGAAGCTCATCGAAGCCCACGTATCGAGCAGCGCCGAGGTGATGCAAGCTGCCCAGTCTCTGGTTGGGCGGGTCGACGCGATTCACTTCACTTCAGACAATACCAGCGTGGCGGCCTTTGAGAGTATCGCAAAAGTATGCAATGAAAACGATATTCCCCTTTTCGCTGGGGATAGGGACAGTGTCCCCCGGGGTGCAATAGCCGCCTACGGACTTGATTACTTCATGGTCGGCTATACGGCCGGAAAGAAAGCAGCGAGAATCCTGAAGGGTGAGGATCCCGGGGAGGTTCCGGCAGGGATGGCTGCAGGATTTAGCCTGTGGGTCAATCTGAAACACGCCAAAGAACAGAACGTGAAACTGCCAAGCACCGTGCTCCAAAAGGCTGCGGACAAGCTATGGGATGAAAACGGGAATGTGATCAAAGGTGAATAGCCTCATCGGATGACAGGGGGAGATGGGAGGAGTCTCATTTCCCCTTTTCTTTGGCGGTCGCATGCTTCTTGAAGGATTCCTCCGAACGATTCCAATTTCTCTCGAGCAGGGGTTGGCCTACGCCCTCGTGGCTCTTGGAATTGTGATAAGTTTCCGGGTTCTCGCCTTTCCTGATCTCACCGTGGATGGCAGCTTTGTCCTAGGGGGAGCGGTCGTCGCCAGGTTGATTACGGAGGGATGGCACCCCTTCACTGGCGTCATTACTGCAAGTGTCGCGGGCTTTCTCGCCGGCTGTTGCACCGGGCTACTCAATACTCGGTTGAAAATTAACAGCCTTCTCGCTGGCATTCTCATGATGATTATTCTCTACTCGGTAAACCTGAGAGTCATGGGCCGATCAAACATCCAGCTCTTGACGGTAAAAACGCTCCTGACCCCCCTTGAAACCCTCCAGGTGAACCGTTTTATCCCCATCATCCTCTTCTTCGTGGCTGTTACCTTCCTGTTTAAGTTGGCGACCGATCTCTATTTGCACACCCAGATGGGTCTAGCCATTCGTGCCACGGGCGACAACGAACAGATGATTCGGACCTTGGGCGCCAATACGGACAATCTGACGGTTTTCGGCTTAGGCCTCTCAAACTCCTTTGTAGCTCTATCCGGATGTCTTGTCGCCCAGGACCAGGGGTTCTCAGATGTTGGCATGGGAATCGGAATGATTGTGGCGGGCCTGGCGGCCATTATCATCGGGGAAACCCTTATCGGGAAGAAAACCGTCGAGAGAATGACCCTGGCTGCCATTGTCGGGTCAGTGATCTACAGGTTCATCATTGCCGTCGGCCTTCGTCTCGGTCTCGCTCCTACGGATCTGAAGCTGGCAACCGGAATAATGGTCATTATCGCACTCGGCCTGCCTGCGATAAGGAAAGGCAAGCAAGAAAAGCTTCGTCTTCGAGGGGTTTAGACTGGGCTTTTCAGGTCAGGGTTCAAATGGTTCGACTCGAGAGCCTCACAAAGATTTTCAACAGAGGCACCATCGACGAAAAGATGGCGGTTGATGATGTCAGCCTCCACATCCGTCAGGGCGAATTCGTTACCGTTATCGGGAGCAATGGAGCAGGAAAAACAACGCTTCTACATCTTATCGCTGGCACCCATCTACCGGACAGAGGTGACGTTTTTATTGACGGCAGAAAAGTTGACGGACTTCCCGAATACCGCCGCGCCAAGTATATGGGAAGGATTTTTCAGGATCCTCTTGTAGGTACAGCGGCCTCTATGACCATCGAGGAGAACCTGGCCATGGCCGAACTTCGTGGCAAATCCAGGGGACTCAGATGGGGAGTTACAAAAGGACAAAGGAACGCTTACAGAGAGGCGCTGAAGGTGCTCGATCTCGGTCTCGAGAATCGATTGAAGGACTCCGTGTCGCTACTTTCAGGGGGGCAGCGGCAGTCATTGACTTTGCTGATGGCGACCATTTCCATGCCGAAGCTACTCCTCCTGGATGAACACACTGCAGCTCTCGATCCCAAGACCGCCACTAAGGTGATCGAGCTGACGAACAAGATCATCAACGAAAACCAATTGACCACCATCATGGTAACCCATAATATGCAGCAGGCTATTAGTTATGGAAATCGAATGGTGATGCTCCACGAGGGAAAGGTCAAATTCGATGTTCAAGGGGAAAAGAAGCGCCATCTCACCGTCAAAGAGGTGGTGGAGCAGTTTGGAACCGTTCTGGAAGATGAAACTCTCCTCTGCACCCCTCCGGACCGGTCTTGAGGGATAGACAACCCTAGAAATAGATACTCGTCTTTCCCCTTTGGAAAGGCGCCGAAGCGCCTCACGTTTCATTGCTCACTCGAATTGAAGATTTCAAATTGGACACCAAATGGCGTTCAGGGCCCTGAGAAGGATAGATCGATCGACGTCATGAGCATTTGGCTCCCGGGGGACTTGACCGTTTCGATTGGAAAAAGCACCAAAGAGATCCTGACTTGCGCAGGAAACGGTGGTCTCTAAGCCTCTCCTGGAGGCGGATTAGAGAACCGAGGGAGCCGTAAGCGTAAAGGCGTTGCAAAAATGAATACAGGCTTTAAGTCTCAGTGTGTTCCGAGTTATCGGCTTTTGACAGAGGATCAGATCAAGGAGATCCATCGGGCCACACTGGAAGTCCTCGAGACGGTAGGGGTCCGAATTCTGGATGAACAGGGCATCCAGCTATTGAAAGACGCCGGATGTCGAGTGACGGATAAGGTGGCACAGATCCCCAACTCGCTTGTCGAAGAATGCATTCATAGCGCCCCTTCCCACATCACGGTCTACAACCGGAGGGGTGAAGAAACCATGCGTCTCGAAGGGAACAGCATCTACTTCGGTCTTGGAACCGACCTTATCAACACCTACGATCTGAAATCGGGCGAGTTGCGGTCTTCCCAGCTCCAAGATGTGATCAATGCAGCCAAGACGGCTGACTATTGTGATGAAATCGATTTTATCGCCTCTTCTGCCCTGCCTCAAGACGTTCCAACCAATCTGATGTATGTGGAGTGCTTTCGAGCCCTCGTAGAGAACTCCGTCAAACCGATTTTCTTTACTGCTGCCGGAAAAGAGGACCTTTCGATCATCATCGACATCGCTGTGACTGTTGCTGGCGGGCAAGAGCATTTACGGGCGAAGCCCTTTCTCATTCACTATTCTGAGCCCACAAGCCCCCTCTCACACTCCCGCGGTGCACTCAGAAAACTTTTTCTGTGTGCGGACAAGGGGATTCCTGTCAATTATACACCGGCTTTGCTTTCGGGCGGAAGCGGACCTGTGACCCTCGCTGGAGCTATCGTTGTTGCCAATGCCGAGGCGCTAAGCGGAATCGTGCTCCACCAGCTGAGGGCTAAAGCAGCTCCGATTATCTCCGGTTTTGCGACCCCTCCCATGGATATGCTCACTTCAACCGTCGTATACGGAGCTCCTGAGTTACGATTGAGCCATTCAGCCTATGCCGATCTATATCATTATTACGGTATTCCTATGTGGGGAACAGCAGGATGCAGCGATGCCCACACCCTGGACCACCAAGCCGCCATCGAATCGGCCATCTCGATTCTCATGGCCGCCCTGGACGGAACCAATCTGATTCATGATGTTGGCTACCTAGGGCAAGGACTGACTGGATCTCCAGCTGCTATCGTGATGTGCAGCGAGATTATCAGCTATGTGAAGCGGATTATTCGGGGCTTCGATATGAGTCGGGATCGGATCGGAATGGATGTCATACGGCGCGTCGGGCCCGGAGGTAATTTTCTGATGGAAGAGCAGACGTTAGAGCGCCACCGCGAAGAGCATTGGCGGCCAAGATTCCTCAACCGCGATAATCCTGAAACTTGGATGAAAAAGGGTTGTAAGAGTTATGGGGAAAGGGTGACCCAAAAGGCCATTGAGATACTCCAAACGCATCAGCCTAAAAAACTGCCCGATCGCGTGCTGCGAACCATCGATGACATCGTCGAGAAGGCAGGGAGGTCCCTGGTAGACAAGCACTTCTCCACCTAGGCACACACAGACCCGGCAACCCCCCAATGGGTGGCTCGAAAACAGAGCGTTTCTGGTTTCAAGCATCCACGAGAGACCCGAAAGGAAATACGTTGTATTTCTAAACGGATAAACGAGAATAGATCCGTCCTGTAAAGGACAAAAGACGGAGAGATGGTGAAAAAAACACTTGTCCTAACCGCGATCATATTTCTCACCGTTTTGGGTTGGACTCTGAATGCTCACGCCAAGCCGATCCTCCGTGTGACCTTCAGTTTGACAGAAAGCGAATGGCAGATCATGCGGAAGGAGATCCTTCCTCCCTTTGAAAAGAGGTGTCAATGCCAGGTTCAAGCCATTCAGGTTTCTCAGGAGCATCTTCCGAAACTCCTCGAGGCCCTGCGGATCGGCGACAAAATGAACATCGATGTCTTCGGACAGGACAACATGCAGCTTGCCCTTCTCGTAAAGAACGGCCTTGTTCAAGATCTGTCGTCCGAGGAGAACCAAATTCCCAAGGAAGTGATTCCGGCACTGATCGCGGCTGGAAGATTTCATGGCAGGCTCTACTTCATGCCTTACCGTCCCAACGTTCAGATTGTCTACTATAATCGAGATAAGTTCATGGAATACGGTTTGAACCCCCCGCAGACATGGAACGAATTATATGCTGTTGCCAAGAAATTCTATGACCATGAGGGGATCGGTAGGATCCTCATCAAGGCTGTCGGGGGCATCCCCACCACAACCCAGATGTACGAATTTATTGTTTCAGCAGGTGGCAATCCCTTGAGGTTTAACGATCAGGGTACGGTCAAGACTTTCCACTTCATCCAGAGGCTCTGGAAATATGCTTCCCCAGACTCGACGAAGGCCAAGTACGACACCTCCAATGATTATATTGCAAGAGAAGCCTGCTATCTTATGGTGAACTGGCCCTTTGGATACAGAATTCTCATCAAAGAATACGGGAAAACCAGTATTCGCGTCTATGGAGGCTTTTCCGGCCCAGTCCGCCGCGCTCACGTGGTCGGCGGCGAAGTACTCGGAATCCCTGTCGGTGCCCCCAATCGATCTCTCGCACTCGCTTTTATTCGCTACATGCAGACCCGGGAAGTCCAGGAAAGACTGGTGACACACCTGGGCTGGCCCTCGATCCGGACCGACACTTACGGACACGTGCAAGACTGGATGAAACCGCAATTTGACGCAGTGACCGAGGCCCTTCAGTATGGGATTTTTCGGGCCAATGTCCCCTACTGGACCGAGTACAACAAGCTTTTCACCGAGGCCTTCTTTCAAATCGTCATCAAGAATGCTCCAGTCAAATCGACCTTAGACGAATATCACTTGAAGATGGAAAGGATTAAAGAACGCTACAAATAGCCGACCAGATTTCTCCCGTGCGGCTGGAGGAAGAGGCCGCTAGAGTGTCGATTCAAGTGAGCTTAATATAATTCAGGAGTTTCCAGTGTTCACGGTGCCTTTTGTCCCTGACCGACATATGCGGAAGAATCCCGCGAACGACGGGAAGGGGTTCACTGCGAAAGTATAGGAGCGAGGGGACAAGGGGCGCTTTCCAAGAAATGGTGTGCGCGGAAAATCGAAAGGTTTCAAAAACCGGCATTTCAGAAATGAGGAAACTCCTCGATTTGATTAGAACGGACAGACTCACGCTGTTGAAGAAAAAAAGATTTGAAATCTCCCTAACGGCCCCACTCGTCGGTTACATTGTCCTCCTTACCATCATTCCCGTCATGTACGCGATCTATCTCAGTCTCGTCGATCCCTCTTCAAATACCCTGACGATTCGCCACTATCGCGAAATCATCTTCCATTTTCAGTTCAGACAGGCCGTTTTCAATACCCTCTTTATCACCCTCGTTGGCCTCTCTCTGGAACTTTGTCTTGGGATGATCATGGCAGTGATCCTCAGTCACAGTTTTAGAGGACGCGGTGTCTTCAGAGCTATTCTTCTTATTTCGCTGGGCGTCCCCACGATCGTCGCTGCGGCCAACATGCGGTACATATTCGATACTTCCGGACTTCTCAACCAAACACTCCTCCGTCTCGGCCTTCTTCGCGTACCTTATGATTGGACCCAAGGGGGGATGACGACGCTGATGACCGTTATTGCTGCCGACATGTGGAAGGTAACCCCCTTGGTCATGCTCATCCTTTTGGCCGGCATCGAAAGCATCCCTGTCGAGCTGTACGAATCGGCAAGGATCGATGGAGCAAGCCGCTGGAAAGAGTTTTGGAAGATCACCTTGCCACTCTTAAAGCCATCAATCACCATGGCTCTCATTATTCGAGGAATCGATGCTTTCAGAATCTTTGAGCTACCTCTGATCCTCGTTGGTCGAACGGAGCCGGTTATGTCCACCTACGCCTATTTTGAGTATTTTGAGGCGATCAATATCAATACGTCTGCAGCGGCAGGTACCATGCTACTCATCATGATTCTCGTCACGATAATCGGATACCTGAGGATCGTTGGAACCCAGGAGGTCGTTTATTGAGACCCAATAAGCGCTGGTTTGTCGTTCTCAGCTTCGTGGCCATACTTCTCGTACTCACGACGCTGTGGCTGATTCCCATTTACCTGATGGTGAAAATCTCTGTCAGTGATCCCCAGGATATTTTGGTTCAGAACCCGGATTTTTTTTCGACCCATTTCACTTCAAGACACTGGGTTGGCGTCCTCGCCGCAGGAAATATCTGGCCTCCTCTCAGGAAAAGCCTGACTGTGGCTGTCGTGACGGCTCTTTTTTCCCTATTCCTATCAGTTCCCGGAGCTTACGGCCTTTCTCGAATTCCCGGAAGTGTCGCTCATGTCTTTCTGATCGGGATTTTCCTGACGAGAATGTTCCCGGAGGTAGGGGTGGCACTTCCGATCAGCGTTACCTTCATTCGGGGAGGCCTCTTCGACACCGACATGGGCCTCATTCTTGCCCACATGGTTCGTGTGCTTCCCATTTCTGCTTGGGTCCTTGTGGCTACATTCAAAGCCATTCCTCAGGATTTGGAGGAAGCTGCTTTCGTTGACGGGGCCACCAAGGTCAGAAGTCTGATTCACATTGTTCTTCCCCTAGCCAAACCGGGTATCGGCGTGGCTTTGATCTTTTCGTTTTTGGGATCGTGGGATGAATTCATCTACGCAACCTATCTGTGTCTAGCCAACAAAACCCTTCCCCTGATGGTCTACTATTACGTCAGCCGCGGCGGCTGGTTCCTCTCCTCCACGTATGCAACCGTCGTTACCATTCCGGTTGTCATCGTGACCTATTCACTTCAGCGTTACATCAGGAGCGGCTATTTAAGAGGAGCCATAAAGGGATGAGCCTTCAGAGGTAGTTGCGACTTCCTCGCCAAGACCATTTGCTCAAAGTCCTTTGATGTGTCAGTGGATTAATTCTAAATGTCAAAATCCGAATGCCAAATCAAAAACCAATTCCTTCATGTCAAAAACTACTAAGGAATTGAATATGTAGCTAGTCGTCGCTGAAAAATGGCCGTGGAGCGAACATCACGCAGTTTCTGAAGCGACCCGTCTTGGCGATCGGAGTGTCTTCGAAGGGGCGAGCTCCTACTGTCTGAGACCTTTAGGCCGAGTTTAGGGGGTCGAACGCAGGGAGCCTTAGAACGGGTCAGAAACTTNNGCGGAATGGGCATTTTTCAGTGGCAACTAGCTAAACCTGTGGATAACTCTGGGACTTAATCAGCCTATTATTCTTTTTTGTCATTCGGCATTTCACATTCATTGGGGCTTTGAGTTTTGTCATTTGGCATTATGATTGTCGAATTTCACCTCGTAGATTGAATTTCAGTTACCTCGCTAACCACGCCTGCGTTTTTCGACAAGAACCAAAGAATTTGACTGTTCCCAGAGTGGCTGATACTATGGTTTGTCTTGGCACTCCGGGGCGTAGGGTTTCTCCAAAAGAAGTTGTTCGGTGCGATGAAATCCCCAGACAGCAGGATTCTGATCGTTTCAAATCGGCTTCCGATACGAATTTCGAGAGAGAAAGGAAAGGTTTCTGTCAAGCCCGGAAGCGGCGGCCTGGTGACCGCATTGGCTCCCGTGTTGAGGGATCGTGGTGGAATCTGGATTGGTTGGGATGGAGACCCCATCGGGAGGGCTCCCAAACGCCTCTTGGATAAACACTCCAACAGCTCGGGATACCTGTTGAAACCAATCTCCTTGACGGCGAAGGAGGTGGCAGAGCACTACCAGGGATTCAGCAACGAGGCCCTCTGGCCTCTGTTTCATGATCTTTTGGACCATTGTCATTTCAGCCGTCAGAATTGGACCACCTATCGACAGGTCAATCGGAAATTCGCGAAGGCCGTCACCTCAGAAGCCAAACCCGGAGATCTCATATGGGTCCATGATTACCACCTGCTGATGGTGGGGAGATATCTTGAAGAGACCGAAGTCAAGGCCAAGAAAGCATTTTTCTTGCATATTCCCTTCCCCCCATGGGATCTTTTCATGCGGCTTCCCTGGCGAACCGAGATCATTCATTCTCTTCTGGCCTATGATCTACTCGGTTTTCAGACGGAACGGGACCGTAGAAACTTCATCCAGTGTGTGCGGGCCTGTTTCCCCGCCATCAGGGTCAAAGGCGATCCCCGCAACCAAATCATCGATCATGGCGGCAGGCCAATACGCCTTGGGGCTTTTCCCATTAGCATCGACTATGAGGCCTTCAATCATCTTGCCGCTTCGGATGATGTGGCGGAAAGGGCTTGGTTGATTCACGAGCGGTTGCCAAACAGGAAGCTTGTTCTGGGCGTTGATCGACTCGACTACACGAAGGGAATTCCGGAGCGCCTCGAGGCTTTCCAGGTTCTTCTCCAAAAATACCCGCAAATGAGGGGGAAGGTCACGCTCGTCCAGATCGCAGTTCCCAGCCGAACCGACGTTCCTGAGTATCAGCTCATGAAAGAAAACATCGACCGCACCATTGGCCGCATTAACGGTCAATACACCCGAGCCGGATGGACACCCATTCACTATATCTACCGGAACCTCTCACGCCTCGAGCTGGTCAGCTACTACCGAACCTCCGAAATTGCCCTGATCACGCCACTCAAAGATGGCATGAACCTCGTGGCAAAGGAATACTGTGCGTCGTCCGTCGAAAACCTCGGTGTGTTAATCCTGAGTGAATTTGCAGGGGCAGCTATCACTCTGCGACGAGGAGCTCTCCTTGTGAATCCATACAATGTGGAGCATGTGGCCGATCAAATCTTTGAGGCTTGTCAGATGCCTAAGGCCCAGCAGCAAAGCCGAATGTCACAACTCCGACGGGAAATACGGCGGAATAATGTATTTCGCTGGGTTGACTCATTCCTCAGGGCCACCGGTCGTTCCGAGCTTCGGCCTGGAGTGACTGTATGAAAACATTCCTTCGCCCTGGGATACAGGATTGGCCGGGGCTTAGAGCCCGAATGTTGGCAATCGCACTCGATTATGATGGGACCCTCGTCCCCATTCGCCAAAGGCCCGAAGAGGCCCGCCCCGATCGAGCACTGTTGAATCTGCTCCAAAACCTGACAGAGGAAGCGATTGTGATCATTCTGACTGGTAGGAACCGAGGGGATATGGACCGTTGGATTTCCAATGATCGGATTACCATCGTGGCTTCCCATGGTGCCGAATGGAGGCATCATGGCCGCTGGAAGCCGTTGGTCGATATCCCTAGGATCGAAGACCGCCTAGAGACCCTCAGCCATAAATTGGAGGAAGTCTTTGAAGATACGCCCGGCGTGATTATCGAGAACAAAGGCGCCACAGTAGCCTTCCATTATCGCCTTGTGAATGCCGTTTGCCAGCCAGAGCTCTTGAATCGCTTTGAAGATCTTGTTAATCACTGGCGCGAGGATAATGAGGGTTATGAAGTTCTGGAGGGCAAATACGTGAGGGAAATAAGACCTGCTGGCTTGAACAAGGGAACGGCCCTTCAACAGGTCCTGACGGTGATGGGCTTCGCCTCCGCTTCTGTTCTCGCCATGGGGGACGATCGGACAGATGAGGATACCTTTCAAAGCCTGGGGCCTCAAGATCTATCGATTCTGGTCGGGGATGAAAACACCTCGGCAGTGGTCCGTCTGAATGACGTTTGGGAGGTGCGGGAGGTTCTTAAAGAGATACTCAGGATCAGACAGAAGTCATAATGAAAAGCCAATTACGAAGCATGCCTCAAGGTTTGGTGTTTCGCCGAAATCCTCATCAATTTCGTCTTTCCGTCTGATGATCTATTAACGATTCTGACTCCTGACCTCTGTCTCCTAACTCCCAGATGCTACATCGTGCTCAAATTGGCCGATCTGGGGCAGCTCGGCTCATGCCGGATTTTCTGCTGACGTTGCTTAGTGTGCCCTCACAATATCCTTGACCTTCATGAGACGGGAAAAATTGGACCGTTCGATTTCAGACAGCTTCATCGTGATATGGCCAATCGTTTCTTCCAGACTGGGTATGAGAACATACTCCAGAGAATTAACACGCCGTCTGGTACGAATAAGCTCCTCTGCCAGCATCTGCATCCATTTCTCCTTTTGAGCCAGGACGATCATCTCATCGAGGACCTCATTTAAGGCCTGGAGAGAGATGTCCAGGTCCCCAGGCGTTGTGGCAAGCCCATAGCATTGAATGTCCCCTTCGACGGTGGGCTTGAATTCGGGAACCTTGACGTTCAGAATCATTCTTTGCGAGACTGTCAGCTCGATCCGCTTACTCGGAAATCCCACGGCCTCCTCAAGAGCCTCCCTTGACATGGAGGCTGACACAAAGAGAAAGCGCCGGAAAGCCTCTTCCATCGCTTTTTCAACGGCCCCACGAAGTTCTTTGATATCGCGGATCATCTCCATAAACTGACGCATCAGTTCGTCTTGCTTGTCCTTGAGGAGCTTATGCCCCCTCCGGGCCATGATCAGCCGTTTTTTCATTCGGAGCAACTCCATTCGGTTGGGGTTGACTTCAAGTCTCATAATTTACTCAACAATGGAGACATTTTTAGCGAAAAAACGACTTTTCCAGAACCAACGCCAGACCTCAAAAAGTGAAACTCTTTAGGCCATCTGAGCCTGTTCTCTCCCAGTCTCTGGGGGTGGTTCCTCTTTTTTCTTAAACCTGGGAAGATACTTGTCGAGCCATGCCTGTCGAATTCTCTTCAATTCGCCCGTCGGGAATACAGAGAGAAGTCTCCATCCCAGGTCGAGGGTTTCCTCAATTGTCCGATCTTCATATTCTCCCTGAGAGACGTACTCCCTCTCAAAGGTGTCGGCAAACTGGAAGTATTGTTCGTCCATTTCGCTGAGTGCCGCCTCCCCCAAAATAACGGCCAATTCCTGAGCTTCTTTCCCTCTGGCGTAGGCTGCGAAAAGTTGATTAAAGGTATCGGCGTGATCTTCACGGGTCTTCCCCGGGCCGATCCCCTTATCCTTCAGACGTGATAAAGAGGGGAGGACATCGATTGGTGGCGAAATGCCTTTTCGATGGAGTGGTCGGCTCAGGATAATCTGGCCCTCTGTGATATACCCTGTGAGGTCAGGTATTGGATGGGTTTTATCATCCTCGGGCATGGAAAGGATCGGAATCTGGGTGATCGAGCCTTTTTTCCCCTTGATACGACCGGCTCTCTCGTATATGGTCGAGAGATCTGTATAGAGATATCCCGGGTACCCCCGACGCCCGGGAATCTCCTTCCTGGCCGCAGAGATTTCCCGCAGTGCCTCGCAATAGTTGGTCATGTCAGTCAGAATTACGAGAACATGCATATCCTTTTCGAAGGCGAGGAATTCGGCGGTCGTCAGCGCCATTCGGGGGGTAGCAATCCTTTCCAGGGCCGGGTCGTCGGCCAGGTTGAGAAAGAGGACAGCCCGATCGATGGCCCCCGTCTCTCGAAACTCCGAGGTAAAATAGTCTGCCTCCTCGAAGGTAATCCCCATCGCTCCAAAAACCACGGCGAATTTCTCTTCCTTGCCGAGAACCCTGGCCTGTCGCGCAATCTGAGCAGCAAGCTGATTGTGAGGAAGTCCAGAGCCTGAGAAGATGGGGAGTTTCTGGCCACGGACCAGCGTATTCAGTCCATCGATGGCAGAAAGGCCTGTCTGGATGAACTCCTCGGGATAGTCTCTGGCAAAGGGATTGATTGGATTTCCATTGATATCATAGGTTCTTTCCGGAAGGATCTTGGGACCATCATCGATCGGTCGGCCCAATCCGTCAAAGACCCTTCCCAATACATCGTTAGAGAGGGCGAGTTCGATGCCTCGTGCCAGAAAGCGGACTCGGCATTTTCTGATATCTACACCCGTTGTCCCTTCAAAAAGCTGAACGAGAGCCTTGTCGCCATCCACTTCGAGGACCTTCCCCGTTCTTTTCGACCCATCCGGGAGTTCCACTTCGACCAACTCTTCATATTTCACCTCTTCAACCTCTTCCACGAGCAGAAGTGGCCCAGAGATATCCTTAATCGTCAAATACTCCCGTAGCATTACACGATCCCTTCCTCTCTGGACAGAGTCTCCACCTCAGACGTCATATGAGCCCGAATCGCATCAAACTCGACCAACCGTTCCTCAGGAATGAACTTCGCCCGAGAGATTTCCTCGCGGACCGCCAGACTCTGGACGTCTCTAAATAGGACCCCCCCGTCCAGCATCTTTTCGCAGAGATAATGAAGTTCGAAGATGATCTTCAGGAGTTGGTACTCCTTGGTGGTGGAGGTGTAGGTGTCAATCTCGTCGAATGCATTCTGATGAAGGAAGTCCTCCCGGATGGATTTGGCCGTCTCCAAGATCAACCGATCTTTGGCTGAAAGCGCATCGACTCCGACGAGACGAACGATTTCAGCCAATTCGGCCTCCTGCTGGAGAAGCCGCATCGCTTCCTGCCTCATCTCCATGAAGTCTTCGGGGAGATTATCGCGGTAATAGTGTTCGAGATTCTCATGATAGAGTGAATAGCTGTTGAGCCAGCTTATGGCCGGGAAATGTCTCTGGTAGGCGAGTTTGTCTTCCAGACTCCAGAACACCTTAACCACCCTCAGGGTTGCCTGGACCACAGGATCAGACAGATCCCCGCCGGGTGGAGAGACAGCCCCGATGGTTGTGAGAGCGCCAATACGTCCGTCTCCACCCAGGCAGATGACTTTGCCCGATCGTTCATAGAATTCGGCAATCCGTGTCCCGAGATAGGCAGGATACCCCTCCTCACCAGGCATCTCTTCGAGACGTCCAGAGATTTCTCGCATGGCCTCGGCCCATCTGGACGTGGAATCGGCCATGAGGGCCACACTGTAACCCATATCCCGAAAATACTCTGCAATCGTGATCCCGGTATACACCGAAGCTTCCCTCGCGGCCACGGGCATATTCGAGGTGTTGGCGATCAGGACAGTTCGTTTCATCAGTATCTCCCCTGTCCGCGGGTCTTTGAGGTGGGGAAACTCCATGAGCACATCGGTCATTTCGTTGCCCCGTTCTCCGCAGCCAACGTATACGATGATATCCGCATCTGCCCATTTGGCGAGCTGATGTTGGATCACCGTCTTTCCACTACCGAAAGGACCGGGGACGCAGGCCGTTCCTCCCTTCCCTACAGGGAAAAAGGTGTCGATCACCCGCTGTCCCGTGGTCAGCGGGGCATCAGGGACCAATTTCTTCCGATAATCTCTTGGCCGCCGAACAGGCCACTTCTGAATCATCGATATATCCCTGATCCCGTGGTCCGTTCGAATACGGCAGATCAAATCCTCCACATGGCATTCACCCTCCTGGATCTCTTCGATCACTCCGTCTATTCCCACGGGAACAGGAATGCGGTGCTCAACCACGACGCTCTCTTGGATGGTTCCAAGAATATCTCCTCCCTGGACCGGGTCTCCTGACTTTTTCACGGGGACAAAGTGCCATACCTTTTTACGGTCTAGACCAGGTATGTCCAAACCACGCGTAATGTAGTTTCCTGCCTCACTGTAGATCACATCTAAGGGTCTCTGGATACCGTCATAGATCGATTCGATGAGGCCAGGTCCCAACTCGACGCTCAGGGGTTGGCCTGTTTGAAGGACCGGCTCACCGGGTCCAATGTCACGCGTCTCTTCATAGACCTGAATCGATGCCCTCTCTTCATGGATTTCGATGATCTCGCCGATCAGGCCCTTCTCGCTGACCCTGACCACGTCGAACATCCGGGCATCCCCCATCTTGTCAGCCACGACCAGCGGACCCGCAACTTTTATGATGACGCCCTGTTCCATGGTGTCTCCTCATCGATTCCAAAAATATCCGCACCCACGGCCTTGACGACCATTTGCCTTATTCTCTCCATACCCAGCCCTAGGGATCCCTGATTATCGGGAATCAAAACAACGCTCGGCAGAGTCTCTTTGGCTAGTTCATCAATTAGGTCCATCATCCCCGAAGCAATTCTCTCGGTGACAAAAATGACAGAGACCTTATCCTCTATCAGCCGCCTGACCACGGCTCTCGCTTCTCTCGACTCAGAAACAGGAAAGGTCGAAACCCCAATAGCCCGGAAACAGAGGATCGAATCCTTATCCCCAATGACGGCAATGTTAGAGATAGACATGAGGCAGACGTTCCTTGATGAATCTTGGCTCGAGCCGGTTGAGTTTTCCGACCATGATGGTGCGAATCATTCCGAGCTCGTTCTCTTTCGCCTGAACATACGCGATGAGGGGCTCGACGCCGAAGGCAACCAGATTGGCCTTTCGCAAATACTCCAGGATAAGGTCCCGACTCATCCGCTCAAAGCCGGCAAAGGAGCCATTGGCGCTCAGGTCCTCCCACCCGTTTTCGACGACCTCTCGGTACGGTGTATGAACAAAACGGCCATAAAGAGCCTCCAGAGATTCATCGAGCAATGGAAGAAAAAACTCACCCGACAAACTTCCGCCTTCGAGGAAGGATTCCCGAAAAAACCCTCTCTTTTGATCTGATCTGCGAATCCGAAAAAGGGAGAGAATATTGATCAGATCGATTTCTCTCCGAATGAGATCATAAAGAAAAAGACTCCCCTCCCTTCGGCTCGTAGAGAGAAGAAGTTGATACATTTCCCTATCAACGACCAGATCGATCCATTTCGCTTCTTGCCGGTCTGAAAATCCTCTAATGGCTTTCTCGGCGACCTGCCTGAACGGAGGAGGAAGGGGAGAGAGATCTTCCTCCTTCACGGCACCCTTGATCATTGAGACTGGAACCGAACCAAAGGAGACGTAAGCAGTTCTTAGGTCCTGCTTCCCAAGTTTTTCCTTCAGAGCAACTTTCAGGTTGTGGAAATCGAATCGATAAAGGAGAAGATCTGTCAGCGGGGGATCCTTGGTTAGTTTCTGAAGAAGGTCCAGCGCTTTCTGGCGTTCTTTTGTGAGAAAAGATTCGTAGTCCCCCGGGTCTGTGAGACTCGATAAATGCTCGGCGTATGAAGTCTCAGCGAGTATTCTTATGACGTCCTCGACGTCAGAAGCGTCGGCAGCCCGGTCAATTCTCTCCCGGGAGAGGAGCCGCGTCTCCAGGACGCGGATGACCCCTACAGCATAAGCATATCGAACGTCATTGCCGTACTTCCACCTGATCTCTTCCACCTTCACTCACTATCCTCAAAAAGAATTCCGGCCACAATGGTTTCCAGTTCGTTTCTCTTCGATTTGATGACCGACTCAAGGCTACAATTGATCTCCTTTCTCCCCCTCCTCAGGATGGCCCCTCCCTGAATGGATCTCGTCTCATCGGCTACCCTCATCTTCCCTTTCTTCTTGTTTTCCAACAGATTCTGATTCAATCCCTTGATCCACACATTCCCGCCGAAGCGGTCCCGGTCTCTCTGATTCAATATGATATCCTCATCTCCCTCGGGATTTGCCTGGAGGATCAGTCTACTCAGAAAAGCTCCGTAGGCGTCCCCGTCGAAAGAGAGGATCTTTTTCATGGCCCCGCTGAAGGCTTCTTCGATGAGACGCTGTTTCATGTAGAGGGTCTCTTTGCGATCCTCCAATTCAGCTATGGAGATCATCCTTTGCTTCCGTCCTGCGAGGGAGCGCACTGCTCGCTCTCTGGCGGTATCCAAGATTACCTGCACCTCTCTTTCAGCCATATCCTCACAGGTCTTCACCTCACCCAAGGCCTTTTGCTCGATCTGAGAAGAAACCTTTCTAGCGTCCTCGATAATCTTCTGTACGAGCGATTCTATGGACATTTTTGTCTCCAACACTCGATCGAATCTTCAAATCTTAATCCCCTGAAGCAGCAGAATCGTAGCGATCAAGCCAAAAATCGCATAGGTTTCGACCATGGCTCCATAGATGACTCCCTTCATCAAGGTCTCCGGCCTTTTCGCCGCCATCGCTACACCGGCAGCACAGACCTTCCCCTGATGAATTCCGGAGATCCAGCCCGCAAAACCCACCGGAAGTGCTGCAAAGAATATTTGCCAGCTCTGTACGAGATTCAGTTCGACGGGCGTCCCACCGAGAAGGCCCAATTTGAAAATAACCAGAAATCCCCCGAGAAGGCCATAAATTCCCTGGGTTCCAGGAAGAGCGACGAGGATGAGAAGGGAACCAAACTTATCCGGGTCTTCGCTGAGAACCCCGTCGGCTGCCTGGCCAGCCGTTCCAATCCCGATCGATGAACCGAAACCCGCCAGAAAAACAGCCAGTGCTGCTCCGGCAATGGGAATTGCGTAACTCAACATCTCCATGTCTGCCTCCTTTTTCTTTCGCCCCTTCGAGAGCGTTGTACTGCTCGATTGCCTTCCCTATTTTTCGGCTATAACCGTGTATCTAGCCTCTTTCTGAAAAGGCCGATAGGGGCTCCCTCCGCCCTCAAAGAATTTGGGAAAGAACTCGACGTACTGGAGTCTCAG
>JABAOC010011924.1_pt1 | contig 18074 bp, 18 predicted proteins | sample 7062161 | NCBI WGS metagenome assembly JABAOC01 (sample SAMN14538625, study PRJNA623070) | marine sediment metagenome | biome: marine biome [ENVO:00000428]; feature: marine pelagic biome [ENVO:01000023]; material: deep marine sediment [ENVO:00002113] | place: India: Gulf of Khambhat ... | reverse complement strand
AGGAAGAGCGCCGCCGCCACGCTGAGCATCGTGAGGATGGTGCGCCGCTTGTTGCGGGTCAGGTTAACCCAAACGAGTCGCGCGAACTTCACAGCGACAAGATCCCTTTGTCGAGGTGCATTATCGCCTCACCGCGTTCCGCGGCGCGCTGGTCGTGGGTCACCAGGAGGATGGTTTTGTCGAACTCACGGTTAAGCCGCTGCATCAGCGTGAGTATCTCGTCGGCCGATTTCGCGTCGAGGTCGCCGGTCGGCTCGTCGGCCAGGATCAGCGTCGGGTCGCTGACGATGGCGCGGCCGATGGCGACGCGCTGTTCCTGTCCGCCGGAAAGCTGGCGCGGGAAGTGGTCGGCCCGGTCGGAAAGCCCTACCACGTCGAGCGCGGTCATCACGTGCTCGCGTCGCTCTCTCTTGGACAGATGCGTTAACAGCAGCGGCAGTTCGACGTTCTGGTAGGCGGTGAGGACCGGCAGCAGGTTATAGAGCTGGAAGATGAAGCCGACGTGATTCGACCGCCATGCGGCCAGCTGGCGCCGCGACATCGCGGTCACCTCTTCGCCGCCGACGGTGATCGTGCCCGTGGTCGGCTCGTCCAGTCCGGCGATGAGGTTCAGCAGTGTGGTCTTGCCGCTTCCCGACGGACCCATGAGCACCAGGAATTCGCCGGTATCGATGTCGAGGTCGATGTCCTCGAACACCGGGATCGCCTGGCTGTCACGCTGATAGACTTTCGACAAGTTACGTATCTGGAGTAGAGCCATGGTCATGTTCTAGTTAGCGGGGAGCTATCCGTACTCTCGATCCATCTTCGAGTCCTTCGTGTCCTGCTACCACGACCTGTTCGCCGGCCGATACGCCGACCCGGATCTCGCGCCGCTCGCCGGTCACCGGGCCCGCTTCGACCTCGCGACGCTGGACGCGGCCGTTAACGACGACCCAAACGATCTGCAGGCCCGCTTCATCGCGCACCGCCGCTGCCGGCACGAACACGCGTGCCGGAGTCGTTGGTTCCGCTTCTTCCGCCAGCTCGAGGAACTCGACGGTCGCGCCCATCTCGGGCAGGATGCGGGGGTCGACGTCGAGTATGCTGACCTTTACCTCCACCGTCGCCCGCTGACGGTCGGCGGTGGGAACGACCTGGCGGACCCGGCCACGGAAGCTGGTGTCGGGGTAGGCATCGAGATCGATGGAGGCCGGCTGGCCGTTGCGGATGCGGGCGATGTACGCCTCGTTGACGTCGACCTCGACCTCGAGCGTCTCGAGGTCGGCCATCGTCACCACCGCGCCGCGCGTCAGACCGCCGCCGGTGACGGCCGGCGCCACCACCTCGCCGACCTCGGCATCCTTGCGCAGCACCGTGCCGCTGAACGGCGCCCGGATGTAGGTGTTCTCCAGGTTGGCTCGCGCCACGCCGACCGCCGCCGCCGCCGCGTCCACTTGCGCCCGCACCCTATTGACCCGCGCCTCGGCGGTGGCCAGCTGCATCTCCAACTGCTCGGTCTCCTGGTCGGAGGCGAGACCCCGGTCCCGCAGGTCACGCGAGCGGGCTACGTCACGCTGCAGTTGGTCGCGTTCCGCCTCGGCCTCCAGCAGACCGGCCCGCGCCGTGCCCAGCTCCGCCTCGCGCTGCGCCAGCGCCGCCGCGTAGTCGGCGCTCTCCAGCCGTGCGATGATCTCACCCTCCTCGACGACCGACCCCTCCTCGACGCCGAGGTACTCCAGCCGACCGGTGATCTTCGAGGAGACGGATGCCTGGGTGCGGGCAACTACGTAGCCGTTAGCGGTCACCCCGGTGGAGGCGCCGGCGCCACCCCCCACCAGCTGGGCGCGCGCCACCTCGACCGCAGGCCCGCCGGTCCCGCGCAGCACGTAGAAGAAGCCGACCACCAGCGCCGCGGCGCCGATGACGATGACCACGCTCCAGCGCAACGCCCGGCTGACACCGGGGGGCGGCCGGTCGCGGTCGATCCGCAGCCCTGAGAGGTCTTGGCTCTTCTCGTTCATGGTGGCCGGTCGAAGCATCATAGGGCGCGACGGGTCTTGCGGGAATAGGCAAGGCCGCCGATCTTTACGAAGTAAAGATAGAGGAGGATCTTTACGCTGTCAAGATTGGAGGCGCCATTAGCACACCGGACGAGGTCAAACGCGCTAAGCCGTACCATCATGGCGACTTGCGGAAGGCGCTGCTCGATGCGGCGCTGGAGATCGTGCGCCGCGAAGGGGTCGGGAGCCTGACACTGCGCGCGGTGGCCCGGGCGGCGCGGGTCAGCCACATGGCGCCGTATCACCACTTCGCCGACAAGGCGGCCCTGGTAGCGGCGGTGGCCGAGGTGGGCTTCCGCGGGCTGCGCCGTGAGATGGAGGAGCGGATCGGCCGCTGCCCGGACGATCCGCGGGCCCGGTTCCGCGAGTCGGGGATTGCCTACGTGTCGTTCGCCGTAAAGCACCCGAACCTGTTCCGCGTGATGTTCGGGCCGGAGGCGGCGGACGCCGAAGCGCACCCCGACCTGCAGGCCGAGTCGCGGGGTGTCTTCGACGTGATGCAGAGGTTGTTGCAGCAGTCGCAGGCGGGCTACGCGATCCGCGAGGACGACGCGCGTCAGATCGGTCTCACCGCCTGGTCGCTGGTACACGGGCTGGCGATGCTCTGCATCGATGGGCAGTTCGGGCCGCAGGCGGCCAACCCCGAAGGTGCCGAGCGCCTGGCCTACGCGGCGACCGGCGTGCTGTTCCGAGGCTTGCGTCGCTAGAACGGATCTTGTGGACCGGCCGCTCCCCGCAGCGGGCAGGTGGGACAGCGAGTACCAGGAGCCGATAATCCTGGTTCCACGGTTCACGACCGGTCCATCAACTCAAGCGGCGTTCTTCAAAGTTTTGCGCCTGGGCCCCAGATAGCGCGGGACCCGCTCGCAGTACCGGACATATTCGTCACCGTAGCTGTCGCGCAGGTGCTCCTCCTCCGTCAGCACCATCGTGTGGCTCACGACGACGAGGACCGCCACCGATCCCAGGCCGTACCACGAGGGCCAGAGCACCAGATACCCGATCATCGCCAACAAGAACGCCACGAGCTGCGGGTTCCTCGTCAGTCGATAGAGGCCCGACTGCTTGAGCACGTCGACGCGCACTCCGAACGCCCGACCCATTCCGAACACGAACATCGTGCCGAAGGCGATGACCATCCCTCCCGCCAAGGTGACCCAGCCGACGACCTGCAGGACAACCGCGACCTGGATCGCCGGCCAATCGGGCGGCCGGTAGCTGTAGGCGAGCGAGGCCCAGAGGCAGAAGACCAGCAGCTCGAAAAAGCTGGAGAGGAACGACAGTCGTCCTCGGCGTTGGTAATCGCGTCGAACCACGACGCGGAAGACGAAGATACTCACGACGAGCCACAGTAACGCCGATGCGATGAATACCACCGTACTCATTTGCTTTCTATCCAGCATTAGAGATCACCCGGCTATGACGCCGGGCTGGCCGAGGCCCCCTCTCCGCCTGCGGGTTCGGAGTCTTGTCCCGCGCCGGCCCGGCCGAAGGCGGTGAGGCCGCCCAGCGCGCCCAGCCCCATCGTCTCCACCGCCGTCGACGGGACGATGATCATCGAGCCCTTCTGCCTCAGCCCTTCGAAGACCATGTTCATCGCCCGCAGGTGGAGCGCCACGGGGTTATCACGGTAGTGCTCGGAGGCGCGGGCGAACTTCTCGGCGATCTCGGTCTCCGCCGTCCCGAGGATGATGCGGCTCTGCCGTTCCCGTTCCGCCTGCGCCTGGCGCGACATCGCGTCCTCGAGCCCCTTGGGGATGATGATGTCGCGGATCTCCACCGCCTGGGTCGTGATCCCCCAGCCGTTGGTCTTCTCGTCCAGCACCTTCTGGATCTCCTGGCCCAAGCGATCGCGCTCCGAGAGCAGCACCGCCAGGTCGTCCCTACCGATCGCGTTACGCAACGCGGTCTGCGCGGATAGAACCACCGCCTCATCGAAGCGCTCGACCTCGAGCACCGCTTTCTGTGCGTCCCAGACCATCCAGAAGGCGATGGCGTCGACGTTCACCGGCACCGTGTCGGCGGTCAGCGTCGTCTCCGCCCTGAAGTCGGTGACCCGTACCCGCTGATCGACGAACTGCGCCACCTTGTCGATCACCGGAACCAGCACGAACAGCCCCGACTTCCGCAGCCCGCGAAACTTGCCGAAGCGCAGCAACACCGCCCGCTCCCACTGGTAGGCGATCTGGACAGCCGGCGCGACGAGGAGCGCCACGACGATCGTCGCCAGCAAGATCTCGCTGTCCGGCCGCAGCTCGAGGAAGACGAACAGACAGGCGGCGGTGCCGAAGATGACCACGGCCTCCCACATCTGGAACGTGCGCAGCATCACCACCAGGCCCAGCGCCGAGCCCAGCGCCAACAACACCGCCTCGACGCTGAACGGATGGACGTTCAGGTGTACCACCAGCCCCGCCACGAAGATCGCCACCGTCAGCAAGGCGTTGAGCGGCGCGAACCGGAAATCGGCCCGCAACGTGGTCGCGAATTTCTCCAGCGACATGTGGTGATGGTGTCGCGCCCACTTGGGCCTCGACGTCTCGTTCATCTCGACTCCTCCTTTCGCTGCCTCAAACCCTCGAGCACCTCCTCGAGGGTAAACCCGTAGCCCGAGGCCCGGGCCATTAGCTCGGTCACGATCTGGTCCAGCATCCGAGCCCGCTCCAACTCGTCGATCTCCGGAGGCTCGCCGCTCACGAACGTCCCCGACCCCTGATGCGTGTCGAGCACCCCCTCGATCTCCATCTCCCGGTAGGCGCGGATCACCGTATTCGGATTGATCGACAGGTCCACCGCCAGCTGCCGCACCGTCGGCAACCGGTCCCCCGGACTCAGATCACCCCGCGCGATCGCGAACTTCACCTGCTCGATGATCTGCCGGTAAAACGGGACCCCACTCTTCAGGTCAATCGCCAATTCCAAGGCCAAACCCCCTGCCAAGAACTCTAGATGACTAGTGTTCTAGTGATATAGTACAATCAGCGCGCCGGACCGTCAACCCCCGGCTGCGGGTTGACGTGGACGCTTCAATGTGCCACGTCATCTCACGTCTCGAACGACTGGACGTCGACCCGAAGGAGAGGGACCGCGCCTCATGAAACTCTACACCGCCGTTGCGCTCGGACTCGTCGCCGGGCTGCTGCTTGGCCTGGTCGCTTCGATCACCGGCTGGCCGTGGCTCATGGCGATCGCCACGGGGATCGAGCCAATCGGGCAGGCGTTCGTCGATCTGCTGAAGATGGTAGTCATCCCGCTGGTGGTAGTGGTGATCTTCGTGGGGGTGGGCACGCTGGGTGATCTCAGGCGTCTGGGCCAGTTGGGCGGCCTGACGCTGCTCTTCTTCGCGGCGACCGCCGCGATCGGGGTGCTGATGGGAATGGGGGTGATGCAGGTCTTCCTACCGCTGGCCAGCGAGGCGGCGGCCGACGCGGTGGCGGGCGCGGCGACGGAGGCGCCGGTCCTGCCGGGTCCCATAGAGTTTCTGCTGTCGCTGATCCCGAGTAACCCGTTCGCAGCGGCGGCCGATGGGGCGCTGCTGCCGCTCATCGTCTTCACGATCTTCTTTGCCGGGGCGACGGGCGCGCTACCCGAGCGCGAGCGCGAGACGCTGCTCTCCCTGGCGGGCGCGGTGAGCGAGGCGCTGATCAAGATGGTGCATTGGATCCTCTGGCTGGCTCCGATCGGCGTCTTCGCGCTTGCGGCGCCGGTCACCGCCCGGGCCGGCTGGGCGATGCTGCAGAGTCTGGGCGCCTTCATCCTCGCCGTGCTGGCCGGGCTGGTGGTGTTCGTGGCGGCCGTCTATCTACCGGCGGTCCGCTTCCTGGGCGGCATGCCCGCCGGCAAGTTCCTCAAGCGCTGTCTCAACCCGATCCTCATCGCCGCCGGCACGTCGAGTACGGCGGCCACGTTGCCGGCGATGCTGGAGACGGCCGACGAGGAGCTGGGTCTGGCGCGCCCTGTCTGGAGCTTCGTCATCCCGCTGGGCGCGGGACTCGCCCGCATGGGGACCGCGCTCTTCCAGGGCGCGGCCATCGTCTTCCTCGCCTGGCTGTTCGGCGTGCCGCTGGCCGCCGCCGGGATCGGCGGCGCCGTGCTGGCCACCTTCATCGTCTCGTTCACCGTGCCGGGCATCCCCGCGGGCGGCGTGGTCAGCCTGGCCCCGGCGCTGGGGGCGGTGGGTGTCCCGCTGGATGGCCTCGCCGTGCTGCTGGGCGTCGATCGCATACCCGACATGGCGCGCACGGCGACCAACGTGACGGGCATACTTGCCGCGTCCGTCGTGGTCGACAAACAGGTAGCGACCTCCGAGGGAAGTGCCGGGTCGGGCTAACCTCCCTCCAGCTAGTGGCAGAAGGAAAGGGCTACCAGAGGTTTTCGAGAGGTAATTCGAAGCCGGGCACCACGTCCTCGCCGCTAAGCGAGTCGGCGGATTCGAGTAGCGATTCACCCCCGTCGGCGCGGTACACCCGGGCGATCTTTCTACTTGGATCGACTACCCAGACCAGTCTGACACGAGCGTTCAGCCACGCGCCGACCTTGGCCAACACCTCGCCGGGGCGTTCGTCGGCACCGAGGACCTCGACCACCAGGTCGGGCGCGTAGGCGGGGTAACCCCTGGGCTCTTCCTCTGGCACGCGCGCCTTGACGATGAACGCAACGTCCGGGGCCCGCACCGTGTCCGGGTCCGACTCGATCTTGAACCCGGTCTCCGCCGCGTAGACCCGGCCCAGGTCATGCTCTTGCACATGGTTCGCCAGGGGGAGCGTAACCCGCATGGTAACGTGACCGTGCCTGCCACCTGCCGGCTCGCGCACGACCAGCCTGCCGCGGATGAGCTCCGACCGCTTGTGCAGCGGCTGGTCCCGGAGCAGCTCCTCCGCCGTCATCAACTTTGCACCACCCATACGGCGAGTATACGGCGAGACGGCTTGCATGGCGAGTGAATCTACAGAGGGGTGTCAACGGATCGTCAAAGCCCGGCGGCCAGGTGGCTCAGCCCAGCAATAGGTCGGGTAACGTCGCCAGCGAATCGACCACCAGATCGGGCCTTATCGCCGAGTTCTGCAACTCCTCCGCCCGGAACTTGCCGGTCCGCACCATGATCCCCTGGACCCCGATGGCCTGGGCGCCGGCGATGTCGGCCTGTAAGTCGTCGCCGACCATCGCCACGTCGGATAGCGCGAGCCCCATCGAGCGGGCCGCCGCCTCGAACATCGGTCGGCTGGGCTTGCCGACCAGCGTCGCCTGGCGCCCCGTCGCGTACTCGAAGGCGGCGACGAAGGCGCCCACATCCAGTACCCACTCCCCTTCCGTCTTCCAGTAGCGGTTGCGGTGGAGGGCGACGAACTCGACGCCGTCGAGCAGCCAGCGGAAGACGCGGTTCATCGTGTCGAAGTTCCACACGGGACCCAGGTCGCCGACCACGACGGCCTGGGGATCGTTGTCGACGATATCGAACTCGGCGAACTCGGCGAACGAACCTTCGGGCAGGCAGATTGCGACGCGCCGGATCCCCTGCCCTCTCAGCCAGGCGACGGCGGCGAGCGGGGGAGTGAAGATCTCGTCGGCTAGCGCGGGCACGCCGAAGTCCTCGAGCCAGCCGGCGACGGTGGCGCGCGGCACACGGGTCGTGTTGGTGACGAAGCGGACTGGGACGCCGGCGGCGCGCAACGCTTCGATAGCGGCATCTGCGCCGACGATCAGCCCGCCATCTTCGTAGACGGTACCGTCGAGGTCGAGGAGCAGCCCGCGCGGTCGTCTCATCGCCCGGCTCCAGCGGCGGTCTCGGCCGGCGGCACGATCGCCGAATAGACGTGCCCGAAGCGGTCCGTCGCCTCGACGCGGATCTCGCTTGCAGCGCCGGACGCCGGCGCATAGAACAGGTGACCGGTCGGCACGGGCTCGACCCACTCCCGTCGCAGGGGCAGGTCGCGACCCGTGTGCAGCTCAACCGACTGCGGATCGAGTCCTATCCGGCGCGCCATCTCCCCTACCCGATCGCCGTCCTCGTACCAGACGACGCTCCACTCGGGATCCCAGTCCCACACGTTGGCGACGATCTCGTCCGGCGCCTTCGGGTCGGCGCCGTGCGGGTAGACACGGATCTGGTGTTCGAACCCGCGGCCGGCCGACTTGTAGCGCCAGCTCACCTGTGTGCCGTCGACCTCGTAGACGGTATAGCCCTTCGGGGCACCGTCAGGACAGATCGGCCCGCTCCACCAGGAACCACAGACGGCGCCGCACACGTGCTCGTGGACGCCGCCCTCGAACAGGTGCTCGAGCTCGTGCGTGTGGCCGGCCAGCACGTGCGCCTCGCACGGCTCCAGCAAGCGATACAGAGCTTCGCGGTTCATGACCGCCAGCGACGACTCCGGCTCCGCAGATTCGTCGCGCGCGTGCCGGCTACCCATGACAGGGATGTGCAGGGCGACGAAAACGGTGCGGCCTGGTTCGACTCGCGCCAGGTCATTCGCCAGCCAAGTCAGCTGGTCGTGATCCAGGTAGCCGATGTAGTCGGAGCCGTGCCAGAACACGTCGTCGAGGACCACATAGTGGACGGCGCCGCGGTCGAACGAGTAGTAGCGCGGCCCGAAGTGACGCGAGAACGTCGCCGCAGAATCCTCGTCGGTGCGGGCCTCGAAGTCCATGTCGTGGTTGCCCACCACCTGGAAGAACGGGACGTTCATCGCCCTCACGGCGCGCTCGTAGCCGGGGAAGTGCTCGAGGTTGTTGTACATGATGTCGCCGCAGGCGATGCCGAAGACCTCCCCGTCGCCCAGCCCGGCGACCACGCCCTTCACGTCTGGCACCGTCTCCTCGTGCAACCACTCCACCTCCTGCTCGTTCTGTGTCTGCGGGTCGGCGAGAAGCAGGAAGGCGTGTCGTTCGTCGGGCTGTGACATCCGCTCCAGCTTGAAGACCGCCTCCATCTCGCCTTCCGCGTTCGGGCGAATCGGCTGGTAGAAGCAGGCTGTACCCGTCGGGTTCAACGGGATCTCGTAACCGGCCGGGATGCTCAGCTGCAGGAAGGGCCGATCGGCGGTGCTCACTAGCTCGAAGCTGCCGTCGCCTGCGGTGCCCACGACGTCCAGGCCATCGCTCACCGCCACGCCGCCTACCCCGCCTGCAGCCGCCCGCACCTGCCCACGGATCCGGACCGGCCGCGCGGCGCGCCGCGGTACGAGCGGCGCGTACGGGTCGGCGATGAGCCGGGTCGGTAGTGCCATGGCGGCTGCGCCCAGAGCCGCCGTGCGCAAAAAAGCGCGACGGCCCAGGACGCCAGAACGTCCACGGGCGAGCCCATCGTCCGTGCGAATCATCGCTGTACCTCCGGGGGCTGAAGGGCCTGGTGTGAGAAGTTTTCAATAAGCCCCGGCGGGGGAAGGACGCAACCCTTGGTTCTCACTGGTCTCGCGGAGCGCCGTGCCGGTATCTTTCAGGTGCTGCAAAGGAGGTCGCCATGCGAACCGCCGAACACCTCTATCCACCCGGGACCGACGAGCGCAACGCGATAAAGCAGAGGATCAAGGACACGCGAGGAGAGTACTACTTGTATTTCGCGATAGGATTGGGCCTGCCGTTCGTGTTCTGGCTCGTGCTCGTGATCCCCGAGCTGGAGGAGCTCTCGGGGTTTGTTCAGCTACTCTGGAGACTTGTGCTCTACGGTCTTGCTCCTCTCGTGTGCGGGCTCGTGCTCCTGGGTGACGAACGCGAGATCCACTACCTCAAAGGCGCCCTCAAGAGAGGGATCACTCACTTCTCCGATGTCATGGTCGAGAAGGTCAACCTGCCCCGCTGGGAGGGCGGAGGCTTCAAGCATCTCAACGCCTTCTCGATCAAGGTGGCGGGGAACTGGTACTATGTGGACCCGAAGGTCACGAAGCAGCTCTCGCGCGGCGACCGCATCGAAATGAAGTGCGTCCCCAAGACAGGGATGGTCTTCGAGATCAAGGCTCACAGTGACGGGGACCCGGGCGAACCCAAACTCATCTATAGACGGAAGGCAGGCCCACCGGTCGAGTACGAACTCGATTGAACCCCAAGCCTGCCCACGTCACACATTCCAGCCCTCGCTGGCCTCGCAGTGGTACCGCCGGCTATCTTCCGGCACGGAGGTTGACCCTCCAAACCCAAGCTCATGAACTCTTTTCTCTCACGTCTCCGAGAGCGCAAGCTCGCACAATGGGCCCTGGCCTATCTGGCGGGGGCGTGGCTGATCTTCGAGGCCACCGAGGTGTTGGCCGGGCCGTGGAACCTATCTCCCACATTCCAAAGAGGCGTCCACCTTCTCCTCGGTATCGGCTTCATCATCATGCTTGTCCTCGCCTGGTACCACGGCGAAAAGGGCCGCCAGCACGTCAGCGGGCCGGAGCTCTTGATTATTGCAGCGCTGCTCGCGGTCGCCGGGTTCATCGTCACGGTCGTCGCTCCAACCGAAGAGGCTTCAGACCGCTCTTTGAGCACTGGCCTCACGGAGCCCGAACGGCTGCTGCCCGCCGTCGCCGTCCTTCCCTTCGACAACATCAGTCCGAACCCGGAGGATGCGTACTTCGCCGACGGGATGCAGGAGGAGATCATCACGCAGCTCCAGAAGGTCTCTGGCATAGCAGTGATCTCGCGAACGTCGACGATGCGTTACCGCGAGAACCCGCCCCCTGTTCGTGAGATCGCAACTCAACTCGGCGTGGACTTCGTCCTCGAGGGTAGCGCGCGGAAGGCCGGGGAACGGGTCCGCCTCACGGTCCAGCTGATCGATGCCGGGCGAGACGAGCACCTCTGGGCCGATGAATACGACCGCGACCTCACCGCAGGGGATCTGTTCGAGATTCAGAGTGACCTCGCATTGCGAATAACAGGGGCGCTGACGGGCGAGCTTTCCCCGGAGGAGAAGGCGCGAATAGAAACACCGCCGACGCTCAACCTCGAGGCGCACGACGAGTACTTCCGTGGCAGGTACGAATGGAACAAGCGGACGCCGGAAGGGTTCTCGGCCGCGATCCAGCATTTCCAGCGGGCCACCGAACTGGACTCCACCTTCGCGCACGCCTACGCCGGGCTCGCCGACACCTACGTTCTGCTTCCCATCTATATAGAAGATGTCGACTCGAGAGCGTTGTATCGCGAGGCCGAGTCGGCCGCGCAAAGAGCACTATCCCTCGACGCAACGCTCGCCGAGGCGCACGTACCGCTTGGCGGCGTACGGATGTGGGCACATTACGACTGGATCGGCGCCGAAACGCGGTTCTTGCAAGCCATCGAGCTCAGTCCCGCTTACGCGACAGCCCATCACTGGTACTCGTTGGCACTTTCGGTGCTCGGCCGGCACGAGGAAGCGCTGGCCGAAGCCCGACGTGCGCTGCAGTTGGATCCGCTCTCGGTCGTCATCAACCAGAACCTGGCGCAGAACCTCCGGTGGGCGGGCGACTACGAGGCCGCGATATCGCAATTCGAGCGAACACTCGAGCTGAGCCCGGAATTCCCGCCAACCTTTTTCTGGATGGCAGAATCGCTTCTATGGGCGCGGAGGTTCGACGACGCTCGCCACCCTCTCGGCCGCTTCTTCGAGCTGACCGGTGGCGCTCCGGAGACGGCAAGCCGCCTGGTCGACCTCGTGGTCGAGTATGACCGTAGCGGAAGCCCGGCCCCGATTCCTCCAGATATCGAGGCCGCCGCGGGTGACCGCCCGGGCCGCCTTTTCCAGATCTATGCGCTCGCCGGCCAACGGGAGAAGACTCTCGAGTGGCTCGAGCGGGCCTACGAGCGTCGCAGGTCGGGCATCCTAGTTCTCAAGGATCCGGCGTACGACTTCCTGCGTGACGACCCGCGCTTCATCGCGCTGATGCGCAACATCAACCTCAGCCCGTAGGACGTAACGATGCGACTGCGAAACCGATTTCTCGTGGCCACGCTTCTGTACGTGAGCGGCGGCTGCGGCCCGGTCTCCGAGTCCCAGCTCGAGGCGAACAAGGAGACCGTGCGCCGCTTCACCGAGGCTCAGAACACCGGAGACATCGAACTACTAAACGAAGTGCTGGCAGCGGATGTGGTACGGCACTGCCAGGCGACACCCGATGTCGAGATCCGCAGTCGCGAGGACTTCGTCCGCTTCTACGAGGCGTCGGCCGCGGTTTTCTCCAATGCACGCGTTACCATCGACATCATGGTAGCCGAGCGAGACATGGTAGCCACCTACGGGTCGTTCACGGGCACGCAGGACGGTCGGATGGGACTGTTTCCACCGACCGGCAAGGAGGTGGACAGCAAGTTCCTGAGTGTGGCCCGTATAGAGGACGGGGTGATCGCCGAGTTATGGGTCGAGTGGGATAACCTGGCGATCCTGACGCAGCTGGGGCACTTCCCGCCACCCGTGGAAGGATCGTAGTCAGCCACGAACATGGAAAGCGAACCGACCGACTATCTTTGCCTCCGCTGCGAGGCGGTCAAGCTGGGGCAGTGCGATAAGCTACGTACTCTACGACGTCATCTTCGCGCCGGACCCGCCGGCCGAGGCGGAGCGCGTCGCGGCTAGCATCGCCGAAGAGCACTCACGCGAACAGATCAGCACGTTGGTCGAGGAGATCCGCCTCGAGCTGGCCGACCCCGTCCAGCAGGTTCGCGATATCCACAACCAGGACCAGCCGGAGGAGGCGCTCCGCGAGTACCTGCGCCGGCCGGCCGACCACCTGGAGCGGCTCACCCGAACTACTGATGCAGCGGACGGATCGTGAGGACCGTTCCCTCGATCTCGACCTCGGCGAGCGGCGCGTGCAGCGTTACGCCCGGCGCCTCGACCCGCACGTCCGACGCGCTCTCGACCCGACCGTCAGCGAAATCGAGCGGCTCGCCGCCTACCGTGATTTTGACGTCGCCCAACGAGCCCACGACAGCTACCAGCCTACGGTTCGCCTGGTCTTGCACAACCGGTGTGGTGAACTCGGCCCGTAATTCGCTACCGGCGCAGGCGACGAACCAGCGGGTGTGGAACAGCACACCCTCGTCCACCTGCAGCAGGTTCTGCGGGTCGATCCCGCACATCCCGATGTAGCCCAGCGCGTCGCCCTGGACGAGGAGTCGGACGCCGGGCCGTGCCAGCGCCTCCTCCATCTGGGCCCGGCGCAGCGCACGATGCTCGTCCACCGAGCGCTCGGCCAGCTCGGTCAGCCCTTCACCGTGGTCGTAGTACGCCTCAGCTTGCCAGGCGCGTTGCCGCTCCCAGAAGCCGACGACTTCGGCCAGTGCGTCTTGCAGCGTGGCGTTCTCCTCCATCATCCTCGTCTTCCAATCGAAGTCCGCCAGGCGATCGAGGATGAGCGACATGGCGGGGCCGGTGCTGTAGAAGCGGAGGCGAAACGAGCGGCTCGTGTCGGTGATCAAGCCGTCGAGATCGCCCAGCATCCGGTCGACCTCGGCGGCGGCGCTCGACGCGTAGGTCGGGTCGTGGGCGAGCATCATGACCGCACGCAGCCCCGCATACTGCGCCAGCCCCTCGTTGAGCTCGGCATACTTCTCGAACTCGACCATCTCGGCCTCGAGCCTTCGCTGGCGGCCCTCGCGAGCGGCGACGAACTTCAGGGCGAGAGCGAAGGCCTCTTCGTCCGAACGCTCCGCCAGCGCCGCACCCAGCAATCGTCCTTCCAGCGCGAACGCCGTCTCGTTGTCCACGTCGAAGACCGGGTAGCTGGTCACCAGAAACGAGTTCTCGCCGCGGCCGAAGCGCCTGCCTTCCTCACGAACGCTACCCTGGAAGACATGGAAGGCCTCATGGACCGTCACACCCACCAGGGCCGCCGTGTCTGGCTCGTTCACCACGACCTGCGCCGTCCCTCGACCCTCGAGCTGCGTCCCAGTGCTCGCCGCGCCCCGCGCCGCCGCGGGCTGCCAGCCGGCGCCCTCGAGCTGGTCGAGCGTCTCGAAACCGTCCGGTAGATCGCCGCGCCAGCCCATAAGCAGCGTGCCGCGCTCCGGGAAGACGTAGAGGACCGGGATCGTATCGGGTCTGAAGCCAGGCCAGATGGAGTCGGGCCCCAGCAGCCCCAGCTCGACGACTTTCTCGTGCGCCCTTTGCACAACTGCCACGGCGTCCCACGCCGGCTCCTGAGCCGCCGAACGACCGAAGGGTAGGAGCACTAGACCGCTGGTTACGAGCAGGCGGGCAGATATCCGCATAGTATCGCTTCCTCGTTCCCGGTGAAGAGGCGCCATTAGTGAAGGGTCACAATAGATGAGTGCCGGTCGCTTCACCAGCACCCAGGCCAGCTGTCTTGCTCTTTCCTTATTAGATGACCGAGCGTGCCTCGTGGTCGCGGGCCGGCTGCCCTGTCGCCGCTGCCGCCTGACCCGCATCTTGGGATGTCGACAGCCGGTGAAGAGGATTCACAAGAAGACGCAGCTGGGTGACACGAGATGACAGACGCGGCACGACTCGTCCAACGGGTCCGGGAGGATCTCAGGGAGATCGACGACCAAATCCGCGAGCACCCCTACCCCGACGCACTGATGGAAGGGGAAGTCTCGCTCGACGCACTCCGCGCCTTTCCCGGCCATCAGTATCACATCATCACCAGCGACCTGCGCTCATTCGCCCTGCTGGTCCAGCGATTCGGCGATGCGCCGAGCCGCGACTTCCTGATGGGGATCCTCGACGGCGAGCGGAAGGGGCTGGACGGGCTGCTTGTGATGGCCCGCAAGCTCGGGATGACCGAGGAGGACCTGAAGGGCTACGAACCCTCCGCCGAGGGCTTCGCTTACACGACCTTCATGGCCTGGCAGGCGCTCTACGCCTCCGCCGCCGAGTTCGTCATCGGCATCCTCGTCAACTTCGCGGCCTGGGGCCACAACTGCGGCCGGATGAGCGCGGCGCTGCGGAAGAGCTACGGGTTCAGCGAAGACGAGACGGTATTCCTCGACGCCTTCGCGAACATGCCGTCGTTCGAGGAGCCCGCGTTGGCGATCATCCAGGACGGGCTGACCAACGGTGAGGAGCCGGGGCGGCTCCAGCGCAGCGCGCGACTGTTCCAGGCCTACGAGAGGATGTTCTGGGACGCCATGGCCGAGGCCGCGAAGACCGCATGAGGCGGCGGTGAAGCCGGCCCAGCTCTCTCCCAGGGAGCTGCGCCAGAAGATCAGGGCCGGCGCGTGGCGACGGCCGACCGCCGGCTGCTGCCGCAACTTCGCCCAGGCCAACCTCGTGGTCGTTCCGAAGGCGCTGGCCCACGAGTTCCTGCTCTTCTGCCAGCGCAACCCCGAGCCCTGTCCCCTGCTGGAGGTGACGGAGGCCGGCGATCCTGAACCGAAGATCCTCGCGCCCGGCGCCGACCTCCGCACCGACCTCCCCAAGTACCGGGTCTACAAGTCCGGCGCGCTGGAGGGCGAGGTGCCCGACCTGCTGTCGATCTGGCGCGACGATCTCGTCGGCTTCCTCCTCGGGTGCAGCTTCACCTTCGAGTGGGCGCTACAGGAGGCGGGGGTCCCGCTCCGCCACATCGAGGAGGGCAGGAACGTCCCCATGTACGTCACCGGTCGCGACTGTCGACCGGCCGGGCGGTTCGCCGGACCGCTCGTGGTCTCCATGCGGCCGATCCCGTCCCCGCTGGTCTCCCAGGCCGCAGAGGTCACGGCCCGCTTCCCGCTGGCCCACGGCGAGCCCGTCCACATCGGCGACCCGGCAGCGCTCGGGATCGGCGACCTGGGCCGGCCCGAATTCGGCGATGCGGTCTCGATCCGGCCCGACGAGATCCCGGTCTTCTGGGCCTGCGGCGTCACCCCTCAGGCGGTGGCGATGCGCGCGAAGCCGGAGCTAATGATCACCCAGGCGCCCGGCCACATGCTGATCACCGATCGCCGTCACGAAGAGCTGAGCGACATCGGCGAGCAACTCCGCGAACTATAGTCCTTACCCAGCTCCGCGGTGCCGGTCGCTGGTCTTGCGGCCGTCCTGGCACCTATCTTTCACCTCGGGAGATCAATCCAGAGCGCGAATGACTATTGCTATTAGGCTGCAATGGCGCAGGCCTGTTACGCCACAGCTCCAGACTCCCGGCGGAAGTAGGACCGGATGGTCGACTACGTAGCGAGGTTATACAATGCGCTATCACGTTTCGAGTCAGTGGAGAACTGCCCTTCCTATCGTCGTTGTTGCTCTTGCCTGTTGGACGTGGCCGCGACCCTTGTTGGCGCAAATAATATCGGCGCCGATCGTTCCCGAGGATGCCCAAGTTGAACTCTTGTTTGACGGGGGCTTTTTCACCGAGGGGCCGGCGGTCGCTCCAGATGGGTCTGTCTACTTCAGCGACATCACCAACACGGCGAACTCGGGTATGCAGGCCGGTCACATCTGGCGATACGATCCGGCATCCGGCCAAGCGTCGGTCTTCCGGTCACCGAGCGGAATGGCCAACGGTATAATCTTCGACTCGGAAGGTAGGATGCTGGTGGCGGAGGGAGCGGACTTCGGGGGCCGCTGTGTGATCCGTACCGATATGACGACCGGCAAGAGCGAGATCATTGCAGGTCTTTACAACGGCAGGTCTTTCAACGCGCCAAACGATCTCGCCATTGACGAGGCGGGGCGAATCTACTTCACGGACCCGCGGTACTTCGGGCACGAGCCCGTCGAACAACCCGTTATGGGCGTGTATCGTATCGACCCGGACGGTAGCGTCTCATTGATCATAACCGACGCGGGAACGCCGAATGGCATCCTGGTCTCGCCCGATCAGCGGACATTGTATGTGGCGAGTGTCGACTGGCCGACCAAGTTCGGGCTCCATGGCCTGCTCGCGTACGATCTTGCAGAGGACGGTAGTGTTTCTAACCGCAGAGTCGTTATCGACTTCGCACCGGACGCCGGTCCAGACGGCATGGCTATCGACGTGGAAGGCCACCTCTATCTCGCCCGACCGGCGCAGACGCCCGGCATCTACGTGTATTCGCCCGAAGGGGAGCAGTTGGCGCTGATCCCGACTCCCGAGTCACCCACCAATGTGACTTTCGGGCGCGGACCGACCAGCAAGACACTCTACATCACTGCCGGCAAAAGCCTGTACAAGATCGAGGTCAACAGGGAAGGCTATCACGCGGCGAAGTGGTGATTCGCGAGAGACGCTCACGGACATGGACCAAGAAGCCACACCCGAGCGCATGTTGACGCCCCGCTACGGTGGCGTAGCGACCTTCATGCGCACTTCGCTCATCAGCGACCCCGCCGAGCTGGAAATCGCACTGATCGGTGTACCCTTCGATAGCGGCGCGGAGAACCGTCCCGGCCAGCGTCACGGCCCGCGTGAGATCCGCAACATGTCCAGCCTGATGCGGGCGGTCCATCACGTTACGAGGGTCAATCCGTACGAGCTATGTCGCGTCGCCGATCTGGGCGACGTACCCATAGGCAACCCTTTCGACGTCGAAGCGAGTCATTCCGAGATCACAGAGCTCTACCGGAAGGTGCACGCTGCGGGGGCGGTGCCGCTGAGCGCCGGGGGCGACCATTCGGTCAGCCTGCCGATCTTACGAGCCATCGCCGCGGACCGGCCTGTCGGCCTGGTGCACATCGACGCCCACACCGACACCTGCGACGAGGAGCTGGGCTGTAGATACACCCACGGCACACCCTTCCGCCGCGCCGTGGAAGAGGGGCTCATCGATCCGCAGCGGACGGTGCAGATCGGTATCCGCGGCGCCCAGAACTCGGAGGAAGGGTGGGATTTCTCTCTCGAGTCGGGCATGCGCGTGATCTTCATCGAGGAGTTCACCGAGCTGGGTGTGCAGAAGGTGATTGCCGAGGCCCGGCGCGTTGCAGGGGACGGCGCCACCTATGTCTCCTTCGATGTCGACAGTCTCGACCCGGCATTCGCGCCCGGTACGGGGACGCCGGAGATCGGCGGGCTGACGACAATCGACGCGCAGGCCCTGGTGCGTGGCCTGCGCGGTCTCGATCTCATCGGCGGTGATGTCGTCGAGGTATCACCGCCATTCGATCCGTCCGGTAACACCGCGCTCGTCGCCGCCACCATGATGTACGAGATACTGTGCGTT
>JABAOC010011773.1_pt1 | contig 18099 bp, 18 predicted proteins | sample 7062161 | NCBI WGS metagenome assembly JABAOC01 (sample SAMN14538625, study PRJNA623070) | marine sediment metagenome | biome: marine biome [ENVO:00000428]; feature: marine pelagic biome [ENVO:01000023]; material: deep marine sediment [ENVO:00002113] | place: India: Gulf of Khambhat ... | reverse complement strand
ATTTCCTTGCAGGGCATTTAGCATCTCAGGTTGATCTTTTAAATCTTCTTTAAGCCTTTCCAAGGCTTCGTCTTTGGAAATATATTTCACTTCCCTTACTTCTTTAAATGATGCAACCTGCTGTTGAAGATTTGCGACTTGTTCTTCTGTTGCTTCATCTTTTAAAAAAGCTTGAATTTCAACTTTTTTCTCGATACTCTGGATGATATTTTGAACAGTAACAGCCAATATTACGAAGATACCAATCAATAAAAGAGATACAGCTACCGTACTTACAGAAGCAATGCTCATGACAATATTTTTTCTAAAACTAATCAGTGCTTCTTTTCCAAAATATATAAAATTAATCCTCATAACCATAAACTCCACGTAATTGGTCACGTATTACTTTTCCGCTTTCCAGAGCTACAACTCTTTTTCTGAGGCTATCAACCATTTCACGATCATGTGTTGCCACTAATACCGTCGTCCCTGTTCTGTTAATTCTGTTTAAAAGAGACATTATGCCCATAGATGTTGCCGGGTCAAGATTACCTGTTGGCTCATCTGCCAAAATTAATGGAGGTCGATTAACAAATGCTCTGGCAATCGATACCCGTTGTTGTTCACCACCAGAAATTTCATCGGGATAGCTGTCAAACTTATCACCCAAACCAACAAGCTGTAAAACCTCTGGTACCTGGCTTTTAATAACATGGGGTGAGCGGCCTAAAACCTCTAAAGCAAAGGCAACATTTTCATAGGTTGTCTTGTTCGGTAAAAGTTTAAAATCTTGAAAAACACAACCAATATTACGCCTTAAATAAGGAACTCGCCACGACCTTAAGTGAATTACGTCCTGGCCAGCTACGATTATTTCACCCTTTGTAGGTAAAATCTCTCTTAACAGTAAACGAATAAAGGTTGATTTTCCTGATCCCGAAGGGCCTACTAGAAAAACAAATTCACCCTTTTCGACATTGATATTGGCATTATCTAATGCAATTACCTTACCATTGTAAATCTTTGATACATTTTTAACTTTAATCATCTATTCAATCTCCCAAACGATTTATACTAGCAAATGAACTATATTTTGGCAAAAAAAATCGATTCCATGATTAATATATGAAATCATAAAATTAGGCTTAATTTGAGGACTTTTTTTATCTCTTATTGTATTCATTGCTTTAAATTATTTTATCTAATTGCCATATCTATTACTGTTTATAAACAAAATCTAGGCCAATTCTACCACAATTTTTTATTTTATTAAAATAAATATCTAAGGTTTTGCTGCTTCTATTTTTATTAAATCACCGACAACTTTTATCTCCTTTAAATTCATTCTTAAAGGCAAATTATCAATCTGCAGATTAAATACTAATCCCTCAACTTCCTCCAAATTAAGCCGCATCATACCGGGAAATGATCCTAATGACATCTCAGCCGCTTGAAACTCAATTTTATTATCTTCGGCTATTCTTGTTTTTCCCTTAAAGTATATATCGATATTTTTAAAATTATATATAAATATTATTCCTCCTTCTGTTATCTCAATCCGCCAATCAAGAAAATCATTTTCAGCATGGAGGTAATCATTTATATTATCCTCGTCCATCCATATGTTTATGCCAGCTTTTTCAAACCTAATCAATTCCAGCTGGCCATTAATTGCATATTTCCAAATATTTATCTGTGGGTTTGATATTTTAAAGGAAGCTTTTTTTACGGGAATGTTATCTATCATAATCGGACCGGTCTTTATTATAAGCTTTGATACTTTACCTTTTATCAATCCCGGCCATGTGTAGTCAAAATCTACTTCAGGTTCTTTGCTTGTTTTTAAGAATGCTTGAACTTCCGATTTAACATTTTCTTCAATAATGTTATTTATCATTAATGAAAGAAGAAAGATCAAAAATATTATTAAAGTTACGGCCAGAAGTACTATTAAGATGATTTTCTTAAATGTAATATCAGTTGCCATGAATAAATTGTTCAGTATTTTCCATCGTATTATTGACAACATTCTTTATGTCAATCTTTGCCTGATCAACAATATTTAAGGCTTGATTAAAATTACCAACATCGGGTGCATAATGAGCATCGCTTGTAACTACAACTTTTGCCCCTAATTCGGCAGCGATTTTCGCAATTTCAAGACAGTTTTTCTCACTACCAAGGCGAGCTGAAGTCTTAAGCAGCGAACTGTTATTAATCTCAATTGCAACATTATATTCTATAGCTGCCTCGACGACAGCATTATTATTTATCGGAAACTGAGGGTTTCCGGGATGAGCAAGAATCTTTGCCTGTGGATTTTTAAGTGCCCTTAAAATAACATCTGTATTTGATTTCATGTCTTTAAATTCAAGTCCGCAGTTACCGTGGACACTTATAATAACTAAATCAAGTTCTTTTATGACAATTTCATCAAGGTCTAACTTTCCCATATCGTTTACAATATTTGCTTCAATCCCTTTATAGACCCTTATACCATCGATAAAGTCAGGTAAAATCTTTAAATTCCAGAAATGATACGAATGCGCTCCTCCTGGCATAGCCGGCCCATGATCAGTCAGAGCTATTGCTTTTAATCCCTTCTGCTTGGCTATATAGACTATTTCATTAACAGTACTAAAAGCATGCCCACTGGCAGTTGTATGGACATGTAAATCTGTCTCTATCTTCATTCTTCCATCTTCCCCAGAGCAACCATTTGATGATAAGCAACTATGAATTGGTCAATTTGGCCATCAAGCACTGCATTTACATTACTTTGTTCCAAATTTGTTCGATGATCTTTGACAAGATTATACGGATGCAAAGTATATGTTCTTATTTGAGAACCCCAAGCTATCTCTTTTTTCTCGCCGCGCAGTTTTTCCAGTTTATCTTTCTTTTTTTCCAGCTCTAATTCATAGAGCCTGGCCTTCAATATTTTCATGGCTGTCTCTTTATTGCTCATCTGCGACCTCTCATTCTGGCATTGAACCACAATGCCGCTTGGAGAATGAGTAATTCTAACCGCTGAGTCTGTTACATTTACATGCTGCCCACCGGCTCCTGTGGCACGATATGTCTCTATTTTTAAATCTTTCTGGTCAATATCAATCTCGATTGTCTCATCAATCAAGGGAATAACATCTATAGAAGCAAAAGAGGTATGTCTTCTTTTATTAAAATCAAAGGGAGAGATTCTACTAATTAGTCGGTGAACTCCTTTTTCAGCTTTCAAGTAACCGTATGAATATCGGCCGTGAACAGTTATTGTAGCATCTTTTATGCCTGCCTCTTCAGCCGGCGAAACTTCGTTAATATCAACTTTAAAATTATGCCGCTCTGCGTATCTTAAATAAAGGCGGAGCAGCATCTCTGCCCAATCTTGTGATTCAATTCCCCCAGCGCCTGGATGTATTGAAAGCACAGCATCATTAGCATCAGTCGGCTCTGTAAACCAGGTTCGCAGTTCCAGGTCACTTATCTCTTGTTTAAAACTGTCAAACTTTACCTTTAATTCTTCAAAAAGCTCGCTATCCTGGCTTGATAAGGCAAGTTCATTCAAGACTTTGAGCTCTTCAAAATGCTTTTGAAATTCTTGCCATGTCTTCTGGTCATCCTGAATCGAATTAATTTCAGTCATGACCTTTTTTGCTTTTTCCTGATTAATCCAAAAGTCTTTTTGGCTTGAGATCTTTTCCAGTCTTTGCAGTCTTATTCTGCTACCTTCGGGGTCAAAGATAATCCTTTATCTTGTTAATTATTCTATTTAATTTAGATATTTGTTCCGTATAATCTTCGATCATTTATTTACGCATTAATTTTTAGTCTTATCCAAAAATAGATAACTTATATAATGCCAGTTTTTACATAAGACATTTTTTTGAAAAATATTTATTTTCCGCAACATTTCTTATATTTTTTCCCACTTCCGCATGGACATGGTGCATTTCTGCCCACCTTAGTCGATTTTCGTTGGCGGACAGGAGATCTTCCGCTTTCCCCACCGGCAGCGTATTGAAGTTCTTCAACCTGCTCCTCCTCAATTTCCTCAATAATCCTGGCATGGTTCAGATACCTTATATAATCTTCCTTTATGCTGTAGTTTAAATTCTGAAAAGCTTCAAATGCTTCATTTTTATAGGCGACCAGCGGGTCGGTCTGAGCATAGGCCCTTAAATGAATCCCTTCTTTTAGGTAATCCATCTCGAGCAGATGTTCTTTCCATTTATTATCTATTACTTGGAGCAATATTATCCTCTCCATCTCTCTCATCTGCTCTGAGCCAAATTGTTCTTCCCTCTCTTGATAGAATTTTAGCGATCTTTCAATGATCATATCCTTCAATTCTTCAACAGAAATTTTCTTTAAATCGAACATTTTTTTATCTAATTCTAAGGGAATTATCTGGTTTAAATATATAAATAATCCATCTAGATCCCATTCTTCCGGAAATACATTTGGATTAGTATAAGTCGAAACAACATTCTCAACCACATAGGAAATCATATTCTTTACTTGCTCTTTTAGGTCTTTGCCTTTAAGAACTAAATCTCTCTGTTCATATATTACTTCGCGTTGTTTATTCATAACATCGTCATATTCCAAAAGATTCTTCCTGATGTTAAAATTCTGGGCTTCCACCTGCTTCTGAGCTGTCTCAATAGTTTTGGTAACCATTCTATTTTCAATTGGTTGGTCTTCTGGAAAGTTTATCCTTTCCATTACGCCTTTTAGTCTGTCGCCTCCAAATAAACGCATCAAATCATCTTCCAGGGATAAATAAAACTGGGAGGAACCAGGATCACCTTGCCTACCGGACCTACCACGCAATTGGTTGTCAATTCTCCTGGCTTCATGCCTTTCTGTTCCCAAAACATGAAGCCCGTTTGTTTCAATTACTTTTTTACTTTCCTTCTTGTCGGGTGGATTGCCACCCAAAACTATATCAGTTCCCCTTCCAGCCATATTTGTGGCAATAGTGACATTTGAGTATTTTCCAGCTTGGGCTACTATCTCAGCTTCACTTTCATGATGTTTGGCATTAAGAACATTATGTGGTACACCTTTTTTCTTTAGTAAAGATGAAATCTTTTCCGAATTATCTATAGATACGGTACCAACCAAAACCGGTTGTCCCACTTGGTATCTGTTATAAATATCATCTACCACTGCAGAAAACTTGGCCTCTTCACTTTTATAGACTATATCAGGCAATGCTTTTCTTATTAGCTCTTTATTGGTCGGTATAATTACTGTTTCCAGTTTATATATATGCATAAACTCATCTGCTTCAGTTGCAGCTGTACCGGTCATTCCAGCAAGTTTGTCATACATTCTGAAATAATTTTGCAGAGTTATTGTTGCTAGAGTTTGGCTTTCTTCTCTAATAGATACTCCTTCCTTGGCTTCAATGGCTTGGTGTAAACCTTCGCTGTATCTCTTTCCAAATTGAAGCCTTCCGGTAAACTCATCGACAATGATTACTTCACCATCCTTGATTACATAGTCGACGTCTTTTTTATAGAGGTTATTTGCCCTAAGAGCCTGGTTTAAATGGTTTACTAGCTGTGAATTAACATGATCATATAGATTATCTATATTCAAAGACTTTTCTACTTTAGCTACACCCTCTTCAGTGATAGCAACGGTGTGAGCCTTTTCATCAACTTCAAAATCAGTGCCTTCTTTCAGGCGCGGTACAATCTTTGCGAATTTATAATAAATATCGGCCGCTTTTTCGGCTGGACCGGATATTATCAAAGGTGTTCTGGCTTCATCTATCAAAATACTATCGACTTCATCTACAATCGCAAAATTATGTCCTCGCTGTACTTTGTTTTCAATATAATTAACCATATTATCCCTGAGATAATCAAAACCCATCTCATTGTTAGTTCCATAAGTGACATCAGCTTTATAAGCATTTTTTCTTTCATCATAACTCATTTGAGCTTGAATCAAGCCTACTGAAAGGCCTAAAAATCTATAGATATTTCCCATCCACTCAGCGTCCCGTTTAGCTAAATAATCATTAACCGTAACAACATGAACTCCTTTTCCGATTAGAGCATTTAAATAGACAGGCAGCGTTGCTACCAGTGTTTTTCCTTCACCTGTTTTCATTTCGGCTATCTTGCCCTGGTGTAAAACTAGCCCCCCCATGATTTGGACATCAAAATGCCTCATATCTAAAGTTCTTTTACCAACTTCTCTGACAACAGCATAAGATTCTGGAATAATATGGACTAAATCTTCTCCATTATCTATTCTTTTTTTAAACTCAGCAGTCTTTCTTCTAAGTTCTTCGTCTCTCAGTTTGCTTACTTCTGCTTCAAAACCATTGACTCTATTAACTAAAGACTGGAGTTCCTTTAACTTTTTTCCTTCCCCTGCACGGAGAATTTTGCCTAATACACTTTTCATTTAATCAACCTCAAATTTATTTTCTCTAAATAATCATATTAGCACGTGAATATCATTTTTCATAATATTTAAATTTGATTTACTTTCGCTGACGTACCCTTTTACCTTGATAGACAATTCCTTTTTGAAGAAATAGGAACACACCTAGGGAAAGTATCAAATCTCCTATGCTAACAACAGACCTGATAAAGGTCGGGCCTGGAATTGGAATAATATCTCCAAGAAACGATAGCTTGGTTTCATCATTCATCTCTATATGTATATAGTCATCAAATCCCTTGAAATCTGTATGTTCCTCTCTAAATTCGGAATAAGCCATACTTTTATTGGAAACCGGCATTCCTCCGTTAACTGCTATAACTAAAAAATTTAGAAATAAACCAACGCAGATTAACGAAAAAAATGGAGTTTGGTGATTATACCACATTACAACCAGCAAGATAATATAAGATAGAATCAATAAGTAAAAAGCCGCAAGAATACCATAATTATTCCGGCCGAAATATGGAACAAACAACTGGATTAAAAATGCTCCAATTATCAAAAAAGGTAATTTAATTTGAAGTTTCTCGAGATTACTCAATTTTCCCCTGCGTAAAAGGGCAACTACGATTCCTATTAAAACAGATGCAGCAAGCAGTTTTCTTCACCCCTGGATTTTTACAAAATAATATTTATATCTAGTAGCTTATGGGAAATCGTCGATTAATTATATTATATAAAGCTCTGACAGTCTTTGGATCAAAGCGATACCCCTGCTCCTTTTTAATCTTTTCCATCGCTTCCTTAATAGTAAATCTGCCATTAAAATTTTCAGTCATCGTCAACTCATCAAAATAGTTAGCTAGATTAAGAATTCTTGAGCCAAGAGGTATTACATAGTCTTCAACACCTTCAAGAGGCTCATCACCGGTACAATTAGTCTTATATTTCTCAATAATCGCTGCCGAATCTTTAAGATATTCAACTTGCCTTAGTATTTCACCACCGACTATTGCATGTTTCTCCATTTCTAATTTTGTAAGAAAATCAGGTGTGACACCTATAGATTGGCTATCTTCATCAAATCCTATTTTTCCTATATCATGCAGTAAAGCAGCAAAATTTATATTTTCCAGTCTACGCCCGGAAAGATTTAACTCCCGGCCAATTGCTACAGAAAGTTCGGCAACCCTCCTGGCATGCCCTCTTCGACGCAAGTCTTGAGCTTCAAGTGTTGCTGATAAAGCTCTAATGGTATTATGATATGTCTTTCGTATATCGATATACAGACTGAATGAATACCTAGTAACGGCCAAAGGGATCAGGAACAAAATAAAACTCCAATTGCGTATAGATGGATATAAAAGAACTATCAACAAACCTGACGAAGCCAAGGCGGCATATGTCAAACCAAGTAATTGCATAGAACCTATTAGTGATTGTAAAAAACTTACATTTTGATTTATTGAATAATAAACTTGCTCTATAGTAATGTCAGTCAAATAATACGAAGCAACAATAATCAAAATTTTAAAGATATTTTCCAAAGAAAGAGAAAATTCAGCCCTATAGTTAATTAATTCTAACGTCCAAAAAGAAATGATTACGGCAAATATCGTTTTAGAAAAATTAATCAAAATACTATCTATCAAATGATTTTTTTCTACATCCAATAAAATTGCAATAATTGTCCCAATAGCCACGAAAAGAAAAATATTGGCTATTGGAAATTTTAAGAGAACTCCGGCAATAATCAATGCTGAACTTACCGAAACCGTAGAGTGTTGCGGTAGTGTCACTGAAAAAATATCACCAATAATTAAAAATAAGCCAAATAATAAAGTATTCAGTAATAAATTTGTCTCAATTTTCAAGACGATATTTATAAAAAGAATAAAAGTAATTATATACAATGACCAAATAAATACTTTATTCTTGCTTCCTATGGTTTTTCTGACAGTTATTTCATTCATCATTTTGACCACCATTACCGTCATCTTTGCCTTGAAAGAAATCAATATCTTCAGACAAGTTAATTACTGAAACCTTTTCTTCCTCAGGGAAATATTCTTCTTCTTTTTCTGCTATTAAATCTTCAAAACTAATGCCAAGTGAATAAATCAGAGCCCGAATTATTCTTTCATCAAACTGACTTCCTGCACAGGCTAATAATTCACGTAAAGCTTCTTTTTTATTTTTTGCTCCCCGGTAAGGTCTGACAGATGTTATAGCGTCGTAAGCATCGGCTACTGCTAATATTCTGGCTTGGACAGGAATTAGTTCTCCTACTAAACCTCCGCCGTATCCATTACCGTCATAATGCTCATGATGATGAAAAACTGCAGGTGAAACTCTTTTTAAAAAATCAATCTGCCTAATAATATAAGCTCCAACCATAGGATGCTCGACTACTCTTTTATATTCATTATCTGTAAGCACTGATGGTTTACTAAGAATTTTTCTTGGTACGCCAACTTTACCAATATCGTGCAATAGAGCTGCAAATTCAATCATCTCAATTTGCTCATCAGGCAGCTGCAATACCTTGGCTATATTTACAGAATACTCTGCTACTCTCTCCGAGTGTCCTTTGGTATAAGGATCTTTTGCTTCCAAGGCTTTGACCAAAGATTTTACCGTTGATTTATATACTTCTTTTAATTTTAAGTAAACCTGAAAGGTTTGACGGGAAATAAGTAATGGCATGAGCAATAAAGTCATTCCGATAAAACCAACAAAATGATAAATCTGAGCCATGATTACACCGATGAAGGCCAGAGCTAAATAATTAGGAAGTGTCCATTTAAAATTGACATTCCAAACTTTTAAGGCATTTAGGTTTTCACTCTTGCTTATAGCTAAAGCCACAAAAATAGTGTTGCATAAGAAAAACAACACTGAAGAAATCACTAGAGGCAGTAATATAAAAGGAAAATCTGAAACACTTAATCCAGCTTTTTCTAATAGCTTTCCCCCAAGAAGCATATAAGCAAGCCCACTAATAAAACAGGCGATAAAATACTGGCTAAAATTAAATAGAGATTTAGGTAGTGAAATTCCAATCTTCAAATCTCTCCAGATTACAGCAATAAGAATTGACATCAAGGCTGCCGTTAATGGACCAAAAAGCACTATTGCCGCAAAAAATATGGCAAATGATACAGAAATAGCCCCAATTCTTGGCAGTTCAATACAGAAGTTTTCAGCAATTAAAAGAAATACTCCAAAAATAAAGACATTAAGGAGATTAAACGGCAAATCAATAATAATACCAACAATAATTAAGAGAACTGATATCGCCAGAAGTGTATAACTATATTGCTTATACTCTTTACTTTGTGTGCTCATATAAATTATGGGCCGATGCTTTATTTAATATACTAATGTCTTGCTCCTGCACCTGCGGTCAAAACTAAAGTAACCAAGGTGGTCAGAATTATCAAAATTCTAGCTTTCACGAAAGTAGACCTCCAATTCATTTGGTCTACTTCCCAATCCGCTAATTTTGGAAAGCGAACGCGCTCCGCTTAATCATCAAAATAAAAGCAATATAACGTTCGCCCCTATTTTCTATAAACATCGGCCCAAATCAATAAAATATTAAGTTTTCAAAAATCCGAAACGCCTGTTAATCGCATTTAGTGTTGCCTTGACGATAGCGTCGTTTTCGCTCTTTTTAACCAAAGCTGAACCAGAAAACTGGCTCTCGCCATTTGGTCCGATATGAGTAATACAGGATATTGCTACCCTCTGCTTGCCAAGCGAGACAACATCAACATCTTCTAAGGCAAACCCTGATGAACCCTTCATAAATTTTTCTATAGCATTTAATGTAGCGATGGCTATTAATCGTTGACGTCCGGTTTTTGAAGCTGGGCCATCTGATTCACCAATATATATATCATCTTCAATGGTTAAAGTAACCATTACAGTAGATTTTATTCCATTATCCTCAACATTGATACTATTAATAATAGGTCTGGTTTGAGTTGGGGGATGATGATTATTCCCGTTTACCTGGGCAATACTTATAATTTTATGATCAACGGTAATCCCATATTGAGCTAATAAAAGGGATTCGATATCTCTTACCAGTTGTTTTGGCCCTTTTGATGGATAAGCAAGAATGTGTACTTCATTGATTTTTGAATCATGGCCTGTTACTATGCGGGCAGCTTTTATCTCTTCAATTTGGCAAAGCTGTTTTTCAATATTCTCAATGTCTATTGAAGAATTAGCTATCTCGTCCATTATATGTCTATTATAGTGTCCAGATAAATTTATTATTACTTAAATTACTATCACTTTTTTATCGTTTTGTAAACCCAAATAGTGATTTTAGCTATTACTAGTATTATTTATGTTCTGAGTAATTATACTCCTATATGACGGTTCAATCAAACCATAATTTTTATCTCTTCTTTTATATAAAGAACATTAACTTCATCAGTTTCTGAATTTGTAAAAACGTAAAAATCGTGCCCCAGGTTTTCCAGTTGTAAAGTTGCCTCTTCCGGAGTCATGGGTTTTAATTCAAAACGCTTAGTTTTAACAATTCGGGGCCTATCAAACTTAATTTCTTCAGAATGATGCAGTTTTATCCCGGTTAAATGAGAAGAAGCCTTGTTATTACTGTGGTATATTTTTCCTTTGTATTTTTCGACTTGCCTTTCTATCTTATCGATCACCATATCAACTGAAGCATACATATCCTGAGAAGATTCCTTCGCCCGCATTACAGGGCCCCTGGTAAAAAGAGTTACTTCTACTGTTTGATTCTCAGAAATACTTGGATTTTTCTCAACTATTAGCTCCACTTCAACCTCTATAATTTGGTTAAAATGTTTTGTAATCTTTTGAATCTTTTCCTCAATATGCTCTTTCAAAGAATTGGTTAAATCAAAATGTCGACTTTTAATATTTATTTGCATTAAATCCAACTCCTCAACATCTCATAATAGTATTAATTAAAAACAAAAATACGCTTGTAAAATTTCACAAACGCATTTTTCATAAAATAAGAATTTTATTTACAGGCACCTTTAAATTATAACTTATATAATATATATTTTCCAATATAATTCATTTGGAGGGGCAATTATGTCTGAAATATCTTTATTTAAATCTTTTATTGATTTTATCTTCCCTTTAAAATGCGCGGCCTGTAATTACTACTCTGAAAAAACTATATGTCAAAAATGTTTGGATAAATTACCATTCATAAAAAAACCTATATGCCAAAGATGCGGGAAACCTACCCTATATGAAGTTAGAATATGCAATCAGTGCCGTCAAAGAAATTTTATCTTTCAAAACAGGTCATTTGGCCATTACAAGGGCAATCTTAAGGAAATAATCATAAAATATAAATTTTGTCATTACAGTAAGTTATCTCAGTCTCTAGCCGACCTTATTATAGATTGCTTACCTCAAGAATTTCTTGAAGCAAGTTATATTACCTATGTACCTATGACTAGATATAAAGAAAAAATCAGAGGTTATAATCAATCTAAACTTTTATCAATAAGAATAGCCAAAATATTAGGGAAAAACGTTAGTTGCCTAATAAATAAAGATATAAAAACTCATAGCCAGAGTCTTCTAAAGGTAGATCAAAGACTTACCAACTTAAAAGGGGTATTCTCTCCGGCAGTAAAGAATGAATTTTCTGGCTCTGTCCTAATTGTAGATGATGTCATGACAACAGGAACAACTCTTCAGGAATGTGCTAAGGTACTTAAAAAAATCGGATTCACAAAAATCTACGCAGCGACTGTCGCCCTTAGCTTAATAGAGATTAAATAATAATATTTTATTAATTGACCTATTAATATTTATAAATTATTTGTCTTTTAACTTTTCAAAGTATAAATTTACATTATGATTTATAACAGGATTTTGGAACAGATATTAATCCTACTGGCAATAATTGTTATCGGTTATTTTTTAAAGCTGACCAAGCTTTTCAAAGAAAGTGATGCAGAAACACTAAATAAATTAATTATCAACATAACAATGCCGGTATTAATCTTTCTGGCAGTCAGGAACGCCAATCTTTCAATCACCCTTTTCAAAATACCATTTACAGGTATATTAATCATCTCAATCTTAATTGTATTATCATATGTTATTGCCAAGTTTAAAAAGATAAAAGGCCCTCTTTTAGGTGCTTTTCTTATAGTTTGCTCAATGGGTAATACAGGCTATCTGGGCTACCCGTTGACAATTAGTTTTTTTGGAGAAGAAAATCTAATTAAAGCTATTTTCTATGATGTTATGGCTACTGTAGTTATGATTTTCACCGTGGGCATATTTATAGCCGAAACTTTTGGGCAAAATAAAATCAAGATAAGCCGGCTTAAAGAAATACTTCTTTTCCCGCCTAATATTGCTTTAGTCGTTGGTTTATTGTTAATACCTGTTAATATTCCTAGATTTATTGAAACAAATCTGTACTATATTGGACAGGCTACCATTCCATTAATTATGTTAGCAATCGGCTTGACAATACATATTAAAGGTTCATTTAAATATAAGAAAATCATTTTATATGTATTGTTTTTAAAATTATTATTTTCTCCTTTTCTAGCCCTTTTGGGTGTTCAAATTTTCAATCTTCCACCGCTTGACAGTAAAATCACAGTATTACAAGCTTCCATGCCGACAATGACATTCTCATTGATTTTGGGTTTAAAGTTCGGGCTTGATTCCAAATTCATCTCAGCAGCTATATTTATTACAACCCTATTCTCAATTATCACAATTACATTCTGGCAAATGATCTTAGCTTAGCATCGCTTAAAGGTCTTTTAATCTGACCAAAGATTGCTTATAAGGGTATTTGGCAATTCCTTTATCGGTAATAATAGCCTCAATATTTTCAGCAGGAGTTATATCAAATGCCGGATTATAGACATCAACTTCTTTAGGGGAAATCTCTATACTTCCGATTGTTTTAACCTCATCCGGACTTCTTTCTTCGATAATTATCTCATTGCCCTCTTTGATTGAATAGTCAATTGATGATAACGGAGCGGCAACATAAAAAGGAAGATTATGGGCTTTTGCCAATACAGATAGTGAATAAGTCCCAATTTTATTCGCGGTATCACCATTACTGGCAATACGGTCTCCGCCAACAATTATTTTGTCAATTTTCTTTTGCTTCATTAAAAAACCGGCCATATTATCGGCAATAAGAGTCATCGGTATTTTTTCCTTGGTCAATTCCCAAGCAGTTAGCCTTGAACCTTGTAAGCAGGGACGTGTTTCATCAACATATACGTGGATATTCTTACCTTCCTCATTAGCAGCCCTAATTACTCCAAGAGCCGTCCCATACTCAACTGTGGCCAGGCCTCCGGCATTACAATGGGTTAAAATATTATCACCGTCTTCAATCAATCCGACTCCATACCTACCAATAGCCCTATTTGAAGATATGTCTTCTTCAGCAATTTTCAAGGCTTCATCTATTAATGCTTGTGTTATCTCCTTTATTGAAATATCTTTAATGGAATTTAAAATATTTTTCATCCTATTAATTCCCCAAAATAAATTTACGGCCGTCGGCCTGGTTTTGCCAATTTCCTCGCAGATATGCTCAAGCTCTTTTTTAAAATAATCTTTATTATCCGACTTAATTTTCACTGCACCGATAGCAATACCCATTGCAGCAGCTGCTCCTAAAGCCGGAGCGCCTCTAATCTTCATTGTCTTTATCGCATCGGCCAAGCATTTCCAGTCATCACAATAGAGATATACTTCTTCGGCTGGTAACCTGCTCTGATCAATAAGTTTTATTCGGTTATCTATCCATTCAATAGTTCTCATCTTTATCCCTAAAGCAATAATCTACCATATTTGAGTAATTCTTTATATAAAGTGCCTGTTATTAGTATTTTTCTTAAACATTAAAATAATTCCATTTGATTAAATGAATAAATATACTGTGTACTGTTCTAAAGTCTATTTATTAAATTATTGTTATAATTAATAATCACCCTAAAAAAATTGAGGTTCTATATTGCTTCACTATAAACCAATTTTCATAGGTAATCAGTGCAATAATAATTGTATAACTTGCCAGTTTATAAATCAGCAAAGGACACAGTTAGATAAAAGTAAAATAATTGAAGAAATATCTTCTATTAAAAACCCTGAGAATATAGTCTTTTGGGGTGGTGAACCCACATTAAGAGAAGATCTGCTGGCCATAATTAAAGCAGTAAAAGATAGAGGATTTAAACGAATTAAAGTTAATACAAACGGCCGAATATTTTCAGATATGAATGCAGTTCGAACCGGAATAGAAAATTCTATCTTTTTTTATGACATAAAAATATTCGGTTCAAATCCCGAGCAACATGATTCCCAGACAAGAACCATGGGTAGTTTTAACCAAACGCTCCAAGGAATCAGCAATCTAAAAAAATCTGTCATACCAAATACAAACAAACACCCTTTTGTCCAGGTTAGAATCAAAATTACAAATTCTAACCTTAATAATCTAATCAATATTGTCCTTATCCTTCTTCCACTTTATGTGGATCGGATAATTCTTGATTACTCTGATTACAACCTGCCTATCGATGATTTAGAAGTCCCGATTGACAATGCCATTAAAACCGGAATATTCAGTAAAATCTGGATTGAAACAGAAAATATACCGGCTTGTTATATGAATGGAATGGAAGAACATGTCAGTGAACTTAGAAACCAGCCACTTAATTTACATCAGCAAGNNAAAGTAACTGAATGTTCCCGCTGTAATTTGAACCAAGTTTGCCCTGGCGTCAACAAATCACTCTCAAAAATAAGCAACTTTGAAGTGAAGCCGGTTAAAGATAATCAATTAAAAAAAATAATTAATGAATGTGACCACCTATGCCAATAACAAAAGTTCTTCTAACCACTTTCAATGTTGAAAATAATTTTTCACTGGCCTTTGGCTACTTAAAAGCATATGCCTTAAAAGATAACTTGCTGACTGATAAAGCTAATATCCAAATCATGGATTTTAGTCAGGAAGGTAATAACGTAACACAGGTTTTATATTATATTTCGATGATAAAACCAGATATATTAGGACTCTCTTGCTACTGTTGGAATATGGATAAAATTGAAAGGTTGACCATCCAGGTGAAAAAGATTTTGCCGGAGACAATAATAATTCTAGGTGGCCCCGAAGTTGGCCCAATAGCAGCTGATTATCTCAATACCAATCGATATGTTGATGTAATCATTAAGGGTGAAGGTGAAATTAGTTTTTCAGAACTTTTAAAATATTATGTTCTGAATAAAGGGTCACTGGAAAAAATCAAAGGCATCGCTTACAGAAAAAACGGTGAAACTATAGAGAATGAAGATCAAGTACTTATTGAGAATCTTGATGATATTCCTTCTCCCTACCTGACTGGAATCTTATCACCAAAAGACAGTGTAACTTATCTTGAAACTTACCGCGGATGCCCTTACAGGTGTGCTTATTGTTTTGAGGGTAAGAACTTTCCAAAACTTAGATATTTTTCTGCAGAAAGAACAAAGCAAGAATTGAAATTAATATTAGAAAATGACACTATATCCAGTTTCTCCTTTATAGATCCAGTCTTTAATCTTAATAAAAAAAAGTTAAAGATTCTAAGTAAACTGATAACCAATTTGAATACCAATAATAAACGCCTCCATACAATTGAAACTATAGTAGAAAAATTAGATGAAGAGACAGTAAAAATCTTTAAAAAAATGAACATTGAGAGCATCGAGACAGGACCGCAGACAATAAACAAAAATACATTAAAAAATATTAAGCGCTATTTCAATAAGGATAAATTTGAAAATGGAATTAACCTTCTTCATAAATACGAAATAAAAATAATATCCGACTTAATGATTGGATTACCAGGAGATAATATATTCAATTTTTTCAACTCAATAAGTTACATAATTGGTCTATATCCAAAACGACTGGTCTTCAGCACCCTTCATGTATTGCCCGGTACTTATCTGCAAAAAAATGCCGAAAAATTCGGTTTAGTTTATGACCCAAAATCTCCCCACTGTGTCTTGTCTACCGACAGCTTTCCTTTTCAAAAAATAAAAAAAGCAGAAGTTTTTGCTGAGAGCTTTGAAAAAGAATACAATTTAAATGTTTTAAATCAATAATCCTAATATATTTTGATAATATAAATTATGAATAAGCTGATTAAAAATATTAGTGGATTGTATATGAGAATTACTTTGCCATTATCCGTTCATTAAATCGGACGTGGTAGATATATATAGGGCAAATCTGGCAATCGCTTTTTTTATGCCCGCAAAGATCAACTTCCCAGCAACTCTTTTTCTTCTTATATGCTAAACAGATTTCCCGCTCTTCAGTGCTGCAATCTTTAAATTCCCAACATTTCTTATCATGAATGGTTTGTAATCTACTTTTTATCTCTATCAAGTCAGATTTGTTCAATTTTTCCTCGATTTTTTCTTTATTCTGTAAATAGACCGGGCAATTAACTAAGATGCAGGTAGCGAAAGAATTTGAGCATGGCCTATCTTCTATTTCCCAGCAATTTTTATCTTCTTTAAAAGCGAGACAATTTCGACAGAAATCATTAGTGGGTGATATACCGTCATTTATTTCCCAGCATCTTTTATTCTCAGCCATATAAATTAATTAACTCCTTTAATTAAGAAAAAACAGTAAAACAATTATATATGCTTTTTTCATTTTTGAGAATTAATACAGTTAATTTATAAATCATGTGGTGATTTTTTAAATTGGTATAATATGATAATAATTTTACTTGTAAAATTCTGTTATTATATAAAATCAAAACTTTTTTAATATGAATATAGGCCTTGCTTTTACATATATATTTAAGGATAAAGAGTGGGTATCCAAATCAATAATCGGTATTATCTTTATAATAACCTCGTTTTTAATCATCCCAGGATTATTAATTACCGGATACTACCTTAAAATAATCAACGAAGTTAAACATGGCAATGAGGATAGATTGCCTGATTGGGCTGATTGGGGAGATTTAATTGTTTCAGGATTCAAATTTTTAATTGTTAACTTTATTTATGTCCTCCCGATCATAATTATCATGATAATCTTGTTTGGGTTTATGATTTTACCGGCTATTTTAACTGACCAATCTGGTAATGAAACTATACCAATACTTTTTATGCCCTTGTATATTATTTTTCAAATTTTAGTTANNTATTCCAGCTATTACAATATTATTCGTTCAAACTGAAAGAATTAGCCAAACTTTAAAAATTGGGCAAGTTTACTTGTTAATTAAGAATAACCTAGCAGATCTGGCAATAATCGCTGGAATGATGTTTTTACTTGGTTATCTTTCTCAAATAGGTATAATCTTCTTTATCATCGGTATCTTTGTAGCTAGCTTTTATACCATGACAGTTTTGGCTCACTTAGAGGGACAACTCTCCCGAAAAATATTTAATAAATCATTAGAGGCCAAGACTGATTATTAAGGTATTAATTATACAAACAGTTTATTTTTAAGGCACTTATACCAAAGTTTTAACCACCAGACATATTTTAATTTCTCTCTTCTTTTTGACTCTATATCATTTAAAGATTAAAGGGGAATTATTTCTTCTTAAAGCCTTTTTTAGATAGAAAATATTCATAATATATTAGCTTAAATTGCCTTCGGTATGATGTACTTTTATTAT
>JABAOC010005573.1_pt1 | contig 18102 bp, 24 predicted proteins | sample 7062161 | NCBI WGS metagenome assembly JABAOC01 (sample SAMN14538625, study PRJNA623070) | marine sediment metagenome | biome: marine biome [ENVO:00000428]; feature: marine pelagic biome [ENVO:01000023]; material: deep marine sediment [ENVO:00002113] | place: India: Gulf of Khambhat ... | reverse complement strand
AAAAACCTTTTCGTTATGGTTGTGATTTTTGCCCCTCCTCTCATTTGCGTCTCCTGCTGCGCGGTATCGTTCCGTCGTCTATGCATACATAAGGAACTTCAGCACTAACAGATGGGTGATGCATATGACTGGTAAGACCGCGTTCATTTATCATGAGGATTATCTAGGCTATAATTTTGGACCCGTTCATCCACTGCGACCTAAGCGGTACAAGGACACTTTTGAGCTGCTCCAGAAGTTGAGAGTCTTCGATAGAATGGTGAGACCCTACAAGCCAAGTCGCGCTACTGAAGAGGATCTAGTATTGGTTCATTCGCGCGAGTACGTCCACCGTGTGAAGAAGCAGTGTGAGATTGGAACAGGCTACCTGGATTATGGGGACACCCCAGCGCGACGAGGGATCTACGAGGCGTCATCTTCAAAGGTTGGGGGGTCAATTCTGGGAGCGGATCTCATCATGCGTGGCGATGTTGATCACGCGTTTAATGTTGGTGGCGGCTTGCACCACGCGACCAAAGACAGTGCTGCTGGGTTCTGCGTGTTCAACGACGTGGCTATCGCCGCGAGGCACCTGCAACGACGACGTGGCTTGAAGCGGATCGCCATCGTGGATGTGGACGGCCACCATGGGGACGGAACCCAGCGGATCTTCTACAGGGAACCCATTCTGACGATCTCGCTTCACAGATACGGCGGCGGCCTTTTTGGACGATTTTATCCAGGCACCGGGACAGTTGACGAAATCGGAGAAGGCGACGGGAAGGGATACTCCGTGAACGTGCCCCTGCCCATGGGCACTTTCGATGACGCGTACCTTGAAGCCTTCAATGAGATCGTCCCGCCACTCATTGAGACCTATAAACCTGAGGTTCTCCTGACCCAGTTTGGGGTGGATACACACTATCAGGATCCATTGGTGGGTTTGGCCCTGACGACCGAATCCTACGTCGGGGTCAGCTCCACCCTCCATCAGCTAGCGCACAAATGTTCCAGCGACAGACTTCTGCTATTCGGGGGCGGAGGTTACGAACCCCTCAACGTCGCCCGATGCTGGGCGGTGATGTTTATCACGGTGGCGGAGGCCCAGCCGAAGAATGAAGAGATGTACCGAGGCCTCTTCGACAAAGACGTAAAGGCTGAGAGTTCAGGGATATTAAGGAGAGTTCGTGAAACCATCAACGATGTGAAGCAAACCATCTTTCCCTTCCACGGCTTGTGAACCGCAACTGGGAACTAAAACTCGATTCCATTCAGGCTGTCTTTTGCGCACCTCTCGGTATATGCTCCAACTCAAACCTTAGGATCCTGTGCATCTCCTCTCTATCCAAAATGTCCTCGCCACCCTCACCTAGCGTTTATTTCCTAGCTCTTCTCTTACAACAAGCCTAATCGCATCCTCCTCACTCACCCGGGGGTTCTCAGTCCTCGCACGTCGTGTCTTCTTTTCAAGTTCCCTTATTCCAACAGATTTCACAAACTCTTTGATTATAGCCAGCCTTTCAAGCTCAATCCTACCAAAACGGCACCTCAGATACTCCCGCTCAACCTCTTCAACATTATATTTCACCTCTGGCAAGGGGCGTCCCATCAGAACTTTTCTCGTATTCTTATCGATCAGCGATCGATTCAGTTCAACTTCGAAAGCTTTCCTAAGACAATTAGGCCAAATGCCTTCTTTCTGCAAACCGACCTTTTCCGCCGAGTTTTTGATCACCCTCCAAAAACTTGACCCCGCCATCCTGCCTCCAAAAGGCACGTTTTTGCCTTCAGACGCAAACAATGGGCTTTCTTCTGTCAGCTGGTCCACCATTTTACCTTGCTTTCTCATTTTTGCGATCTTTCTTTTCCTTTCGTCGAGATAAGCACTTAGAGCCTTACACGCTTCAACTCCAAAAAAAGTGTGGTAAGCTGATCGTGAGGCTTTCTTATGAACATCTGGCGTAACGTGAACACGGATTGGAATCCTGCCTTTTTCAAGTTGCTCTCTAACCTGTGCGTAGCTAAGATTTCTTAAAGTGTTTATTCCAAGACCACTCTGATACATACACAGGATTATCGCTCGGTTCCTTGAAGACCCTGCATTATCAGCCATAGCATAAACCTGCTCCTTGCTAGGAACTATTTTGGTCTTCTTGGCGACTCGAGCAATAGGGTCAAGGCTCAAAGACACACCGTTTGATTCAAAAAAAGACTTCAAACAAGCCCTAGCCAGCCTTGCGCTTTCGCGCTTACCAGAAGCCAATATTTCATCAATAAACCTTTGCACAACGTTGGCTACCTCAAAGCTTGCTGAAACCCGCTCCTCTGGGCCTTCAACTTCTTGGTCTCCTATCGCTAAAGCAACCAATTCACTAGGACTTTTACCGGAGTATTCAGCAAACTTATGCAAGGTTCTGAGAAAAACGGGTGCAGTCGATCTCCATCCATCCTTCCTTTTTAACTCTAAAAACCATCTTTGCACACAGTCATCGTTCATAATGGGCTCATAAACTTTGGAAACAGTAACGAAATAGCCGTGTTCGCTTCTTCTCCGCGTGTTCTTTAACATATAACAATCCCTTATTATCTAGCCTCTATTCCACCATACAACAGTAAGAGATTTATTAGTTTCCATCAAAATCGAAAATAACAAATTTAAATGAAAGCCCTCTATTAATTTACATGTTACGTCGACGTCTGTTTGACCGATAAAATACGCATGGTTGATTGAACATGAGAAGAGTACCGGCATCTCCTTCTCCCGGAAAACGGCGGAGAATTGTAATCGCACAAAAACGATACGCAGTCGTTACACAGAAGGGCGTAGAATTCGTTAGAAAAAGGTACTCTTGCTCAGTTCCCTTAGCTCAAGAGGAAATCAAGCTATACGGATTCCTGATGAGATTGATCTCTTTTGGCGGCATGTTACCTTTGTCTTCGATAAAGCGCTGGAGCCTTATGGAGTGTTTGACAAACACAGTGAAGAGGGACTATACAAAGGTTACATCGTCCAGACTGGAATTGCCAAAAGAAGAGGTCCAGAAGATCATTAGAGAAATTTGGGGAGAAATTCCTAAGGGTTATTGTGTATAACCATATCTTCTTTACACAACCTTACCCTTCAACAACATACCTATAAAAAAAATGTTTCCCAGCCGTAGAACTTTCCCTTGTGATCTTAAGGATGTCTCCAGGACTTGCACCAATCGCAATTACCGCAGCGTCCGAAGCTCTAATCCAAGGCATCTTGTGACCTTGCACTCGATATTTTTCCAAAACTTCTCTCGCTTTCTCAGGCTTCACGATCTCATGTTTTGGCACGAACTTGTGCTCAAAAATGTTGAAGGGAGGAAACCTCTTGGGTATTAGTTCTATCCCGCATTTCCTTGCCCTCCTTCTAGCCGCATACGTGTATCGCGTATTAGCAACTATTATTCCATTCTCAACTCCAGCTGCTTCCATGGCTTTTTCCATCTTTTTAACGTAAACTACTCCTACCACTCGAGCTAGTATACACCAAATAAGTACATGCTTCCTCTCGTTGGGAATCCTGGCCAAAAGGCTGATAACGTTCTCATTCCCCTCGCGTTTTATCAGTTTGTAGCGCCTAAGTTTGAGAAGATTTCGAGCCTTCCTTTCCTCTATTGATTCAGTTTTCAAAGTGAAATCTCATCCCAACAATTCTTATCCTTCTCCCCTATCCCACAGTTCCATCATAATCATGTTTCCAATTCGCTCGAATAGCCACGCTTCGACTTGGACAAATGCCAACCTCACGAGTTCATTAAGCCCTTTCAAATATTCTTCACGAAGCAGAACTGATACAAGTTTCATCGATTTTCACCAATCTTATTTGAGTCGATACCTTGTTCCACACCGCTTACAAGTGATGACAAAGATTTTTTGCACCACATGCTGATGCCCCACCCGGTTCCACCTGCCACATTTTGGACACTTGAACAACCGCAGTCCCTTCCCATAACGCACATTTTCTGCACAGATAGTCACAACACTCATTTCCAGCCGCCCTCACAGTGTATCGTAAACTATCGTCCCATTCTCATCCAGCTTCTGACGAAGCTTCTTAACGGCTCGGTGCACTTCCTCCTCCTTTGTGGCTCCAGTGCAAACCAGTTTCCCGCTGGAGAAGATGGGAATCACCGCTTTAGGGTTCTCCATTCTGTAAATGAGACCTGGAAACTGCTCCGGCTCATACATCATTCTTCCTCCTAAGCCAGTTTTTCCCGCAACTTCATAGACGCCCTCAAGGTCCACCTTTCCGCCTAAGATAACGGAGGCAACTATGTTCTGGATCTTTATGCGCAGTTTACCGCGGATAACCATGCCCCTCTTTTTCAGTTTTCTAACAACCCTCTTCAAGGCTTTTCTCGCTTCTTTCGCCGACTTGGCCCCGATGCAAACCATCTTTCCAGTACGGAAGATCAGATTTGCTGTTCTCGGCCTCTTCGTGCGGAATACCAAACCTGGAAACACATCCGGCCTATATTCAATCGATGGAAACGCTTTTACCACCGCTTGCAGGTCGATTCCATGTTCTAGGCTGGCGGAGGCGACGACGTTCTCAATCTTGATGCCAGGCGCCTTCTTAAACTCGTTCAAGACCTACTCGCCTTTAAGTGCCGCTTGAACCCGCGCATGCATGCGATTTTTTCGTCCCAAAGCATCAACACTACGAATCCCGTTTCGTCGCCCACAAGTGCCTCTGCGACTCTGTGCACAGAAACGTCTCTTCGGAAGGTTACTGAACGAGGCTCTTCTATGTTGACAACCTTCACAGTTACATTCACGTTTCTGAGACTGGGCTTCAATGCATCAACCTTCAGAAACTCAATTTCCTCGTCAGACATTATCCATGGATCCACTATTCTTCCATACTTGTGATTACGGGCGCAAGCATTTTGGTTAAGACAAGGATGTCAAGGGAGAACCCGCCTGCCTGAAGTGAGATCTTCCAGGGAGGTGATTGATGGAAGATGGCAAACGAGTTCTCTACGTCTTTAGGAAGTGGGATTGGGCGCATATAAGAATTACTAATTTCCATTTAAATCGAAAAAATTAAATCACACGACAAACCTATCAAAAAGAGAGGTGTATTCTAGTGGTGCACATACAAGTTTTGGTGTTTGGAGGGATGATAAGTGAGTAGAGGAGAGTTTGTTGAGAAGGCTGAGGTGATTTCGGCGGTCAGAGACTATGAAACTATGAGAACCCGAAAGAAGGATGGTCGGGTGGATTTTACGGTTTCGCCTTCGGAGTCAGATGATAAGATTTTGATACGAGTTATAACTGAAGCTAAGTCGAAGTCCGGGTATGTTGGTGTGGATACCGTTAGGGAGATGGGCAAGGTTTTGGAGAAGAAGAGTTACGATAAGGGGATTCTTGTTGGGAAGCGGTTTACGATGGCGGCGCAGAGGGAGATGGAGCGCGAGGAGATTGAGGCGGTTTCGGAAAGGATCACGCCTCGTTTCAAGTCGGAGCGGCTCTATCTAGTGATAAACGGTTGCGTACAGAATTTGTGTAGGACGAAGTGCGGACACGTTCCAAGAAAGAAGTCTGATTGTAAGGGTTATGTCGATGGTCATTATTCTTGTGATGTTAGGTTGATTAGTGATAATGCCGGTTTTCATTTCGAGCATGGTTGGACAGGTTTTTTGGAGAGGGATTTGGCGAAGCTATTGACGATTGAGAGCAAAATGAGTGATTAGTGTCTTTGTTGGAGAGCCTGTAGACAGAAAGAGACAGACGCGCGCGTATAAAAAGGAGGGATAGTTTTGAGTTCTAAGATAACTCGTAAGAAGGGTCAGTCCGGCAGAGCTGTCGGAGTGCAGTGTGTACAGTGTGGAAAGATGGTGCCGCGGGATAAGGCAGTGGAGAAACGTAAATCTGTACTACCTCTAGATCGTAGGCTGAGGGAGCTTCTTAAGAAACAGGGCGCTTATCTTAGCAGCGGAAGAAGCATCGTCTATTACTGCGTATCCTGCGCCAAACACCGAAAGTATGTTTAGAAAGCAAGTATGGGTCTCTTCGACCCCTCTTCTCAAATCCTTCACTTTTTAAGAACCACGTGGGCGTGCGCTCTTAGAGCACCTGTAAGTCTAGCCGTTATCTTCTTCGTCTCCTTCTATACCGGCGTCTACCAGGTCTATATTGCCCAACTCCTCTCTGCAAGACGACACGATTGCGATATTTCCTCCTGGTATTAACCTTTGGATTAGGTCTGGACTTTAAACCGCTTTTGTCTCCGCCACTAAGTGACCTAACCTTTCCTGCCTTCGAAAGCGCTCCATGTGTCGGCATGTCTCCTATCACCTCCTAGTTGGCTGCTGTTTTAGCTTGTCATGAAAAAAGGGGAAGTTTCAAGTTAAGAATTCAAGGAAACTAAGGTACTACGCCTATGCCTTGAATTTTTCTCTAAGAATTTCAGCGATCTTTTCGGACGGTGTTTTGTTTGCTGCGTCTGCTTTTGCCTTCAGTCTTGACAGCAAATCTGCATCTAGTTCAACTGTTATTTTCTGTGTAGACACTCTTTTCACCTCATTGTTTTGGCTCTTATTACAAGATAAGGCAATATAAGGTTTTGCTAATTCCCATTTAAATCGAAAATATTAATCAGCAAACCAGCCATGCCCTGAAATTCATTCGTTCCGTGCCGGGAAAATAGCTTAAAAGCTGAAGTCGGTGTAATCTACGATTCGCCTATACACTGCTACGTCATAGGAGGTAAAAACTCCAACAACCTCACCGTTTTCGACCACGGGAATACGCTTTATTCCATGCTTGGCCATGAGCTTAGCCGCTTGAAGAACCGAATAATCGGGGGAACACGTTATAGGAGACTGAGTCATGAATTCCCGTACTTTCACTTTGTTGGGATTCAAGCCTTTAGATATTACTTTGCATGCATGCAACCTATGAGTGGTTGTCGAAGGACCCCCCTTCCTCCAGTAACCTGTGCATTCATCTTGCGCGTGGCTCATACATCAGCTTTTTGATGGGACAAGCGCCATGTCTCGTTTTTCCTGAACATATTTAAGTGATGCCTCTCATGTAAGCAGCAATCTAGAGGCCAGACTTTGGGAAAAAAGAAGGTCAAAAGCGAGGAAGAANNGGCAGTGATGTTCTGGGAATAGCAGAAAAACTACTGGGATTTGACAGGGTTCTAGTGAAATGCCAAGATGGACACGAACGTCTCTGCAGAATACGTGGAAAGATGAAGAGAAGAGCGTGGGTAAGGCGAGGAGACATCGTTCTCGTCTCGCCTTGGGACTTCCAGTTTGAGGAAAGGGGCGATATTATCTGGCGGTACAAGAAAAATCAAACGGGATGGTTGAGGTCGAAAGGATACCTAAAGATTTGATCACATGCACATTTTTCCGACCTGTCCGAACCCTTTTATGTCATTATGAGTATATATGAATACACTTATTAAGAGGCGCAATTCCGGCAATATTCCACTTTTGCACGTTTTGCCGCCTTCCTATAAGTATAGGAACATTGTAAGATGACACAGCAGCTGATCACCTATTCTACATGTCCAGAATGCGGAAGCGAAAGTCTAGTCAAGGATATGCAGATCGGTGAAGCAGTGTGCTGCACCTGCGGATTAGTCATCCGAGACACTATAATAGACCGCGGACCAGAATGGAGAGCCTTCACTCTGCAAGAAAAACAATCAAGACCGAGAACTGGGGCACCTACTCTATACTCACGCTATGATAAAGGGCTCTCTACAGTCATCAAAATCGACAAAGATGCCTTTGGAAGGCCACTTCCATCAAAGACAAAACGTCAAATGTGGCGCCTCAGAAGATGGCACATTCGATCCAGAATGCACGAATCCAAGGCTAGAAACCTAATGCACGCGATGAATGAACTCGAACGCCTCGTACAAAAACTCCACATTCCAACCTCAGTCCAAGAAACAGCGGCTGTCTTTTACAGAAAAGCATTAAACAAAAACTTAGTGAGAGGACGCTGCATAGCATCCATCATAGCAGCCGCCTTATACGCAGCCTGCCGTTTCACAAAAACACCAAGAACTCTCAAAGAAATCGCTGAAGCAAGCATCAGAGATAAAAAGGAACTTTCAAGATGCTACCGGCTACTTCTAAGAAGACTAGACATCAAAATGCCCATAGATGACCCACTAGACTACGTTACCAAGATAGCCGAAAAGGCCGGAGCCTCCACGAAAACCCAAGGACTAGCCGCAAGAATTGTCAGGGAGGCAAAAAGAAGGCACATCACCTCAGGAAAAGACCCATCAGGACTAGCCGCATCAGCACTATACATAGCCAGCCAAACAACCAACGAAAAACTAACCCAAACCAAAATCAGCAGAGCAGCAAACGTGACTGAAGTCACCATAAGAAACAGAAAGACAGAACTACGGAAGAAACTCCACCTGAAATCACTTCTTCGAATAACCCCAAAATCGCAGACAAGGTCGTAAAAATGCCGCACAAGAAAAGAAAAATAAGGAAAAAGCGCGGATCAAGAACCCACGGATACGGTCAAGTAGGTCAACATAGAGGAGGAGGCCAAAGAGGAGGGCACGGGAAGATAGGGTTCCATAAACACAAATGGACCTATACGATAAAGTATGAGCCTGANNGCAATCAACGTTGGGGAACTAGACGAACAGATTGACAATCTTTTGGATAGCAAACAAGCCGAGAAAACAAAAGAGGGAGTAAAGGTTTATCTAAATCGTCTCGGCTACGACAAACTGCTCGGAAAAGGACGAGTTACCCGTCCGCTTATTGTGCAAGTGAAGTCCTGTTCCAAATCCGCGACTAGGAAGATTAAGAAGGCTGGAGGCAAGATTCTGGAAATCAAACAATAGCGCGGGCGAAGGTTTGTATGAATTGAGCAATATATGCGCAATCGTTTAGCGATATGATTCTAGACGGATGTTCTTTTTTTCCGATCCACGATCTGCTTCTTATGAGAGATCGCCTTCCTAACTCCTTTCTTTTCTTCCCAGAATCTTTTTCTGTACTCTTCTTTAGCTTGTTCTTTTTCAGTTTTCTCTTGTTTAGATGTTTTAACTATTTCGCGGTGACCACACTTGCATCTCCAGACTTGAGGCGATAACTCCTGCATATCCGAGCCACAAACCGGGCAGATCATATTCACTTCCTCCATAAAGAACCTTCATAATATTCAGTTCTCAAGTTGTAATATCAATATTCTTTTCTGCCTGCATCTCTGGAAGAGAGATGACTTTTCTCTCTCTTCATGTGTGCTCGTTCATTTGCACCCTTTCTTACTTGTTAAGGATTTCGTTAGCTTCATCAACCCATTTTGAAACTCTCTTCTCTGAAATCTGGAGCCTCTCAGAAAGCTCTTTCGGGTCAAGTTTTGCTAGGTCTTGAACCGAGTGTATACCATGCGACCTCAAATTTTCTGCCCTCTTCGATCCGATGCCCTCTATGCTTGTCAGCCCTGTAGGTTGTATGCGTACAGACTCCGTTTTTGTGTTCCGTTCTCCTACCTTTTTCTTTTCAGGAGGACTACGTGTTAACGTGATTTCGATGGTTGAAACGTTTCTTGTTCTCCCGTCTTCTTGCTGTAGCTCTTCTGTTCCAATCTCTATCGTGCCTATGTTCAATTCTTTCATGAACCTGCGTCGAGTTATCTCAGCAGCATCAACAGCCGTTGTTATTGATCTTCCCCTCGCCTTCAATGTAACATCTTCAGAGTTAGATCTGGTGAAGCTTGTTATGATTGCCGTTACATAGTTCATGGGTGGTTTTCTTCCGATATACACAGTGTTTTGGTCTTTAGACAGTGCAATACACCTCCTTGTTTGGTTAAGTTGGAACTAGCTCTTCAATGGGGAGCTTGTTTTATAACTCTTGCGCGCGCCTTTCTTTCATTCCTGTGATGAGATTTGAACATTAAAGCTTGGTGAGGATACCTTAGAAAAGTGGTAGTTCGCTTATGTCGTACGTGGCTACGCATACGACTCTATCGGCACCTCCATAGTAGATAACGAGTTGGTCATCCATCAAAATAGCCCCACAGCTAAAAACAACATTAGGCACCCTTCCGAAACGCTCATAGTCTGTGGTGGGCTCCAAAATGGGTTTTTCAGAACGACACAGAACTCTTTCGGGATCATCCTTATCAAGAAGGATGGCACCGAGGCGATATATCTTCTCAAAATTTACGCCATGATATATGAAAAGCAATCCTTCGCTGATCTCTATCGGTGGGCCGGCTGCGCCTACTTTCCAGCAGTCCCACTTTCCCAACCTGGGTCCTATTATTGCCTTTATATCATACCAGTGTTGAAAATCCTTAGAATAGGCTATGCAGATATCTGGATCAATACGATGGAACAAAACATAATGACCTCCAACTTTGCGAGGGAGAATCACGGCATCCTTATTTCGAACACCTGCAAATGGCATGCATCTCTCTCCCCAATTCCACCGGTTATTGATAAAATCATCGGTCGCAATGGTTGTCAAAGCAATCTGATGCGCGTTTGAAACAGGGTCACGTAGTGCTGTGTAGGCCATGATGCATTGTTCGTCTAGCAAAGTTAGTCGAGGATCCTCACAACCACCATTTTCAGCATAATTTCCGGGCACAAAAACAGGAGACAATAATCGTTCTTCGATGTGATAACCATCTAATGAAGAGGCGTAGCCAAGTCGAGAAACCCCGTCATTACCAACGGCACGATACAGAATGTGGACTCGCCTGCCGATATGAAGAGCAGCGGTGTTGAAAACTGCACGTGCCTCCCAAGCATGTTCTACTATTGGTTTAAGAATCGGGTTTCCCTGGAATCTCCTCATTAGAGGTCTTCCCTATGTCTGATTTTGGAATCTCATGGCACTTCTTGTTTATGAATGGAAATTACAGATTTGAGAATCGTCTTGCACACATGCCTCGTTTTCTAAATCTTGACTGGTGGCATTCCAACAAGTTCATCCAAGATCCTCCTGATAGTCAACATTCCCACCAAATGTCCTTTTCTATCTACTACTGGTAGATGTCGTATACCATGTAAAACCATGAGCCTCTTAGCCTTTGCAAATGAATCTTTTTTCGTTACCGTTATGACGTTTTTTGACATAACCTTTTTTAGGTGCGTGTCAAGGGGAACTTTCTTAGCTACGCTTCTGAGGACATCTCGTTCTGTAAATATTCCCTTACATTTATTTTCATCGTCCACTATCACAAGTGCTCCGACATGTTTTTTAAAAAAGATTCTGACCGCATCTTCGATTGTCGTCTCTTCTTCTGTTGCCACCACGTTTTCTACCATTAGATCTTGGACCTTCAACTTTTCCAGATCACCACAACCATTTTCTAGACTCCTTTTAGATTGCACATTGTTTGTATGGATGATTCGCTTCAGGCTTACCGTCAGAGCTGTGTTTATCATACTTAACTTATAAACTTAAAATTGCGCCTTTTAAAATCCGGGAAAATAACATTATAATACATCGTGCGCTCTATCGGCTGGAAGTTTAGGCTGCGAGTTGTTTTCTCTTTCGCCATTACTTTCATTTCTGTAGCCTCTTTTTTCTTAGAGGCGTTTCACTGTCCAGATATCTTTGATTTGCCATTTTCTTGACTTTCAAATGTTTTCTTAGGCCTTTCTTAGTTTCTTTCTCGTAGATGTTGATCTCTCCTTCGAATAGACCTAGAATCGCTTGAACTTCTTGTGGAGGATGCATTTGGGGGTTCATTACCGCCAAGGTAGTAAAACCTCTCGATTTCAATTTTGGAATAAGCGCAGTTAACCATTTTCTAGTAGAAGCCGCGTGATGTTCCAGTAAAACGTCTGAGATGATTTCGATGCAGGCCCTTCTTGGACCTTTTGGCGACTTGTTTAATCTGCGGAAGGTTGAGGTTAAGGCAATGCTAATATCAGTCAGGTTTTTCACGCCTTTCAGTTTAGATACGTTGGGCAGGCTTTTGATGATTGCATCTGCTGCTGGGTTGCATACGAAAAGGAAGAAGTTTGACTGATGCTTTCGTGCGAGAGTCTTTACTCCACCGGGGTCGATGGTGACGTAAAATGTTACTTCACCCTTTTTTGCCCCGGCTTCAAGAAACCTCTTGATCAGTAGGTCTCTTTCGTCGCACGAAGGTGAAGTCAATACGACTGTGTAGTTTTCAGGAATCCCACCCAACAACAAGTCGTCAAGGTCTCCACATCCAGTAGCGATGCTGGTTGCGCGAACCACCCCTGCCATAGGCTCGGATTTCGAGGCCACTTGACGTCGGGTCTCGATGTCATGTGCGCGCGCATGACTTAGAGTTTCCAATTCCAGGCGAGCCAGAAGATAAGATATCGTGGCTTCAGCGCCTTGATTCAGGTTCAATCCCTGAGGAGTGATCCCGTCATAGCAAGCACCTGTGGTCCGGTCATAAACCATTTCATTCTTAGAGTTCTTTCCTAAAAACCAGTCAAAAGCAATGTAGGCTATTCCTTGATACTTCTTCTCGTTAATTACTTGGAAGGCGGTCGCAGCCGCTTCCACCATACACGACGCTTCAATTGGTTGTTGATCGTATAAGGCTCTATGACCACCCTTCTTATACCATCCTTTGTTGCCGATTGGGACAAATTTCTTACCAACTACGTGAAGCTCCACAAGAAAGTCTAAAGACTCTTTAGCGATGTGAAGGTATCTCTCGTCTCCAACAATGTCATAGGCTCGAAAAAGGGCGTGTGATAATCGTCCATTGAGATAGGTTAAGTATGGCTCAAACCAACGCCAATCAGGAGAAGATACTTGCTGATAGCTGCGCGCTAATTGATCAGCTAACGACACAATGTTCTTGGAGAGATTCTGGTCATAACGAAAAGCCTCATGGTAATGGCAAAGTCCCAAAATCGTGAAGGCCTTGGCCCTAAGACTTTTGAAGCTAGATGCATGCGGGAAGCCTTTGTCAAAGATCTCCTTCGATGTGGTTTTAATGCCTTTAGAAAGATTAGTTGAAATAGCATATCCGCAAGCCCAGAGAGATCGTCCTATGCAGTCCTCTGACCCCAGATCATCAAGGAATTCACGGTCATAACTTAAGAGATTGTGAAATTTACCGTCAGGTCTCTGCATGTGGAATAAGAAGCTCAAATACGTCTTTGCTAGCTTGGTTACATCCGAATCTTCATAATGCTGAAGGAATTTTATGCAAGTAACCAGTCCACGGGCGTTATCGTCTGTGGTATAGCCTTCCTTTCTGTTGGGGATCGAATATTTTGTATGCTGAAGGATGCCAGTATCATCTGTCAGGGCTTCAAGATGATCTAGTTTGATAGGTGGTTTAATATCTATCACCCTTAATCTTTAAGGAGACGATTGAACAGCTTGACATATTTTTCTGCAACTTTTGGCCAAGTAAAGTTTCTGCTATGAGCATAGGCTTTCTTCTCCAAGCTAAGCCTTAGTTCTGGATCTTCTAGAAGTTTGTTTATGCATTCCGCGACTGAATTAGGGTTTCTAAACTTACATAGTAATCCTCGTCCATCTGCCAACGCTTCTTCAGCGTGAAGATACGGAGTTGATATAATGGCTTTACCTGTTCCTAAGGCGTATGTGAGCGTTCCACTGCTGATCTGATTGCGATCGACGTATGGAGTGATGTAGATGTCTGTTGCTTGAAGATACCTAATTAGTTCCTTCTTGGAGAGGAACCGATTGTGGAATCTCACATGTTTTCCCAATTTGAGTTCATCAACCAATCTCATCAGCTTCTTCCGATAACGCTCTCCCTCGATTTTCCTTACTTCTGGATGAGTCTCGCCGATTATGAGGTAAAGAATTCTTGGCTCCTTTCTGACGAGGGAAGAGAGTGCTCGAATAACATGTTGGATACCCTTTCCACGGTTTACCAGTCCAAAAGTTGACAGCACTATTCTGTCCTTCAAACCAAGAGAAGGCTTACGTTTTTCGCTGGGTACAAATGGAACATCGGGGCAACCATGCGGGATAACAGTGATTTTTCCAGGTTCAATATCATAATTCTTTAGCAGTTCCAGCGCTGTATTAGTCATGACAATGATTGCCGCATTGCGGTGTACTATACTTTCCAAAACGGTTCGAGCGGCTGATCTGAAGTTTGGCAGGATTGTGTGGAGTGTAGTTACTACTGGTTTTTGAAGAGACTCTAAGAAGGAATTAACGTACTTTCCCCACTCCCCTCCAAAAAGACCGAACTCGTGCTGGAGATTTACCAAGTTAACTTTAGATAGATTAACGTAGCGGGCAGCTTGGATGTAATCATCAAAGGCGTCGCGTTCAATTTCGAATTTGACTCTCCTATCATAGTTGTAGATTGCTCTCTTCTCATTCACTGCAATAACTACTGATGGTTGAAACTCATTAAGCCGATCTATGGCATTGATCAGATCTCCGGTGAAGTTCGCTATACCACACTCTCGCGGCGGATACGTGCTTAGATAAGCAATCTTTCTTTCATCAACATTAAACACCAATAGTTTAAAGCACCACGCGTACTCTGCGGATCAGATTTCTTTCAGGTTTTGCTCCGGCGAGACTGTTTCTCGGAATGCGCGCGCTTTTAATAAAGCTTATGATGCACCCTCGTTTCGTGTTCAAGGATGTTTTAACCCCTAGAAATGAGTTCGTGTACCCTAAAGTTTCGACTATTTTTGTATGAACTTAATTCGCAGGTAGGTCACTCTCCACTTTTAGACTTTCCAACGTTGAGACGAAACAACGTACCCCGAAGACTTATAAAACGCAAATGTGTTTGCAAGATTTAAGACGAGTTTAGCCATAATGCCTGAGAAGTTCACTAAGGTTGGAAAGAAAACACAGAGTCTCCGTCGCGGAAGTCTCAAAGCCGTTTTCTATATCGTAGTTCTCGTTTTTTCATTGTTTCTCGTGAACTTTCTTTTTGGATGGACATCATCTGAAGAGATTCCTCCATATCTTCAGCCCTACAGCAACATCATAATGTTGATTCACCCTTATCTGGTCTATATTCAAGCTGGGCTGCTCCTTGTTTTCGGTTATTTCGCTGTTAACGCGATCAGTAGCCTAGTCTACGCATACATGAGAAGGATAACCGACCATCCAGAGGCTGCAACTGTCCAATCTATAACAAAGATATCGGGGATAGCTGTTCTCCTCTCTTTGATGACTTCCGTGTTCAATGTTAACCCAGCAGCGGCTTTGACTGTAGGTTCCTTCGGAGGTTTAGTTGTTGGCTTCGCTACTCAAACGATACTCTCCCATGTTGTTGCCGGAGTCTTTCTGTTAATTTCACGACCCTTCACATATGGTGACAGAGTTATGGTTTCGGGGCATACGGGCGTAGTAAAAAAGATCAAACTAATGCATCTTGTCTTAGAAAGCGAGGACGGAACGGAGGAAATACTAATCCCCAGCGGAACCGTCGTCACTGAAATAATCCAAAGGAAGAAGACCTCAGTAACATCTGAACCAACAAAAACGATTCTTATCCTAGATCCACCACCGAGTAGCGTTGCAGAGGATTCAGAAGTGATGTTCACTGGAAAACTTGTAAAAGCTGCTACCGGGAACCCAGTTGCAGATAAAACTATAAAGATCTTCGAGAGCGACGTAGGCGGAGACGACTTGTTGGCTTCGGGAACAACCGAAAACGACGGGAGCTTCAAAATAGGATGGGTAGCCAAGAAATCGGATCGATGGGATAACACCGCCGAAATCTATGCACGGTTTGAAGGAGATGATGCTCATAGACCTTCAACAAGCAACCAATACACTCTATTGTTGAAAAGCGAAAAAACGATAAAAGAAGACCACGTTCGAGATCGTTAATCTGTACAACTCTGTGACTTTGCTCTGTTTCTGTCTTAGAGTGACTTCAGTTTTAATGAGTCTTTCCTCTCCGCAGTTCTAGACCGAGTCTCACCAACGCTGCTTCGAAGTTCCTAGAGTCATAGCCCTCCACACTATTTCTGTGCCAAAATTCTTTAAGTTTCTCTAAAACGTTTTCATTTGATACTATTATTCCTAGCTTTCTTGCTGCAAGAATTTCCAAGGAAATAGAAGAAGAAACTGGAGTTTCGAACAATGTGAGGATAATTGTTCACCCAGTTCGTATGTATGCATATAGCATGCGCGCGCGCTTAAATCTTTAGCCCAAACTCAACATGCTTGTATGGGAAATCTCTGTTTCCCCACATTCTCCACATTTCATGAGCAATGATCTTGAATTTTCTTAATGAGGACATATGTATCATTTTTAGAAGCATGTCGATTGTGGCAACTTGACTTATTTTGCATAGAAGGTTAGCTTCTAGATGAAGAAAGACTGGCAACGCAGGAATTCAAACATTGAAAAGCAAGGAAATCGACGTTGGAATCTTCACAATAAAGTTGACAATCTACAAAACTGGAAATGTGCATATGAACTTCATCAATAGAATCAGCGGAGAAGAACGATCTCTAATAGTCAAAAATCCTTTGATTATTCACAAGAGAGTTAGTTCCGTCAGTTACAGAATATGAATGGTACGCTCAAAAAAAGGAAAGGGTTGTTGTGAAGTTTGGAGTTCTCTAAAGCTAGTATTCAACTTTCCTAGGTAATTTCTTGGCTTCTTCTACCCACTTCTTCACTGTGTCAAGAGATGGCAGTTGTTTCACAAGTTTCTTTTGCTCATTGACTTCTTTCAGTTTGGCATGTAGGTTTTCTGGGACTCTATTTGAAAGCTCTACTACGGTGTCTACTCCTGCTTCTTCCAGCAGGTCTGAATATTCTTCTCCGATTCCTTCAATCCTGAAAAGGTCTGCCATGTTTACCCATTCAAGGATCAATGTTTCTGAAATGCCTGTTTTCTCTGCAATCTCCTTTCGTCCTGACCTTGTGCATCCTTTGTCAAGTAATGCGTGAACTGTGTGTATGCCTATGTTTGCAAGCTTCTCAGCATAGTTGGGTCCAATTCCCTCTATTTCCTTTATAGATTTGCTCAAGTTGTTTTTCTCCAATTGCCCAATATCTCCTGACAGGCACTTAAAAAAATTCTTTAGAAATACTTGTCAAAAGACAAAAAGACTTTCCGTTATCTTAATCTAACGATGCTTCATCCAAAGTATCGATGTTTCATTAAGAGAGTGAGAATTCAGTGTTTGCTCAAAGCATATTAATTACTTGATTACTGTGTAATAAATGGCAACTGTTAGGAAGTGGAAATTGATGCGACCAGGGCAATTAGAGGGTAAGCAAGTAATTGATACTAAGGCGCAAGTTGTGGGAGAAGTTGCTGGGATTGAAATCGATGTGGGCCCCCGCAAATGGCAAGTCACCCATCTTCTCGTCAAGTTGGATGATGAGCTACAGAAACTCTAGGATACGACAAACCCATGTTTGGGCAAGTCACAGTTGACCTTCCAGTAAATGTGGTTAAAGCTGTGAGCGATGTCATTACATTAAAGAAGACTACTGCCGAGCTTAGACTTTCTGTGGAACGCCACGAAAAATAGCGACTAATATGGGAAAACGGAAAGAATCTCTCCAAAGGCTGAAAAAGAAGAGAAGTAGTAGAGAAAGACCTTCCCACGCATTCATGTTCAAATATACAATTTGACGATGTTGGAGAAGAAAGTGTCAGAGAAAAGAGCTATACAATAGTAGATAACCTCAAAAGCGCCTTGTTAGTTCCTCTGTTATATGTTGAAAAAGTGTTGAAAGCGCGATGCGCGCGCACATTTTTGCCATTGATGGGTGGTTCTCAAAATAGGAACTGGAGAGCAATAAAAGCGCTGCAACAGATGTTTTTTCAAAGGGCTTTGCGCGCGTCCGTGAAAACGACACGAACTTCAGCTACCTCTCGCTCTTTAAAGAGGAGATGTGCATGTGCATTAGATTTATAGTGTGCTTTGACGTATACTGTTTCTGCACTTTCTGAGTATTGAGTGTTATGACTGAAGAACAAAGATTACGATCTAACGAAAAAGTAACAAAACTTATGATTGACNNATTTCACGTTGCTTATCTGGCCTACTCTGAGACGTGGGACAGAACCACTTCAGAAGAGGAGAAAACGAAATTGAACGAGATCACATCATCACTTTCTGATGGAGAGATAAGCTATTCAGACTTCTATGAAAGGTTGGATCA
>JABAOC010015422.1_pt9 | contig 18125 bp, 15 predicted proteins | sample 7062161 | NCBI WGS metagenome assembly JABAOC01 (sample SAMN14538625, study PRJNA623070) | marine sediment metagenome | biome: marine biome [ENVO:00000428]; feature: marine pelagic biome [ENVO:01000023]; material: deep marine sediment [ENVO:00002113] | place: India: Gulf of Khambhat ... | reverse complement strand
CGCTCCGACGAATGTCGGAGTAGCACAACCACGTATGAAGAAACCGCATCCGCTCTGCGATGCGGAGTCTTCATATGTTTTACAAATATTTACTTTTGTTGTAGAATTTTTCTTATGAAGAAAGCAAAGAAAATTTATTCTGGGTTCAACCACAGAGGGCTTGAGGAAAAGTGGAGGAAGATCTGGGAGGCAGAGAAAATTTATCAAGTTGATTTAGATAATGACAAGGACCCTTTCTTTAACTTGATGATGTTCCCATATCCTTCAGCTGAAGGACTTCATGTGGGCAACATTTATGCTTTCACAGGGGCGGATATTTACGGGCGATTCCAAAGGATGCTAGGCAGGGCCGCTTTTGAGCCAATAGGTCTTGATGGTTTTGGAATTCATTCTGAGAATTTTGCGATAACGGAACGGATTCATCCGGCGGCGATGGCTCTCAAGACCCAAAAGAAATTCTATGAGCAGCTTAAAAAAATTGGCAACATTTACTCTTGGGATCAGAAGGTGGAGACATATGACCCGGGTTATTACTCCGGTGGACCCAGTGGATTTTTGTGAAGTTGTTTAAAGCTGGTTTAGTTGAGAGGAAGAGGGTAGCAGTTAATTGGTGTCCAAATTGTAAAACCGTCCTTTCGGATGAGCAGGTTCTTGCTGGAATTTGTGAGAGATGTAAAGCTCAGGTAGGAAAAAAAGAAACCGAGCAGTGGTTTTTTAAAATTACCAATTATGCTGAAAGACTGCTAAAAAACCTTGAAAAGATCGATTGGTCGGAAAAAACTAAGGTTGCGCAGAGAAATTGGATTGGGAAAGCGGAGGGGATTGAGATAGAATATGAAGTTTTGAATAGTAAGGAAAAAATCACTTGTTTTACAACCCGGCCTGATACCAATTTTGGGGCGACTTTTGTTGTTTTGGCGCCCGAGCACCCTTTAATTAAAAAATTAAAAATTAAAGATGAAAAATTAAAAATTGAACTTGAGAAATATACTGAAAAGGCCAAGAAGAAATCTGAGATAGAGAGAATTGCTGAAGGAAGGGAAAAAAGAGGGGTGTTTACAGGGTTTTACGGCATAAATCAGCTGACGGGTAAAAGGATGCCTATTTGGGTGAGCGATTTTGTGTTGGCAAGTGTTGGGACAGGAGCGGTGGTGGGAGTGCCAGGGCATGATAAACGCGACTTTGAATTTGCCAAAGAGTATAACCTGCCGGTTGTTCGGGTGGTGGTGGGGCCAGACGGGGATAGGACTGAGATTGTCCGGATAGAACAGGTTCAAGAAGAGGCTGGAGTGATGATAAATTCGGGCTTTTTAAACGGAATGGAGACTCACAAGGCTATCCATAAAATTATAGATTATTTGGAGGAGAAAGGATGGGGGAAGCGGAAGGTGGTTTATCGGCTGCGCGATTGGTGTATTTCAAGGCAACGATATTGGGGACCGCCGATTCCGGTGATTTATTGCAAGAATTGTGCGAAAAGAGGAGAAAGCTGGGCTACGACCCTAGAGGGGAGGAAAGCAAAGTTGATTGCAGGAGAGTGGGCTGATTTGGCTTCCGAGATGAAAGGTTGGTATCCGGTTGATGAGAAAGACTTGCCTATTTTGCTGCCTGAAACGAAAGACTTTATGCCGGACGGGTCAGGGAAGTCGCCTCTTTCCCGTATTTCTGACTTTTATAATGTTTCTTGTCCCCGGTGTGGGAAAGAAGCGGTGCGGGAGACAGACGTATCTGATACCTTTTTGGATTCAGCTTGGTATTTTTTCAGATACACCTCGACTGATTTTGATAAAAAGCCTTTTGACGAGAGGAGGGTTAAGAAATGGCTGCCGGTGGATATGTATATCGGTGGTCATGAACATGCCTGTTTGCATCTCATGTACACCCGTTTTATAACAATGGTTTTTCATGATTTGGGACTGATGGAGTTTGAAGAGCCATTTAAAAGATTTTATGCTCACGGCTTATTAATTAAAGAAGGGGCAAAAATGAGCAAGTCCAAAGGAAACATAGTTGTGCCAGATGAATATATAGAAAGATTTGGGGCGGATGCCTTAAGGTGTTATCTGATGTTTTTGGGGCCGTTTGATAAAGGAGGAGATTTTCAGGATAGAGGAATGGTGGGAATGAGGCGATTTTTAGAGAGAGTGTGGAAGCTGGTGCTTGAAGCAAAAAACAGGGAGATTGAAGAAGCCGAACAGCTCTCGACGTTAATGTATCAAACTATAAAAAAGGTTACAGAAGACATTCAAAGCCTGCATTATAATACCGCACTGGCAAGGATAATGGAATATGTTAATGGACTTTCGGAGTATTTGCGGGGAACAAAAAGTTCGCAGTTTATGATTGAAAGCGCTAAAATAGAGGATGAAGTTGATAAAAAAGGAAGGAAAACTGGGAAAATCGGAGACAAAGAATTTGATAGCAGTCGGTATGTTAAAGTGCTACTCCTACTTTTAGCCCCTTTTGCCCCCCATATGACGGAAGATCTGTGGGAGAGGATGAATGCAGATGATAATGCGGATAAACGCCGATCAGCGAGGTGGTCGATCCACCAACAGCCCTGGCCTAAGTATGACTCAAGAGTGATTAAGGAAGTTAGGGCGACAGTCGTGGTTCAGGTTAATGGCAAGCTAAGGGACAAGTTTAGGATGGCCAGTGAAAAGAGCATTGTGAAAAGTCAAGTTGAGGAAAGAGCTAAAAAAAGAGGAAAGGTTTTGAGACACCTAAAGAAGAAGAAAATTAAAAAAGTTTTTTTTGTTCCAGGGAAACTGATAAATTTTGTAATCTAATCAAAGACCTGTCTATGAAGACCAATGAACTTTTAGACAAGAGCAAGAAATTTCTGGAAAAAAACTGGGGTCAGGTAATTTTAACCGGGATGGGAGTTATTTTGATGGCGGTGGGGCTTTTTTTTGTGGGAGGCTTCAGGGGGGAGGAATCAGAAGTTGAGATTTTAACACAAGAAGAGGAAAAACCCGAGGAGTTTGTCGTTGATGTTGGCGGAGCGGTAGAGAAGCCAGGGGTTTATAAACTTGAAGAGGGGACAAGGATTAATGATGTCTTGATTGTGGCCGGTGGGGTTTCGGCTGAAGCAGATAGAGAGTATTTGGCAAGATATGTTAATCTGGCCCAGAAGATTAGGGATGGTTCAAAAATATATATTCTTAAAAAGAGTGACAAGGGGGTGATACCCAGGAGTGCTTTAAGAAGTGAAGGGGCGGTGGCGGGAGTGACAGGTGGAGGATTGGTGAATGTTAATACGGCTAGTGCAGCAGAATTGGATAAACTGTGGGGCATTGGGCCGGTGACGGCGCAGAAGATTATTGAAGGTAGACCATATTCCTCGGTGGAGGAGCTTCTGACAAAAAAAGTTCTTAAGAAAAATGTTTACGAGAGAAACAAGGACAAACTGGGTGTTTTTTAGGATCTTTCTTCTTTTTCTGCTTTTTTTCTGCATATGGGTTTTAAGACTTAAAAGTGAAGTTTCAAGAGATCTAAAGGTTGGTGAAAAAGTGAAAATCAAAGGAGTTTTGAGATCTTACCCTTACTTTACTATATCAAACCAAATTTTAAAAATTGGCCAATTTAAGGTCCTTTCTCCACTCTTTCCAGGATATGACTATGGTGACTGCTTGGAGATTTTTGGCAAAATTGACAAGATAGTGTTAAAAAATTTTGAAGAAGAATTTGTTATCTTTTATCCGGTAATTCAAAGGATTGAAAAAGAGCAAAAAGATGAAGGTCTTGGATTAGGGTTGATAAAGAGTTTGTTTACTATAAGACGGGAACTAGAAAAAATTATTAAAAAAATTATGCCTGAGCCAGAAAGTTCTTTGCTTGCGGGGATTTTGCTGGGAATAAAGCGAGGTTTGCCGGGAGATTTTTTTGAAAAACTTCGCTTGACAGGAACTTTGCATGTTATTGTCGCCTCGGGGATGAATGTGACGATTATTGCCAGACTACTGATTGATTTTTTGGTTAATTTTGTTTCTCGGAGAAGAGCCGTGGTTGTATCACTGGTTGGTATTTTGATATATACAGTTTTGGCAGGTGCGGACCCGCCGATTGTAAGAGCAGCGATTATGGGGAGCTTGGCTTTTTGGGCCATGTATTTGGGGAGGGAGGCTGATGGTCTGATTGCCCTGCTTACAGCTGGCGGGGCGATGCTTTTGTGGCAGCCTCGGCTTTTGTTTGACTTAGGGTTCCAGTTGTCATTTGCGGCGACCTTGGGGATAATTTTGTTGGGAGGACGATTCAAAAGAGTTTATAAAAGACTGCCTCGGGATGTGGGGAGTAGCTTGGCGGAGACAACGGCAGTGCAGGTGATGGTAGCACCAATTCTGGTTGCAAATTTTGGGAGAATAAGCATAGTTTCGCTTCTGGTGAACGGGATGCTTTTATGGATGATTCCGACGTTGATGTATTTAGGACTGGCATTTTTGGTTTTAGGAATGATGAATCTTACTTTAAGTAAGATTTTTGGGCTTTTTTTGTGGCCAATTTTGCACTTTTTTGTGGCGGTGGTTGAGGCTTTTTCTCGCCTGCCTTGGGCAGAGGCGAGGATTGAGTGGTTCGGGTTTGAAGCAGGATTGGTTTATTACATATTATTGTTTGGGCTAATATTAAGACTAAACAAAAAGAGAAAGAATTGATGAAGTTTAAACATTGGGCCTTGGTTTTAATATCAGTTTTTGGCTTGGCTTGGGGCGTTTTTTCCTTTTGGCCAGATGACCAATTGCACTTGATTGCTTGTGATGTGGGGCAGGGAGACGCGATTCTTATCAAGAAGGGATTTGATGAGGTTTTGATTGATGGGGGACCAAATAATAAGGTTATGGAGTGTCTTTCAAACAACTTGCCCTTTTGGGAGAAGACAATTGAACTTGTGGTTTTGACACATCCGGAGAAAGATCATATTACTGGTCTGGTAGAGGTTTTAAAAAGATTTAAAGTAAAAAAGATAATATCAAATAGTCTTTTGGTTGACAAAGCGGCTTTCAGGGCTTTTAGAGAAGCTGTGGGGCAGGAGGAAATTGAAGTCTTTAGTCCAAAAAAAGGAGACAAAATAAAATTGGCAGGGATGGACTTTGAAGTGTTGTGGCCAAAGGAGAGGTTGGGGGATTTGAGACTCTGGAGCCAGTTGGCATACGACACAGAAAAGAGTGGGGTGTTGGGAATAAGTAGTTTTGAGGGGGAAATCAATGAGACTTCGGTGGTTTTGTGGCTTAAATACGATCAGTTTGATGCGTTTTTGACCGGCGATATTGATCAGAGGACTGAAGAAGAGATAGCCGATGAGCATGAGCTTGAGGGTATTGAGGTTTTGAAAGTGGCTCATCATGGAAGTAAGTACTCGTCAAGTCAGGAGTTTTTGGAAAAGATTAAACCCAAAATTGCCTTAATTTCGGTGGGGAAGAATCAATGGGGTCATCCGACAGAGGAAGTATTGAAGAAATTAAGAAATTTAGAAATTAAGATATTAAGGACTGATATGAGGGGAGAGACCAAGATTGTAACAGACGGCAAGAGCTTTGTAATAAGATGAGCGAAGTCTTGACAGAAAGTGTTACAATAATATTGAGTCGGAAAGTGTTTTTATTGTTTGAAAATTAAAATAAATCCGTTTAAGAGGAGTCGCGACCCTCGAGGAGCTCCGCAAAATCGGAGACGGGTCAAGTCCGTGACAGCTTGAAACTCTTGTCAGTCTCGATTTAATCGGACAAACAGAGAGAGTTATTAAGGTTCCGACGGTGACGTCGGGATAAACAAGGGTGGTACCGTCCTTTAAAGAAGGGCCCCTTTAGCTACGAACCATAGTGGGTTCATGGCTGGAGGGGTCTTTTTTTGTCAAAAAAGAGCGCTCGTAGCTTAAGGGATAGAGCAACTCTTTTCTAAAGAGTAGGTTGCGGGTTCGATTCCCGCCGAGCGTACAAAATTGTCTTAAATTGCAAACGGGCATAGCTGAATGCTCGGTGAGTCGGAAAACTCGTTGCGTCTCAAGACGCCTTTTGGCGTTCAAACTATGCCCAGTTTGCTTTTTATCAAAAATTTACCAAAAAGTCAAAGGAGAAAATATGACTAAAAAACAAACTCAAAAACTTTGGGGAGGAGCTTTTGAACAAGAACCTTCAAAAGCAGTAATCAAATTTACTGCTGGTAGGGATGTTCATGCTGTGCAGCCAGCAGATTATAAACTCTTACCTTATGATATCTGGGGTAGCAAGGCGCATTGTGTCATGCTTTGCAAACAAGGAATTATTACAAAAAAAGACGCTCAGGTGATCTTAAAAGGTTTGAAGCAAATTGAAAATTTGAGCCAGAAAGGAAAGTTTGTTTTAGATCCCTTATTGGAGGACGTGCATACCAACATTGAGTCCTGGTTGATTAAAAAATACGGCGTGGAGCATTCGGGGAAGTTGCACACAGCCAGATCAAGGAACGATCAGTGCAATCTAGACACCAGGCTTTATTTAAAAGATCAAGTTTTAGCTTTTGTTGAAGAGACAATTTCTTTGACTGAGTGTTTAATTGGTCAGGCTAAAAAATACCAGAACTGCATTATTCCTGGCTTTACCCACCACCAGCATGCCACAGTGACTACTTTTGGTCATGTTTTGCTGGCTTTTGCCTCGATGGTTTCAAGAGATGCAAAAAGATTTATAAACTGGCTAAAACTTCATAATTTCAATCCTTTAGGTGCGGCTGCTTCTTATGGGACGACCTTTCCTGTTGATCAACATTTAACGACCAAATTCTTAGGATTTGATGCGCCTGATCTTAATTCCCTAGATGAGATTACTAACAGATGGGAGGCAGAATCAGACTCGGCTTTCGCAATTGCTATCTTTATGAACCACTTATCTTTAATGGCCCAAACACTGATTCTTTTTTCAACCCCAGAATTTGACATGATTCAACTGGCGGATCAGTTTTCAACCGGCAGCTCATTTTTGCCCCAAAAGAAAAACCCTGATTCCCTGGAGGTTATCAAAGGTAAAGCAGGGATGGCCGCAGGATTTTTACAAGGATTACTGAGCATTGGTAAGGCTAATTTTATTGGCTTTAACAGAGATTCCCAATGGACTAAATATCTGATTGTCGATTTGGTTGATGAGTGTTTGTCAGCACCAAAGATGGTTGAAGGCGTAATCAAGACGATGAAGGTTAATAAAGAAAAAATGCATCAGTGGTGTCAAGTTGGATTTATTGGTGTCTCCGGCCTGTTAGAACAGCTGGTGGTTCAATACCAAATTCCTTTCAGAAAAGCCAAAATCATTTTAGAAAAAGCCGTTAAATATTCAAAGGGCAAAGGCCAGGTAAGCCACAAGGCTCTTAAAAAAGCACTTGGAGAGGAGAAAGTTAAAATCAAAATTTCTTCTCAAAAAGTAAAAAAATGGCAAGTTCCACTGGAAATTATTAAAAAAACTAAATCTTTTGGTGGGCCAGGCTCAAAAAGCATTCAGCAAAGCAGCAAGATCCTCTTGCAAGAAATTGCAACCCAAGAAAAATGGTTAAAGGAAAAACTCAACCAAAAACAAAAAGCAATCAAATTATTAAATAAAGAAATTAAAAAAATAATGGAAGAGATATGAAAAATCAAAATCAAATCAAAAAATTCAAAAAAGTCATTCTTTTATACTCTGGCGGTCTTGATACCTCAGTCTGTGTTCCTCTTATCAAGGAGAAATATGGAGCTGAGGTGATAGCGGTTACGGTTGACACTGGCGGTTTCGCAAAAGGTAGGCTTAAAAAGATCCATATAAAAGCCTTAAAAGCTGGCGCTCTAAAACACATCATTGTTGACAAGAAAAAAACAGTTTTTAATGATTTTATCGCCATGGCAATCAAGGCTAATGCGTTTTATGAAGGAAAGTATCCTCTTTGTACGCCAGTTGGTCGATATGCCATATGTGAAGCCATAGCCAAGATAGCCAAAAAGCACAAGCCAGACGCTATTGCCCACGGCTCGTCAGGACTTGGTAATGAGCAGCTAAGATTTGATATTACTCTTAAGGCTTTCCTGCCTGGAGTTGAAGTCTTTTCTCCTTTAAGAGATTTTAATCTCACCAGGGATTGGGAGCTAAAGTATGCTCAAAAGAAAGGGATCCCTATCGATTCTGCCAACAAGAAATACACGATTAATCTTAACATGTGGGGAAGAACACTGGCAGGGAGTGAGTTTGATGATCCTAATCAGGAGCCCCCGGATTCAGCCTATAAATGGGTAGTGCCAATAGAAAAGGCACCTGACAAACCCACCTATGTAACTATTGATTTTAAAAAAGGGATACCGATTTCGTTGAACAATAAAAAGCTTGATGGTGTCAGTTTGATTAAAAAACTCAACAAAATTGCTGGAAAAAATGGCGTTGGGAAAATTGACATGGTTGAAAACCATGTGGTGGGTATTAAGGAAAGATGCTCTTACGAGGCTCCAGCGGCGACTGTTCTCATCACTGCCCACAAGGACCTTGAAACTATGGTTTTAACTAAAAAACAGATGGATTTTAAATGGAATTTTGTTGATCCGTTGTGGGCAACGCTACTTTACCAGGGTTTGTGGGTGGACCCTTTTACTAAAGATTTGGAAAAGTTTATTGACTCAACCCAAGAGACAGTTAACGGGGTGGTTAAGGTGAAACTCTATAAAGGTAATGCAGTGGTGGTTGGGAAAAAATCGCCAAATTCTTTATTTGTTAAAGAGTTTGTCTCTTATGAATCAACTGTTTCTCAATGGGATCAAGCTACCACGCCGTACTTTATTAAGCTTTGGGGATTACAATCTCAGCTTGGCCATCAGGCAAAAGAGAAGGCCGAATAAAGGAAGTGATTGGGTAATGGGGGCTGTTGTTTGAATTTTTTTTTGATATACTTAAAAAGAGATGAGATTGCAGATTGATCAAAGGAAACTTAAAGATTCAATAGCGTTTAAATTGCAAGAGGCTTTGTGGCAGGCTGGCAAGAAAGTTGATCCTAAGCTTAAGCTTGAGGAGGTGCAAGTTGAGCATCCGGAGAATGAGGATTTTGGTGATTATTCTTCAAATATTGCCCTGGTTTTAGGTAAGAAGCTCAAGACGAAGCCAAAGGAAGTGGCAGAGAAAATTAAACAGAATTTAGAATCAAGAATCAAGAATCACGAATTTATTGAGAAAATTGAAGTGGCAGGGCAGGGTTTTCTCAATATATGGCTTAAAAATGAATGGCTTATCAGACAAATGGGGAGAGTGATAAAAGAGGGAGATGAGTTTGGAAAAGCGGGTGTCTTAGCCCAAAAAACAATCATGGTTGAGTATGCTCACCCTAATACTCATAAACTCTTTCACATTGGGCACTTGCGCAACATTACCAATGGGGAAGCGATTGTCAGAATTCTTGAAGCCTTAGGCTGTAAAGTCATCAGGGCCAATTATCAAGGGGATGTTGGACTTCATATAGCAAAGTGCTTGTGGCAAATTAGAAAAACTCAAAACTCAAAACTCAAAACTCAAAACTTAGATAGTAAAATAGCTTTGATGGCGAAAGCTTATGTTGAGGGGAATAAAGCTTACGAGAAAGACAAAAAAGCTCAAAGAGAAATCCTTAAGATAAACAAAAAAATTTATGATCAATCAGATCCAAAGATCAATAAGTTGTGGAGAGAAACCAGGCAATGGAGTTTGGACTATTTTGAAAGAATTTATAAAAGAGTTTACACCCATTTTGATCGTTATTATTTTGAGGGAGAAGTGGCCCAACCAGGCAAAGAAATAGTTTTAAAAGCCTTAAAAAAAGGAATTTTTAAAAAAAGCAAAGGGGCGATTATTTTTCCGGGCTCAAAATTTGGCCTCCATGACCGAGTTTTTGTTACGGCTGAAGGTAATCCTACTTATGAAGCCAAAGATATGGAATTAGGTCGACTTCAGTTTGCTGAGTACAATCCTGACCTAATTGTTCATAATATTGGTCCAGAGCAGAGAGAATACTTGAAGGTTGTTTTTGAGGCCCTAGCTCAAATCTTTCCTAAGATTCGAGGAAAAAAAATTCATATAATTCCCGGATGGGTGAGGCTTAAAAAAGGCAAGATGGCTTCTAGGTTGGGCAACATTATTACGGCCGAGTGGCTTCTTGATGAGGCTAAAAAAAGAATTAAAAAAGCTTTTCCTACGGTAAGTGATAAGGTTGCAGAGATGATTGCTGTTGGAGCAGTAAAATATTCATTTTTAAAAGTTCATCCGCCGACTGAGATTGCGTTTGATTTTGATGAATCAATTTCTTTGGAGGGGAGTTCAGGACCGTATCTGCAATATACTTATGCGAGAGCGCGAAGTGTGCTTCGCAAATCTCAAAACTCAAAATGCAAAATTACCACCCCGGAGGTGAATCAAGAAGAACTCGCAGTTTTAAGGATTCTGTATCGATTTCTTGAAGTGGTTCTAGAAGCGGGAGAGAAGATGGCGCCAAATTTACTTTGTGCTTATCTTTATGATCTTGCTCAGCGATACAATTCTTTTTATAACAAACATAGAATGTTGGGGAATAAATTCAGGCTGAGCTTGACTCGAGCGACGGCCCAGGTCTTAAAAAATGGACTTTATCTCTTGGGAATAAAAGCTCCAAAAAAAATGTAGAATTTAAAATTGAGAATGTAAAAGTGGAAAATAACGCTTCAAACAAAACACTTCTTTTTATTTTCTTGCTTTTTGTGGTGGGGACTGTTGCATATTTTTTAAGCTTTTCTGGCTCCTGGCAGTTTGATGATTACCGGAATATAGTTTTGAATCAAAAAATTCATGATTTAGGATTTGCGGCAAGAAATGCTTTTACTCACAATCGGTCTTTGGTTTATTTAAGTTTCTCTTTAAACTGGGCGATCTCGCATAGACCCCCAGTCTTTCACCTGACCAACGTTTTGATTCATATTGCAAATTCAGTTTTGGTTTTTTGGCTTTTGAAAAAGACGATTAGGTTACTCAAGGATAAACTTGAAAACCAGGCTTTATTGGCGTTTTTAGGAGCGCTTGTGTTTTTGCTTCATCCCATTCAGACGGAGGCGGTGGCCTATGTGGCCCAGCGGCTTGACCTTTTAATGGCCTTTTTTTATCTTTTGGCCTTATGTTTTTATATTAAGTTTAGGACCACTAAGAAAAGAAATTGGATTTTGTTGGGGCTGGCGGTTTTTTTTGGCCTTTGTTCAACTTATTGTAAGGAGAGTTCGGCAACGATTCCCCTGAGCGTTCTTCTTTACGAGTTTTCCTTTTTAAGCAAGGGGAGAGTAAGGAGGTTTATTGGTAATTTGCGTTTCGTATTACCCCTGTTGCTGGTGTGGGTAAAAATGTTTTGGTATGAAGTGGTGCGGAGAATGATGATGGGTGGAAGCATTGAACACGTTGTCAAGGAATCGACAATTATGACTTTGCAGAGGACAGATATAACCAGGTTAAAATATCTTTTGACCCAGTTTAATGTATTACTAGTTTATATTAAGATGCTTTTTGTACCTGTTGGTTTGCACCTTGATTGGGATTTTCCTTTAACTCAAGATTTTTGGCAGTGGCCAACTCCTTTATCTTTTTTGACGCTTTTGTTGATAGGAGGATTGGCAATCTTTTTATTTAAAAGAGCAAGGCTTGTTTCTTTTGGGATATTTTGGTTTTTTTTGACGATTTCGGTTACCTCAAGTATTTTTCCCATCAAAGACGTTATTTTTGAGCATCGTGTTTATTTATCACTGGCGGGATTTTGTTTCTTTCTGGCTTGGGTATTTGCTAAGGGANNTAAGGGACGGGCTTGGTTGAGGGAGAAATATAAGGCTGGTGGAGAAAAAATATTTTTGGCAGCGACTACATTTTATTTTCTGACCTTTTTTGTTTTAACACTTAATCGAACTTGGGTTTGGGCAGATCCGGTGAGGTTGTGGCGGGACAGTGCTTTAAAGTCGCCCAAAAAATCTCGGACATGGGCCAATTATGCTACTTTTCTAATCCAGAAGGGGGAATTTAAAGAGGCAGAGGAAAGCATCAGAAAAGCAATAGAAATTGATCCCGACAAGGCGCTCTATCACGGGAAGTTGGGTTTTATTTTTCTAAAAACAGACAGACTTGATGAGGCTCAGGGGGCGTATGAAAGACAAGTCGAACTTGAACCCGAGNNGGGCTAGTGAACTTGGGCCAGGTTTTTATTGGAAAGAACGAGTTTGAGAAAGCAGAGGAATATTTTGAAAAAGCACTTCTTCCGGATTCGACAAATGCTGATATTTTTGTTGGGTTGGGGGTAATTGAGGGGAGGAGGAAGAATTACACAGAGGCTAAAGAATATTTTGAAAGAGCAATTGAGCTTAAGCCAGACAGCCAGGAGGCGCATTATAATTTAGGCTTGGTGTTTAAAAACATGGGAGACAAGGAGGGAGCAAGAAGAGAACTTGAGATTTTCAACAAATTAAAGCAACAAAAAACCCCGCTTTAAGTTGCGGGGCTTTTATCTTACCCTGAGCTTGTCGAAGGATCCTCATCTTTTCTCCGTTGTCTTTTTGAAAAAACAACAGAGTGAAGATGAGGTCAATGGCGAAACGCTTAGTGGATATAGTAAAGCGTTTTCTGCGAGGATGCAGATTGCCATTTCCCTCACTTCCCTTGGGTTCCTCAGCCTTCGCCCTATCCCTCCCACACTGCCTTAAGAACCCTGCAACAGGCGAGATTTTCACCCTCTTGCAAGTCCTGTGGATCATTGTAACCATCCCCGTCAATGTCAGTCGCATCACCGTGGCTGTTTTTTTCCAGCCAAGCATTGAATACGGCCGGATCGATGGTGCCTCCAGCTGCTTCAATGCAGCTTCCGAAGCACGCGCGAAATACAGCCATTGCGGTTGGATACTCGTTGCCAATTGGATAGGCTTGATCCTCTGGTTGGAGCATGCAAGTAACTGGGGTTGTTATGACTGTGGGTGGTTCTGTTGGCCTCATTGCCGTCTGTCCTGTGGCGACTGCATGGCTTCGCTCGACCGCCTCGATATTGGTGGCGACTTGCGTCGCTACCGCAATTTCGACTTCGGCCTCATCGCATCCAGAGAGAAGGATGGCGACAACAACGGCGATTAAAGCCAACACAGAAGCGATAGGTGGTTTCATTCTGTTTCTCACTTTCTTGTTCCTCCTTGGGTTTTTTATCAATTGACCACAACCAGGCTGACGACGAGGCAACTTCATCGCCAATCTGGTTGTGGTCACGACAAGGAGAAGCTCTTTCCATTCCAATTTCTGAGGAGAACCAAGGTTTTGCAAATACTTCCAGACACAAAAAAAGCCGCTGAACCTGGCCACGCGGATTGTGGCAGGATGAGCTTTTTATGCATCAGGCTATTTGCTGCTCTTTAACTTTTGTTTTGAAAGAGCCAAGTGTTCAAAAAGGCAAGTTTGTGCTTGCCTTTTAAACCGCAGGTATAATACCACAAAACCTATAGTTTTTCAAGGGGGGAGTTTTTAGCTGGTCAAGTCCGGGGTTTTGAGCTCAGACTGCTTTTATCTTTTTGCCTTTAAGGCGTTCAAGAAGAGCTTTGAGGCCGAGAATGGGGAGAAGAAAAAGGATGTTAATGGTGGTCGTGAGGGTAAAGGTATTAATGAAGGTTTGAGCAAGGTTGATGAGGGTGGAGGTTAGGCTTGAGGGGAGGCTAAAATAAGGGCGGTAGAGACTGAAGGCAATTAGACATAAGAGTAGGATAAAAGCAGGGAAAAAGGCAGGTTTTAAGTCTGTGAGGCTGGGGAACATCATGTTGGCAATGGTGAAGATAAGGTATAGGACCAAAAATGAGTTTAGGCTTTTGGGCAGGAGGCTAAAGATGGGTGAACCTTGGGAGATAATGTTAATGTCAAAGTAGAAAACAAAGATGAAAATGAGGCTAATAAGGCCAAAAAAAAGTGGGCTTAAACCTATCAAAGTGCGTCTTAATGCATCAACTTTGGCGATTTTTAAGTGTCCCAGGCGGGTCTTTTCAAGCTCAGGAAAAACGGTGATTTTTCCTGTTGGGACGTTGAGGATTAAGGCAGCTAAAAGATGACTTGTTTCGTGAACAATGGTGCCGGGGAGAAAGATGAGGCTTAAAATTCTGAAGGCAAGATTGTGGCTGGAGGTGAGAAGATACAAAGTGGCGTAAAGTTGGCGTTTCAAGGCAAAGGAGGCAAGGAATAAAAGGCAAAAGGTGATGAGAAGTAAGAAAAGTCGATTCATAATTATTCATTTTAATTTTAATTTGTGATAACATGCAAGTATGTATATCGGTCTTAAACCGCCAGATATTCCCAGGAAAAACAGACCACTGGTGGCATGGATTTTGAGAATTGCCCTTTTGGCGATTTTGGTTTATATCCTTTTGTATTTTGCCACAGGAGCTAAAGAGCCGGAGAAGGTGATGGGGGTAGCCACGGAGAGAATTAAAATTGACAAACTCATCCCCGAGATTACGGTTGAGGATGTGATAGGGGCGGTTAAGAAATCGCCATTGTATCAAAAGACAGTAGAGAAGGTGATTGGGGAGATAGATCAAGAGACGGATAAAGTTTTGGAAGGGGCGGAGAAATCGTTGAAGAAATGATGGTTAATGGGCAATGATTGATGATTTATGTATAAAAAGACAACTCTCAAAAATAAAATAAGGTTGATAACGGCACCGATGCCGACAGTGAAGTCGGTGACGGTTTTGGTGCTGATGGGGGTGGGGAGTAGGTTTGAGACAAAAAAAACCAATGGGATAGCTCATTTCACCGAGCATTTGCTTTTTCAGGGAACCAAGAAATACCCTTCTAAAATGGCGCTTTCAACGGCAGTTGACAAGGTGGGGGCAGAGTTTAACGGGATGACGGGCAAGGAATACACCGGTTTTTACGTTAAGGCCGAGAAAAAACACCTTGATTTGTGCTTGGACATCCTTTCTCAGATGGTTTGTCATTCATTGATTGACCCTAAACAAATTGAGCGGGAGAAGCCGGTAATTGTGGAAGAGATTAATATGCGGGAGGACATACCTCAAATTAAGGCGGGAGAAAGGCTGGTGGAGTTGGTTTTTGCAGGTAATCCCTTGGGCTTTTCTGGAACAGGGGAGAAGAAGGCAATCACAAGCCTTAAGAGGTCTGATTTTACAAAGTTTTTGGGCAACCATTATACAGGTAGGAACTTGGTTATTAGTATTGCTGGGGACATTGATGAGGGGAAATTGGCGGGCAAGATTGAGGAGTATTTTGGTGTTTTGGCAGAAGGCAGGAGACAAAAGCCTGAGTATTTTAGGAAAAAGCCAAAGGGCAAGACGGATGTGGTTGACAAGAAAACAGATCAGGTTCATCTGGCCTTAGGGGGTTTGGGTTTTTCAAGAAAATCAAAGGAACGTTACCCCCAGGCGGTTTTGGATGTGATTTTAGGAGCAGGGATGAGTTCAAGATTATTTCAAAAAATAAGAGAAGAGAAGAGCCTGGCCTACTATATTCAAAGCGGGGTGGAGATTTTTAATGATATTGGGCTTTTTGCCGTTCAGGCAGGAGTGGATAAAGCAAGAGTTGAAGAAGCAGTGGAGACGATTTTCAAGGAGCTTAAAAAAAGCGCGGAATCGAGGGTGGCTGTTTCTGAGAGAGAGCTAAGAAAGGCTAAGGATTATTTACGGGGGAAGATGGTTTTAAAGCTTGAAGATACGATGGACGTGGCTCTTTTCTACGGCTCTCAAGAGTTTTTGCAAGAGAGGATTAGAACACCGGAGGAAATTTTAAGGCTAGTAGAACGAGTGACGGTGGGGGATGTAGTGGAAGTAGCGCAAAAAGTATTTAAAAAGGGTGCTTTGAGTTTGGNNGGGAGAGGGGATTAAAAAAGAGAATTTTAAATTAGGAAGAAAGGATGTCTGAGAAAAGGAAACTTGAAAAGTTTGCCCGAGAATATTTTGAGTGGGGGTATAAGGTGTCGCCAGTGACAGCGACTTCATTGGGAATTCATAAGTATGATGATAGGCTGGCGAATTATTCAAGAAAAGCGATTAAAAAAGAGATTATTGATTTAAAGAGCTTTTTAAAGAAGCTTAAGAAAATTGATGCAAAGAAACTCGATGTCTTTGACTTGACGGAGTATGAGCTACTTTTAGGTGATTTGATATGGTCGGTTGAGGAGATGGAGAAGATAAGATATTGGGAGAAGCACCCAGGGCTATATGTCGATGAGGCTATATGGGGACTTTTTTTCCTCGTTTCGCGCCAATTTGCCCCTATTAGCAATCGAGCCAAAGATCTGCTTGCCCGGATGAGAGAAGCAAAAAAAGTCCTTGAAGAAGGGAAGAAAAATATTAAAAATCCACCTAAAGTTTTTGTGGAAGTAGCGATTCAGTCAACAGAGGGAGGGATTGTTTTTTTAGAAAGCAAAATTGTCAAGTTTGCCAATGAGGCTCAGAGCAAGAGATTGAAAGAGGAGATCTTGAGCGAAAAAGATAAACTGGTTTTGGATTTTAAAAATTATCTTAAGTATCTTAAGAAACTTAAAAGGCGTGCCCGCGGCAGGTTTCCAATTGGAAAGAGCCTCTTTGAGAAAAAACTCAAACACCAGAGGATGCTTGATTATACAACTGATGAGCTTTTAAAAATTGGCTGGAAGGTTTTTGAAGAGACTGAAAAGCAGATGAGTGAAATGGCTAAAAAAATTGATAAAAAGAAAAAATGGCCTGAAGTAATTAAAGATCTTCAAGAAGACTATCCTAAAGAAGAGGAGCTGCTTAAGGCTTACAAAAAAGAAGTGGAAAAACTTAAGGACTTTTTGGCCAAAATCAAGATTGTGCCTTTGCCTGAGGGTGAGGATTTAATAGTCATGGAGACACCGGAAAAGGATCGAGCGATAACTCCTTATGCGGCTTATCTTGCTCCAGCGCCGTTTGAAAAGGAGCAAAAGGGTCAGTTCTGGGTAACACCGGTAGATAAAAAGCTATCAAAGGATAAAAAAATACGTCAGCTTAAGGAACACGCCCTTTGGCATCTACCAGTTACTGTCCTTCACGAATCATACCCGGGGCACCATTTGCAGCTTTGTTGGGCAAATAAACTCGATTCTCATGTAAGGAAACACTATCACAACACGCCTTACTGTGAAGGTTGGGCGCTTTATTGTGAGCGGCTGATGGATGAAGTAGACTATCTTAATGATCCACGATATAAACTGTGCCGACTTAAAGACAAGCTTTGGCGAGCAGCCCGGATTATTCTGGATGTATCTTTACAGACGGGCGAAATGAGCATGGAGGAGGCGGTCAAATTTTTTGTTGAGAAAGTACATTTGGCGGAAAATTGTGCCTTGGCCGAAGTTCGCCGCTATACCTTGAGCCCCACTTACCCTCTTTCATATATGCTGGGAAAGCTTGAGATTTTGAAACTAAGGGAGGAGATGAAGAAGACTTTGGGTAAAAAGTTTTCTTTGGCTAAGTTTCATAAAGAGCTTTTGGAAAGAGGAACGATACCTTTGAAGCTGGCGAAGAGAGAGATGAAAAACAAGTTAAAAGTTAAAAGTTTGTAAATTCTTGATTTATTAAAAGTATTTCTGATACTATCATCTTAAGGAGGGAGTTATGGTAAAAGCAAAACATAAACACACCGAGCAGACAGTGGTGATTATTAAACCAGATGGGGTTTTTAGAGCGCTGGTGGGTGATATTACAATGAGGCTTGAGAAGGCCGGACTGAAACTGGTGGCTTGCAAAATGGTTCATGTGGATGCTGATTTGGTGGGAAAACATTATCGTGATGATGAGGGATATTTGCTTTCGGTGGGAAAGAAATGTCTGGAAAATTACAAAAAATATGGTTTTGATCCGGGAGAGCAGCTTGGGACTAAAGATCCAGTGGAGATTGGGAGGATTGTGAGGAAGTGGAATATGGAGTTTTTATCATCTGGTCCAGTAGTGGTTCAGCTTTGGGAAGCGCCGCATGCGATTGAGATTGTGAGAAAAATTGTCGGTTTTACTTTTCCTCAGGTGGCGGCACCAGGGACAATTAGAGGGGATTATTCAATGGATTCGACCTTTTTGTCTAATACCTTAAAGCGGCCAGTTAAAAACCTGATTCACGCTTCAGGAGATAAAAAAGAGGCTGATTTTGAGCGTAAACTTTGGTTTAAGGAAGGCGAGATTCACAGCTACA
>JABAOC010005201.1_pt2 | contig 18125 bp, 17 predicted proteins | sample 7062161 | NCBI WGS metagenome assembly JABAOC01 (sample SAMN14538625, study PRJNA623070) | marine sediment metagenome | biome: marine biome [ENVO:00000428]; feature: marine pelagic biome [ENVO:01000023]; material: deep marine sediment [ENVO:00002113] | place: India: Gulf of Khambhat ... | reverse complement strand
ATTATGAAAGCAATGGAATATGCAGGTTATAGATATATAAGGGGTTGTGGTTGTCGTGGTGGCTTCTGTGGTGGATGCGGAACAGTATATAGATTCAAGGATGACTATAAACTTCAATCTGGTCTAGCATGTCAAACAGTAGTTGAAGAGAATATGTATTTAGTCCAGATTCCATTTTTTCCTGCAAATAAAGCTAATTATAATTTGGACGAAATCAAACCAGTAGGAAGTACACTTCTTAAATTATATCCTGAGCTGGCTAGATGTGTTAGTTGCAACACTTGTACAAAGGTTTGTCCTCAGGATGTAGAGGTTATGGATTATATGCAGGCTGCACTCAAAGGTGACATTACAAGTGCTGCAGATATATCATTTGATTGTATCATGTGTGGATTATGTGCAGCTCGATGTCCAGCTGAAATTGTGCAATATAATATTGCAATTCTTTGTCGTCGTTTATATGGAAAACATATAGCTCCAAAAGCAGAACATGTTAGGGTTAGAGCGACTGAAATTTCTAAAGGTAAATTCGATAAAGAATTATCGAATCTGATGAAATCAGATACTAAGGTACTAAAAAAATTATACAATAAACGAGATATAGAACCTGAGGGGAGTAAGAGGTGACAAACATGTATACTCAAGATATGATAGATTCAATCAATCGTTTGGAGAAAACCCGTAATAAAAGGATGAAACAAGAATTATCTCTATTGTCATCTGAAGAGAAATATGATTTATTAAATAAATTCCATCCGGATTACAAAAAAGGAACTTTAAGAGAACTTAAAATTGGTCCTAATAAAGGTGAGAGAGTAATTAATGAAATCGCTAACTTATTTGAAGCTTATAGCCAAATCGATCCAAATAATTTCGATATTTCGGAAATAGATCATGATGTTGATGTTCTTATAATTGGAGGAGGTGGTGCTGGGGCCTCAGCAGCGTTAATCGCCCAGGAAAACGGTGTTAAGGTATTATTAGCTACTAAACTCCGATTTGGGGATTCGAATACAATGATGGCCCAAGGGGGAATTCAAGCTGCAGATAAACCTAACGACTCTCCACCTAAACATTATTTAGATGTGATTGGTGGAGGTGGATTTGATAACACACCAGAATTAGTAAACGCATTGGTACTAGATGCACCAGAAGCTATTATATGGCTAGAAAAACTTGGAGTTATGTTCGATAAAGATAGTAATGGAACTATGATTACAATACACGGTGGTGGTACATCAAGGAAGAGAATGCATTCTGCCAGGGATTATACAGGTGGTGAGATAATGAAAACTCTACGGGATGAGGTTAAAAATCGCGGCATTGATGTTATAGAATTTTCACCTGCAATCGAGCTTTTAACTGATGATGGAAAATGCACGGGTGCAATTTTATATAATCTCGAAACTGATGAATATTTTATCGTTCGAGCTAAAACTACTATCCTTGCGACTGGTGGTGCAGGGAGATTACATGTCCAAGATTTTCCAACATCCAACCATTACGGTGCAACTGCCGATGGATTGGTTATAGCATATCGAGCAGGTAATCCAGTAATTTTCTTGGATAATATTCAATACCATCCTACAGGTGCTGCTTTTCCTGAGCAAATTGTCGGTCTTCTCGTCACCGAGAAATGCAGGGGTCTTGGTGCACAATTAGTAAATAATGACGGGAATAGATTTATTTATGAACTCGAAACCAGAGACGTCGAATCTGCAGCGATAATTAAAGAATGTGTAGAGGAAAATAAAGGTATTGAAACACCAACTGGTATGCATGGCGTTTGGCTCGACACCCCAATGATTGATATCATTCATGGAGAAGGAACCATACAAAAGAAACTACCCGCAATGTTCAGACAATATCAACGCTTTAATATAGATATGAGTAAGGAACCCCTTCTAGTTTATCCAACCCAACATTTTCAGAACGGTGGAATAATGGTCAACGAAAAGGCTGAAACAAAAGTCGCAAATTTGTATGGTGCGGGTGAAGTCGAAGGTGGTGTTCATGGACGAAACAGATTAATGGGTAATTCGTTATTGGAATGTATCGTTTTTGGAAGACGTGCAGGTAAGAATGCTGCTCTGAAAGCAAAGGAAATTGGATACGGAAAAATCACACTTAACCATATCAGAAAATATCATATGGAGTTAAAAGCAGTAAATATCAATGAAGATATTTTATCTCCAATTCTTTTACCCGATTATCGGCGAAAGGAAACAATTGCAAGAATGATTGATATTTAATACAAACTGATGATTTAATTTTATATAAAGTCTTTAATAAGATTAGTATTTTGTATTTTTAACCTGTCTACCGAAAGGCTTATTTTTGGTAATTTTATTCCCACCTCCATGAAATTAGAGCTAAACGACCAGCAAAAAATGATACAAAAAATGGTTAAAGAATTCGCTGAAAAAGAAATTGCACCTGTAGCTGCAGAATTAGACAAAAAAGAGGAATATCCAACAAAAATTCTCGAAAAGATGGCACAACTTGGCCTTCTTGGAACCATCATACCAACCCAGTATGGTGGTGCTGGTCTTGATACAATTAGCTATGCTATTGTTATTGAAGAAATATCTCGGAAATGTGCTTCTACTGGAGTTATAACATCTGTTCATAACTCATTAGTTGCATGGCCGATAACAAAATATGGAACCGAGGAACAGAAAAAAAAATATTTGCCACTTTTAGCTACCGGGAAAAAGATTGGTGCATTTGCTGGAACAGAACCTAACGCAGGATCAGATTTAGGAGCCATGCAAACATCTGCAATTCTTAAAGATAATAAATATATTATAAACGGTGATAAAACTTTTATTACAAGTGGGTCAGAAGCAGGAATTATAATTGTTTTTGCTGTAACTGATAAAAAAGCAGGTTCAAAAGGAATTAGTACGTTTATTGTTGAAAGTGATATGAAGGGATTTAAAGTCGGTAGTATATATGAAAAACTCGGTATAAATGCATCCAAAACTGCGGAACTTATATTTGAAAATATGGAAGTTCCAAAAGAGAATCTTTTAGGTGAAGAATGTGACGGTTTCAAGATTGCGTTAAGTACTCTTGATGGTGGACGAATTGGTATTGGTGCCCAAGCGGTTGGAATAGCTCAAGCTGCACTTGATGAAAGTATCGAATATTCAAAACAGAGACAACAGTTTGGGCGTCCTTTAGCTAAATTTCAAGCTATACAATGGATGATTGCTGATATGGCTACCAATATTGAAGCTGCTCGATTTCTTGTTTATAATGCAGCATATGTAAAAGATAAAGGAGAACGTTTTTCTAAGGAGGCAGCAATGGCAAAGTTGTTTGCTTCAGATACTGCGATGAATTCTGTTATAAAAGCTGTACAAATACATGGAGGATATGGGTACACCAAGGAATACACTGTTGAGCGTTTATTTAGGGATGCAAAAATTACTGAGATATATGAAGGTACATCAGAGGTTCAACGAATGGTTATTTCAAGTAGTCTCTTGAGATAATTATCCTATTAGGTGATAACATGGGGGAGTTCAATTATGAAAAAGAGTTTAAAAAATGGAAATGGAACATCCCCAAAACGTACAATATTGGTGCTGATGTTATCGATAAGCACGCTGATTCACACAATAGAAATAAGGTAGCATTATATTGGGAAAATTTTGAAGGAATATCAAAAAAATTTACATTTTGGGATATGAAAAACCTAACAAACAAATTTGGAAATATTCTAAAAAAAATTGGTTTTAAAAAGGGGGATAGATACCTAATAAGACTTCCAAATATTCCAGAATTCCATATTTCATTTCTAGGGGGGATTAAAATAGGAGCTATCCCTATTCCTTCAAGTGTGATATTAAAAGGACGTGAAATAGAATATCGAATTAATGACAGTGGCTCTATTTGTATAATTTCCACATCCCAATACATTCAAGATGTTAATACAATAAAAAATAAATGTCCAAATTTACAACATATCATCATTATTGATGAAGCATTGGGCAATGAGTTAAATTATGATGAATTAATGAAACAATCCTCTCGAAATCTAGATATTGAGCCAACCACTAGTGATGATATGGCATTTTTTTGCTATACATCAGGAACGACAGAAAATCCTAACGGAGTTGTTCATTTACATCGTTGGGTTCCAGGTAATGATCCAAGTGTACTTTTTTGGCAAGATGGAAAAAAGGATGATTTAATTGCTCATACGGGAGATCTTAATTGGATTTTTCCATTAGGAAATGGTTTTCTTTACCCCTGGAGATGGGGTTTTTCGACTTTCATTTATGAAGGAAAGTTTAATCCTAACCATTGGTTTGAATTAATAGAAAAATATAAAATTACCAATCTTGCATCTGTTCCAGCTGCATACCGTTTGTTTTTAACTGTAAAAGATGCTGCAAATAGATATGATCTTTCATCACTAAGACATTGTATTTCTGCTGGTGAGCCGTTAAATTCTAATATCCTTAAAAAATGGAAACTGCACTTCAATCTTGATATTTATGATGGTATTGGTATGACTGAAATTATGGTATATCTCTCTAATTTGGTTGGATTGAAAATTAAACCAGGCTCTTGTGGTAAACCTCAGCCAGGAAAAATATGTGCACTAGTTGATTATAAAGGAAATCCGGTTCCCAAAGGTGAACCAGGAATTCTTGCAGTTAAACAAACAGATCCTGGCCTTTTTAAAGAATATTGGAAAAAACCTATTATTACAAATAAGAGTTTTAAAAAAGGTTGGTTTCTTACTGGTGATATTCTATACCAGGTTCAAAATGATTATTTCTGGTTTAACGATTCAGATGGTCTTATAGCTAATTTCCAGGAGAATACAAAAATAGGTGCTGCTCATAAGAAATATCATTATGAGATTAGATTTGATAGAAAGCTTCCTGAGACTCAAAATGGTTAGACCAAGAGGAAGCAATTAATAGAAATAGAAAGAAAAGAGGTGAAAAGATGAATATAATAGTATGTGCGAAACAAGTTGTTGATTTATCTGAGATGAAAGTTGATTCTACTACTAAGAAACCTATTTTACAGGGTGTACCACGGAAGATAAGCGATATTGATAAAAACGCCATGGAAGAGGCAATAAAGATTAAAGAAAAAAATGTTGGAAAAATAACGGTGCTTACTATTGGACCAACCGATGCTAAAGAACAAATAAAAGAGCTTCTTGCCATGGGTGCTGATGAAGGAGTATTAGTAACTTCCCCAGATAATGTTGATTATCATATGACAGCGACCTTTCTAGCTGAAGCTATTAAAAAAATCGAGTCTTATGATATGATTCTTTGTGGTGAGGCATCAACTGATTTGTTCTCAGGTCAAATTGGACCCAGACTTGCTGGTTTATTGAATATACCTCAGATAACCTATGCACAATCAATGACTGTTGAGAAAGATAATATTACAGCTGATCGTAACATGGGGGATAAGGCTATTACAACCTCGTCAACCTATCCTGTTCTAGTTACAGTTACTAAAGAAATAAATGAGCCACGTTTGCCCAGTTTGATGCAGATTTTAGGAGCAGCGAACAAACCAATACAAGAATGGACTGCTGAAACCCTAATCACTGGATTAAAACCACTGGTTGAAACAGTTGAACTAAAAGGTGTTCCGATGGAACGTAAAAACATTATTTACAAAGATGATCTTGATGAATCTGTAAAAGAACTCGTTGATAGTCTTACAAAAGAAGGAGTTATTGGGGGGTAAAAATTATGGTTCTTGTATACTCTGATAATAAAAGTATTACAATTGAAATGTTAAGTAAAGCAGTTGAGATAGCAAAAGAACAGAAAAAAAAAGTAACAACCGCAATAATTGGTAAACCTGATGAAAATCTAGCAAATGAATATATTTCATATGGAGCAGATCAAGTATTTATCACAGAAACAGACTTACAATCCTTCAAAGCAGAGGAATATGCAGAGATACTAACTAACATTATTAAAGAAACCAATGCTGAAACAATTTTAATAGGATCAAATAAGAATGGGAAAGAATTATCGGCACGGTTAGGTGGAAAAATAAATGCAGGTTGTGTTGTTGATTCTAATAATATATATATAAAAAACAACAAATTAATGGCAGAAAGAATAGTATATAGTGGAAATGCTATAGCAGTAGAACAGTTTAATTCTAAACCGGCTATAGTGACAATACCATCAAAAGCTTTTGATCCACTTAATAAAGATAATAGTCGTAAAGGTGAAATAATCAAAAAGAAGATAGATATTGAAAAATCACCATCGAAGATAATCAATGTTCAGGAGATGAAAACAGAAGGTGTTAATGTTGAAGACGCTGAAATCATTGTATCTTGTGGACGCGGTTTCAAGAATAAAGAGGATATAAAACTAGTTGAAGAACTTGCAGAAGTTATAAAAGGAAGAACGGTTGGATGCAGTAGACCTATCGCGGCTGATCTTAAATGGTTAACAGAAGATCACTGGATTGGACTCTCAGGTCATAAAGTAAAACCTAAGTTATATATTGCAGCTGGCATCTCAGGACAAATACAACATATAGCAGGTATGCGTGATTCGGGGATAATCGTTGCTATCAACAAAGATCCTGAAGCTTTAATCTTTAAATCTGCTGATTACGGTATTGTCGGCGACTTATACGAAGTTATACCTAAACTAACAGAAGCCATTAAGTCAAAGATGGGATAAAATAATTGTGAATTCCCATCTTTTAATTAAATTTAATTTACTGATTAATAGTTGATATATATGAATAGAAAATTAGATAGAAAACTTATCAATGAGTTATCAAAAGAACAACTAGCTGATTTTATTTTTCTTCATCTAAGAAATATGTGGGCTGTTGATGGTTTGTATTATCTTGGTATTGAAGAAAAATTTGGAACTAAAGCTGCAACTGAGATTGATCAAAAGGTATGGAAAATCATGGGAAAGATCGAGGCACGTAAGCTTAAAGAGTTACTGGCAATCAAGGGAGATGATATTCCTTCTATGATGAAAGCTTTACAATATTCCGGTTGGGCTATGGATCTCGAAGATAAAGAAATAATTATTGAAAACGATAGAGGAATTATTCGAAATGTAAAATGTCGTGTTCAGAATACTAGGATTAAAAAGGGTCTGAATGAATTTGGTTGCAAAACTGTGCGATGGGGTTTTCTAAAATCCTTTGCAAAAGAATTTAATCTTAATATCGAGGTTGATTGTAAAGTTTGTCCACCGAATAATCATCCAGAGAATTTATGGTGTGAATGGGAATTTAGAATGAATCAACCTAAAAAATAATCGATAGATTACTCTGATAAATCAAATTTTATTCATAAATTTTTTTTATAACTATTATCAAGTAATTAATATTATGATGAAAAAAATAAAACCATTTTTTTCGAGAATATCAGAAGAACCATCTTCTACATCTGCTGAGACTGTTACTATGATTTTTCCCAAACCCATCATTGGTCCACTTTGTATTTTTTTGGATTCCCCAGATACAATACTGTCAATAATACCATCCCAATGTAATTCTTTTGGAAATAAAGAACCGGTTACATCGATATTCCAATTTACGTTATTGACATCTTCTTCTCCAATATTTTCAATATCAGCTTTTATCTTAAGTAATCCTCCACTTAGTTTATCTATCCTGATTTTTGATTCTGTTATACGTATTTTTAATGGATCTGACCAATCGCTTTCACCATACTTATCTTTTGCTTTAACGGTTATATTAAAAGCCCCTTCATTATTCCAGGTGTAAGGTGCTTCACAAATTACTCCAGATTCATAGGGACCAAGCCAACCACTATAATTATCATCTCCCCATGACCAATTATAGTATAGTTCATCACCATCAGGATCTGTTGTGCGACTTGAAAATGTATATTCTAATCCAATACTACCAGTACTCGGTCCAGATGGTTGTTCTGGGGTATCTGGAGCTTCATTACCAATCCTCACTTTTAAGATTGTTGGAAAACTATCATCCCAATAATCTTTAGCCTTAGCTTTTATTTCATACTCACCCTCTTCATCCCAGGAATGCGATTCATTTATTTCCTGTCCTGATTTATATGGTCCAAGCCAACCTTCCTTATCACCATCTCCCCAATCAATATAATACGATACGTTGTCTTCTTCTGGGTCATTTGATACAAAAGTGTAGGTTAACTCTTCTCCAACTCCTCCTGATGTTGGTCCAGATATTGTTGGTGGATTTTGTTTATTACCACCTGGATATTTTATAATCTTAAAATCATCAATTAATCCATCAAAATAATTTCTTTCAAACCTGGAATGTCTACCCATTTTGGTTTTTTGATAGTTATCATTATATATGTTGCATAACCAATCCGTTTTATTGCCATCAAACTTACCATCAACATATAATTCTACAGTTGGATCTGACGTAATTCCGTTATAGTAGTATACAGCGTGATGCCATTTACCATCAGCTAAATTACCTTTAGAATATAGTGTAATTCCACATTCAACAGTCCACACTCTAAACATTAGGGAACCATTAGCCGTTAGGTTAATGTAATGCTCTGGATTATATCCCCATGAACGGGTAATACAATAAATCATTCCTTCACTACTAGAATTAAACCAGAATGAATATATCAGATCATCTGTCTTATTATAGCCTAGATTCTCTGAATGCTCATCTAAGTTAACATAATCATTAACTCCATCAAAATCAAGTGCATAACCCGAATGACCAGTTGTCCATGAAGCACCACTAATCGCTCCATCAAAATCATGTCCAGAAGAATCTTCCAGAATGCTTCCACTCCCCTCATCAAATTTCCAATGAGCAATCAAATAATCATCATTCAATGGAATATTAGTTGGATTTATTTGAGATGATTGATTTTTTATGATTCTAATATCTCCATTAATATGTGATGAAACACTTAATCCTACAAATAAAAAAATTATTCCAAAAACCAAACTTCCCCTGAGATAATTATTTAACATATTTTCTCCCTCTATTAATTTTTTAATCCATTTAAACTCTAAACACTCCCTAATTTCTTCATATTTTACCTATTTTAACAGTGATATCATTATTGTAGTCCATCTATTTATATTTTTCTAACATAATATTAAGTTAACTAATGTTAATTGCAACATTAATCACATTCAATTTTTATCTCTTACATTATTTACTAAAAACAATTAAAAAAGCATTCCGACACTAAAATATAAGCAGGTAAAAGTATTTATTAATAATAATTATAAATAAATATACTTATGTTAGTATTTGTAAAATAAATTAAGATTAAAAAAGAAGTTGGTAAGTAATCCAACTCATTGTTTTATTATATTTAGCCACCTGATCTAACACTTAAGAAGAATAAGAAAACAAATCCAGTCCTTTCTTCTTGATCAAAGGAGCCATCCTCTGCACTCACTGTAATTCTAATTGTAGGTGCACCGAAACCAAATATCACTCCCGATCTAATTTTTTCTTCTTCTCCTTGATCTAAACTTGATATCATGCCTGAGGAACTACTTCCACTAAGTATAATTCCACCAATTAATTCAATATTCCAGTTTATATTTTTAGCTTCCCACTCTCCTTGATTTTGAATTATCGCATTTATTACTAATAAACTACCGTCTACTGTTCCAATTTCGAGAACTGATATAACAATATTAACAGATAATGGAAATGACCAACTGCTCATCCCCAATTCATCCTTTGCCCTAACTCTAACATAATATTCACCTGGTTTATCCCATTGATATGATTCCTCACATGGTTCTCCAGATGGATAAGGCTCTGACCAATCACTAAGGTTTCCATCACCCCAATCCCATTGATACTGTATCGGATCTTCTTCCTCATCTGTTGTAACAGCTGAATAAGTATATTCTATATCAATACTTCCTTTGATTGGTCCAATTGGTTGACCGGGTTGCCAGGGAGCATGATTTCCTATACTTACTTGATGTGGTGGTTCTGTCCAATATCCTTTATTCCAAAAGTCTCTAGCTCTAGCCGTTATATTATATGTTCCATTTTTATAATATGTATGGGACTCTGTAAATTCAACACCTGGATCATAAGGTCCTTCCCAGCCTTGCGTAGTTCCATCACCCCAATCAATGAAATATTCTACCTCATCCCCTTCAATATCTTCAGATACAAAGGTAAAGTTTAATTCTTCACCAATAAGTCCAAAATGAGTTCCCTCAATCTCTGGCGGAGATGGTCTATTATTTCCCCCTGGATATTTTATAATTTTAAGTCTATCAATTGCTCCATCAAAATGTAATGATGAATTTACAGCTCTCCTACCAATTTTCGCTCTTCTAAATTCGTCATTTTGAATAGGGCATAACCAATCTTCTTTTTCCGTATCAAGGTCATTATCAACCCAAATTTCTATTTTGGGATCTGCTGTGCTCCCTCGGTAAATGACTTTTAAAAAATGCCACTTACCGTTATTATATCCTTCATCAGAGTATGCGTATAATCCACAATAAAGAGTCCACACCTTAAATAATATCGATCCATTTGAACACAATTTTATAGAAAGTTCTGGATTTTGTTTATTCCAGCTATCACTCATACTTAATATCATGCCGTCTTTTGTTGAAGTTGAGTTAAAATAAACAGAAAATATTAGATCATCAGTTTTGTTCATCCCAAGATCTTCCGCATAATCATCTAATCCAACAAAATCATTTACTCCATCAAAATCTAGTGCACAACCAGAACCATAAGAAATCCAAGATGCTCCATTTATCAGACCATCAAAATCATGACCAGATGAATCATATGCAGTATTGCCACTGCATTCGTCAAATTTCCAGTAACCAAGAATATAATCATTTAAAGGAGAATTCGTTGGAACGACTTTAGGTGATTCATTATTCTCAATCCCGCTTATACTTGTTGAAATACTCAGCCCAAAAAATAATAATATTATTCCACAAACCAAACTTCTGCTAATTAAATTCTTTGACATTTTTTCTACCCCTTTTTTATCCAGGTTTACTCTAATCCTTAATTTATCGAAACCCCCTTATGTTTCTTCATATCTTAATACCCATTGTTCTAGTTATTACATTATTGTAGTTTCCCTATTTATATTTTTCCACCATAATATTCGATTAACGCCTGTTAATTAAAACATTAAATTAATTTTTTAGACCAATATATTTGATTATATATCATTTATTGCAACATTTATCACAATGGATTTTTATAAGCGAAATAATTACAAAATATACTAGGTAATAAATTAAATTTTGATATGAATTTATATTATTATTAATGTAATATAATAAAAAATTTTATTCGGAATTTTTATTTAAACATTACATTGCTGATGCCTACTTATCTAATATATTTTTTATACAATAAAAAAATGAGAATGATATGGTTGAATTAAAAGTTAAATATTTGTTTAAGTATTAGAAGACTATTTGGAAATAACTCAACCAATCTACCTATTAAATTAAACTTAAATTTTAATGCTACGTTTTTTGGTGTCGATAGAAACACATTAATTTCACAGTTGTCGTTGGGGCGATCTGAATTAATTATTTTTATTACTCCTTCAAATTCTGAATTTTTTTCAGATGGTGCAATAACGGTTACGTTGATATAAATACAATCACCTGCTGCCAAACCAGAACCATTATTTGGAACAAATTCCCATGTGCCCCAAGAAGGTTCCTCTGTAATTTCCCAGTTCAATAAAGAACCTTCCTCTCCACAGTTGCAAACTTGAAACTCTCCACTAACAGTTGCACCTGCTGTAATATTTGTCCAACTTAAACTTCCTTCACAACACAAATTAGGTTTCAATGGACCACTTGAAACCAATATATCATCTAAACCAAAACTTTGCCCATCAAAACCAACATAACGCCATGAAATATTAATAATTTGACATACATAATTGCTTAGATCAAATGTCATTTCTCTATAGATAAATTCATCCCAATTTTCATCTTTTATCATATCCCAAATTACGTCGTCGAAACCCTCACCTCTTATGTGTAATTCTACAGTAGCATCTGGATAAATTGTATTCGACTCTGCCCAAAAAACGAGAGTTACTTCATCTAATCCAGTCAGATCAATATCAGGAGAAACCAACCACTCATCAGATGGATTCCCACTATCATAATTTACCCACCCAGCATAATCTCCACTATGAACAAAATCAGGATAGGTTGCATTATCTACAATCTCCCAATTATATGTAGGATTATTGTTGATTGTATACCATCCACCTGAAGGTGGCATGATCCCATCTTCAAATCCCTCCGATAAAATAATTCCAATTGGTTCAATAACGGATCTCTTTTCTTGTTTTTCATATTCAACGTTTACTGCACTTACTAATGTTGATATTATTATTATGCCTGAAATTAACAAAACGATAAATTCTTTCAATTTATTTTTTATTTTCATATTTTCCCCCAGGTTTATTAATAATTTAAATATTGAAGTTATGTTATTTAATTTTTCCTATATATTATTTACATATATAAGAGGGGTGCTAATTAGCCGAGTTTTTCGGTTAATTAGCCATGTCTAATTAGCCATGTCTTATTGGAAAAATAATTTAGAATCTACCATTTTAAAAAAAGAAAGAGCAGTGGTTCAAATGCAACCACTTATTTATTAATACTTGGTTAAAGTGCTTTTGTAGATTGTTTGACCAGTAGCTGTATCAGTTAACATAAAAACGTAGTAACCATCACCATCATTTGCAATTACTGTAAAGGTGTCTCCAGCATTGACGTACCCTGGACTAATGACATCATTAAACGTTATACTTGAATTGGCTATTGTACCATCAGATTTTAACAATACCGAACTATATGATGTATTTTTTATTGCTTCACCTTCGATACCAGATACTAGCCATGTTCTTTCATCTGTTGCATCATTTTGTGAAAATATGTTCATTGATAATGTCGATACTTTTGTTGCTGTTCCACCGATCATACCGCTGACATAAACATATACAGTTGCAGCTATTGCCACCGTTATAGCTACCATGAGAATGACACCGATAACGGCGGACACAGCCTCTTCATCTGCCTTTTTTTCTATAAATTTTCTATTTCCTTTCATATGTCCCATCTCCTCTTCAATTAGGAGAGAACGGGAAGAGAAAGCTAATTTCCTCTCACCATCCTCAAGCTTTACAGCTCAAATATTAATAACCGAAATACCTTATAAACGTTTCGGTTTTCTGATTATGTATTGATATATTGACTATAGATGGTTTTTATGAAGAAATTTTAATTTATTCTATATAGTATCAATCAATATGACAATACTCGCTGAACTAGAACAAACAAAAGGCACATTGGAAACTTTGATGATTTTATTGAAAAAAGGAGATATGAGATCAACATATCTTATAAATTCTATTTCTGCCAGTAGAGAGACTTTTTATAAAATCGTAAAAATACTTAAAAAACATAAGTTGGCTAAAAAGATATACATTGAAAAACAAGATATTCTTATCTGGTCTCTTACTTCTAAAGGTAAGGAAATTGCTGAGCTTTTAGTTGAAATAGAAAACAGACTAAATCCATCACCTCAAGCGAAAAAATAATTAACTACCAAGTCTTAGATTTTTCCGATAACTATGAAAAACAAAAGATTATTGAGAACTAGATTTTTTGATGAAGGAGGCCCTATTGGCATCGGAATTTTAGATAATATCAGAAACTATCTTCATGAAACATTACCTTGGTTATTTTGATTAGTTTTGGATTTATCTTTATCTTCTAATTTAATGATATATTTCTTTTGATAATTTTTATGAAAATCTTCGTCATTTTTAATCTCTCCAGAGAAGATTTTATGAATAATTTCTTCTAATTCCTGATATTTAAAATAATTTATAAATATAAATATTGATGGACCTGCAACGATAATTATTAACAATACAAGAGCAATGATTTGCATAGCTAAATTTCCTAATATGGGAAATATACTTTCTTCTCGATGTGATACTAAGTCATAGATAATTACTAAAGTTGGTATAATAATAGCTACAGCCAGATATGCACCCCATTTAGTTTTTTCAATTAATAATTGCCGCTCTTTCTGTAAAATTTCTAACCATTCTTTTGTATCCATCCCATCACCGTCAATATATGAAAAACAGAGTATAAAGAATTACTGGTAAATATGGTGAATTCTAAAATCATATGTGATAGGGTCAAATTGCTTATTTTAAGATCAAATAGGAATAAAAGGGCAAACCCTCCACGATATTATACTGATATTATTTTCCTATAACAACTTTTTGAGCCATTTGGATAAATGCTACTCCATTATGATTTTCGATAATCTTGTATGCTGCTGTAGCTGCTAAAGTATGAATACATGAATGATGAACAGAAAGAATTAAATCCTGCAATTCATTGTCCTCCTCAAGAGGTTTTACGGTTAATCCAATATTGTCACATCTTGCAAAGGATAGGTGTCTAGCATGAGATTTAGTTAATGCATGGTCAGCAAGTCCTTTGATGATTTTATCTGCTATCTCTCCTGGATTTTCCTTATCTTTTAACATTCCGCTTATAAGCCATTCTTTTACTATTTCATTTGCCCAATCTATTGCTTTTTCGCATTCACCAATAAGCGTAGGATGATACTTCGCTATAATAGGTTGCCAAACTGCAACTTTAGCGGGATTTGTACTAATTTCTGCATACGCCCTTCTGAATTCTTCTACAATTCCATGAGCAGGTATTCCTTTGAATTGTGGATCAATAGGGCCCAGACTCGACTGTTTACCCATAATAATTTCTTTACAAGAACATGCTATCATTGTTCCAGCAGAAAGAGCAAGTTGTGGAATAATTGCTCTTACATTGATATCAAACATTGATCGAATGTAATCAACTAATGATTCTGTAGCAGCAGTTTCTCCTCTAGGCGTATGAAGTATTAGATCTAAGCCCTCACTTCGGTCAAGCTCATGAATGGCATTCATGAAACCATTTTTATCAGCATCGTTTACTTCAGTACCTGGCATTTCGGGCTTTTGAAGCCAACCAGAATAATATATTATGATATTACGTCCCGTCTTCTCATGAAGGCTTTTGAGATATTTTCTTCGAATTATATCATGGGCACCTCCCGCCATTGAAATTTCATATAATATTTCATGCCAACTTGGTATCTTTAGAACCCCCTTCAGATGAAGTTGTTGAAGTCGCACGTATGAAAATATATGTTTTCTTTGAGTCAGTACTCACATCTTGTGCCATTTTTTGGAATTTTTTCCGTTCCTCTTCAGTAGCTAAACCCATATCCTTAAACATCTTTAATATATCTTTTTCTTTTAACGTAACCATGTTCCTAATCTTTTATTATTAAGATTAAGATTAAAAGTATTTCGGTTAAAATAAATAATTTTACTTAAGTTAAACAAGCAATCTTCGTAAGACCATCTAAAATACCATACTGAACCCTAGTCAAAGCAACTAATAAAAGAGAAATAATAATCATATTAACATGTTTCTCAGCATACTGCATACCACGACCATCCATAAACACTTCAAACATCATATTCTCTTTGATATGACCATGTAAGCCTTCTGATTTACTGCGAGGTTTTCTTTCCGTCTCTCCGTTTTTTTCCAGTTCCATTTTATATTTTTTCCATTTTAGATACCACTGGTTACGGAAATATGCGCCAACACAATCATTCTTACCATATTTGAATAAATACTGGAGCATATCATCAAAACTAATTTGATCCTGTGGTTTGAAATCATCGTTACAATGTAGCTTTTGATATTCTCTCTGTAAATTTTCTGGTTTACCATCATCCCTAAAAACAGTGTTTTCAGCGAGATTAATTCGGCATCTCATACCATATTTCATTGAGGCGATAGCCCAATTCTCTAATGTATCATAGTGTTCGTCAGCATAAATTTTCTGAGGATGAATACCCAACGAATCTAGTTTTTCCAGTATAGGTATCAGATAATGCCCGTCATATACTGTACCTTTTGTGACCATTACAAACAAGGGAATATTTGTACCAAGATCTGTAACGATATGAACCTTATACATATGTTTGTCATAATGAGCATTGTATTTCGCATCAGGATCTTTTGATAATGCAGTAAGCGGTGTAGAATCTATACCTATTCTTTCACCCAATGTATGTCCATATTTTGCTAATTCATCTTTTAACGCTATCACATATGAATCTCTTATATTTTGTAATTTGTTGATACCTAATCGTATGTTTTCAAAATGTCCTATGGTCTTTTTATCAGGTATGTGATAGTTTTTAGCTTCGTCTTTTATAAATCCTAAAAGTTCACAGTCGTCAGTATACTCTTTTAAATGACGGGCAACTCTGGTGTAGTATCGTATTCGTCTTATTCGTTGAAACACTATTGTTTTAAACATCGCTTCAACGTTTTTATGGTAATGTTTCAAATTTTTGTACCTGCTAAATAATAACCGTTTTACCATTTCAGGTATCTGATGATAGTTAAGAAATAATGATGCTTTCATTGGATTGTCATCTGTTGGATTGTAGAATCCAGAATTATCATATTGGGTTATTTCAAATCCTGCATCACTACAGATATTTTGATTATTTATTTCAAAACAAGTTCTCCATCCATTATTGACATTTATATTTTCGTTAAAGTTGGATATACCACCAGCTTCAAAAAACAAACAAAAACTTTTATTATCCCTTTTTCTTATATTCTTCTCTGGGGTTGTGATAGACACAATATCACGGCTCCCGACCCCTTGAGTATTAACTCTACTCTTGGGGTCATTATTTTCAAATTCTAACCCATATTTTTCCAGGGTTGATTGCCAATAATTAATTATATTTCTTCCTTTATAAAAACTAGCTAAGGGTGACTGAAAGTACTCCTGTTGGTCTGGAGAAAGAAAATAATTTATATCTGTTTGATTATATCCTCATATAGCCACGGGGAGATTCGAACTCCCACTCAGGAGTTAGGAACTCTCCTGGTCTATCCGAATTAACTTACGTGGCTATTTCTTTTCCTTTGTTTTTTCTTTTTTTAAATTATACCCTAAAGCTTCCGCTTCTTCAAATATCGAATAAATTTCCATGATTTCATCTTTTGTCTTTATTTTTTCAAGCATATTATGAGTATATTCAATAAAACCCGTTTGTGTAAATCCTAAATCTAGAGAGATTCTCCAGTCGGCAGTAATAGTAGCGATCAGAATTGCAATGTCAAATGAGAGAGACCTCCCCGTTATGCGTTCAAGAAGAGCTTTAAATTGTATCAATAAACGTAGAGTTACCTTATCTATTTTGACAGTGGTATAATCTACCATATTCTTTGTTCCCAATGTCCGTATTTGATTTACTATATTTATACTTTTTCATAGAAGTTTACTACGTTTATTTGGTTTACAAAGTTTATAAATCTTATAACCCATATAAAATATGAAGTAGGGGCAGTTTGGGAACAAAGACTTAAAAAAAGTCTTATTTGCCCCTACTGCCATCAATGATGACCCTCAAATTCTTTTTTTCAATATATTTATATAGTATGAACAAGTCGGCGAATTAGACTCGGCTAATTAGCACCCCTTATATAAATCAAATATTATCAAGCCCATTCTAAGTTACTAACAAAAATTAATACTCGATAAAAAAATAAAAAAAGAAAAAGGGGAATATTTAAGTTTTAATTATCCTAGTATTTGTCTGAGTATTGGAAATGCTTTTGGAAATTTTTCAAAAAACCATTCCAATATTGGAAAGTTGAAATTGACGACTTTGCTCTTTGGCACCTGGAGTTCATGGAAACTCCAATCACTTTCATTATAAGGGTCTTTGGCTTTAGCTGAGATGTTATATGTACCTTTATCAAAGGTATGTTTAAATTCTACTATCTCCCCATAGTTATACGGTCCAGTCCAATTTATAGTTGGACAACCATCTCCCCAATTTATCATTAACCAGAATACATCTTCATCAATATCTGTTGTGGTAAATTTGAAAGTGACTTCTGTTTCTTTCTTTGCCTTTTTTGGGCCCTCGATTTCTGCAACAGGAGGATTGTCATTTCTAAATGGATATCCTGATGCATTCCATGCAGTTATCCCTC
>JABAOC010019809.1_pt1 | contig 18129 bp, 20 predicted proteins | sample 7062161 | NCBI WGS metagenome assembly JABAOC01 (sample SAMN14538625, study PRJNA623070) | marine sediment metagenome | biome: marine biome [ENVO:00000428]; feature: marine pelagic biome [ENVO:01000023]; material: deep marine sediment [ENVO:00002113] | place: India: Gulf of Khambhat ... | reverse complement strand
AGGGCCGGAGCGGGATTTGTATCACTCAAGAAGAAGGGCAGTTCATCTTCTGATTTTTCCCTAGAAAACTGTCTGGATAAAACGAATAAGAGGCGATCCTTTTTACTTAAAATAAAACGAACGAAATGGCAGCCCGTGTCTTTTATGCAGAGTTTCAAAACGCGGAATGGCGCATTCCTTCCACATTTTACGATGAAAGAGAAGTCAGCAGCCCACACTCTGGCTTCGATGTGGACACACCGATCGATTCAGGATTTTCGTTATCACTCAATCGCTCTCAGCTGCATCCTGGAAGCGTTTCTGCAGAATCTCCAGAGAAAATAGCTGAATTTTTAAGAAATTTATCCTTGACATTGTTGTCTGTTTCTTATAAATACTTGAGAAAGACCGAGGAATTGAGCGCATTTACTCATAATAGGTACTCTTAATCGGAGGCCCTTTAATATACTCATGGAGGTTAATATGAAAAAAAGCATCGGTGCGATAGCTTTAGCAGCCCTGGTGATCTTCGCTCTCAGTCCGTCAGCACATGGGGCTGGCTTTCTCATTTACGAGCACGGCGCAGTAGCGATGGCCATGGGAGGCGCATTCGTTGGTTTAGCCAACGATGCGACAGCTATCTTTCACAACCCGGCGGGTATAGCCTTTTTGGAAGGAACTCAGGTTTCAGCCGGTGTCACTCTGATTTTTCCCAACTCCACTTTGAACATGCCAGATATTGATTTGGTCGATCCTGCGTATGCTGNNGTCAAGTGTTCTATCCTCCGACGTTCTACATTACACATAAATTCAGTGATAAGATAGTGGCTGGCTTCGGTTTCTTTGCTCCGTACGGATTGGGAACAGAGTGGCCGAGTCCTACGACTTTTCCCTTGAGGTACATCTCAACAAGAGCCAACATGCAGACTCTCATCTTCAATCCCACACTTGCTTACAAATTCAATGACAATTTATCCGTCGGCGTGGGTGTATCTTACATCTACTCGAATTTGGATTTGGATCTCACTTATCTTCTTGACCTGACCGCGATTCCGCCTTTGGGGACCTATGATGTCCCGGTCACTGTGGAGGATACGACAGGAACGGCATGGGCAGTGAACGCTGGAGNNTTCAACTGGCGAGGAGGGTTTACGATTGATTATGATGGAGACCTCGACCTTGATATGTCAAATGTCCCGATCGTACTTCCCGAGAATGGAACAGTGGTGGCCCCTTTTAGTTTTCCTCATGTTCTCGGGATAGGCGCAGCGTTCAACCTGAGTGACCAGTTGACCCTGACGGCTGACGTGCACTACGTTCTCTGGAGTGCCTTTGATGTCATAGAAGTTGAGGCGGATGTTCCTGGCCTCCCTATTCCTCTTGATTTTGAGCCGATTGATGAAAACTTCAAGGATTCTTTTGTCATTCGAGCCGGCATGCAGTACCAGATGAATGAAAACTTTGCTCTGCGCGGTGGTTTTCTGTATGACGAGACACCTCAGCCTGCGGCGTCGATGGATACCATGCTTCCGGATTCAGACAGGTGGGCGCTGACTGCTGGTTTTGGCTACAACTTTGGAGGATTTGCCATCGATGTGGCCTACCAGTTTGAGCCGTTCAAGGACAGGATAAGCCCGAACAGAGAGATTTATGATACTCCGTTCGGAAACTTTGGCGAGGGAACCTATTCCTCGACTGCCCATTTGTTTGGAATCAGTTTTAGGTATGTGTTTTAGCCAACAAAATTCAATTTGGAGGTAAAATAAATGGCTTATGAATTCACGAATTCAAAAGGGGTTAAGTATTATCTCCATTACAAGGATGTGAATTTAAAGGGAGGACGTCAACAGAGAATCTACTTTTTCGCTCGTGATGTCAGATCGGGATCACTGGATGAGGTTCCGGCCGGTTATAAAGTCATCGAGACAGAAAGAACCGGTATGCCCATCCTGAAAAAAGCGTAGTATTCTCGACAGATTTAATTAGTGCGTAAAAAAGCCTGAATGAGGGGGGAGTTTCCTCCCCCCTGTCAGGCTTTTTGCTCTACCCCAGCCGATAAGCTTCAAGTCCGCAAGTTCCTCTCTAAAATTTCTGGTTTGATTTCTTTTTCATTCAAGCCGGCTTTATACGAATATCTTTCCGAATATCCTGCCCAACACGCATCTCTTTCCGACTCTCTAAGTTTTTCGAAGGCTTTATCGTGTGATAGACAGACACCACCAGTCAAGCGCTTTTCCCCTCATCCTCTTCCCAACAGGATGAATATTCGAAATGTTGAGGTTGATGAATGGGGAGTCATTGCACTTCCAGCTTGTATTAATTTTCCATGGAAAATAATAAATTTTTACCAAGGATTGCCCATCTCTCTTTGTCTAATCAATCGAAAAGTAAAATAAGGAGGTTTGAAATGAAAAAATATGCCCACTCGACAGCATTGGCTCTTTTCCTGAGTCTAGCCCTCTTTCCTTCTATCGTCCGTGGGCAGGTATCCGATGTCCCTGAAGAAGACGCTGCCGTGGAATCTCCTCAAACTTCGAGAGATTTTCTCGGTCTGACTCCTGAGCAGATAGCCAAGTTAGAAGAGTTCAGGAAATCGGGAAGGGAGAAGAATCGAGCCTACCGTGAGGAAATGCGGAAAGTGCGTCTTGAAATGAGAGAGATGATGGAGGACACCGAAGCCAACGAGAAGGAAATCTTAGAGCTGTACGATCAGATGGCCAAACTTCGTGCCGAGCAGTTCAGACACTCTCTCCAGAGAAGTAAGGAATTCAAGAAAATACTGACTCCTGAACAGTTAGAGAAACTGGAGAGCGCCCGGAAAAGAATGAGTCGAATAGGAAATCTGCAGAGAGGCCGGTTTATGGGACAGAGAGGATTTGACAGATGCGGAAATTTCCCGCGGAGAGGAAGAATGCATCCATCTTGGGGAAGAGGCGCGCGTTTGAGAGGCCGTCCATTCATGTTTCGATGGTGGTGGCGGTAATTGGATTGACTGGAGAAAGATACCAGTCAGGCAGATAAAAACAGAATAGGCCCGATCCCTGCTGGGATCGGGCTTTTTTTTATGGGGAACATCCCCAATTGATTTTCTTTTGATTGACTCCATAAGTTGTCATCTGTCCTGTATCAAGGACAGGATTTGAACTCCTCCTTTTCAATCTTCCAGGGGAATTGAAGTTGGCATATTTCTTGCTTTTTGTTTTTATGGAAAAGGAGGAAAAAATGAGAAAATTATTCATTCTTTTCGCCTGTTTCGCTTTTTTAGCCTCTCCAGTCCTGTATGCTGAAGAGGAAGGTTCCTACAGATATAGTTATGCCCGATTGAGCTATGTCAAAGGAGATGTGTTCATCGAGAGGGCCGGAGATATGGGATATGAGGAAGGGGTGGTCAATTTACCTGTCGTCAAAGGCGATAAAATGGGCACCCGGGAAGGCCGGGCAGAAATCCATTTTGGCCGAAAAAATTATCTCCGTATAGATAGTTACACTCAACTCGATTTTGTCGAACTCCCCAAAAGTGGTAATGATGAAGTCAAACTCCATTTGATGTCCGGGAGTGTATTTCTGAGGATGAGTTACTTGGACGAAGATATGAATTTTGAAATCCACACTCCGGATGCATCGTTTTACATAGTGGAGGCCGGACTCTACAGGCTTAGCGTCAGAGAAGACAGGGAGACAGAACTTTTGGTTTATGAAGGGGTGGTAGAGGCTGCAGGAGAAGAAGGGTCCCTTCTTGTGGAGAGTGAACAGAAGTTGCTTGTTTCCAACGGGTATTTCTCTTCTGACCCAGTTGCCTTCTATGGCCGTCTGGATGACAGTTTTTCTCAGTGGAATACAGAGAGAGATAATCTCCTTTCCCGTCCTGCGGACAGCAACTATCTCCCTGAAGAACTGTACGAGTACGAGGAGGAACTGGCTGACAATGGCCGTTGGGTTTACGAGCGGCCATACGGGTATGTCTGGGTTCCTTATGTAGTCCATCATGAGTGGCGGCCGTATTATTACGGAAGATGGTGCTGGTATCCTGTCATGGGGTGGACATGGGTGTCGTATGATCCATGGGGATGGTGTGTCACCCATTATGGAAGATGGCACTGGAGATGGGGTCTCGGTTGGTACTGGATACCCACGAGAGCCTGGGGACCCGCTTGGGTCCACTGGTGCTGGGGACACGATTATATCGGGTGGTGTCCGCTCAGTTATTATGGACATCCCGTGGTGGTTGTGAACAACTACTTTTACGGGCATCATTATGGCCGTTATTATCCAGCCCGTTCCCGTGCTCTGACTGTGGTTCGCAAAGATCAGCTGCAGGCCCCCCGTATTTCGCGCGTCGCGCTGAGTAGAGATCGCGTCTCCCGCATCGAAAAGATATCTCTCTCCGCAAGACAGCCTTCTGTGAGACACCGCGTCGACTCATCCTCTCTCCGGAACTCGACTGCAGCTAAAGTTCTTTCCAGGGATAGCCTGAGAAATGTGGAGAGGAGCTATGGTTCAGGGAAGAAATTATCTGTTTCTCGGCTGAGGTCAACAGAGACTGTCGGGACTTCAAGAGTTATTCACAAGAATGCAACAGCCGTCAATAGACAGAATTTAAAGGAACAGCCCAGAAGAATTACGGATGCGAGAAAACTTTCGAGTCGCTCTTCGAGAGCCACATCTAGGGCTTCCGGAGATAGCCCATCCCGGCGGATTTCGAGGAGCTCTGTTTCAGAATCAAGAGTGAGAACATATCCATCGAGAAAGAGCACTTTGTCCCGTTCAAACGCTGCGTCTTCTTCAGAACGCAGGAGCACTGTTTCTTCCAGAGAAATAAAATCAAGAGTCAAGAAATCGGCTTCGAGAACATACCCATCCAGGATTAAGAAAGAGAGTCGTTCAAACAGAAGCCGGAATTCTGGCTCGACTTCTTCACGTTCTTCGAATTTGAGAAGGTCATACAACTCCAGGATTCAAAGCTCTTCCACCAGGAAGAGGAGCTCGAGTTCTTCCTCATCCCTTTCCTCCTCTCGCCTGAGAAGGGGAGGCACAAGAGCGAGATCAGTGAACACCAGAAGGTCAACAGCTCCTGTGTCCAGGTCGTCTGCTGTTAAACGGAGCTCGTCCCGAAGATCGTCTTCTCTCTCGTCTCGTTCGAGCTCGAGGTCAGTGTCATCCCGGAGGAGTTCGGCTTCCTCGTCAAGGGTGTCTTCATCTCGAAGCGGAAGGAGTTCTTCTTCAAGAGTCAGTCGGTCTTCAAGCCGCAGCTCTTCCTCGCGTTCTTCATCTCGCTCCTCCTCAAGAAAGAGTGTCAAGAAAAAATAGCAAGATCTAACAAAAAAAGGGACAGTCCCTATTCTTTTTTAGTAAAAAGACTAAAAGGGATAGTCCCTGAAAAAAGGGACCTGACCCTTTCCCCTTTTTTTTCTTGAGAGTCGAACTCCAAAGACCAAACGTGAAATAGCCATATCTGTTATTCCCAAAAATCTTCTTTCAAAACACCTTCGAAAATACATATGACATGAACTTTCTTCTTTACTTTGGTCTGTCCTATGAGTTAAAATAATTTAACTCAAGGGTGAAAAAGGATGTGTGTTCTAATCGGAAAAAAGGAGATTGTTTATTCCCGGAGCATCATCACTCTAGGAAGTGACTAAGCAATGGAGGTATGAGTAATGGCTTTATGGATAGGAAATTCAACTGAAAGAAAACGGAATCTGGAGAAGATCACCCGGGTGCTGTTTCTGAGTATCTTGGCTTCATTATTAGTCGTGGCAGGAAGTCCGGCCTGCAAGAAGAGCGCCGAGGAAGAGGTGGATTCTCAAGAAGCAGTCATCGAGTTTGAAGGCGTGGCAAAGGTTGGAGTGGGCAAATATCTGTACGTTCCTGAAGCGCAGGGATTTGACATCATAATCCATGGTCAAGTCGACTCTGGCGATGCAAGCGTTCTGGTGGATAAAGAAGTCAGAGGACAAGGAGAGTTTTCTCCGGAGATACCCTCCATTTTGGTGGCAAACAGCATTGATGTCAAAGAATCAGGGAGAAACTGGCGGAATGTCTTCACAAGAAGCGAGGATGTTGTTCTTGATGATTATTTAGAAACAAAAATCAGAGATGAATATGAAGCGCTGACAGATCTTGCATTTGATAAGAGAGAGGGTTGGGAAGGAAAGGGAAAAGGAAAGATTTACGGCCGTCTTTTTAAAGAAACAGTGACGGAAGGGGAAGAACAGAAAGACATCTATAAGATTGTGGTTCTGAATGAGCAGAATCAAGAAATCGGCACAGTCTTAGTGGATAACATGGCAGATTCGGCTATTTTCTACACAAAAAAATTAAGGCTTTTCGAGTCACTATGGTTTTACTTGACAATAAAAGACACGGTCGCATGGAGAACCAGGTCGCAGACATCTGAGCTTTTTCATGCGGATGTTCTTTTTGCTGGTCTTTTCTGATCGGCCCAAGCTCCACAGACTCAATTCAAAGTGAAGTGAGTCTTCTACTCTAATAATTTACAATTACCCACTTAAAGATTCTTATCCAGGTCAGGATGTTTGAGGTGGAAACCTGTAGCATCCTGAAAGGCTTTGGCTACGCGGAGAGCGTTGGCCTCCTCAAAGAGATTCCCGATAAAAGAGATGGGAGTTGGCCCTTCCTTTTCATTATGTCCATTGGGGACGAGGACAGCCGGATGCCCGGTCAGGTTTGTTATAAGAAGGTTGGCGCCACCCCGTCGGGGAGCAATGTAGACGTCGATTTTTTCCATCGTCTCTGCCATTTGCTGCATGAGGAGCGTCCTGAGGCGGTTAGCCTGGATGTATTCCACTGCCGGGATGAGCCTTGCCTGACGGAAGGAATTCGGCCAGGCCCCTCTGTCCTGCCTGACGAGAAGGTCATCCCTGTTGCTCCGTGTGAGTTCATCGAAGGCAGCGGCGGCTTCTGCTCTCAGGATAAATGAGATGTTGTAGACTGGAAAATCCGGAAGGTCAATGGGAATGAGTTCGATTCCAAGGGAACGGAGAACTTCGAGCGCCGCTTCATTGTTTTTTTTGTCATCGTTCTCACTCTCAAAAGATTTTTTCAAGTAGCCGATGCGGATATCCTTGAGGTCGGCGGAGGGATCCCAGTTAAACGGAAGGTCGACTATGGTCAGGTCTTTGTCATCCGGGCCGAATATGGCATGAAGGACCAAAGCGCAGCCTTCCACTGTGCGGCAGATGGGTCCGATCTTATCCATGCTCCAGCTCAAAGCCATCGCCCCATACCGGCTCACGCGGCCATAAGTCGGGCGCAATCCGGTCACGTTACATCTGGTAGATGGAGAGACAATCGAACCCAGAGTCTCTGTCCCTATGGAAAATCCGACCAGCCCGGCCGCTGTGGCTGCGGCCGAACCCGCTGATGAGCCACTGGATCCCTGCTCTGGATTCCAGGGATTTAGAGTTTTCCCCCCGAACCAGACATCGCCCATGGCCAGAGCTCCCATCGAAAGTTTGGCCACCAGAACCGCTCCGGCTTCTTCAAGCCTTCTAACGACCGTGGCGTCTTCATTGATGACTTGGTCTTTATAGGGCATGGCTCCCCAGGTGGTTTTAATTCCCTTGGTAGAAAGGAGGTCTTTGGCTCCCCAGGGAATGCCGTGGAGCGGGCCTCTGTATTTGCCAGAGGCGATTTCTTCATCTGCTCGTTTCGCCTGTTTTAAGGCCAGTTCTTCGGTCAACGTGATGACACAGTTCAGCCGGGGCCCGTATTTTTTCAGCCGGCTGAGATAGAACTGCGTGAGCTCGGTGGAGGAGACCTTGCGGGATTTGATCAGTTGAGCGAGTGACGTGACAGGGTAGAAGGCCAGATCCTCAAAGTTATCCGGGACCTGCACATCTGCGGGAACGGTGTATTTCAGGGGACTCTGCGTCTGCTCAAATTCCATTCCGGGGAGGACTGGATTGAAGAGCAGGGCTGGAGGGACATGGTTATCTAGGGGAGTATTCCTGAGTCTCTCATAATTGCTGGGATTCCTCCTCACTCCATTCAGAATCATTTTTCTCTCTTTTGCTGTGAAATGAAGGGCGGCAATTTTCTCTGCTGACGCAATATCTCTTGTTGTTATTTGCCTTCCTTTAAAATAATAAAGGGCAAAGGCTCCTCCAAAGACCAGAATGAATAAAAGAGCCATGGCAATAATGGCCAGGACTGTTGAGAATCCGAATTTTTTTTTCAAATTTCCCATAGCGTCATTCTCCTCTTATTTTATCCTTTTTAATCCTTGAACAGTGATCTAAAGGAAAGACTTTATCTCCGCAGTCGAGTCGTTTAAGGCTCTAGCGGAGCATTTCTATCATCTGACTCAGTTCTTCAACGAGCTGGTCCGTGCTTCCTGAAAATCCCACACTCTTGAAACGAATTTTGCCTTTTTTATCGATAACAAACTTCGTAGGAATGACCTCCACATCGAAGGCCGTAGTGACTTTATTCTCCGTGTCCAGCAGCACATGAAACGGATAGTTGTTTTTCGTCATGAAATCTGTCGCATTCTTTTTCCAGTCCTCCACTCGTTCCGAGGAGTTGATGAAAAGGAACCGGACGCTCTTGTCGTCTCTGTATTTTTCAACGGCCTGCTTCATTCCCGGGAAAGAGGCTCTGCACGGTCCACACCATGTGGCCCAGAAGTCTATGATGACGATTCTTCCTTTGAGGTCAGCGAGTGAGATGGGTTGGCCGTCCAGGTCTTCGAGAGTGAAATCCGGGGCAGGGGAGTTGAGCATCATTTCTTTCAATTCGACGAGCATTTTCTCATTGGCGACTTTCTTCAGTTTGAGGAGTTGTTCAGAAGCCTCTTTTTCATTTCCTGTATGCTGGAGATAAGCCTGTTTAAACAAGCCTTCCATTTTCGATGTGCTCTGTCCTTGCTGGATGAATTTTCCGATCTCTTCAACCGCTTTCTCGAAAGACCGGCTCTTGACCAGTGTTTCTGCGTAGCGTTCGTTGATTTCTATATTTTTCCCTTTACTGAGAAGAGACGCCTCTTCAAGCGCAGGGAGAGCGTCTTTGAGTCTGTCGAGCTTTAAAAGGATAAAGCTATGAGTATCGAGCGCCATTCCCAGGCCTATATCGGCCTGTTCTTTCCACTCTCTTTCCGTCATATATGAGGGTTTTTCTATTTTTGGATTTTTGCGTTCCTCACGGGCCAGTTCCACTCCTTTGGCTGCGAGCTCCTGGGCTAATCCCAGCTCGATATCTTTCTCTGCCATTCCCCAGGCGATGTTGTTATACAGGCTCCAGTTGACCTCTCCAGGATTTTTCTCCAGGTATTCCTTGATCCGGATGTATTCACCTCGGTCTCGATAAGTAAAGCAGACGTACATATGCATCGCTGAAATGAAATCGCTCTCAGGGAAGTCTGTCTTGAATTTTTCCAGGAGCATGATTTTTTCGTCCACATCTTGCGTTACGTAAAATTCTCTGAATCTTTCCTCCTGAATAAAGGTTCCTTGGGGATATTTATTTCGAATGACGGCTGAATACTTTTGGACTTTTTCTATCTGATTTAAGCGGGTATACCAGCCGACTATAAAGGAATACTCTTCCTCCGTCAGGTCGCTTTTCCCGGCGAGATTATCCACTTCTTTCAGAATAATTTCTTTTCCGTTTTCTCTTTTTATACCGGCGATTATGGTTAGATAGGGAACGAGGTACTCTCTTTTGAGTTCGGGATGAATATCGAACTCTTTCTCGAAGTAGGCAAAGGCTAATTCCATATCCCCTTCCATCCCTAAAAAATATCTTCCCCAGGATGAAAACGCCTCGGCCAGTCCCGCTAGTCCGCCTGGGGCAGGATTTCCATTTTTATCGTAAAGAGAGATCAAGTAGCCGTTTTTCTCGTTGTTGTCCACTTCCTCTTCGTGGACGAATTTAATGAGAATTCCCCGGCTCTTCTCCTCGGAGGAAAAAGTGGCTGTCCAGGTTTTCCCCTTTTTGGTCATCAAGAAGTCTTTCGCTTCCGGAGAACCCTTTGTGTAGGAGTATGCGACAAGATAGATCTCTTCTGCTTTTTCAAGGCTCGTTCCTTCTGGAAAGTATTGGACTGCTATTTCTTCTCCTGCTAAGGGCCTTTCAGGAGAATAGGAGAATCTCCCGGGCTGTTCTTTCCGGGTGCAGTCACTGAAGCATAAAAGACAGGCACATAAAACGATTAAAAATGTCTTTCTCATTGATTATCTCCTTCAATTATCCCGTTTATTAGAACAGAATTGCTATCAATCGGTCAAATCAGCGCTGTTTGATAATTTTACGCTTTATTTCCTGTCCGTTTTCCGTTTTTTTGAGAGCAGAAGATAGACGGCTACACCTGCGAGGACAGAGCCCAACAGCCAGGCTATTTTGACCTGGTTGCTCTCGAAATGTGTGATCAGGTTGATGATGACTCCGGAAGAGACCAGGAATGCAGCTGAAAGAAGAGCGGTGACGAGAGGGATGAGAAAGACTTGAAGGCATCCCAGTCTCTCATCTTCTTGATCCGCACTGCGGTCCTTTCTCTCCGGGATTTCCGGGACCCAGTACTCTTTCCCGCAATGGGGGCAGAGAGTCTCATCTTCTGGGATTTGACTGTCGCAGTGGGGGCAGGTTTTCATGGTTTATTTCTTATCCAGGAGTTCTTGAATTCTTGAGGCTTACTGCCGATGGGATTTGGGGGTGACTTATTCATCTCCAAGATATATGATTCTGCAGGAAGAGGATAGATTTTATCTTCTGTTTCCACTCTTCATACCGGACGCGCTTGTTTTTCGACACGTTCCAGCCCCCCGCCTTCCCGGACATCCGCTTTTTTCAGAAGAATGGCGAATATGAGTCCGAAGAAACCCAAACTGGCGAACATAAGCATGCTGCTGGTGTAAGCTTGAGTGATATCGCGAAGAAGACCGTTCAGGAGCGGAAAGAGGCCGAGTCCGACAAGCTGGATAGCTGTCATCAGGCCGAATGCTGTGCCCACCCGTTCTTTGCGCACGATGAGAGGCACAGACGGCCACATCGCTGCCGGGACCAGCACGAAGGCCGCGCCGAGCACGATCATCGGGTAAACCGGATTGATTTTGGTCAGGCCCATGGCCAGATGGCTGGGAATCATCAGCAAAGAGCCGATGATCATCAAGGTCGCCCGTCTTCCGATCTTATCCACTAATCGCCCGGCGAATGGGGCCAGAATCATGGAAGCAAAGATGATGATCGATGAGATCCCGCCGGCCGTAGTGAACATATGAAAAAGATTATTGAAAACCTGACTGAGGAATCCGCCTGTTGCTTCCGCGTAACGGGCGATCCCCCATTTGTCTACAAAGAAATCAGTCGAAAGGTTGGTAAAGGGAAAAATCGCAGAATAGAAGGTCACACAGAGAAGGGTTACGAACCAAAAGGTTGGCTTAAACTCTTTAATATCACTCATTTTGATTTTTTCTTCTGAACCGTCTTTGAGCTGGAGAGCGCGTTCACCCCTGCGGTCCATGATGATGTAGACGATATTGGCGGTGAGGGAGATGAGGCAGCAAATGACTGCGGCGAACAGGGCATAGCGGAAGCTGCCAAAATGGCCGGTTATCAGTTCTCCTGTGTTAAAGGCGAACAGAGACCCTAAACGGCTGACAGTGAGTGCGATGCCGAAGGAGAGGGCCAGCTCTTTATTCTTGAACCAGCGGGCCAGTATTGTGCTTTGAGCAACGATCAATGGCTCTGAGCCCGCGCCGAAAATGACACGTCCCAGGAAGAAGACCGGAATGCTTTTGGCCTGCCAGACTATTACGGCTCCGATAAGGATGAGAAGGGAAAACGAGATGCTTGCCTTACGGGTTCCCAGTCTGTCGAGGAGAATACCGCCAAAGATAACAGCGATAATCGCACCGATACTGTACATGGTGAAGAATGTGCCGACGATTCCCCGGCTTGCCCCCAGCTCTTCGACCAGCGAAGGGGCGATGGCGCTGACAATATCGTAGGCAAAATAGCTCCCGAAGGTCAGGGAAGAGACAAAAATCAGGATTGTGAAACGGTAGAGGACTCTGGAAGGATGAAAAACACTTGGTTGTTTATCGGTTTCCGTGATCATACGGTTTTATCCTTTCAGTCGGGAAATCCGGATATGAGGAATATTTTAGAAAATCTGAGAAAAGGAATGTGTTTTTTCGGTTTGAAACGGGTGTCCGGTTTTTTTCGCTTCAAACCCTTTAAATTCATTCCTCGCTTATATCATAGGAAAAAATCGATGTCAATTTGAGTAGTTGAGTTAAGTTTGTATTTCTGATATATAATACATTGTTGAATAGAGGAATGGGAAGGATCCTATGATTCGCTGCGTGTTATTCGATTTAGGTCGAGTTATTATCCATTTTGACAACTCTATTTACTATAAAAAAATAGCCGACTTTTCTCCTTATTCATCAGATCAGATTTCCGATTTGGCGTCCACTCATTCGTCTCCTCGCAGAGCTTTCGATAAAGGAGAAATAACGCCGGAAGAGTTTTATGATCAAGTGACCGCTCAACTTGATGCCAAAATCGATTACGACAATTTTTATGCCATCTACAATAATGTCTTTTCTCTCAATCCCCCCGTTCTGGAAATATTGAAAAGGCTGAAGGGGAAATGCAGACTCATCCTCATCTCGAACACAGATGTTATGCGTTTTGGCTTTATCAAGAAGAAGTTTCCGGAAATCATGATTTTTGATGCCTATGTTCTCTCCTACGTGGTCGGGGAGATGAAACCTCATCCCCGGATCTATGAGGAAGCCCTGAAGAAGGCAGGGGTTGAAGCCGAAGAGTGCGTTTTTATCGATGATATCGAAGCGTACATCGAGGCTGCCCGGAAATTAGGGATAAAAGGCATCCTCATGACACCTCAAACAGACCTCGAGGCAGCTCTGCAAGAGATGGATCTTTCTTTCTGACACCATTTTTGGCGATTTCACGCCAAGATTTCCTCCCATTTTTTGTCTAATTGATTGGAGGTACAAAATGGAAAAGGAAAAGGTTCCGGTCATTTTGGGGATTATGGTGTTTTTTTTAACCGTGAGCTTTTTATGGGGCCTTCCGGAGTTTTCTAAAGAAAAACCGGAGAAAACCGAAGAAATGAGGAAAGAAATCAGGCTGTTCAATCTCATAAATGGATTAGACCTCACTCCAAAACAGATGGAGATTATTTTAGAGAATGCGGAAGAGTACCAGAGAGTGAGAGCCGGGTTTGAAAAGGATCTCCTCAACGGTCAGGAAGAGATGGAGGCAGCGCTGGAAGAGATTAGACGTTATCTCAGGGAAAATAAGGAAATTCCTCCTCAGGCGGTGCAGCAGTATCGTCGTCTGGATAGAGAGTTTCGGGAAGATAGGCTGAAAATCCAGGAGGAGATGAAGGATTTAGCGAAAGAGATTGAAGAGTCCCTGGAAGCTCACCAGCTTTACCAGCTTCAAGAGTTTGTGCCCTGCATCATCCCTCCCAAAGGAGAGAAGCGGATCGGCCAGGCCAAAGACTACAGGGGTATGACAAAAAGCTTGGAAAGGATCAGACGCATCCCCTCTCGTATATACCAACAGAGGAGGGACGAGATTGTATGGAGGACATTAGGAGGGCTCAAACTCCACGCTCCGTTTTTTTCTGATTTGGACGAAGAAGAGATGAAGAGGCACATCGAGTTGATTTATGACGAAGCGAGAAATCTTGAGAAAGCGGAGTTTGAGATGCAAAAGGAGCGGCTGGCAGAGGACCTTATCTCTCCCTTCAAACCTGAAATCCCATCGAATAGCTTGATACGAAAGATCTCGGGATTTCTTCTTTCCGCGGAGGTTATCCCTGTTCTGGAAGCAAGGATCGATAGAGGCGACTCGACCAGAAGATAGACAGGTCAGGCCTCGACCTTCGACATTTTTTTACTGCGTATCAGTTGCATTTCTTGAAAATCAAATAATGATTGTCTAAAGGGCCAGATGTCTAATGTCGAACCCTGAGGTCTTGATTTGATCCCTTTTATTTCTAGAATGAAAAGACCTTAATATAGGCTCTTCGATTTCTCGGCCCGTCGAATTCACAGAAAAATATTCCCTGCCAGGTTCCGAGCGACAGTCGCCCCTTATCGATGAAAATGTTGACCGAGGAGCCGATCAGGCTTGCTTTCATATGAGCCGGAGAGTTTCCTTCAGAGTGGCTGTAGGGGAGGTTGTCAGGGGCGATTTTCCGTAAAGTCATGAGGATATCTTCTTTGACAGAGGGGTCCGCGTTCTCATTGATAGTCACTCCAGCAGTTGTGTGGGGGACATAGACAGAGCATATTCCGTTCTGGATGCCTGAAGAAGAGACTTCCTCCATGACTCTGCCAGTTATATCCACGAAAGTCTCTTTAGATGGAGTCCTGATTTCGATGACTTTCATCTTAACCTCGAGTCTAAGGTTAGCATATTTGTTACAGGTCTGGCTACCTTATATGCTGGCCTGGAAAAGAAGGAGCCTGTATGTGGAGCCGGAGGAGGAGGGAATAAAAAAAATAAAAAAAACCCTTGACAAACAGGGAAATTCGTTATAAGTTTAGCACCGCTGATACAATATTTTGTGTCTTTATTAATAAATACATACAACATATGGTTACGTCTTGCGTGTTTCTCTTTTGTATGAAAAGCATAACTCTTGCTCCGGTTTTACTCCTATGGGTAAGGGGATAAATAGAATAATTTAATTTTCGACTGTTAACAGGGAAAGGAGGCACTCGATGCCTAGAGTTATTTCAAGAATCAAGAAAAGAGACGGCACAGTCACTGATTTTATTCAAGGCAAGATCACAAACGCCGTGTACAAAGCCATGGAATCTCACGGTCTCGTGGATAATGGCGCAGCCAAGTCGGTTTCCGATATCGTGACTTTCATGCTGGAAGACAAATTCGGCGGCTACACCGTTCCCTCGGTGGAGCAGATACAGGATATAGTTGAGATGGTCCTGATGAAGCAGGGATTCCATGATGTGGCGAAGTCTTACATCCTCTACCGCGAAAAGCACAAAGAAATCAGGGAAGCTAAAGAGACAGGTATCAATTTAACCCGGCTGATCAAGGATTACATCAATGACGTGGATTGGAAAATCAAGGAGAACAGCAACGAAGGCGTGACGAGCTTTTCGGGGTTGAACGCCAGGGTTTCAGGAGAAGTCCTTTCCAATTATGCCTTGAATCAGCTCTACTCGGATAAAGTGAAAAGAGCGCACATAGAAGGAGATTTCCATGTTCATGACCTCTCTTATCCGATCGTTGGGTACTGTGCGGGCTGGTCCATGGAGAACCTCCTGAAAAAAGGATTTGGCCATGTGCCCAATCAAGTGCATTCCTTTCCTGCCAAACATTTGGAGACAGCTACACTGCATATGGTGAATTTTATCGGGACGATGCAGGGAGAGTTTGCAGGAGCGCAGGCTTTCTCCAGTGTCGATACCTTTCTGGCTCCTTTTGTCAGAGCCGATAAACTGGATTATGAAAGCGTCAAACAGGATATCCAGAAGCTTATTTTTGGGTTGAACGTTCCTTCTCGATGGGGATGGCAGACGCCTTTCTCCAATTTGACTTTTGATTGGACTGTTCCCGGAGATATGAAGGATAAACCCGTTATTGTTGGAGGGGAGGAGCAGGATTCGACATACGGCGAATACCAGAAGGAAATGGATATGATCAACAAGGCTTTCTTGGAATTGATGAGTGTGGGAGACCAGAAAGGACGTGTGTTTACTTTTCCCATACCCACCTATAACCTCACCCGGGATTTTGACTGGGATTCGCCGAATGCAAATCTTCTTTTTGAGGTGACGGCCAAGTACGGAATTCCCTATTTTCAGAATTATATCGGGACAAATATGGATCCCGGCGATATCCGAGCCATGTGCTGCCGCTTGAACCTGGACCAGCGGGAGCTCTTGAGGAGACCCGGCAACATGTGGGGACCCGGTGATTCCACAGGCTCCATAGGGGTTGTCACCATCAACCTGAACAGAATCGGCTTTGAAGCCACCACTCGTGATGAGTTCTTCACCAAATTGAAGAACGTAATGCTTGTGGCCAAGGAAGCTCTTGAGACCAAAAGAGAAATCGTCAACAATATGCTGGCGAGGGGACTTGTGCCGTACACAGGGGTCTACCTCGGTCATTTTGACAATCATTTCTCCACCATCGGCATTTGCGGCATGAATGAAACATGCCTGAATTTCCTGAGGAAAGGAATCGCGACTCCGGAAGGGAAGGCATTCACCATAGAAGTCCTCCAGTTCATGAGAGACACGATTCAGCAATTCCAGGAAGAGACGGGCAACCTCTATAATCTGGAGGCCACACCGGCCGAATCCACTTCCTACCGTCTGGCAAGACTGGATAAGCAGAAATACAACAGCATCGTCACCGCAGGAACAGAGAAGTATCCATATATGACCAATTCGACTCAGCTCAACGTTGATGCCACTCGGGATGTCTTTGAAGCGCTGGAACACCAGAAAGATATTCAGCCGCTGTATACAGGGGGAACCATTTTTCACACTTTTCTCCCTGAGTCCATAGACAGAAACACGTGCAAGAAACTAGTGCGGAAGATCGCTGAGACTTCGCTTCCTTATTTCAGTATCACTCCTACCTTTAGCGTCTGTCGGAATCATGGATATATCAAAGGTGAATTCTCGAAATGTCCGGAATGTGGTGAAGAGACAGAGGTCTATTCCAGGATTGTGGGGTATCTGAGGCCTGTCGGAACCTGGAATGACGGCAAACAGCAGGAATTCAGAGAAAGAACTCCCTATTCAGAGACAGGATAGACAGTGAACTACATGCTGTTCACCTACCCGAACTGCCAGAGGTGTGAGGAGCTCAAGAAATTTCTGGCTGAGACCGAACTCGAGGGTCAGGAGTACAGCCTTATCCTTAAAGAGAGCAAGCTCAAAATCAGAGAGTATTTGGATAGTATTAAGCGTGATGAAAAAGGAGCGATCATCATCCCCACTCTGCTGCTTCAGGATGAGGGAGGAGTTACTACTGTTGTGAATAACCGAGAGGAGCTAGAGGAGTGGTTGAGATCAAGGGATTAGAAAAGTTTGCCCCTAAAGATTTTGTGGGCTTTATTTCCTCGACCATTTTTCTGGGTGGATGCAACTTCAGGTGCCCTTTTTGCCACAATTCGGATTTAGTCCTGCGGCCCCAAATGCTGCCCACTTTCCCTCTGGAATATTTCCTGAGCTTCCTGGATTCGAGAAAAGGCTGGCTTGAAGGTGTTTGTGTCTCCGGAGGAGAACCGCTGCTTCATGATGAGTTGGAGGCATTTCTCGCTCTTATCAAAGAGCGAGACCTGATGGTCAAGATTGACACCAATGGCTCCTTTCCTTCGAGGCTTGAGGCTCTCATCCAGAAGAAACTTGTTGACCAGATCGCTATGGATGTGAAAGCGCCCTTGGAACGGTACAGTGAAGTGACAGGGGTAGAGGTCAACAAGGAGGATATTCTCCAGAGCATCGATATCGTCAAGAATTCAGGCCTTCAATATGTTTTCCGCTGCACAGTCGTGCCGGGTCTCATCGGCCCCGAAGATGTCGAGAAGATCAGCCTGCTGATCAAAGGCGCGGATATTTTCCAGCTCCAGCAGTTTGTCCCTTTGAATCCGCTGGACAGAGATTATCTTGAAAAGAAGCCCTACACAAGGGAAGAAGTCCAAAAATTCGCCAAGATCGCTGCACCCTATCTTTCAGAAGTCAGGGTTGAAGGAGTATGAACCATGGAGCTCAAAGTGAAAAAAATTCAGGCGGATGCCAAGCTTCCCCATTATTCACATAAAGGGGATGCGGGTTTGGACCTTTTCTCATCGGTTGATTCTGTTTTGAAGAAAGGAGAAGTCAAGCCTGTGCCGACAGGTATCCAGGTGGCTATCCCTGAAGGCCATGTGGGGCTTGTCTGGGATAAAAGCGGGATCTCCCTGAAAGGAGCCCATCGGCTAGCAGGAGTTGTTGACTCTGGCTATAGGGGAGAAGTTCGGGTAGTTATGGTGAATCTTGGAGAAAAACCTTTTGTCATCAAGAAGGGAATGAAGATTGCTCAACTCTTGATTCAACCGGTTATGGATGTTGAAGTTGTTGAGGCAGATGAGCTGGAAGAGACATCACGCGGAGAAAACGGTTTCGG
>JABAOC010014427.1_pt4 | contig 18136 bp, 13 predicted proteins | sample 7062161 | NCBI WGS metagenome assembly JABAOC01 (sample SAMN14538625, study PRJNA623070) | marine sediment metagenome | biome: marine biome [ENVO:00000428]; feature: marine pelagic biome [ENVO:01000023]; material: deep marine sediment [ENVO:00002113] | place: India: Gulf of Khambhat ... | reverse complement strand
CACATCACGATCCCCATCAACATCACCCGCCAGAGTCACAAAGACCCAACCACCCACCAGAGTATTATCAAGAGTATCGAACTCGCCAGAGACGGGCCACGCATAAGCGTTTATAATGTAGTCTCCTAGGTTGAAGCCTGTTGTGTTCCAAGTAAAGTTGATAGTTGCAGATTGACCACTAGCCAGGGCTATAACGGTTGGCGCGTCAATAAGGGTTGCATTTCCATACGCTGCTACAGCAAAGGTCTCGGTGAAGTTGCCCTGATTTTCAACAGTCACGTTAACCTTCACGTTAAATCCCGTCCCAACCACCGCCTTGAATGGAATCACTGTCTGGACGGCTACATCCCGGGACAAAACTGTTTTAGCTGATTCTGCTGTGTAAGTCGAATTGTCGTCATCTGTGGCTGTTAAGGTAACTGTGTAATCTCCAACTTCAATGTAAAAATGCTCAACTGCTATTCCGGTCGTACTGAAGTTATCACCGAAATCCCAGAAATAACTTACAATAACACCGTCCGCATCATAACTTTCTGAAGCATTGAAATAGACGACTTGGCCAGTGAGCAGAGTCTCAGCCGATTCTGTAAAAACAGCAACTGGAGCTCTATTTAAAACTGTTTTGGCTGATGCGGCCATCGCTGTTGCATTGTCGTCGTCAGTGACTGTTAAAGTAACTGTATAGTTACCGTCATCAGAATAGCTATGGATAACAATAATGCCTGTGGCGTTATGCCCGTCACCCAGGTCCCAAAAGTGACTACTAATAGAGCCATCCAGATCATAGCTTTCAGAAGCATTAAAAGTAATGATGGTGGTCGTGTAAACTGTTTCTGCTGATTCTGTGAACAATGCTACAGGGTGTCGATTTTGTACAGTCTTAATGGATGTTGTTGTGTCTGTCATAGCATCATCATCAGTAACTGTTAACGCTATTGTGTAGTTGCCATTGTCAGTGTAGGAATGTTCCACTGCGACTTCAGTGGAGTTACTGCCGTCTCCGAAATCCCAGACGTATGAAACTATTACTCCATCTGAATCGTAGCTTTCAGTAGCGTTGAAAAGAATCGATTCGTCCGTGTAGACAGTTTCTGCAGATTCTGTGAATGAGGCAAACGGGGGACGGTTGAAAACTGTCTTGATAGCAGATGTGGAGTTTGTTGCCCCGTCATCGTCGGTAACGGTCAAGGTGACGGTGTAGTTGCCATCATCGGTATATGCATATTCCACGATGACACCAGTCGCGTTTGTCCCGTCACCGAAATCCCAAAAATAGCCAACAATTATTCCATCTGAATCGTAGCTCTCACCGGCGTTGAAAGCGATGATTTCTCCAGTGTAGACTGCTTCTGCAGACTCAGTGAACCTTGCCGCAGGCAATTTATTGACATATACGTAAGCCCAAATCTCCTCATGTCCGTCTATAACGTTCTGAACCACAAAGCTTAGCAAAGTTCTGTTTTGATGAGATTGTGCCGCTATGACATCGCCATCGATCAAAGTGACATCGCCATTTAATCGAATAACTCTCCGCCTTCGCTCCCATCCTGTTGAGTTTCTCATCTTTAACCATGCGCTTTTATCGCTCAGAGTCCACCAATGCACATAAATCTTCTCCGATTCCGGATTCCAGCCAACTACGGGCCACGAATAAATGGTGCTACCTAGAGATTCGCTTGTGAGATGTGATGTAACCAACTCGTCCTTTATCTCCCAGATTCCTGCACTGTAGTTACGGAAACTGTAATCAACCCTGCTGTTCGTTCTTCGATAAACAAGGTAGACGTTACCGTGGCTGTTAGAAACTGCACTAAAAGGATAATTGCTCTGCATCACGTAATCTGAGGCGTTCTCTAAAGGGTTCAAAGTTGAATCGCTCCATAGCCTCCCTCTAATAGGTTCCTCGCGTCCGGAGCTAGAGTAGACCATGTAGATTTGGTTATTCGGCAAGGACAGGGCAACTCCAGAAACCAAGTCATCATCTGGGTTTTCGTTAATTTGCAAAGGGAAGCCGCTTGCAGTTCGCCATGTTCCGTTCTTAAATTCGCTCTTAATCAAGTTTAGTGTCTTTGAATTCGGATCTGTTCGGTTGCCGAAGACAAGGAAGGGATAACCGTTTGTGTCTGTGACGACCGAGCAGGGATAAAACCTGCTTGAGACACCAGCGTCAACGGCAATCTGTTCTAATGAAACCCATGTTATTGTTCCGTTAGTATTTAGGGCCCCCTTTCGATAGTAAACGTTGCCGCCTGTTATTTCAGAGTTGTAAATATAATGTATTGTTCCATTGAAATTGTGAACATAAAACTCAACGCCACTTCCAGAACTCCTTACTGCCTCTGAAGCTTTCCAAGTCTGTCCGTTCTCTGTTGAAGTGTACTTCATGTTTGTTCCATCACTGTAAAACTTCCAGAACCTTTTAGTTACGTTGTCGAAGAAGATTTTTCTGCCATAACTATGCCCTATTGGTAAACCGCTAACGTTTTCTATGTGTTGTAACAGTTCAGGACTAAAGTTTTTCACAGGGTAAAGGAACAACGCTTCTGTCTTTTCCCAATTGTCGTTTGTGTCGTTCGCCCAAAACTGATAAGTCAAAACGGAAGCCGTATCCCTTTGTAGTGTTATCGTGTGATTACTCCAATCTTCAATTCCCTCTAAGGGTCCGGTGAGGTTCTGTGCGGCCCAACCTCCGCTTGCATTGTGGTTCAGGGCATAGCTGCTCAATCCATCTGGGTCTGTCCATTTGACAGACAGTGCTACTTGCCCGCTGGGTTTACCATACGTCACCGTGCTGACTTTCACTGGAATCGGGCCACTGTAAATTCTTAGGTATGCTCTACGCACGGCGACGACATACAGCCCTGGGTAAAGAGACGCCACTTTCAGTTTCGCATTGTTGATTTCGGTAATGCTTCTTAGGGTGCCGGTGACATTGATTTCTGTCCACCTGTATTCTAGGGTTAGATTGAAGGATCCTAGATCGATCTCCGACGCGCTGTTGTTTAGGTAGAGTTTACCTTCCTCGGCTGGCTTTATGTTGATGGTTCTCCATTCAATCAGCAGATATACCGTCTGTGACGCTGCAAGGTTTGTGTGTTGGAATTGGAACCATGAGCAGTTGCCTGTTCCAAAAGACATCATATAACTGTCTGTGTCATTGTGCAGGTACGGGTTGTCACCGGTAAATACCCAACTTGTGTTTTCAGTGTTGTCGAAATAGTCTACCCAGAGCTTTTTCTGTGGTTTTTGTTGCTGTCGTCTTTCCCGACTTCCGAAAATCATGGGCGTTTGGGCTCTTTCACCTCCATATTGACTGTTGGTTTTGTCGGTAACTGTATGGAGATTATTACTGCTCTGGATCGGAGTCTTTGATGATTCGACGTTTTCGTCAGGGCCGATGGATGCTACTTCAGAAAACTTCAGTTGAACGGAGGAAGCTGATAGTAAACTGAAAATCAGAAGTATGACGAGTATGGACGGTGACCCTTCTCCCTTCACTTTCTTCACGTGTACATTAGATGTGTGACAGAAACTATTATCGTTTTTGAAAGAATGTTCTATTAAACTTGTGGAGCATTGATATTCCTGAAGTTAGTTAAAGAATAGGGGAAATTTTGAGTGTTTTCAGCCTGCAAATGCTCCTCCTATTAGTCCGCCAATGGCGGCAACTATTGCTCCGAATACACTGACCAAAATCGCTATTAACCCTATGACCGCACCTGCCAGTCCACCTAGAACTCCGCCAACAGGTCCACCTAGCATTGTCCCTATTGCTCCTCCAACTACCAATGCAAGTATGCCGAGAATCACTGCGCCAAAGATTCCAGCAAGAAAGCCAGCTAATGCTCCCCTACCAATTCCACCTTTGGCTATTAAACCTGCAACCAACCCGCCGACTAGATGGCCAATTATCGGAAGAGCCCATCCCAACACTATGATGACCAGAAATCCTACGAAAGCTCCGAGCCACAAACTTCCGGAACTACTGCCCAAATCATTCCCCTAAATCCTAGGCAACCCACAAGAATAAAAGACTTTTTCTTACATCCTGACAAGTGCTGGAAACTGCTTTTGACCTAAGTGTTCCATTCTGTCAATCTGCGTTGTGGAGTTTTGCCGCCACTAGCCTTTTCCACATCCTCAGAGAGATTTAACTGACCGTAGACTCCGTCATAACCTGGAGTTACTTGAGCCTTTCCTTGTCTGACCCTCACGATGGCTTCAGCAATCTCTAAGTCAGCCATCTTGGATAATTCTTCTAGAGGAACGTCAATTAGCACTGCGTATTCATTGTCAAATCTGGCTATCAGGCGGTTATAAATTCGCCAGACATCCTTCACACTCGGAGACGACGCGCCCAAAACGGTTGCGATGATATCTGACAGGGGTAGTAGACGCATGTAGCCAATGGCATTTTGAGGTTCAAAACCTGGCGGTCTATCAGCTAGCTCCTCAACTCTTTGTTCAACTCCCTTGGTTAACTTCTTACGACAAACTGGACAGAGATTCTCGTACTTCAGCGCTTCATGCGGCGGCAGGGAGACACCGCAATTCCTGTGCCCAGTCCAATGGTACTTACCATAGGCGGGATCTGTCTCGATGGTCAGCTTAAATCGCTGCGAATCTTTTCCGCGGATTGCTCCTAGAACGTTATCATATGTGAGCTGCTCAAGATCAAAAACATTGGCTTCACGTCCAATCCTCCAAGGCCAGCAGCTGTGGCTATCACTGTTCGAAACTAGCGTGAATTTATCTAAGACGCTTAGGCGCCAGTTCATAGACGGATCGGAAGACAATCCTGTTTCCAAAGCGTGAATGTGCTTTGTCATATCTTGATAGCAGTCCTCGATCTTGTCGAAGCCGCTGAAGGCGCCGAAAAGACTGAACCATGGGGTCCAAGCGTGAGCAGGAATCACCTCGTTATGTGCCGATACAGCCATGACCTCCTCAACCAGCAGTGGTGCAGCCATCTCGAATGTAGGTCTTCCGTCAACACTTAGATCGCCATAATATGCTAGTCTATTGTTAACTTGCGCCGCGGTCTCAAGATTCGGGGTCAAGATCACATGATGAACTTTCTTTGTCTCGCCTCTGAACATGAAAACCGTGCTAACCTCACCGGTTATTAGAAAAAAGGTTGCATTTGCACTTTTAACTGGTTTAAAGAACCCTGTATTAGGTATTTCAACTATATCCTCTTGCAGTTCTCTTATCCATTCTGGATGGGTGAAATCTCCTGTGCCAACAAGACTCAGGCCTTTCATTCTCGCAAATCGCGCGATTTCTTTGATGTTCACCCTTCTGCTCGTGGCTCGGCTGAAGCGACTGTGGATATGTAGATCAGCGATGACTCTCATATTTTTCCGCTAGCTCTCAAGTTTTTCGAGTCTTTTTTACTTTCTCCTTCTAAAGAAGGACAAGCCGTTCTTGTCACATACGTGGTCAAAGCCGACTTCTGGTAGTAAGTTTATCTCTTTAGGTGTTTCTACACTTTTCCCCTGAAAGGCTACTGAACACCAATTGACTTCATAAGTGTTAAGAAATCTGGCATGGACTGCTCTTCGGCGAATTCAATGGCTGATTATGTAGAAGATGGGCTGAAAAGAATCGGAATTTCAGTTTCAAAACCTATTTTGACAATAATATGCGTAGTTTCGGGAATAACGGTAATGCTCTGCTTCCAGCCCTTCTCGTGTGGACAGTCGGGTTAATTCTGGTGATTCAAGGAGCATTGTTATTGACGGACCATTATGAGCGAGAAAGATCAAGAACTCCCGTGTCAAGGTCCAAGGATGTCTATTGCCACTGTTGCAGAGCAAGAAACATGGAAGAAGTAGTATATACAAAGGCTGTGGAAAAAGACTCGTGCAAACTGAGCGAATAACTACGGTATAACCGCAAGAAGCAGTCCGGTAAGTTCCAAATTGAGGTAACCACATGAGCGAATCAGACGCCGTCCTCTGGGAAAAATAGGAAGACATGCCTGAATCGTTGAAACAAACATTCTTTGTTGAAGAAGTGCTTTATGCTCACTTATATTGCTTGCACGCTCGTCTGTGGCAATTATGTCTTCTTAGAAGTTATTCTGAAGGTGGGGGAAATGCGGGAGACATTTTGACTCCGTGTGTAGTTAATGTTTGCTTGATCTCTCTTTTCCTCTGTTCCTGACATATTGTTCAAATGCTTTTTCCCAGTTAACTCGATATAGTGCGTAAATAGCCAAGACTAAAAGCACGGTAGTTATGGCAGCACCGATCCAGCTTTTTTCATCTCCAAAGAGGAAGGTAAGAGTACCGCTGTAGACTCCCCCAAAAGAAGCTAGAACGTAACACATAAGAGATTTGCCTAGAAGCGCTGGGATGAACGCCTTGACAGGACTGTATCGCAAAATCCCTAAAGGGATAAAGAGTAAGTCGTCTGGCAGTGGGGTTAAAGCAAAGACGAAGATAGCGGCAGGGCTATATTTGCCGAAGAACGAAAGTAAATAATCCATGTTTCGTTGTCTTTCTTCACTGACCATTCGTCGTCCATAGTATCCGAGAAGATAGCCCGCAAATTCCCCTAAGGCTGAACCTAGGCCTCCCGCAATTGTGAGCATTAAGGGGTCCCACCCTTCAATTCCTAGGAAGAGTATAACTAATGTGTATGGCACGGGGATGATGATTGCGATCGTCCCTAACAGACTGATTAGGAATACACCGAGGTATCCAAACTGTAACGCCACGCTCTGCATCCACTCTAGGAAGGACAAGTTCACACTCCACTAAGTTATGCCCACTCAAACTAGGTCATTACTAGTGCGCTCAACTCGGGTCTTAATTCGGGAAAACAGGTAGCTCTTCCAAAGTTAATAAGTAATGTGGTTAACGCTTCTTACACCTAGAAATTGGGTACATGCTGCTTTTTGCTTGTAGAAATTCTAAATCAAAATCACGTATTCATAATCGATTTATACGATCTTCATCAAGGTTTTCCTAAGTTTGTGAACCTTTGTGGATTGAGGAATTACCATTGCCTAAAAGGGACTTCGAAACGCTTCTACTTAAAGCAGTCGATGAGGAGCTGTCTTCTCTAGGAGAATCATCTAGACGTGCAATTTACTACCATCTAGAAAAAAGCTTCAACATCAAGAAACATGAAATTCCCCGCAAGCTCGATGTTTTTGAGGAGGCAATTGAAGAAATCTTCGGAGAGGGGGCTAATTTCCTTGAGATACTAATTATGAAACGTCTGTATGAGAAAGTCGGGGGGATGTTTGAGTTACATGATTCCACAGATTTTGCTTTTGCTCAATATGTAACCGCGGCTAGACGGAGTTTCATAGAACAGGTGATGTTGAAGACACGGCGAGGAAGGTAGATCAATGCAAAAAAACAGAAAGAAGGGCGGCTTAATGAAAGCCAAAACCAGTTTGAGAAGGGACAGCAGGGAACTGAGAGTCATATTCGACTCGTTTCCAAATGCAATTACTATCACGGATTTGAAAGGAAGAATAACAGACTGCACCCAAGCAACACTCAAGATGCATGAATTCTCTTCGAGGACTGAATTGATCGGAAAGAGCCTCTTTGAGTTAATTACCAAGAGACAACGCAAGAGGGCTATGAAAAACCTGAAGAAGACTTCGGAGAAAGATTCTATGAAAAACAAGGAATACATCCTCTTGACTAAAGACGGAGGTGAATTTCCAGCGGAACTTTCTGCAAGCGCAATTGTAGATCTGTCAGGGACCCCAAATGGTTTTGTAGTCATTACAAGAGACATCACAGGAAGAGAAAATGCTGAGATGATTAAGGCTGACGCACGTGTAAGAAGAATCATGGAAGAGCGGCTTTCTACATTGAACTTCTGCGGCAGGAGGCTTAACGCCGCAAACAATCTGCAGGAAGTCTACGAGCTTACTTTGGACGCCATAAGAAGGACACTTGGCTTTGCGCACGCAGCGTTTCTGATAATCGACAAAGGCAACCTTAGAGTTGTTTCCCAACGTGGATACCCAACACCCTTGTTTCTAAAGCTTCCTCTCAACGGAACAAAGAGAGGTATCACTGTAAAGGCAGCAAACACACGCACTCCAATTCTCGTCACAGACACAAGGGAGGACGAAGATTATGTTGAAGGTATTCCTGGGATTAGATCCGAACTTGCTGTGCCAATTGAGACAAAGGACAAACTTTTAGGAGTACTGAACATAGAAAGCAAGAAATCAGCTGCCTTTGATGTCAGAGATATGCAATTGCTGCAGATCTTAGCTTCACACGCCGCAACTGCAATCAGCAACATGGAAAGACGAAGAGAAATCGAGAAGCGTTCCAACCAATTAGCTTTACTCATGAAAAGCTCAACCAAGATGATCAGCTCTATAGATTTACGTCAAAGACTCAAAACAATAGCTGAGGCGATAAGAGAGCTAGGGTGGCGAAGAGTTGTTATTTCTGTAAGGGATGGAGACATGGAAATCCACAGTCCTGAAGATATAGTAACTGCGGGTCTAACGGAGGAAGAGATAGAATTCCTATGGAACAATAAACCATCAGGCAAAGTTTGGAAGGAACGCTTCGGTCCAGGCTATGAGCGTTTCAAGGTCGGCGAATTTTACCACCTGCCCTGGAGTGACCCTTGGGTAAAAAGAAAATTCTCTGATAGCACTATCCCAAGCAAGCTTTCGCCAGAAGAAATGGTTGACTGGGATCCACAAGACCTGCTTTATGCACCGTTGCGCCTGGCTGACGGAAATATTGTCGGGATTCTAAGTATAGATGACCCATTGGATGGAAGACGACCCACGGAAGAATCCTTAGCACCACTAGGGCTCTTCATCCATCAGGCTGCTGTGGCAATAGAAAACGCGCAGCTTATCCTCAAACTGAACATAGCTAGAGAGCAGTTGAAAGCCGACGCTGAACAGCTTGAGCTGAAAGTGAAGGAGAGGACCAGAGAACTGAAAAAGTCTCAGGAACAGCTGCTCAAAACTCAAAGACTGGCAGCCACAGGTGAATTGGCTGGTATGATAGGCCACGACTTGCGCAATCCCCTAACAGGCATAGCTGGTGCGACTTATTACCTGAAAACGAAGCTTTGGAAAAAACTGGACGAAAAATCAAAGGAAATGCTGAGAGTCATCGAGAAAGACATTGAATATTCGAATAAAATCATGAATGATCTATTAGATTATTCCAGAGAATCGCAGCTGGAACTTTCCAAAACTTCTCCCAAGTTGCTTCTGAAAGAGGCTTTGTCTCTTGTCAGAGTTCCTGAATACATTAGTGTGTTGAATCTGATGCAAAGCAAGCCGACAATAGTTGTGGACGTAGAGAAGATGAAAAGGGTTTTCGTCAATATCATCAAGAACGCAGTTGACGCCATGACCGAAGGAGATAAGCTTACAATCAAAAGCAAGAAGATACACGCCAATTTGGAGGTTACTTTTGCTGACACGGGAACTGGAATGCCGAAGGACGTAATTACAAGAATCTGGACACCCCTTTTCACGACCAAGGCGAAAGGAATGGGGTTAGGTCTGCCGATCTGCAAGCGAATCGTGGAGAGCCATGGAGGCCGCATTTCTGTGGAAAGCGAGGTTGGAGAAGGTACAACCTTCACGGTGACATTCCCTATAAAACCCAAATTTAGAGGAGGTGAAGAAACATGGCTACAAGTGCCAGAATACTTGTCGTCGATGACGAAGAAAGTATAAGAAAAGTTCTAGCAACAATACTAAAGGAAGAAGGGTTCAGTGTTGATACGGCAAAGAGCGGGAGAGAAGCAATTGAAAAGTCCCACAGCAACTTCTACAACTTGGCGCTAATAGACATTCGGCTCCCCGACATGAACGGAACAAAGCTTTTGACTGCAATGAAAGATACTACACCGAAGATGATTAAACTGATCGTTACCGGTTATCCCTCACTGCAAAATGCCATCGAAGCCGTGAACAAGGGTGCAAGCGGCTACATATTAAAACCCTTCAGTGTAAAGAACGTTATTCGCAAAATAAGGGACTATTTGAAGAGGCAAGAAGAGGCAAAGAAGTATAGTCAGGAAAAAGTCGCGGAATTTATAGAAACACGAGCCAAAGAACTAACGGCGATAAGTCCAAAAAAATCGCGCTAGAACCACCTCCCCCCGAATTTTTTTTAATCATTCTATATTAACAAAATATTGCTTCTTGGCAGTTTTGAGCAATGCATTAAGCATCCTCGACGTTAGGTTAGAAGCATCAGTCTATTTGAGAGCCTTGCCCTTGTGAAGTGACAATCTCACTGAACATCAAGCAACCTTTAAAAGTCATATACAATGCAATACTACATTCGTAACATAGCATCAATCTGAAAAAAAAAGCCTTGGGCTGAACTGAAAATGCCATTCAAGAATGGAGACTTCCTGCTAGTCGAGTATACAGCGAAAGTGAAAGAAACTGGAGAAGTCTTTGATACCACGGTTGAAGAGATCGCAAAGAAAGAACGACTATACAAAGAGGGAGAGATTTACGAACCGAAACTCATAGTTATTGGCGAAGGGTGGGTTCTTGAAGCTTTAGATGACAGTCTACCATCGCTTCAGCTAAAAGAACAAAAAACAATCGAAATCCCACCCGATAAAGCCTTTGGCCCTAGAAATCCAGAAAAACTGAAAAGGGTCTCTCTAAGAAGACTCAAGGACAAGGGCATAACACCTCGAATTGGGATGCGCGTGGAATACGACAAGAAACTGGCAACTGTCAGAACTGTGGGCGCGGGCAGGGTAACACTCGACTTCAACCCACCCCTCGCAGGCAAGACTCTAGTCTACGACGTAACAGCTAAGAAAAAACTTAGAACACGCAAGGAAAAAGTATCCGCGTTGATTCGCAGAAGAATACCCTTGATTGAGATAACCAAGTTCAAACTAGAAATCGAGAAAAACGAGTTAGCTATACGTGTGCCGGAAGAAGCATTCTACCTGGAAGGTCTTCAGCTGGCTAAAAGAGGTATAGCCGCTGACATACATCGGTTCTTCCCAAAGATTGCAGATATAAAGTTTGTTGAGACATTTAGAAGCCCTAGAGCAGCAGAAAAACCTAAAGAGATATCAGAAACGAAGAGACAGGCGAAGACTGCAGCAAAACCAAGGGGAAAATGAAGCTTTCATATCTATATCACCCCGGTTCTGTCTGCAAGTATCTTAGCCGAATTGTAAGTCAAGTTCTTCTGGTCTAGGATCGTATATCGCTCTGGTCTGATGCTCCCTGCCTTTACTAGGGATTTTATAATATCTTGGGGTTCAACGCCGAGTTCCTTAGCGCTTGTTGGGGCTCCAACCTTTTCCAATTTCGACTTGATACGGCGCCAATTCATTTCATGTAGACACGCCATCATTACAGTTCCAACCCCTGCTTGTTCCCCGTGCATTCCATGCCCGGTCGCGACCAAGTCTAAAGCATGACTAAACAGATGTTCTGAACCGCTACTGGGCCTGCTGCTGCCTGCAATACTCATGGCAACACCACAGCTTATGAGCGCTTCTAGAAGAACTCGTACTCCCTTCTCATTTCCAGGTTTAATGGAGTTAGCATTTCTCGCGACAAGCTTTGCACTCATAAGCGCCAAGCTCGCCGCGTATTCACCATAGTACTCTCTTTTCACCTCATGAGCAAGATGCCAATCCCGAACTGCAGTGAATTTGGCGATTACGTCACCGCATCCGCTTGCAGTGAAACTGTGAGGAGATTCAACGATAATGCTTGTGTCAGCGATTATCGCCATAGGAGCTTGTGCCATGATAGAATAAGGCTTCTCTAGCCCTTTGATCGACGCTAGGGGGCTTGCAATACCGTCATGTGACGCTGTAGTAGGAACACTTATGAAGGGGACACCCCTGTGCGCAGCGCTAAGCTTTGCCACATCTATTTTTGTGCCCCCTCCCACCCCTAGGACTACTTGAGGCCTTGTTTCCTCTATTTTTGCTTCCGCGGCACGCACTTCTCTCATGGTCGAGGAGGACACAAGTAAGTGATCGGCGTCGATTCCAGAATCTTCAAGCAAGTCGACGACTCTATGTCCTGCAATTCTGTAAGTATTGACACCTGTTACTACAAAAGCGGATTCTGAAAATCCCAGCTTCCTGCAGATCGACATCACTAGCCCTAAAGTGTCGTTTCCGACCACTACTTCTCTCGGGAGTTGCATCTGATGAAGTTTCGCAGTCAAGGAGAATCCCTTTGCTGCAGGACAGTTGATATCTTCGTCTTCTAGTAATGGTCTCGAAATCTTTTTAAACTAGTCGGTAATGTATAGATGACGACTAACTTCCTTAGGAAGATAATCGCAAAGAGCATTTTCGATTTTCCAGGTGACATGGAAATGCGTAAAACACCAAATCAACTAGTCCTTAAAGGTACCACTACAGTAGGCATCGTCTGTAGCGATGGAGTTATCTTGTCCTCGGACACCCGCGTGACGATGGGAACATTCATAGCGCACAAGAAAGGGAAGAAAATCTACAAAATCGACAATCACATCGCCATGACAATATCAGGTAGCGTCGCAGACGCTCAAAGAGTTGTGGACATACTGAAAGCAAATGCACAAATATACAGGATGAACTATGGAAGACCAATCCCCATAAAAGCCGCTTCTAGACTAGTCGCAAATCTTTTGTTTTCATCTCGCTATGCTCCATTAATTGCTCAAGTTCTCATCGGAGGAATAGACGACACAGGCGCCCATGTGTTTTCACTGGACCCTCTAGGAAGTCTAACAGAGGAAAAATGCGTGGCAACCGGCTCAGGATCTCCAGTAGCTTACGGGGTTCTCGAAGACAAATATCGCGAACAGATTTCGTCGAAGGAATTGTTACCAGTCGTAGTACATGCAGTGAAGGCGGCTATGAAAAGGAACACAGCAAGTGGAGACAGTTTTGACGTAGCAATCATCGGTAAAGAAGGCTACAATGAACTAAGCGATGAGGAGAAAGAGAACATAGAAGCGACGGCGCCAGAAACGAGGAGAAAATTGTGACAGCGGGAGACAAGGGAAAAGCAGAAATAACCCAGATAGTCCTACAACACATACCCAAGAAAGCAGAAGTCACAAGAATAGAGTTTGAAGGACCTGCACTAGCAGTCTACACAAAAAGGCCAGAAATTCTATTTGAGCAAAGCTCCATAATTGCAGATATTGTGGGTTTGATTCGGAAGAGAATAGTTGTAAGATCAGACCCCGCGGTGAGACAGCCAGAAAAAGACACGATGGCAATAATCGAAAAAGTGGTTCCAGAAGAAGCAGAAGTCACAAGCATAAACTTTGACCCAAGCCTCGGCGAAGTGATAATCGATGCTAAAAAGCCGGGTTTAGTGATAGGAAAGAACGGGGCGGTTCTGCAAGAAGTGATCAAAGAAACAAGATGGCGCCCCAGAGTCTTAAGAAGCTCTCCCATTCCCTCGAAAATCATCACACACATGCGCCACTATCTTCACTCAGAAAGCAAGGAACGGGAAAGAATATTGCGAACCATAGGTGAGAGAATATTTCGACCTATGGTTTTTGAGGTTGGCGACGTGAGAATCTCAGCACTGGGAGGATTCCGCGAGGTCGGCCGCTCTGCAGTTTTGTTGCAGACAAGAGAAAGCAGCGTGCTTCTAGACTGCGGCATTAATCCAGGCTCGACAAACCCCCTCGACACTTACCCCCGGCTTGATGTACCGCAATTCGATATCAGTGCACTTGACTCTGTGATCATTAGCCATTCACATCTTGATCACTGCGGCTTTCTTCCCTTCCTATTCAAATATGGCTACGACGGACCCGTTTATTGTTCTGCTCCAACATCAAATCTCATGACTCTACTTCAACTGGACTATTTGGATGTGGCGACCAAACAAGGCCTTATGGCACCTTATGACCAAAAAGATGTCCGCGAAACCGTTCTTCACACGTTGCCGTTGCGTTACGGTGCCGTAACGGATATTTCACCTGATATTCGCTTGACTTTGCATAATGCGGGTCATATCTTGGGCTCCTCTGTAGTTCATTTGCATATTGGAGAAGGCTTGCACAATCTGGTTTACACGGGTGACTACAAATATGCGAGAACAACACTTCTTGAAGCCGCAGCCAGAGAATTCCCTAGAGTGGAGACAATAATAACTGAAAGCACTTATGGAGCACCGCGTGATGTGATGCCATCGCGAATTGCTGCTGAGGAAAAGCTTTCGTCGGTAATAAACGCGACATTGGAACGTGGGGGAAAAGTCATAATTCCAGTGCCTGCTGTTGGCAGAGCGCAAGAGATTATGCTGATTATCGATGGTTACATGAAAAGAGGGTTAATGAAAGAAGCACCAGTTTTCCTTGAAGGCATGATTTCAGAAGCCACGGCGATTCACACAGCCTATCCAGAATATCTAGCAAGAGAAGTTCGAAATAGTATTCTGCACGACGGAATTAATCCCTTTCAGTCCGACTACTTCACCATAGTTGAACATCCAAGCGCCCGAGATGAGATAGTAGAGGGGGAAGCGAGTATTATCATGGCAACTGCTGGTATGCTTGAAGGAGGCCCAGTAGTCGACTATTTTCAGCGGTTGGCCTCCAACAAACTCAACACGATCGTGTTCGTCAGCTATCAAATAGAAGGAACTTTGGGCAGCCGCGTGCAAAAAGGGTTAGAAGAAACTCCAATCATGAACGATCATGGGAAGATTGAAGTCATCAAAGTCAAACTGCATGTCGAATCTATTGAAGGCTTTTCAGGGCACTCTGATAGAAGGCAGATTATCAACTATCTTCGACGTGTCACGCCAAGACCCGAGAAAATAATAGTCTGTCACGGTGAAAGAGCGAAGTGTTTGAGCGTTTCAAACTTCTTGAGAAGAAGATTTAAGGTCAACGCAGTCGCTCCTGAGCCTTTGGAAACCATTAGGCTGCGGTAGGAACCTGCTCTTGGGGTGAAGCAGTTTTTTCCCGCCAAATCCTCACGCCAGATGGAGTTACAACTATTCGTTCTTCTCCCAAACGGGCAATGTCACCGTCAACCCTCTTAACAAACTCGCATAACTCGTTTACAGCGTTCTTAATCTCTTTGATACTCTTTGTTGCCAAAGGTGTCACCTTTATTATAAGAATATTCCCTGATTTGACTTCACCTTTTATTGTTTCTAAGTCTGAAAGCCTCCGAAGGGGCATTGCCTTTAAGTAGATCTTAGAAGCCTGGTCTTCCGGAACATTTTTTCCCCTAGAAGCCTCGGGCTTCCTGTTACGAGGAGGTTCCAGTTTTCCTGAGTTTCCCAAGCTCGACAAAAGAGCAACTCCTTTACGCTGTTCTAAAGCTCTGCGAATCTGCTTATCGTTCAAACTTTCTCTGAATATATAATCTATTGTCCTGTTATGGTTTTATAATATTTGTGTCTTCAGAATCGGTATTTCCTATAAGGCTGGACAACGTTGCTGGTCAGTAGGGGGTAGCTTAAGTCTAGGTCGAAAAAGCTTACATATATACCTCTAGCCTCTTAGCTTCTTCAATTCTCTTTCTCTGAGATCGCATGAGAGTTCAAGGTTTTCCATCTGAATTGACAATGCTCTGCAATCAAAAAACTTGAAGATGCTGAACCATGTTGTTCAAGAGAACTGGAGATATCTTCAGTGTTTTTCTCTGCAGAAATTTCTCCATAAAGGTCAAGACCTAACTGAGTGTAAGTGTGGATGGAGGATGCACAATGCTATTTTCGAGTAGACCGACACATCGATCTATTATCAAAAGAATTTCCTCATCGAGAAAATAAACAGTTTTCATACCATCTTTTTCCTTGTTGACGAGCCCGAATTTCCCTAAACGTTGAATCTGCCAAGTCGAACCTTGAGAAGACATAGAGAGATTCGAAGCTAGCTCACTATGTGTTGCTTGCCGCTTTCCCAGTAATGTCAAAAGGATTCTTTTTTGCAGTTCGATGTCCCAAGAGAGAAATTATCCTCACTTCTTCCTTGGCGAATTTACGGGATTCGAAATATCTTTTATATCGTCCATCCCGGAATGCTGAAATCAGCCCTGCCTTAGTTAGAAGGCCAAGGTGATACTGCGCTTGAGAAAAAAGAAACCAGAGTCATTACGAAGAGGAGGCTGAGCAAAGTGCGATTCAGCTTCAATTCCAAACCTTCACTAGACCTATGTTCATTCGAGCTTTTATTGTATTCGTAAACAAACGTACTAGTAGAAGAGTGTGCCAAAAGGTTAATTTTCATACATCAACAAACAAAATGCAGGAGACATAATAGGATGGTAGTCTCATAACACTGCGTGTGCAAGCCAAAGCGAAAACTAAGAGCCTTCTTTTTACCGTTCCTGATCTCGTTTGGCATTTCAACAATTCAGTAGACCCTTAAACTTGAAGTTGAGTAATATCAGAACCTGGTTCACCGTTGCTGCCCACTCGGCAACCCTCGCTCAGAAAGACCAAGCAACAATCGATATTTCTAGCAAAATCGTATTATACCAGATAGAGATCATTTGGGCTAAAAGATAAAGATGAGTCGTTCTTTTATGTCGGCAGTTGTTGTTTCAGGTGGCGTTTCGAAGCGTTTTGGGGAAGACAAGGGCCTGATCAGACTTGCTCGAAAACCCTTGATTCTCCATGTTTTGGATAAACTTACTACCCTGATCGACGATATTGTTGTAGTTGTGAACTCAGAGGATCAGAAGAGAAAGTTCGCTAAGGAACTTGAGCGTCCATTCCGTATTGTAATAGATAGAGCCAAGGTTCGAACGCCTTTAGCGGGAGCTTTAGCTGGTTTCGAAACAATTCAAAACGAATATGCGCTGCTGCTTGCTTGCGACACTCCCTTTTTGTCTCCCGATATACTCAGGCTTCTTTTGGAATCATGTGCAAATAGGACTGCGGCGGTTCCTCGTTGGCCGAACGGTAACATTGAACCTCTACTCGCAGCCTACCACGTTAAAAGAGCAACCCTAGCTGCAAAAGCTGCTTTAAGAGAGGGGAAGTTAGACATGCGTTCGATGATAGATAACATGCAGAGCGTACGCTACATTTCAACTATTGTTCTCCGGAGACTCGACTCTGAACTCTTAACATTCTTCAACATCAACACACTCAACGACTTGAAAGAAGCACGAAGGATATTTGAACATCATGCTTCTCCGCTAAACATATAACATCAAGACGCGTTTGCCCGGTTCAATACTGGCTAAGCCTTCGATCTTCTGCTCCGCCAGCTATTTATAGCAGGTCAAGCTGTTTATTCTGAAGGTTTTCGCTGCCATATAAAGAATGAATCCTTTGTCATTTGTGGCAAATTCGTAGCGGAGCAATGGGCTGCGATTCTTAGCATGAGTCTTTGTTGAGAATCTTTATTAACGCCCTACATACCTAGTCGGGAGTCAAAAGATGGCTTGTTCCAGGTGTTGTAGGAATGGTGATACAGATTATCCCCATAACTGGACTACCGATAATCGAGAAAGGTGACAGCTTGTCGAAACTGATGTGTGATGCCGCAGAAAAACAAGAGACCCCAATTCAAAACGGCGACGTAATCGTTGTTACTCACGTAGTAGTGTCTAGAGCAGAAGGAAATGTAGTTAACCTTGATACTATAGAGCCTTCACCATTTGCTGAAACAACTGCCAGAAAAACCGACAAAGATCCAGCGCTGGTTGAAGTTGTGCTGAGAGAAGCTGAGAGTATCATTCGTATGCGTGATGGGAAACTCATAACACTTACAAGACATGGAGTGATCTGTGCTAACTCTGGAGTCGATAAAAGCAATGTACCTGGCGAAAAAACTGTGGCCTTGCTACCCCAGAACTCAGACAAATCCGCCAGACAAATCAGACAAGAAATAAAAAGACAAACAGGGAAAAAGGTGGCGGTCATTATTTCCGACACTCATGGAAGGCCATTAAGAGATGGAGAGATTAACATCGCCCTAGGCGTAGCTGGTCTCATACCTATACGAGACAGAAGAGGTGAAAAAGATCTTTTTGACTACATTTTGAAAGTGAAGCGCACTGCAGTTGCAGATGAAATAGCTTCAGCCGCAGAGTTGGTGATCGGACAGGCAAGGGAAGCCGTTCCTGCGGCGATAATACGAGGGTATGCATTCCAGGAATCAGAAGAAGCTACGGCGAAAGACATGCTTAGGTCTCT
>JABAOC010004989.1_pt4 | contig 18136 bp, 8 predicted proteins | sample 7062161 | NCBI WGS metagenome assembly JABAOC01 (sample SAMN14538625, study PRJNA623070) | marine sediment metagenome | biome: marine biome [ENVO:00000428]; feature: marine pelagic biome [ENVO:01000023]; material: deep marine sediment [ENVO:00002113] | place: India: Gulf of Khambhat ... | reverse complement strand
TCTCGCCAGCGGAGTCCAGGACGGAGCAGTCGTCTATTGAGGTTGAAGGGATACTCTCTTCACTTCCGAAGCTCACGACATTCGCTTGGTTCGCAACCATCTGATACGTTTGGTTGATCCAGTCAGCGGAACGGGTTGAGTTTGAGACCCTTAATTCATCTACCGTCCCCTTGAAGAACCTGACATGGGGATCAAGACCTGTATACGCTCCTATACCGAGACCATCCTCATTTTTCTTGCTCCCCGTGCAGGGCAGGCTTGAGGAAAGTTGCCCGTTAACATAACTGGTTACGTCCGAGTTGTCATGAACAAGCGTAACGTGATACCACGTATTGTTCTGAGGGTTATCAAGCATGGTCAAAGTGGTTCTAACACCCGTTCCGTTATAGCAGTATGCAATTATGTCATCACTCCTGTAATTAATCGCTAGCCCCTCCTGGGTTGCCGGGTTCCCCGTCCATAAAGCGTTATTTACAATGACCCTGGCCCAGTCCGAATAGAACTTGTTTCTTATCCTCACCCACAACATCACCGTTCTCTCGCCCGTCTCGTTCGGGATGTTGAAATTGGTGTCTATGTAATCATTAGCTCCGTCGAATTCTATTGCCCCCTTAACCTTCCCGGAAGAGTTCAATACAGGGCCCCATTCCTTTCCTGGTACGTAAATATAGTAATTATCCCCCTCGTTGAAACCGCTCAGCTGGCTAGAGAAATAAAGAACCCTGTAGCTGCCGTTGAAATACCTGTAATCGGTTATAGTGGTTTCCTGACCGTTCGCAGCTCCGCTGGTCGCCCTGAGTGTCCACCCGTTATAGGTCCCGTTGTTGTATTCAAGTGTATCGTCATCCACGCACTGAGTCCCGTTCGTGGCGGTGACATCGGCCGTTGAGGTGATGTTCGTAAACCCTGCCGTCCCGTTATAGCCGTATTGTGTCGAGTCCTTTGCATCCGTCTCCGACATGTGCCACACCCCGACGTAGTTCGCATCCCACACCCCTGTGGGGTTCTCGCCCGAACCCACGATAGTGTTGTTCTTGTAATACACGGATATCTTTGTCCCAGCACTCGGAATGGAAGGGATTCTCACCCAGACGTGCGCCCTGTCGCTCGAAGTGTAGTTTTCGATTTCGTAATCGAGCAAACTACCTCCCTGGTTGCAAGGCGAATCATAGAACCTTATGTCCATGAAATCCGAAAGCATGTCTTCATCATGCGTGAGGTTGATGTACGCCGGGAAGTTCGTTAGTGTCGAGGAGCCGGCGTTTGAAATCGTTATGTTCATGCATCTTTCAAAAGAGGAATCCGGCCAGGCTGCAGATGCGTTCCTGGAAACTAAAACTAGCACGGTGAATAAAACAACGACTACCAAGAACTTCCCAAACCTCAGCATGTTTTATAATTGTACTGGCCCTAATAAAAACGGAATATAATATAAACCTTCGATCCAATAACAAATTGAATGGACAGGAGGGCTTACGTTTTCCCGATAATCAGCATTTTTATAATTGTTGCCTTATTTCTGAACCCCGGCATAACAGGCCTGATCACAGGAACAGGGGGTTCGAGCGAAATCAAACACCTCTCCGCCAAGGTGAGGATAACCGTTTCCGAGAACATAATACCGGAGGGTTCGGTCGTAACGGTTTCCCTCGGAGACCAAAGTTCGGGCATGCCGATAAAGGAATTCATAGAGAGGTCTGGAGAAGAGTATGAATTCAAATACGGTCAAATCCCCGAGATAGGCTACGAAGGATACGGATACGCAGAAGGACACTACACCCTGGATCTCTCAGAGTTTGACCTCGATCTGGACCTTGAACCAGGCGAATACACGCTGGTGACAGAGATCAGCCATGAGAACCTCGTCCTCTCGAACACGGCAGAGGAGATACTGGTTTAAACTATTTCCTTCTCCTGAAGTAGAAGAACCACCCAATGTTTATCATTATCAGTACTACAACGAGCGGTGTGATTATGTCGTAACCCCCATCCTCCCTCCTGACAGCCCGGGCGGTCACGCCTATGATCTCTGTTCGGAGGCTTTCCAGCTCCAGATACGTCTTAAGCTTCTTCTCCGTTGTCTTGCCCGCGTAATGGAGGATTAGACTTGCATCATAAATCCCTTTCTCAACCCCCTCTGTGTCCCAGTAAACGAACAGTGTCTCTTTCTGAAGAGGATCCACATCAACGGAAGCCGATTTAACGTCCGCGATCGTGTCCCCTCTCAAATCCGATATTATCATTTCAGCATAAACGTCCTCAATCCTTTCATTCCACTTGCTCTCAACCAGTATGTTGAATTTCGCAACGCCCCCGAGTTTGAATCCCTTCACCGTGATGTCCTTGACCTCTATGAAGAGATTTCCCACGTAGAAATTCTTTTCGTCCCTTGCGATCTTCCCGTCGTAGTCCAGGGTCGCCACCGCGTGATAAACCCCTGGGTTCACGTCCGCTTCCCAGTGCGCCGCCAAATCCCTCCTCTCCTTTGACTTTATCTCTTTCTCCTCGCTCTCAACCGTTGCTATCACTTCGTTGGTCGGGCCCTTTATCTCAATGGTTGCCTTCGCCCTTACAATGTTCTGCGTCCCTATGTTGTAAACCTTAACGAAGAAGTTCACCGTCTCTCCGGGCTGTGCCTCGCTTACGATCATATCCATTTCAGCATATTTCCCCGGGTAGGGGACCTTTACCAGCAGCTGGTGGATCACAGCGGTTGTTGCTATGACAAAATGGCCTTCGATCTCCTCTGCCTCCATCCCCGGAGGCATCTCCATCACCACTATCCTTGCCCAGTGTTTGCCCGGTTCCTCGATACTTTCAGGCAGCCTGACGTTATAGGTGAAGGGCTTCGAGTTGTCGGACTCCTTGAACTCAACAATATCCCTTTCCAGGGTTACGTATTCTTTCAGATCCCCTTCCACGTAGACCAGGGCGTTGAATTCCTTGTGATCGTTGTTGATGATGTTGAAGGTAACGCTTGCCTGGAGGTTCGGCTCGAAATCTATGGTTTTCCTACCGGGCGTGACTCCAATCCCCTGAACACCCTGGGAAAACATACCCAAGGCTATCACCAACGAGACCATCACCACCAGACCATTAAACCTGCTCTGCCTTGACATTCTCTTCTTCTCCTATTTTAACCGAGGAGCCCATCCCGAGCACCATCGCCCCTGTCACGCTGTGCAGGAGCACGTCCGTATTCCCTTCGTTCCTTACCTCATCCTTCCCCCTTGCCAGCACAACGCTCGAGCCCACGGTCAGCTTCCGGACACCGCTCAAAAGGATCCCGCTCTGGACCTTCCAGTAGTACGTCCCGAAATCCAGGTCTTTCCCGAACCTGAACGCATTTCCCGAAACTCTCGAAGTGAAAGGTGTTTCGAAATCCGGATCGTCATCAAGGAAGATCACGAACTCCTTCTGCAGGCCTCCCCACACGAATTCGGGTCTCCTCTCTGTTGTGTACTTCCCATCAGCAGGCTCTATCAGAGGGATGCTCGCTATGTTCACGAGGAGGTAAACGAGCAGGCCGATGACTAACAGATTCGTTAGTACCATCCCAAATTTCAAGACCTTAACTCTCACCAATATACCACCCTGTGAATATTAGATTGGAGGACTTCGCCCCCGCGGGCTCATCCGACGGGACCACTATCTGTAGATCGATCTCGGCCGAATCGTTCGTATCCGTGTAATTCAGGGAATCTATGAACGTTACGTTGACCAGAGGAACGTTAGTCCAACTCGTTGTTGAACCGGTCCAGTTGAACGCCCCCTCCTCCCCGGAAACCCAGTCGACAGAGTAGTTGAAGTAGTCCGTGGGGGAGGGTTTGGATACCCAGAGAGAATCGATCGCGGAGATGTTCGCATCTATCATGCAGTTCCCGTCGTTCTGCAGGACGAAGGGATTCGGGCTGTCATCCGTTGTGTTGTCCTCGTAGCTCAGAGGTCGATCTGCCCCGAAGTCGACCAAGTCAGGGTTTAGAGAGATGGAGACGTTCGTGTCTATCGTGAAGTTCCACTGGTCGCTCTCTGTGCCGTTCTCGTAACCGTCATAGGCCTTGACTGACCAGTTGTAGTAATAGTTGTCGTCCCCGAAGTAGAGGAGTTCGCTGGCAGGAGTGTAGTTAAGGTCATTCGTGCTTTCATACCTGTCATCGCTGGAGCAGTCACCTCCCCCCAGCTTGAGGCAGGTTATGTTGACAAAATAGGTGAGGGAATCCCCGTCGTCATCGTTCGGCTCGCTCCATTTCAGTGTCGGCGTCCTGTTCGTGAAGTGCGCCCCGTCGCTGGGCGACAGCAGGACGACCTTATCGGGCACGTCGTTCTCCCTGAACGTCCTGTAGGATTCGTTACCCCAGTAACCGTTCGAATCGCTCGCGTAAACCTTGAACGTGTAGTCAGTCCCGTCATTCGTGGATTTCGTTATGTTGCAGGTAACGCTGCTCCCCGTCCCTACCTTCCCCATGGTCTCGTTGCTGGGAGAACCTCCGCCCACCTTCCATTCCAGCATGCAGGTGTCCACGCTGGTTCCCGAATCTGTTGTCACGCTGACATTTATGGTAACGCTGTTGCCCGTCCTCCTCACCCCGTCCGTCGGGGTCGGATTCTCATAAGTTACGCTGACATCATCCGAGACCCTGCAGCATATCTTCCTCTGGTATTGCTGACAGGGCCCGATGTGCGCGTTCGTGTCGTTGTTGTCAGAGGGATAAGAGGAGGCCATGGAGGCGAAGCACTCCCTCCCTGAAGGACAGGAGTCATCCACGTACGTGCAGTTGAAGTAGCCCGGTGTTGTGGTCAAACAAACGTCAAGCCCGTAAACGATCCCCGGTCCGGAATAATCCCCCCTCTGGACGTGAAATCCTCCCGTACTCTCCTCACCCCCGAAGCTCACAAAGCTCCCCTGGTTCTCAACCATCTGGTAAGATTGGTTTATCCAGTCCGCGGTTCTTAGCGTGTTTGAGATTCTGAACTCGTCTATGGTTCCGTTGAACTCGTAGGAACCATAGTCGCCAAATGCTAAATCTTGATCGTTTGTTATATTCCTGTTTGGATATGCAGCCAGGCTGTCCGTGTCCCTTAATACACTATCAACATACAATTCTTGCTGATTGCCCCTATCAATTCTTCCTCCAATATGAATCCATTTATCAAGTAAATTATTATCACTCAGATTGTATCTGGAAGTAACCTCCATACCCGTGTCGTTATACTTTGTTCTTAACCCGATTTCACCATTAAGGTTATTATAATACATGTTATATCCCGGTTGGGTGTTTCCCCCCCAGCCACCTTTAAAAAGTATTACAGGATAGTTGCTTGATTGCACGGAAGATACTTTCGCCCAAAGTTCTATTGTGAAATTGGTGAAGTTTCCAAAATTCAAACTCTCATCATCAGAAACCGTAATAGAGTCATCATTTCCATCAAATTCATTCGCACCGTCTATCCTTCCGGATGAATTCAGCGTGACTCCTCCGCTTTCTGTTCCATTGTTTTGGTTGCTTGTGCTGTCTGTTGCATTCACCTCTGTCATGTGCCAGACCCCGGCGTAGTTCGAATCCCACACACCCGTCGGGTTCTCCCCGGAACCAACAACCGTGTTGTTCTTGTAATACACGGATATGGTGGTCCCGGCGATCGGAATGGAAGGGATTCTCACCCAGACGTGCGCCCTGTCGCTCGAAGTGTAGTTCTCTATCTCGTAATCCAGCGAAGACCCTCCGTTGTTGCACGCCTCGCTGTAAAAGCGGATATCCATGAAGTCCGGCATCATGTCGTTGTCGTGCGTGAGGTTGATGTACGCCGGGAAGTTCGTGAGGGTAGAGGAGCCGGCGTTTGAAATCGTTATGTTCATGCACTTCTCGAAATCCGCGACTGGCTCGAGTTTAAGAAAAATCTCCTCGTCGCAGGCGTAGGAAAGGCTCGAATTCGAGTTGCAGCACACCACGTAGTCGTACGTCCCCACCGAGACGTTCTGCGCGTGCGCGTTCCAGTAGCCTCCCGTGTCGTTCTCCAGGTAGATCACGTCCGTGAACCCGCAGCTCTGGTTTTCTATTATCGTGCAGTTAAAGTCGCCCGCGGCGGAAACCATGTAAACGGAAACGACAACTGAAAGGAATATTATTAATTCCAGAACAATCAGATCGTTACCCGTAGAGCTCTTCATCCTTACACCCTTTCCAATTCCCCACTTATATAGTAAAGTTTCGCCTTGCCCACGCTCCTGCATTTTATCATGCCCTTCGCCTCCAGGACAGCCAGGTATTTAGAAGCTGTTATTCTGTGGAGGTTCGTTTTCTCCGCGACCTCGTTTATGGTCAGAGAGATATCAGATTTTTTCAGAACATCAAGTATGATATTTTCGATATGAACCACCAACCCCTATAGAACGACATCAATGTTTAACATTGATGACTAACATTAATTATTTGGTTACGATAGAATATAAAGTTTCAGAAAATCAGAGTTCACATCCTGTCAGGCTTTCGATCCATTCCCTGGTTTTCACGCCCGTGTAGCTCTGGTCCCCGAAAACAATGGTGGGGATCTCCTGGATCCCGAGCTGCTGGCAGGCCTGCAGGTTCGCCCCGACGCAGTCCACGTATATTTTGTTCGCGAAATTTCCTATTATCAGAAGCTGCTGAACCGTGTTGGGCTCGTTCCTCTGCCCGAACACGAGCATCCCCTTCGTTCTCAGACACTCGGTGAAATCCTTTTCCTTCGAAAGACTCTCCATGAAACCCGAAACTTCGATAATGTTCCCGGATTCCGAAAAGAACTTCCCGTCCTTGGTGGCGTACACCTCCCTGACCACGTCCCCTGTGGAGAGTTTCAGCCTGAGCAGGATCCTGTAAAGATAACCTTCATCATTTACCGAGAGAACCTCCACCTCGCTCTCCGTGAGCAGTCCGTAAACACTTTTTATGTTGTCCAGGACCTGCCTCTGCGATACCTCGATCAGGGTGTTCTGCAGGAACATGAACGCCATGATAACGGCAAGAACCAGGATTATCCCGATGTAGATCATTTCCCTTCTCTCGGGTTTTCTCGAAACCATAAAATAAAAATGGAGGGGGGATATAAAAAACCGAATGTCCCCTCTAACCCAACTGTATGATCACATTGCCGCTGCTCGAAGTTATGGTCAAATTCCCGTCGCTGTCCACGGTGAAGTTGGCGTAATCTACGTCATCCGTATGGGTCAGCATCAGCTGAGGACCGCTGCTGTCCACAACCTCCAGCGTGGCTTCAGGACTCACGTCTCCGATGCCCACGTCCCCGTTTCCTGTAACAGTCATCTTGTTCGAACCGCCCGGAGCGAAGCGGATGCTGTCACCGGGGGCTATCCCTGATCCTATTATCAAGTTGTCCGATGTGCTTATGTACATGGAGTTTATGTTATCACCCGTGGTGTTCTCGAACTTTATGTACTGGTTGTTGTCAAGGAGGATGCTTCCGCCTTCAATGTCCAGCATTTCCTCAGGTGTGGAGCTTTTCCCTATCCCGACCATGGTGTTTGTCGCAGGAGGATATCTGTTGTACATGTTAATGTATGCTATGGCCTCGAAGGCGTAGGGAACTATATTTGCGTACGCCCCTAGGAATCTCAGGCTGTCGCTTTGAAGTCCAGATCCCAACGTGATGTTTCCGCTTGCATTGAGGTCACCGGTGATATTTGTATGACCAACCACAACCAATTTCTGCTGTGGATTATTTGTCCCGATGCCGACGTTGCCGTTTTGATTGAAATACACATCATCAGTGCCGGCCCCGATATGTATATCCGTGCTTCCGTCCTCGTACAAAACGATCGTACCCTTTGTGTTGTCAGCAGTCAATATTATCGCGCCATACTGATCGTCGTCCTCCCTAAGGGATATATCGCCGCCTAAGACGGTCAATTTATTTGCAGGCGTATTCGTCCCTATCCCAACCATGTCAGTCGTTCCGTTCACATAGAACGTATCGGCTATGTTAGTCAGGCCGTCGCTGTTGCTGTCTATCGTTACGTTATCCGTCGTGGTCGCCCCTCTGGTCGTGACCGTCTGCAGCGTATCTGATTCGCTTGGTCCTGTGCTCAGGCAGTTCCCCCCATGTATACACACATCGGTTGTTGCGTTGATGTACCCTGTTGAGTTTATGTTGCCATGCACGTTTGTGTTGAGCTTGTAGCTCGGGCTCCCTACCATTAACTGGTTGGCAGCGGTAGTCAACGCTGTTCTGCCAAGCGCGACGGAGCTGTCATGTATGGCATCCGAGGATGGTCCTATCGCTATCGCTGCTGTTGCTGTTGCGTTTGCGGTTCTTCCCAATGCTATTGCGTATTGCTCTGTTGCACTCGAGTAGCTTCCCAGTGCTGTTGCATCACTATTTGCTTCTGAATTGCTTCCCACTGCGGTCGCTGATGCTGCTGTCGCTTCTGAACCTTCCCCTATTGCCACTGTATTAATTCCGGTTGCGCTCGAGTAGCTTCCCAGTGCTGTTGCATAGTTTGCTTCTGCTTCTGCTCTGTGTCCTATTGCTGTTGCACTTGTGCTGTTGGCGTTTGTCCCGTACCCTACTGCTGTTGAATAGTTTGCTGTTGCGTCTGCATCGTATCCTAAAGCGGTTGCCCTTGCTCCTGTCGCGTCCGAGTTTGTTCCTATTGCTGTTGTGTATTCTCCCATTACTGTTGCACTCCCTCCTATGTAGAAGAAGGTAGGCATGCTGATATTCCCTGCCACGGTAAGCGTGCTCCCGCTCTCGCTCACTATGCTGTCTCCCAGCAAGCTTGACCCTGTCCATTTTGCCAGCGTGCCTGTCGAGCCGCTCCCGGTCAGGTTCCCGTTACCTATCGCGGTCCCGTTGATAAGTACCTGTGTCGCGTTGATAACCCCCTTCACGTCCAGTTCCACGCTTGGCGAAGTGAAGCCTATTCCAACCCTTCCTGTTATCGCGTCCACGTAGAGCGTGGTTGTATTGACGATCAGGAAGTCCGTCACGGTCAGGTTGCTCGGGAAGGTGTAAACCCCTGATTCGAACGTACCTGCGGATATGCTTGAAGACGGGTGGCCCGGATCCGCTGCGTTTACGAGTGGTGTTGTCACTAGGGAGATGAAACACGCGACCAAAAGGATCGATAGAGCTACCGCTAAACAAGGTCGCGTTCTGGGCTTCGCCAGAGTACTCAAACCGGTTAACTGCGGACCGATTTGCCTGGAGTTACCCACAAACCTGTGCCTATATGCGTTCGCTAGCGAACGCAGTGCCACCTCCAGTATGGCGAAGATTACGATTCCAAACCACTTCATTTTCTTCACCTCCCTTAGCGAGTTTGACAGCATGATGTCACCTAAAAGTCCGAATTGTAGTGCAAAACCCCCCTGAAATACATATCACCGGTCGCGCCGTCTATGTACCCCACGACGGATCCGGTTGAATTCTTGATCATGAGATCGTTCCCTCCGGAAGGGGAGGGCGAAGATTGCTGCTGGAAACTCCCCATGCTTACGAGATCGCCGGTGCTGTTTATGTAAAACACGACAGTCCCGGTCGAGTTCTTTGCCACAAAGCTTCCGGACTGGGGAGAGAGCGAGGCCTGGCCGGACAGATAACCGCCCTTAACATCCACATTCCCAGAACTATCGAATCTCGCCTTAACCGAGCCGGTCGAGTTCTGTATGAAAAGACACTTGCTGGAAGCGTTGCAGGCGGTTCCCGAACCCCCGGAGATTATGTAGGGCCCGCGCTTTATGATTACCGAGCTTATGTTTAGTTGTGGTGTGTAATTAAAGTCGTCTGTTTCGAACGTTAGTCTGTACTGGAAGTATTGGTTGTCAGATAATGAGCTTATGTTAGCGAAACTTGCGTTACTCCCGAAGTTGGTCCAACCCTCGCCGCTGCAGTCGCTTGCAGAGCAGCTTCTTGCTGAGATGTTAAGCCTTAAAGCCCCTCTCTTGTAGATATTGAGAATTTCCTCAGCTGAAAGCGAACGGTTCCATATCGCCACCTCATCAATCGTTCCGTTGAATTCTCTGGCAAGAACACCACTTGCTATCCTGAGAGGATTAGTATGATCTGGATTACTGGCTGTAGCAGTATCTTTGTATACACCATCTAAATACGCTTTTGCTTCTCCAGATTCTACAACCCCCACTAAGTGATGCCATTCTCCATCCTCCAAAGCGCCAAAAAACGCTCTGTCAGCCCAGTCTCCCGCATGGAAGAAATAATTATCGTTATTTGAAGATCTGCTGAAAGAATATGCAGGTTCGTAATTCTGTCCAGACTCTGTTTCACCTTTATGAATAATCCCTAACCAGTATTGAGAACTATTCCTTACCTTTACCCAAGCTGATATTGTGAAATTACCTGTTCCGAAATTCAAACTGCTATCATTTCCACAATCAATGTAATCATCATCCCCGTCAAAGTCATAGGTCTTATCAAATTTGCCAAGAGAATCCAATGTTGGACAGGTTGCTCCAGAACATGTCCCATTATTCCCCATCCCGCTGAAATCATACATGAGCGTGTCGTTTTCGCCAACAGAGGAGTCGTTGTTGAAGTGAAGGAGAAGGACGTTCCCTGTCATGTTTACTCCGCCGGGCACTGTCTCTGTTGCTCCATTGTCCGGCAGTTCTTCTCCGTATGGAGCTCCTTCATCCCATGTTATGTTTTTCCAGTCTGCTTTGGCTGCCGCGTTGAATATCTTTGATGTGTATGTTCCTTTGGTTGCGTTTCCTCTTACAAAGAGTTCTTTTATTTCACTTGCTGTTAAAGTTCTGTTCCAGATAGCTACTTCATCAAGAGTTCCATTAAACCAACCATAAGATGTTGTCCAAGCTCCTGCAAGAGTTTTTTGTGAGGTAATGTTACCCATGTCATTAAAGGTCTCATTATGCAGCAAAGAACCATCCAAGTATAAGCTGGCATTTTTATTATCAAAAACAAGAACTGAGTGATGCCATTGCTGGTCTGTAAAGTCCAGTCCTGAATCATAATCAATTTCTACTCCATAAGATTTGTTAACAACTACATATCCAAAGTTTGGATTTGAACTACGACAAATCCTGAATGAATAACCCATGCCTCTTGAGAAAATATATCTATTGTCTGGTGAGGGGCTACATTCATCTGCTTTAAACCATATACTAACACTAAAATTATCATCCATCGAGTGTATAGAGGGATCATTTCCGAAATCAATGTAGTCAACAACTCCGTCAAAACTATAGCCTCCTCTGAATTTGCCTGATGAAGTCCAGGTAGCATTTTCGTCCACAACAGTTCCATTATTCCCCATCCCGCTGAAATCATAAACCAGCGTGTCATTCTCCCCATAAGTTGATTCATTGTTGAAATGATAGAGTGCTACAAGTCCGTTTGATAGATTTGTTACTGTCTCTGATGCATTTATTTCCTTTCCATATATTAATTCTATGCTTGTTGTGTTGCTTAGCTCTCTTGTTGTGTTTGTGTAACTTCCCAGGTCCCAACCGCTGAATGTATAGTTAGAATCACCCCAGTCACTTGATTCATCTGTGTCAAAAACCAGGCAGTTCCATTCGAAGTTTGAGTCTTTGAATGTTTCGCTGCCGATTAGAGTTTTCGGGTTGACCGTGAACGTCGTGCTGTTACTTGTCCCGCTCAGGTTGTTGGTCTGGTGTGCCTGCCATCCTCCTGTTGTGTTTAGGTTTGTATAGAGTGTTATGTTGCTTAATCCTACGGTATCATTTGCTGAGCAGTTAAATACAATATTATCTGTTAAAGAGACGGAATGGTTATTATCTGTCGGGAAGTTCAGGGTTACAACAGGCGATACCAAATACGTTAGGGGCCAGTTATCCGTGTTGTTACCGCAATCAACCCCTCTGTTACAGGCTGCATCATTAATCAAATCATAAGCTTCATCGCACAGTACATCACCGTCTTTATTGTTACAGCTCTCACTAAAGCCTGTTCCGTTTGGTTCACCCCAGAAGTTTCCTCCGAGGTAAGCCCCGCCTATTATGTTCGTTCCTGACTGTTTGGTCGTGTTCCAGGAGTTGTTGTGTATTGCGATTGAAAAGTCAATGTTGATGGTGTTATTAAAGAAGTTGTTATAGATTATGTTTGGAGAATTCTCTCCCGAATTACTAACAATAATTCCGCGGAGACTGTTATTTATTAAAAAGCTGTTGATAACCGAAGTGTTATCTGCATTGTTAAAACCAATACCATAACCATTAACATTAGAGTTTGCTGTTATATTGCTTAATTGATTGTTATCAGAATTAGAAACATAAAATCCGTATTGGCTATTAGAGTTTGCTGTTACATTGTTTAATATGTTGCTGTTGGATTGTGATAAAAACACGCCTGCATAATTATTATAACTTACTGTTATATTTGTTAACCGGTTGTTTTGAGAAGTCTGACTTAAATATATGCCATAATAAAAATTAAATACTTGAGTATTTGTTATGTTAGAAGAACTTGTTCTAATTAAGAAAATTCCATTGTTTTTTACGTCACTACGGTTTAGAGTTACGTTGTTTATCACTGAACTATCCGCATCACACAGCACAATCTGTGAAACATTATTATTCCAGTTCTGCATGTTGACAGAGGAGCCGTTATAATAGACTATTGGTTTGTTATCCGTTCCTGTCATATAATTTATAACGTTTTTGCAGTCATTATCACCATATGCAATAACATTAAGGTCATACACTGTGTTGTTTAGTAATGTTATGTTGGTTAAGGTGTTGTTTACGGAACCAGAAAGAGCAAATCCATAATCATCATTATTGTTAGCTGTAATATTGGTTATTATGTTGTTGTTAGAGTATTGGATATAAGTCCCATACACACTGTTATCATCCGTAGTTAGGTTTGTTAAGTTATTGCGGTCAGAATACCGAAGATATAGTCCATACCCATTACAATCAGTGGCATTTGAATCTTGAATGCTTCCGTTGTCTGAATAATCCAAGAATATTCCATAATACCACTGCCTTACATCACAGTTCTTTATGGTTACATTAACAAGCTCACTGCCTGAAACTCCATCCACAAGGGCTCCATAATCAACCCCTGAATCATCGCCATCAATAATGTTTCCTTGGCAATCCAGTGTTACATTACTGCTTGTAATGTTTATGCAAACACTCAGGATGCTGTTTGTGATGTTCTGCGCCAATTTATGGGTTCCCGAGGAGGTGATGTTAACGCAGTTATATATGTTGGGCAGGCTCAGGGTTATGGTCTTGCTCTCTGTAAGATTAACCTCCTCACTAACCTCATCACCTACTTTAGTGGCATTAACAGTGTAATTGGTCCAATAGTATGTGCCCGTAAAATTCTGCATGTACTCAGTCAAATTCTGACTCTGGATGTAACCAGTACCTGTGGTGTTAACAGAGAAAGCCTGAACACCGCTTATATTCCAGGCGGTAACATTAGCCTCATTAACAGGACCACCGGCAGAATCGCTAACATAAACATCAAGATACCACTGTACCTTGACTGATCCAGAGTTAGCATTGGCGATTTGTAAACTGCTTTTAGTAAAGGTCGTGTTCAGCAAATAGTTGGTGACATTGGGATTAATACCCCACTGATATATGTCCCCGGATACGTTTGAATTTATAATCCGGGTGTTGTTAACAGACTGTAGATATAAATCATACTGACCATTAGAACTGGCAGTTATGTCAGTCAATATGTGGTCATTGCCAACAATATGTATTCCGTCTTCACTGTTATCCTTAACTGTTACATTGGTTAATTGATGACTGCCTTGAACATTGTAAAGATATACACCGTCCTTATAATTATCATTTGCGGTTACGTTGATCAGTATGATATCACTGGAGTATTGACTTTCTAATCCGAAATAAAGATTATACATTCGGGTGTTTGTTATGTTTGCAGAATCCGTTCTAAACAATTGAATTCCGTTGTTCCCTGCATAAGTATGATTCAGGGTCACATTGTTTATTACTGAATTATCTGCATTACACAATACAATACCGGAGACATTGTTATCCCAGTCCTCAATGGTAACAGAAGAATTATAATAAACCAATGGCTTGTTATCCGTTCCTGTTATGTTTATGAACGAATTATCGCAGTGTCCAGCATTAGTCGTGCTAATATAGTAATCATATCTTGTGTTGTTTGCCAAAGTACTGTTGGCTATTCTGTTACCAACGCAGGAGCTAAGGGTCAAACCAAAAAGATTGGATCTGGAAGTTATATTTGTTAGGTTATTCTCATCAGAGTCCTGAATTTCAAAACCAGCATTGGTGTGGGATTCGCTAGTTACATTGGTTATTCTACTTTTATTGATATAGGAAAAATGGATTCCATTGTTCCAGTCGGTTACAAAGCAGTTCTTTATGGTTATGTTCTGGTTCTCATCATTAAAATTCCCTTCTGCATAAACTCCGTAAGTGCTAACAGTATCCGTACCATCAATTGTGTATCCCTGGCAGTCCAGGGTTACATTGCTCGTGGATATGTTAATGCAGATGGTGTTTAAGCTGTTTATAATATCACCTGTCAAGTTATAAGACCCGGGTGTTGTTATGTTCATGCAATTCTGATACTGTAACTGCTGCTCGCTCCCAACGCTTACATAGTCACTCTGGTTAGCAACTATGAGGTAGCTCATGTTAATCCAGTCCGCGCTCCTTGCCACGTCCGAGATGCGGATTTCATCAGCGGTGCCGTTGAAGTATATGTTGCCGTATTTGCCGAGCGTGAGATTCTCGCTGCTGTCCAGGATCGAGCCCGTTAGAGAATCCGAATCAGAGAGTTCCCCGTTTATGTACAGGCTGGCCGTGGAGGTGTTGTATGTTATAACAACGTGGCTCCACGTGTTCGTACCCGCATCCCCGGAAAGGCCCTTCCCGTTCACGTATGTATCAGCCTTTCCTGAATGGCTGTATGCAATCCCGTATGCGCCCGGCTTGAAAACCACCCCCGCATCCTTCAGACCCCAGATGTTGGCCTCATCATCGCTGCCCATATCCTCGATGTAGGCATAAGACAGGCTGTCGCATATAACGAGGGTTCCTGCTATTATTTGATCCACCTCTCCCGTGCTCGAAGAGTTACCTATGTATATCTTGTTCGGGTACGGGTATGCGCTGCTACCGCTTGTTGATTGGTTGACAAGCGTCCCGTTGGTGAAGACGAAATTCGAGACAGTGCCGTTGCCAAACCTGAGATAACAGGTCGTGTCAGGTTCCGAGGTCGCGATCGCGATGTACTGAGCGTTTGCAGGTATGCCAAAAACATAGGACAATTCCCTGTAAGGATAGGCGGAGGTTGATTCAGCGCCGTCTCCGTCTCCCTGCTGTATCGCGCCCAGTGCTGACTGGTTTGATGTCATGTGGAAGGCAGGGCCGGTTCCCTGAGTTCCGCTCCCGGCTATACCCTCCTGAAAACCAAAAGCCCTTGTGGCACTGCTGTACGTCCCATCGGAAGTGTAGTAGGTGACGTTCGTTGAGTCCCTGCCGACCCCGTAAATTCCCGAGCTGTCAATGCCCCACAGATCATCGGTCATGGGATACATCACGTACGCATCAGCGCCCTGGTCCAGCTGCCCCAAGACCCTCCCTGTTGAATTCACATAGTACCAGTAGTTGTTGAAGTCGTAAGCAAATGACCCGCAGTTCCCCTGGGTCAGGTTCAGGGTGCCTGCCAGAGCCCCCGTGTCGTTGTAAAAGGTCATGTTTGCATCCTCAAATGGAGCGCAGAAATAAAGAACTTGCGAATTTCTGCCACTGTCATAAACAAATTCCTTTCCTGCGAAGCTTTCAGGAACAGGCATGTCAACCCTCGTGGAATCAAATGTCGCCTCGAAGGGACCGGTTCCGTTGATGACAGTGCCTACAGAGATATCGACAGCATTTATCGTGCCTGTCTCCCCGCTGTCAAGTACCATGCTATCTACACCCCACGTGATATTGTTGTTGTCGACAAAGCTCACGACTAGCACATCAAAGCCATCCTGGTAGTCCGAGACCACGTACCTCTCCTGCGTGAAGTTCTGTTCTCCCGGTTTAATCCAGGTCTCTATGGTAATCTGTTCCGTTATCCCCAGACTGCTGTCATCACCGCAACCGACATAATCATCATACCCGTCAAACGCGTTCGCGTTGGCTATCCTGCCCGAACCCGTGTATGTCACTCCCCCACTCTCGGTCCCGTTGTTTCCATTGCTGGTAGAGTCCGTGGCATTCGTTTCGGCCATGTGCCAGACTCCTTTGTAATAAGAATCCCACACCCCAGTCGGGTTCTCCCCGGAACTGACTGTCGAACTGTTCTTGTAGTAAACCGAGATGTTCGCCCCCGCAGCCGGAAGGGAAGGGATCCTCACCCACACGTGCGCCCTGTCGCTGACCGTGTAATTCTCTATCTCATAATCCAGCAAAGACCCCCCGTTATTGCAGGCCTCGCTGTAGAAACGGATGTCCATGAAGTCCGGCTGCATATCCGAATCGTGAGTGAGGTTGATGTAAGCCGGGAAATTCGTCAGGGTCTCGCTGCCCGCGTTCAGAATCGTGATGTTCATGCAGCGGTCGAATCCGCTGGTCCAGGTACCGACAGTTAGCGTACCGCTCGCCTCCGCATCCATCCCGCTGTAGGTCGTGTTCACCTTTATCCCGTAAACACCCACCGTGCCCGTCCGGAACGTATAGTTATAATCCCCGCTCGAATCCGTCCTGGGCAGGGAATGATTCGAAAGGTAATAATCCCTGGTCGAGTTGTATATCGCCAGGATCTCGTCCGCGGAAAGAGAGCGGTTGTAGACCCTGAACTCATCTATCGTCCCTTCGAAGAACCTCTGAGGTCCAGCTGCATCATAGGCGCCCAGTGCAAGGCCGTCTGTGTTCTTTTTGCTCCCCACGCAGGACAGGCTCGACGAAAGTTCCCCGTCAACATAACTGGTTACGCCCGAGTTGTTATGGACAATCGTAACGTGATACCAGGTATTGTTTCCAGGATTGTCGATGATGGTCAAATCAACCCTGTTTCCCGAACCATCAACGCAATAAGCAATTATGTCATCGGTTCTGTATATCATGGCAATCCCGTTCTGCGTTGGCGGATTCCCCGTAGCGTCTATGTTGCGAATAATGAACCTTGCCCAGGTCGAATCGAACTTGTCCCTGATTCTGACCCATGCCATAATAGTCCTTCCCACTGTTTCATTCGGTACGTTGAAGTCGGTCTTTATGTAGTCATTCGCACCGTCAAACTCATACGTCCCTCCCAACTTCCCTGTGGAGTTCCAAGTGGGGCCCAATTCCTTCCCTGGTATGTAGAGATAGTAATCATCCCCCTCGTTGAAGCCGCTCAGCTCGCTCGCGAAGTAGAGAACCTTGTAGCTGTCGTTGAACCTCCTGTAATCGGTTATAGTGGTTTCCTGGCCATTCGCAGCTCCGCTGGTCGCCCTGAAGGTAAAGCCGTTATACGTCCCGTTATTGTATTCCAATGTATCATCATCCACGCATTGAGTCCCGTTGGTGGCATCAACATCAGCGGTCGAGGTAATGTTTAAAAAGTTCAACGTCCCGTTATTCCCCTCCCTGCTGAAGTCGTATACAACCGTATCGTTCTCCCCGTACTCGCTCGAATTGTCGAAATGCATGTAAAGGACGAGCGAATCGTCCGGGTTAGAGAAATCATTCTTTAAACTCGCTCCCGAGTTCCCGTAATAAGCGTATATCGTCTCGTTCGCGTTCCCGGTCAAATTAGTCCACACCCAGAATATCGTGTTCGAACTATTGCAGGTACTCGTCTCCAGCGTATACTCCAGCTCAACCCCGCTCGCATTAACGAACCTCACGTCCGAGCAGTCCGCATTCATCTCCCCTCCCGAAACCAGGCCGCCCGTGGAGAAGTTAATCATGACCAGCGTGTTGTTCAAATCAGTGGAAACCAGCGATTCGGTGTTTATGTATTTCCTGTACAGCCAGCTCCCATCCCACCACTCCGCGGTCGTGTTCTCGAGAAATCCGGTGTCCTCGTTCCTGAGGTAGAGGGAGGTGTTCACGTAGATGTTCACCGCGTTGTCCGTCACGTCCGTCCCGTCGCTCTCGTTCACATGCCCGTAGAAGCTCACGTTCTGGTTGGCATCCGCGGGGTTCGGGTCGAG
>JABAOC010001725.1_pt2 | contig 18137 bp, 14 predicted proteins | sample 7062161 | NCBI WGS metagenome assembly JABAOC01 (sample SAMN14538625, study PRJNA623070) | marine sediment metagenome | biome: marine biome [ENVO:00000428]; feature: marine pelagic biome [ENVO:01000023]; material: deep marine sediment [ENVO:00002113] | place: India: Gulf of Khambhat ... | reverse complement strand
CTGTTTGATTCTCCCAGATAGGCCTCGAGAACCTCGGGATTCTCGGCGATTTGGGCGAAAGAACCTTCCGCTATTCTTCGCCCATAATTAAAGACAACAACGCGATCAGCAATATTCTCGATCACGGTCATGTCATGCTCAATGACGATTATCCCAATGTTGCTCATTCTCTTTTGTATCTTTCTGATGTCTTTCATCAGAGCTGAAGTTTCTTCAGGATCCATCCCCGCCGAGGGTTCATCGAGGAGGAGGAGAACAGGGTAGGCTGCAAGGGCCCGACAGATCTCCAGCCTTCGCCTGTGAGCCTGAGGGAGATCCGCCGCCTTCTTGTAGCGATCATCGACCAGTGCCTGACTGAAATAGCCGAGGAGTTCCATGGCGTTGTGGACGGCCGCATCAAGCTCTTTCCTAGAAAAACGGGTCCTGAAGATCGCATCGTACCATTGTGACTTCTGTTTGGGGTGCATACCAATGATGACGTTATCGAGAACACTCAAGTTGGAGAACAGTCGACTATTCTGAAATGTTCGAGCAATGCCTTTCCGTGCAATCTGAAAGGGTTGAAGCCCGATGATACTCTCATCCTTGAAAAGTATCTCTCCTGAAGTTGGCCGGTAGATTCCAGTAACCAGATTGAAGAAGGTCGTCTTACCAGAGCCATTGGGACCGATCAGGCCGACCACCTCACCCGGAGCGATGTGAAAGTTCACGTCGCTGACCGCCGTGAGTCCACCGAATTGGATGGTCAGATTGTTGGTTTTCAAAAGAGACATCCAAGCTTTCCTTTTGTATCGTCCCATTCAGACAAGGCTGGGTACACTCGTCTTTTGGTGTAAGACGGTATCTTCGCTTCGATGCGTCATCCTATCCATATCTTCTCAGCTTTTGCGGAAAAAGCCCCTGGGGTCGGAAAACCAGAGCAACAATGACGATAATTCCGTAAAGCATCAGGCGATAGTCTTCGAATATTCTAAACTTCTCCGGTAGAAGGGTCAGGAGGACCGCGCCAAAGACCACGCCAAACACGTTGTCCATGCCTCCGAGAATGACCATGGTGACCACGACCACTGAGAGCATGAATTGGAAGTTTTCCGGAGATATGAATCCCACATAATGGGCGTATACTGCCCCGGTCACGCCGTCGAGAAAACAGTTGATACAGAAAGACAGGATTTTGTAATTGGCTACATGAATTCCGGAACATTTTGCAGCGATGTCGTCTTCACGGATCGCATTCCATGTCAAACCCGTCCGGGAGTCGTGAAGGCGTTGAGAGATTAACGTGTAAAGCAAACAGAAAACCAGGGTCAGATAATAATAGTTGGCTTGAAAGGGGAGACGGAGATTAAGGATTGCGATTTCGGTCCTGAAAGAATGGCCGAAGATGGATGGAGGCGGGATATCCCCGATTCCATTAGGGCCACCCGTCCACTGGAGGTTATTCAATAACAGGTAAACGATCAGACCGAAGGCAATCGTCACCAAAGAGAGGTAGTAGTCTTTCGTCTTGGTTGTGGGTAACCCAAGGATAAAGCCCATGAACGCGGCCGCCCCTCCAGCAGCGAAAATTACCAGCCAAAAGCCTACCCCTGTGTGGACGGAAAGGAGTGCGGACGTATAGGCGCCGACTCCGTAAGAGGCGGCCGTGGCGAGGTTGACGATATTGGTGCTTCCAAGTTGGTAGTTCAAGCCCGTGGCGAGCATCACATAGATTCCTGCGGTCAAGCATATGTGGATCAAGTAGGGATCTTCTCTCAGAAACACGGGAAGGAGAATCAGCAGTAAAACGGCCAGGAATATTGAAAAGCCCTTTTCTCGTCGAAAAGTTGCGGTGAGATAGATCTGGACTTTCTGAAACCGATCAAATAGATACCAGCAACCGCCGATTCCGAGGATCACAAGGATGATCCCGACGACGTTTTCCATCCAGAGGAAGAGAAAGAAAACCGAGGAGGCAGAGATCTCCCCTAAGGATATCAACGCCATGTCCCTTAATCGCTGGCGTTTTTGCATGATCAAACCTTCTCGTAAACCTTCTCACCGAGAATTCCAGAGGGCTTGAAAACCAGGAAAAAGATGACAACAAGAAAAGCAAATACATCTTTATAGGCCGTTCCCCCCGGTATGAATGCAGAGGCAAATGTTTCAACAAATCCCAGGACCAACCCGCCAAAGATGGCTCCGTAAATGTTGCCCAGGCCTCCGACGACGGCAGCTGAGAAACCCTTGATGCCTCCCATCAGCCCCATGTCAAAGCGAATGATACTCACATAGGCCCCGTTCAGGATCCCTGCGATGGCCCCCAGACCGGAACCGAGAAGAAAGGTCACCGCCACAGTGGCATCGATATTGATTCCCATCATCATCGCCGCCTCGATATCCTGAGAGATTGCCCGGATTGCAGCACCGGTGCGCGTCCGTTCGATCAACAAGAACATGAATAGGATGAGTCCGGCTGTGGTTGCTAAGATAATCAGATTGTCATAGTGAACTAGGACACCGGAGATAGTGAAACTTCCCTCAGGAAGGAAGCGGGGAAATATCTGAGGGTTGCTTCCCTGGGGGTAGAAGAGCCTTATGGCCTCCCGGATGATCAGGCCCAGCGCAACGGTCGCAACGAGGACCATGAGAAGCGGCGCGTGGCGAAAAGGCCTAATGACAAGTTTTTCAAAAGCGGCACCGAGGATTCCGGTCACAGCTGCGGCAGTTGCAATGAGGAGAGGGACGGATAGGACCGGCGGCAAGGCCGTGAAGAGACCACTTGCAGTCCCGATACCGTAAAAGATGAGAACGACAAAGCTGCCGAGGACGCACACATCTCCGTGGGAGAAATGAACCACGTTCAAGGCGCCGAAAAAGAGGCTGAACCCCATAGCGATCAAGGTGTAGTTGCAACCCAGGAGCAGGCCGTTGAGGATCTGCTGGAAGAATTGAGACAATAAGCCCTCCAACTAAAACAGATGAGAGCTGACAAGAGATTCTTGCCCGCTCTCAAGATCTACCAGAATCGTGGCTGGGTTAGAAAGGTAGGCTGCCGGAAACCGTAGACGTCTTCCTTAGGGGCTAGGAAGCTTCCGCTTTCCCGTGGCATACTCGGACTTTTCCCATTTCACCCACTTACCGTCCTGGCTGACCAGTTTCGTGACAGGAGCCAGCTCTGTTTGGCCGTTCTCATCGAATGTGGTCGTTCCGAGGATGCCCTTAAACTCTATATCTCGTATAGTCTTGGCAATTGCCGCCTTATCCTCTGGCCCGACCTTTTTGATCGCATCGAGAATGATGTTGGCCGCTTCATAGGCATAAATTCCGTAAGCTCCCATAGGTTCCCGGTACCCCTGGGCCTCATAGGCCTGCTTGAATTCAACCCCTCCGGCCAGCTCATCAAGGTCAAAGCCCGGTTTGGTGATAATGGTTCCCTCAGCAGCCCCTGCCGCCACTTCGTTGAACTTCTCGTCAGCAAGGCCGGAGACTGCGGCAAACACCTTGTTCAATCCAACCTTCTCCATCTGACTCTTCGTGAGAGCGCCTTCCATGACCACGCCACCAAAGTAAATGGCTGAAGGGTTGAGGCCTTTGATTTTTGTGAGGATCGGCCTGAAATCTGTCGTTCCGACTGGAACGGCGTCGACAGAAAGGATCTTGGCTCCATGCTTTTCAGCGAGGGCTTTAAATGCTTTGGTATTCTGCTCACCATAGTCTGTCGTGTCGGAAACGATGCTGAAGTTCCTGTATCCGAGGTCCTCAATAACCCATTTGGCAAAGGGAACATTTTCCTGGACCAGAGTCGGACAGTTACGAGTGACCTCGGGGTAGTTGTATTCTGTGATTCTCGGACTGATTGCCCCCCAGACGACAAATGGGACTTTAAAAGAATGGAATGTATGGATCGTAGCCAGGGCGCAGGCACTGTTCCAGTGGCCGCTGGCAGCAACGACTTTCTTGTCCGAGACGGCCTTCAGTGCAGCAGAGACGGCCACGGCCGGATCTGATGCATCATCGAGGGCCATCATCTCGATCTTGAAAGGAAACTGCCCTGACTCATTGGCCTGTTTGATGGCAAGGTCAAAGCAGTTCTTCGCTCCATTGCCCTGGGCGGCATTGGGTCCTGTCAGAGGACCGATGAAGGCAATTTTGATTGTTTTGGCCCACGCAGCGTCTCCACAGGTGGAAAGGACCATTACCGCTGAGACGACAATCGCAAAAATCGCAAAACCGATCGAAAATCTTCTCATAGTTTTCCCTCCTTTGAAAAACCGTCTGTTTTGCTTCCCGGCAGCCTCGATCCTTAGGATAATGGAATGGGAGAGAAAAGGCAACAAGAGAACGGGGTGGAAGCGATACCCGGGGAAACATCAGCTCGTGCCAGAAGCACTTTTGGATTCGATAAAACGAACAATGATAGCCTCATTGACCAAAAAAACCAGCAATTATACGATATGGATAGATTTTTGTAGAAATTGTTCTATATTTCCTACAGGTGTGCTATTTATTCGTCACAGATTCCATTTACTTACATTGACATAGGCCCGATTGTTCGCTATAAGAAACAAACCCAAACAGCCGCTTCAATCCATCTATTATCAAATCAAAGACAGACGATCGAATCTGTTGGCAGCTATCTCGGAAAGGCTCGCCGAACTTGATGCTGTCAAGTTGACAAAATGACAAGAGTGAACATCGCATTCACCGTTAATGGCCAGCCTGTGGAATTGGTAGTCGATCCACTCAGACAGCTGCTTCACGTCTTGAGAGAGGACCTTGGCCTCACCGGAACCAAGGAGGGTTGTGGAAAAGGGCACTGTGGAACTTGTGCAGTACTCGTCGACGGCAGTGTGGTTTTGTCATGCCGAATCGCCATTAAAAGAGTGGCTCATAAAGCGGTCACAACCATTGAAGGTATTGGGTCCGAAAACAACCTGCACCCGATTCAGCATGCTTTTGTCGAGACCGGGGCGGTCCAGTGCGGCTTCTGCACCCCGGGCATGATCGTTACGGTAAAGGGTCTTCTCGACAAGAATGCCTCTCCAACAGAGGAACAAATAAAAAAGGGTCTATCTCGTAACCTCTGCAGGTGTACGGGGTATCGAAGAATCATTGACGCCGTTCGACTGGCTTCAGCCAGGCTGAGAGGAGAATCTACTTCGGGTCGCCTGGTGGAAGCGGGTGGTGTCGGTGAACGGGTAATCAGCGTTGACGCGATTCAGAAGGCAGCGGGCTCTACCAAATATGCTGCTGATTTGAAACGGGACGAGATGCTCGTCGCCAGGGTTTTGAGAAGTCCTCATTCCCATGCAAAAATCCTCAACATTGATAAATCTCAGGCCCTGAAGGTGGATGGGGTTATAGCCGTTTTCACCGGCCATGACGTTCCCGGACTCAATACATTGGGGTACATGGATCCGAAAGATCATCCCGTTTTGGCAACGGACAAGGTAAGACATGTTGGAGACGCGATAGCTCTTATAGCAGCTGAGAGCCCGGAGCAGGCTGAGGCAGGCCTTGGCAAAGTAGCCGTTGCCTATGAGGTTTTGCCGTCAGCATCAAATGCCCTAGAAGCACTGAAAGACGAATCTCCAAGAGTCCATGAGAATGGCAATATCCTCATGGAGAAAAAGGTGGTCAAGGGAGATGTATTGGCGGGTTTTTCTAGGGCTGACGTGATTATCGAGAACACCTATGAAACGCCTTTGATCGAACACGCCTATCTGGAACCTGAGGCAGGCATTGCCTATCTTGACGATTCGGGCAGGATCGTTATCGAATCTGGAAGTCAAGACTCTCATCATATCCAGAGGGAGGTCTCTCTTTTCCTTGGGGTTCCTCTTGAAAAGATTCGCGTAATCCAGACCCCCGTTGGGGGTTCCTTCGGTGGAAAAATCGATGTCTCCGTCCAATGCTTCCTTGCCCTAGTTGTCTGCAAGCTGAAACGGCCAGCAAAGATCGTGTACAGCCGTGAAGAATCTTTTATGAGTTCAACCAAAAGGCACAGATTTACCGTCCGCCTGAAACACGGTGCGACGAGGGATGGCCGACTGGCTGCCCTTGAAGGAGACATGATCGTTGACACGGGTGCCTATGCATCGTGGGGGCGCAATGTCCTCATTCGTGCTCTGATTCATGGAACGGGTCCCTACGAGATTCCTCATGTCTTTTTGAAGGGAAAGCTTGTATATTCAAATACCCCGCCCGCCGGAGCCATGCGGGGTTTTGGCGTTCCACAGACTACCTTTGCCATTGAGTCGCAGATGGATCTCTTGGCTAAGAAGCTCCGGCGGGATCCCTGGGATCTTCGGTATCGCAACGCTCTAAAGCCGGGCTCCTCAATAGCAACGGGTCAAGTTCTTCAGGACGGTGTAGGAATAAGAGATACGCTCTCAGCAATCAAGGAGTATTGCAACAAGAACGGAAAGACATCGTCTCATAAAAGAGCCAAAGAACATGTCAAAAGGGGCCGGGGATTCGGCAGCATGTTCTACGGCATTGGCTATACGGCGACTAGAAGCCCTTCGCCCGTGGAGATAGAGTTTACCGAAGATGGTTTTTTTCACATTTACTGTGGAGCCGTCGACATGGGTCAGGGGACGGCGACCTTTTTGCGACAAATCGCGGCTGAAGACCTTAATGTTCCTTTTAGCAGAACTCGGGTAACTCTTGCTGATACTGATTTGACCTTGGATTCGCAGACAACCTGTGCCAGCCGAACGGTGTACTATTCGGGTAACGCCCTCCGCCAGGCTATCTCCAGCCTCAAGGAAACAATCCTTGAGGTCGTGTCAGATCTGACCGATAGCCCTATCGAATCGTTTGTGATCGATGAGGGCCACGTGGGAGGAGGCGGAAAGAGAATCCCGATAGACCACTTCCACCATGTCTGTCGAGGAAGAGGTATTCCGCTCAAGTTCAAAGGGCTCTGTGATCCTGAGGTTACAGGACTCGATGAAAATGGGGCTGGAAGTCCCTATGCTGCATATGCCTATGCAACCCAGATGTCCGACGTGGAGGTTAACATTCAAACGGGGGAAGTCAAAGTCGTGCGGGTTGTTTCGGCTCATGACGTCGGGAAAGCCATCAATCCCTTGTTGATTGAAGAGCAGATTGAAGGCGCGGTGGTCATGGGTTTGGGATATGCCTTGATGGAGGAGTTCATCCCCGGGAAATCGTTCAATTTCGGGACCTATAGGATTCCTCGATTTCGACAGACCCCTGAGGTGATTTCTCTTCTTGTGGAGCAGAAAGATCCGGGCGGTCCCTTCGGAGCCAAAGGCGTGGCTGAGTGCGCCCTTATCCCCACAGCTGCTAGCATTGTAAATGCGATCGCTGACGCCTTAGGGAAACGGGTACAAAGACTCCCCGCCAATCCTGGGCGCCTCAAAACTCTCTTTGGTTCAGGCGGACAAGATCCAAATAGTATCGATCATTGACTGGAGGCCCGGAAACAGACTTCGTCACAAGGTAAAGAAACGCTTTTGTCTGAAGGTCGGAGGAGGTCATGAGAAAAAAGATCGTGGTCCACTCTGACAGGTGCACAGGGTGCATGCTATGTGCGATGGCCTGTTCCCTTGTCAAGGTTGGTGCCTGTAACCCGGTCAGCTCGAGAATAAGAATAGCAGAGTGGCGTGGAAAAGAGTTTATCGTGCCTGTATTGTGTCAGAATTGTGAAGAGCCGGTATGCATGCCCTGTTGCGTTGTGGATGCGATTAGCAGGAACGAAGAGACAGGTGCTGTGGAAATAAACATGAGTCTCTGTAACAACTGCAAAATGTGTATCAAAGTATGCCCCTATGGGGGGCCTGCTTTTGATCCCGTCGCCAAGCAAGTCGTTATGTGTGACCACTGCGGCGGTCAGCCCGTATGTGTCGAGGTTTGCGCCAGGGAAGCCCTGGCATACGTGGATGTTGATGAAAAAGGTGTCAAGGCGAGCTTGAAAGGCATGGCTGACATGCGGAGATCAATGGTCAACTTAGGTGAGCTTTGAGATGGGGGGCTGGAAGGAACATTTTCATATCGAAAGAAGGGGTACGCACCGTGACAGAGTTGAATGGTTGGGCTGGTAGGATTCTAAACGTCCACCTGACGACAGGGGAGATAAAGGTGGATTCCTTACCTCTGGAGTGGCAGAGGAAGTACCTCGGCGGTTCCGGATTCGCGTCCAGGATACTTTATGACGAAGTCGGGCCTGACATCGAAGCCATGACCCCGGAAAACATTATCGTAGTTACTGCTGGCCCGTTGACGGGGACACTTGCCCCTTCTGGCAGTAGGTGCGAGCTGACGACCAAATCGCCATTGACCGGGATACTAGGCAGATCCAACACAGGTGGAATCTTCGGCGCGAAGATGAAAATGGCTGGCTATGATGTGATCATTATCCGGGGTAAATCAGAGAAGCCTGTGTACATCTGGATAGACGATGAGACGGTGGAAATAAGAGATGCGACGATGTTGTGGGGACTGGATGTTTGGAAAACAAACCGCAAGATCTGTCAGGAGCACAAAGCACGTCTCGTCGATGGTCAGTTTCTCAACGGCATAGGGACGTTGACCATAGGCCCAGCTGGCGAATTCCTCAGTATGGCCGCCTGTGTGATGGACGGCCACGCTCATGCTGCTGGCATAGGTGGGATTGGCGCGGTCTGGGGATATAAGAGGCTGAAGGGAATAGCGGTTCGGGGCACTCGGGGCGTTTCGGTTGCAAGACCAAAAGAACTCTTGCAGACAGCCAAAAAACTGTGGAAGAGAACGGAAAAGGACCCGGTGTATCCAATGACGTTCAAGTGGGGCACTATGGGTTGGGTGGGTGGTGCTTACAGCCGATCGCATGTGGCGAGGGTTTTTGTCGGTGGATCGCGCAACGAGCCAATAGAGGAGAAAGGTTTCGAGCCGCTGATCGATGGGTATCGTGGGTGTCATGGATGCGCGCTCCACTGCGATCATTACCTGAAAGTGAAAGAAGGAAAATACAAAGGCACCAAGGGAGAAGGCGTTGAGGGGTTTGTTCAGATCTATGCACTGTCCTTCAGGACGATGAGCGCTGCTTTTTTGGCTAAGTTCAACAACCTGTGTAATCAGCTGGGATTGAATGTGAGTTCGGTTGGGTCTGCCGTCGTTTGGGCCATGGATCTCTATAGGGATGGCGTGATTACCAAGGCTGATACCGATGGCATCGAAGTGACTGAAGGCAACGAGGAGGCTATCCTCGAACTCATGCGAAAGATGGCCTATAGAGAAGGGTTTGGTGACATACTCGCCGACTATCCGGTAAGAGGCGCTGAGAAACTGGGCAAAAAGTCTGAACGCTACGCTGCACACACGAAAGGGCAATTTGCCTGGGTCCCAGGTCACGGAATCGGCACCACCCTTGTTTACACCCTAGGTCTTAATACGGCGACTCGGGGATACGATCATCTGACCGGGTGCATCAGTATCTATACCAAAGACTTTCGCCCGGAATTTGGGATAACGGATGAACTCTTGATCAAACTCGGTCAGGAAAGATACGGGGATGCTACGGTATTCATGGAGCCCTGGGACGTCAACCTCAACACTGTCCGTGCTGAATACGATCAAGAGAACCTTTTATACATGTGTGACATGATTGGAATGTGTAAATTCGCCACCCAATATAACTTTCCAGTTGATGGTGTGTATTATCAGGACATCGTAGACCTTCTTATGGCAGTAACGGGGGAACCTTTCACCGTTGAGGATGTTATAGAAGCAGCTAATCGGGTGAATGCTTTACAACATGCGTATAACGCCAGGGAAGGGATCCGAAGAATAGATGATTATCCCTTCTTCCTCCGGTGGAAACTGGAAAAGGGCGAGCCCCACCCTCTTTATGCAGAGGATCAGGTCAAGGTGAGTCTTGAAAACTATGATGCCGTCCTCGATGAGTGGTACAGGTTACGAGGCTTCGATCTCAAAACGGGAATTCCCACTGGAGCAGAGCTGGAGAAGCTAGGTCTGAAAGACGTGGCGGATGATCTGAAAAAGAGAGAGATACTAACAGAAGCGGTCTAGTTTTACCCTTCGAGGCCTCCGACGGTCGAAAGCATGTGGTAGAAGGGGAAGTCGAACAAGGCATGTCATCTCAAGGATGAGATTCGGGGGAATCCTATGCTAATAACCCAGGTCATTATCAACGGTATCATTCTCGGCGGTTTCTACGCTGCCATTGCGGTGGGTTTTACGTTGGTGTGGGGCGTCATGAATATCATCAACGTGGCCCACGGGACCGCGTTGATGTTGGGCGCTTACGTGAGTTACTGGTCGTTTGTTCTCGTCGGGTTGGACCCGTTCCTGAGTATCCCTTTGTCTTTCCTTATCCTGTTCATAGGCGGCTTTCTTTGTCAGAAATATCTCATAAATATCATCATCAAAGCCCCCCTCTTCATGACATTTATCGTCACCTATGGAATCCTTCTGATCATTGAAAACCTTGCCCTCTACTTCTGGGGAGCGGACTATCGATCAGCCATTCCTTCCTATGCAGGAACGGGGTTTTCGATTGGAAGCTTGGTCATCCCGTATGTTCGCATCGGGGTTTTGATTATTTCTCTGGTTCTGGTTTTTTCTCTTTTCTTCTTTCTGGAGAAAACTCGGGTCGGTCTCGCGATCAGGGCAACCAGGATGAATCGTGACGCGGCGAAGTTGATGGGTACGAACATTGGACGGGTATATGCCATCACCTATGCACTAGGCACCGCGATGGCTGGTGCGGCAGGATCTTTGATGAGTACGGCGTTCATGATTGGTCCGGCCATGGGTGGAGGCTACCTCCTGAGGGCGTTTGTCGTGTGTATCTTGGGCGGACTGGGCAATGTTAATGGTGCTCTGATTGGTGGGTTGATCTTCGGTTTGGTTGAAGCCCTAGGTGCACTGTTCCTGGGGCCGGGTTATCAGGAATCAATAAGTATGGGAGTAATGGTCCTGGTATTGGCACTTAGGCCAACTGGTATTCTCGGGCGGGCGTATTATGAAATCTAGAACGTCCATCGAGCTTTTGCATAGAATCGTTCTAAGAAAGGAGGTGAAAAACGCTGGAAACGATAACATTCGCAAGAAGAGTAATCTAAAGGGAACTGTGACATAGCTCCAGAAATAAGCATTTCATCTTTGAGGAGGATTCAAAAATGCAAGACAGAATACTGAAGAACAGAGTGTTTGCAGTGGTGGCCGCAGTTGGAGTCCTTTTGTTCATAGGGGGGGCTCTCTGTTTCGAAACGGCTTCGGCTGCAGAGAAGGTGATCAGATTTGGTGCCCCCTTGAGCGTTACCGGGAAATGGACAAGGCAGGGTGAGACGGTCAAGTATGGCTATGAGATATGGAAGGACATAGCCAACGAAAAGGGTGGCATCAACATCAATGGTGAGCGCTATAAGATCGACATCAAATATTACGATGACAAGAGTGATATCAGCACAGCTGTCAAACTAACGGAGAAATTGATCACCGAGGACAAGATCGATTTTCTCTTGGCCCCTTTTGGCAGCGGCCCGACATTTGCGGTGAGCACTGTCGCCGAAAAATACAGGCGCCCGATCATAGCGGGTCAATCCTCTTCTTTCTCTATCTTTAACAGAGGATACCGTTACGTGTTTGGGATCATGTGTGACACCCGATACTATCAGAGGCCTGCCTTCGAGTTGGCCAGAGAATTGGGCGTCAAGACAGTGGCAATTGCCTATGAGAATATGATCTGGGGAATCGACACTGCAAAGGCAAGCATCGATCATGCAACGAACAATGACATGCGGGTCGTCTTTTACGACAAATTCGACTCAAAGGCCATGGATCTTTCTTCTATCCTGTTGAAGATTAACGACGTGAAACCTGACTTTCTGGCTGTGAATTCCTATTTGAAGCAAGGAGCGCTTCTCACACGGCAGATGAAAGATCTAAAAATCAACATTCCCCTCGTGAGTTTTGGATATGGCCCCCAGGAAGATGTGTGGAGAGAGAATACGGGGGATGCGGGTATGTACATGATATCAGACACTCAGTACGACGCAACAAACACAGCGCTCCGAGGGAGGATCATCGGGACTCCCGCAGATTTCGCAGAAAGGTTCAAGGCTAAATATGGGTACACCCCAGGACACGGCGAGTCGAATGCAGCAGGTGTTGGGCTGGCGTATCAACTCGCGATGGAAAAGGCGGGTTCTCTGGATGTCGAACAGGTTGTGGAGGCCTTGCATAACCTGGACGAGCAGACCTTTCTGGGTCGTCTGAAATTCGAGTTTAACGGTGCTCGAATGCATCAGCCCCAGTATGCCATTCAGATTCAAACTAAGGACGTGAGCCAGAAACCGGTTATTGTTTACCCCTTTGAGTCCGCGAAGGCAAAGCCGATCTATCCTGCACCGAAATGGGATGAAAGGTAGCCGTGGAAAAAAGGAGGATGAGGGCCCAGAGGATTTGGGCTGGGCCCTCGCCCTTGTTCCAAATAATCCTCCGAAGCTCTGGAGAGAAAATCATGACCAGAAATACCAGGATCGCAGCAATCCTCATTCTTTTGGGCATCGTGATAGCGATTCCATTTGTAGTAGGTGGATATTATGTGAGGGTGTTAACCGGCATTTTCATGTTTGCGGGTCTTGCCACGAGTTGGAACATCATAACGGGGAAGACGGGCTACTTCTCCTTTGGCCATGGGGTATTCTTCGGTATTGGGGCATATACTGCAGCGATTCTCATGTTGAAACTTCAGATGCCTTTTTTTGCCGGTTTTGTTGGAGCAGGGATTATGGCAACCTTCTTTGCCTTCCTCGTTGGCCTACCCATACTGAGATTGAAAGGTCACTATTTTGCAATCATTACACTCGGCATCGCCGAGGTCATGGGCGGACTGGCCTTGAATTTAGAATCCCTTACCGGAGGAGGGTTGGGGTTGACCCTTCCTCTTAAGCGTGGATCCATTGGTGAAATCTACCTTTTCTTCTATTTCATTATGTTTTTCTTGATGGTTGCGGCGATCATAACGTCCTATCTGATGGATCAGTCTCGATTCGGCCATGGGTTGGCGGCCATTAGAGAGGATGAAACGTCAGCAAGGGTCTTGGGAGTCAACACGACGTCCTATAAGATTTTGGCCTATGCTTTGAGCGCCGTATTTTGTGGCTTTATCGGGGCGACTTATGCCTACTGGACGACTTATATCGAACCTGGTGATGTCTTCGGATTGAAATTCTCCATCTCCATTATCGTCATGGCTCTTATCGGTGGAATAGGCACAGTTTGGGGCCCGGTGGTAGGGTCTTTTATCTTTGAGATATTCTCGGAACTGGTTTGGAGTCGATTTCTAACTTTTCATAGTGCGGCTCTTGGCGTACTCATGATCCTGATAATCTTCTTGCTGCCCAAAGGATTCATGGAGATGATCCAAAGCCGGAGGGGGTTGTCACTGTCTGGCATTGTCGCCAACTTGAGGCAGTACTCGGAGTGAGGGAGATGGCTCTTCTCGAGGGAAATCAAGTAACAAAAAGGTACAGCGGTCTCATGGCCGTGGATCACGTCGATTTTGTTGTAAACGAGGGGGAGATTTGCGGCCTCATCGGACCGAACGGCGCGGGCAAGACAACGCTGATAAACGTCATAACGGCAACAGAACCCGTCACCTCAGGAGAGATTCGCTTCGAGGGGATGAAGATTTCGGACTTAAGAGCCTATCAGATCGGACGAGTCGGAATTGCTCGAACCTTTCAGATTGTAAAACCATTCAAAAACATAACCGTGAAAAAAAACGTGATGGTTGGCGCTTTGTTCGGTAAGGAGGGATTAAGCAGGACCCTCAAAGAAGCCTCAGAAAAAGCCGAGGAGGTGATGATCCTAACCAAACTCATCGGCAAGAAGGACTTACTGGCCGACCAATTGACGATCTCGGAGAAGAAGAGAGTCGAATTGGCCAAGACTCTGGCTACGGGCCCCAAGCTTCTTATGCTGGATGAGGTAATGGCAGGCCTTAATCATAAGGAGATTAGCGAGATGATGGAGCTGATCCAGCATATCAATGCGTTGGGAATTACCATTCTGGTCATTGAACATGTCATGAAAGCAATTATGGGTATTTCACATCGGGTCATGGTCATGGATTCTGGTAAGAAGATAGCCGAGGGTAGCCCCCAGGACGTGGTGAATGATCGTAAGGTTATTGAAGCCTATCTGGGAAAGAAATACGCCGGAGGGGGAGGGACGGGTAACCATCATGTTACGGGTTAAGGCAGTTGAGTCTGGCTACGGGGATATTAATGTACTGTGGGGCGTAGATCTTGAAGTTGAAGAGAAAGATATGGTGGCCTTGGTCGGGGCGAATGGTGTCGGGAAATCGACCTTGCTCAGGACGATCTCAGGGCTGTTAAGACCGAGGAAAGGGGAGATCAGTTTTCGAGGTGAGTCACTGGTTAATAAGACGTGCGAAGAAATTGTGAAGTCTGGAGTTTCTCATATACCCGAGGGAAGGCAGCTCTTTCCGGGGTTGACAGTTAGGGAAAATCTCATCATGGGAGGCTATGTCCGGAGTGATCTCGATGGAATGAACCGGGATATGGAATGGGTATTTGATCTTTTCCCCGTCCTTCGAGACCGGGTGAATCAGTTGGCAGGGACGCTCAGTGGGGGCGAACAGCAAATGTGCGCGATTGGTCGTGGATTAATGGCGACGCCGCAGCTTTTGATTATCGATGAACTATCATTGGGATTGGCTCCTGTTATCACTGAACAAATACTTGAGGTCATTCAGGAAGTGCACAAGAATGGATTGACACTCCTCATTGTCGAGCAGGACGTTCAAAGCATTTTAGAAATCTGCAATAGGGGTTATGTCATGGAGACGGGAAAGATCGCCCTAGAGGGAAATTCCTCGGAGCTCTTGCGAAATGAACACGTGAAACAAGCGTATCTCGGTTTATGAATTGATTTTGATGGTATTGACAGTTCCTGAGCATAGCATTCTAGGTTTTGAGGCTGAAACTTAAAAACAAGAAACGGTGCCAATCTAAACTGCGCAGAAAATTCCCCATTTATTCCAAGCAAGGTGATAATATTCGCGTATGATAGTCGACAATGGCAGATGTTTTTCAGGCCATCGACAATCACGAGTGACGGTTTTACGGGCTATGAAGCTTAGAACGGAGGCGGTGGGAGAAAATGAGGGAACTTGAGGAAAAAATTAGGGGCCTAAGAGGTGAGAAACGGATGAGTCTAAGCGAATTGTCCAAGAAGTCAGGAGTCTCCAAAAGCCTCCTGAGCCATATCGAACGGGGTATGTCCGTACCCACCGTGACAACCCTCCAAAAGATAGCCAGGGCTTTAGATACATCCATCTCTAACCTATTCTCTGAAACTGAAGGGGCCAGGGGTTCCCCATCATCAGAAACAAAGACCATGGCTTCCAACCGTGTCTTTGTTGTCCGACGGGACTACCGAAAAAAACTCATCACCCCTTGGGGGGTGTCTCAAGAGATGTTGTGTCCCGACCTTCGACACAAGATCGAACTCATCTACCTTCGGTATCCGGTTGGAGGCGGGATGGAAGAATTGTATAGCCATGAAGGCGAAGAATGCGGGGTGGTCGTCGAAGGCAAGCTCAAAGGAATCATCGGAGACGAGGTAGTTCTCCTGGAGGTGGGGGATAGTATTTACTTCGATAGCTCCATTCCCCACTGCATGGAAAATAATGGAGATACTGAGGCGGCAGCTATTTGGGCAATCACCCCTCCCTCCTTTTAAAGCGAAAGTGCCGCCGCTGGCGGAAAAGCTTATGGAATCTTTAGGGAAATTCCTCGAGGTAAATCTGACTGACGGCAAGACCAGGATTTCAGCTCTGTCCGAGCACCTCGTCAGAAGGTTTCTGGGCGGTCGCGGGCTGAGCGGGTGGCTGTTGTATCAACGTGTCGGCCGACATGTCGACCCCTTAGGACCCGAAAACCCTTTGATCTTAAGCTGCGGGCTTCTTACAGGTACGGCAGCACCTGCTTCCTCCAGACTCCACGTGGGTTCAAAGTCGCCTCTTACGGGACTCCTCGGGAGTTCCAATGTAGGAGGCCGATTCGGCAGTAAATTGCGATCTTGCGGTTTTCAATGCATTTTGATTCGTGGCCGAGCGAACGTGCCAGTGTACCTCTGGATCCACGACGGGAGAGCCGAGGTCATGAACGCGGGCTTCCTGTGGGGTTTGGAAACCTGGGAAACAGAAAACCGCCTCAGAGAGCATCTGGACGATAGGAAACTGGAAATCATGACCATCGGTCCAGCAGGAGAAAATCGTGTTCTCTTCTCCTCTATCATGGCCGGTCGTCACGATACCGCCGCCCGTACCGGTATGGGGGCGGTGATGGGTTCGAAGAACCTGAAGGCTATCGTGGTAATAGGAGCGAAGAATAGGGCAACCGCAACCCCGTCGGCTTCTGCGGCGGCCAGAAGATATATTCGACAGATCAAAAGCAGTCCCTACTATCCTAGGTATTCTACCTATGGAGTCTCCCAATCTCTGATCTCCTGTAATGAGATGGGTACGCTGGGTACCCGAAACTATAGAGAAGTGCAGTTTGACGATGCGGTGAAAATCAGTGGGGAAGCACTCCACGAATATGTAACTCGGGCAAGAACCTGCACCCGCTGTCCGGTTCACTGTAAGGCTGATACTAAGATCACGAGTGGAAAACTCGAAGGATACGAGGGCACAAGGCCTGAATTTGAGACCGTCATGTCCATGGGGTCAAAATGTGGACTCGGTAACACGGAGGCGCTTATTTACCTGGGAGATCTCTGCAATCGCATGGGGCTCGACACTGTGTCCACGGGCGGTGTCATCGCCTTGGCAATGGATCTCTATGATCGCGGGATCCTCACCGTGGAGGATACTGGAGGCATTGAACTAACCTGGGGAAATGATCAGGCCATGGAGACGCTGATCCTTCAAATCGCCAGCCGGGAAGGTTTGGGAGGCATCCTGTCGCAAGGCGTGCAACGGGCAGCCCAAATCATTGGTAAGGGCTCGAAGAGATTTGCATACCATGTTAAAGGGCTTGAACTCCCATGTATCGATCCCCGCGGCCTAATGGCATTGGGCCTCGGATATGCGGTTACAACGAGGGGAGCAGATTTCGCCAGTGTCTACACTCTCCCCGAATATAGATGGTCACCCGAAAAGGCCGAGAGAGAATTTGGCACCAAACAGATAGGGGATCGCTTTTCAACCGAAGGCAAGGGCCATTTGGTTAGAAGGTGCCTAATCGTCTGTGCCACTCTTGACTGCCTCGGTCTCTGCAAGATTCCTGCACTGAGCCTCATCGGAGATTTTGACTTGGAGAAGGAAGCCGACTTGACTGATGTTTTGACGGGGTGGCCTCTCGATTCAGACGCTCTCTTTCAGGTGGGGGAAAGAGTCCTCAACCTGGAGAGGCTCTTTAATTTGAGACAAGGGGCAAGTTCGGCCGATGACACTCTTCCCGACCTATTCCTCCAGGAGGCTGCCGGTGAGGGGCCTGGGGAGGGAAACAAGATCGAGGGTCTCGTGACCATGGTAAAGGAGTTCTATCACGCCATGAGATGGGATGATGCGGGGGTTCCGGCGGAGAAAGAATTGAAGTCCATTGGCCTGCCAAATGTTAAGTCGATGCAACCTTCAAGGGAACCACAGGTATGAGTCCACGAGGAAAAGGCACCGATAGCCCTGCTACCCAGAAATCCACCGACAGAGTGCCTGCGATCGAGATCCAGAGATTGATAAAGAAATTTGGCAACGTCGTTGCCGTGGATAACGTCTCTTTGGAGATCGAAAAAGGTGAATTTGTCACCCTTCTTGGCCCCAGCGGCTCAGGAAAGACGACGACCCTCATGATGATCGCAGGTTTTCTGTTCCCAAACTCCGGGGATATCCTCATCGGGGCTGAGTCGATTATCTCGAAGCCGGCCAACAAGAGGAACTTTGGAATTGTCTTCCAAAACTATTCTCTCTTTCCTCACATGAGTGTTCTTGAGAATATCGCCTTTCCTTTGAAGATGAGAAAGTGGGATCCGCAGGATATTCGGGAGCGGGTCAAGGGTTTCCTCGATTTGGTGAAACTTTCCGGGTTTGAGCAACGCTACCCCAAGCAGCTCAGTGGAGGTCAGCAGCAGCGTGTTGCTTTGGCGCGAGC
>JABAOC010015811.1_pt1 | contig 18141 bp, 28 predicted proteins | sample 7062161 | NCBI WGS metagenome assembly JABAOC01 (sample SAMN14538625, study PRJNA623070) | marine sediment metagenome | biome: marine biome [ENVO:00000428]; feature: marine pelagic biome [ENVO:01000023]; material: deep marine sediment [ENVO:00002113] | place: India: Gulf of Khambhat ... | reverse complement strand
GGTGCTGGTGGAGCTGAGGGAGGAAGTGCTTGAAAGTGTGGAACTTGTCGTGCTGAGAGAGGAAGTGCTGCTTAACGTTGAGCTTGATGTGCTATAGGTGGAAGTGCTTGAAATCGTTGAACTTGTGCTCCCCAGTCTCCCATTTATATCATTTGTTGATACACCTGATGGGGACGTCTCAATACTGCTGACATCTTCACTATCCTTTATTGTGCTACTAAACTGACCACTTGTAAGGTAAAGCTTAGCAGTAAATGACCTAGACCAGGGGGTATTAGCACCATCCCACGATATACCTACAGGAAGTCCGGAGGCTGACTGGCTAGTCTTCAGGGTACTAGTAAACTGCCCTGACTGTAAGTATAATTTTGTAGCTTCTTTCCCTATCCATGGAGTATTTGTACCGTCGAAGGATATATCCTTCAGCTCATTATCAATGGCCTGTACTGATTGACTTGTTTTTATGGTACTTGAGAACTGTCCACTAGTGAGGAAAAGTTTATCATCTGTATCTCCAGACCAGGGGGTATTAGCACCATCCNNATAGTGGATGTAAACTGGCCACTAGTCAGGTATTGCTTGTCTCCGGTATACCCAGACCAGGGAGTATTAGTACCATCCCAACATATCCCTGTAACGGAGTTAGAAACACTTTGGCTAGTCTTCAGAGTACTAGTAAACTGCCCTGATTGTAGATATAATTTTGTGTCGAAATAACCACCCCAGGGAGTGTCAAAAGCCATCTCTATTCTATCCTCTTTAAACTCATGAAAGCTTGTACCACCTCATTCAATTCCAGGTTTGTGAAATGCTGGCATAGATAATCATAATGGGTAAAAATCTCAAAACCCTCATTCCTGGCTCTTTCCGAGAATGATAAATCATTCCCTTTATTTACTGTCCCATCTGGATAGAGCATTCTCTGGAATGCCCCTTCCTGGAGTTTCTTATTGAGAAATACTCTTTTTGCAATCAGAAAACATCCCGTACCAATAGCATCTACTTTCTGTAGACCTTTTCTTGGTAAGTGCTCTTTATAAGCATCCTGAGAGGGGATATAGTCATAGGCATTATAATAAATTGGCCTCTCCCCCTTCTTACCTGTGAAATGCCATACTGGAGTAGGACAACCAATAATGTCCCGGTTATACTCAATCAAGTCTAATGGATTTCTAAGAGGGGGATTGTCAGCATCTATTGACAGCCAGAAATCATAATCCCCACGTCTAAAATCATTCACAATGTGGTGGAGGTTATTTTCAAATGGCTTATGAGTGGGGATGATAGGAGTGATGTGGAATCGTTTATCAGAAAGCAGTTTCCAGGAGACAAAAACAACACCTTTGTGTAAATAGGGATGAGAGGGTGATGTGGGGAAAGTCACGAGTATTTTCTTCATCAGACAATCTCTACATCTACCAGCTTCTTAAAATCCTTCCATCTCTTCTTTCTGTTTTTCACGATACCGGGGGTAGAGTCATCCGGGTCAAGTGCTCTCAGTTGATCAAGAGTGAGATCCAATTTTAGATCCTGTTTTGCCTTGATCCCCTCCAGAGCTTCCCTATGGATGACCTCATCAGGCTCTTTGATATGGGCCTTATTATCATAGAAATCCTCTAGCTCGGCCTCTGTGAGAGGTGTCACGTCATCCGGGAATAGGTTGAGGGCTTCACTTGCAAAGGCTTCAGGGACAATCAACACTCCCCACTGTTGACCATATGGGGAATCTGTTGTGCTTTCCCTATGGCCAGAGGTTTTGTCATAATGCCATCCCAACCCATAAGTATCCACATAGTGTGACCAGTCAAGATTATTTCTGATAGTAGCGGGTATTTGGTTGAAGTTGGGGTATTTGGCATGTCCATTCTCTTTTAACCCAATCTTTACTTTTATTGCTTTCAAGGATCTCATGTGTGTAGTCTCCTTTTACAAATTCTTGTGTCGATCTGTTTTTGAGATTGCATAATGGATTGCCGTCCTGGCAAGTTCAGCCTCAGTATTACCAATCTCCAGCCCCTTCTTAACTGCACATTTCTTTATCAGATCAACAGCGTTATCCTTTGTTATATCTGGCTTTTGGGAGTCATTGACGTCATTGTAAATGCCGATAGCCGCTGGGACTATCCGACGTAAGACTTTTATTGCTAAAAAGATAATATGTAACTTACTCATGGGAAACCACCTTTACTTGTTGTTTGCAATAACTCTATTCACTGCACGGTCAAGGTTTTTGTCTAACCTCTCCTTGACTTTAGTTAATACTCGCTGTGTGGGCTCTTTGTTGGAGAAGATATCTGGGATTCTCGGACCATATAGCTCTTTAATTCTCACCCTCCCAGTGCGTTTTGAGATTGATCCGGGAATGGTAGTGAAGAAGCCAAGGTGACCTGATCTGAGCTTAGGGATAAACACATGCCGTAATCTATGCTTTCCCCGTGACTTCTTGACTTGGATTTCCATTTTCCGGTAGTGTTTGCCTGCAGTCAGTTGTCTTGGGGCTGTACGGTAGTAGACAAGGGGAATGTTTCTCCCCAAGGTTGTGATACTTCCTGACAAATTGCCAGTTGTGGCTTTTTCAATCTGGAATGTCGGTTTCTTTTTGGTTGTCCCTGGCCCATTCAGGAGGATTGATTTTGGCAAATTAATCTCTGATTGTAGCTCTGCCACAATGTCAGTTCTAACACCTGGGAGAGTCTCATTAATGGAATACACAAGTGCCCTGTCAATATCCTTCTGTATGCCATTAAGCGTTGATTTAATACTGGCCATATCTGCTTGTGAAACTTGAATTGTAAGACTCATGTGACAGCCACCTTTACAAATCGCCCATCATCTTTAATTCTCATCTGTACTGTGTAATCAGTACTATCTATTGTTATCAGATCCCCTTTGATTGGGGATCTGGGGAGCTGGGAGAAGAGGAGATCGATTTCCTGGTACTCAGCAGTTACAAGTGAATCGTTCCCCTCTTGCTGGAGTTCCAGTTTCTTTTTGTAGCGGGCCTTAATAGAGATGGGAGTGCCTCCTTCTTTCGGTGTAAAAAGGGCGTCTACTACATCTGGCATATTATTGAAGATATCTTCTGCAGCAGTGTTGAGAATTGACATTTGTCGTTAGGGAGTGTAGATATCCACGCACACTTCAGGACGCATACAGATTGGAAGTGGGTTTGACTGGGTATGGATTTTCACACCTCGGTTAAACTCCATCGCTTCAGTTTTAGCATAGAGAGGACGGCCAAGAGTATTAGCAGTCTCAATAAAGTCAGCAGGAGCAAAGAAGGTTTTGAAGGTATTTCGTGTGCCAAGAGGGAAGGCTATTCCGTGCTTGCTGGCAATGAACTTTCTAGCCACCCCGGCAGCGGTGTTAGCTGTACCCTCATACTCTTCAAAGACGATCCCGGCAAAGGGAAAACCTGCTCTCATATCTGATCTGAGCATCGCCCCATCCCTCCAGAGAGCATATGCAGCTTCTACTTTCGTATGTCCGACAAGAGCATCAAAGAAGTCTTTATCTACTAGTACATGAATCCTACTCATCACTTCACCCAGAAGATTAGTTTCGATATGTCGTTTAAGATCCCGACATTTTTTTCCAACATCAGTGGCCGCATTGTTAAGAGCAAAATCGATAGTCTTCTGGGAAACAACAAATTCCTTGTATAGATCAAGAATGGTTGAGCCATCAGCGTCGAGAATCAGTCCTTTGAGAGCGCCCATCCTCAAATATTCAAGGGTGATGGCATGTTTGTCTCTGGCTGATTGGAGATGATCGTTCATGATCTCTACGTATGGGGAGACAGCGTCCTCAGTGCCGAAAGCTCTGATATTGGCATACTCTTCCGGAGTGATGAAATCGTCATAGGGGATGTGGGGGATTCTGAATGTTCGAGCGGTTCTGGTACCACGACTGGATTTTTGCCCAGGAGAGCCAACAGGCATAGTGGAGAGCAGATTGAGTCTACCTTCTTTCTCATCTATGACAACGTCTCTGCCTCGAAGGCTTTTTGCAGGAAAGAGATTCATCTCCCTGAGACGGCCATAATTGTTGGGGAGCCGGTTTATGGCTGCCCCCATAGCATATAAGCTGAAAGCATCAGCAGCGAAAGGATTTAGCATTTTACATTACCTCCTTATTTTCAGTTACAGGTTTTGACTATCCTTGTGTCATTTCAATCATGCCCTTGGCTTTTAACTGAGCAAGAGCAGCGGCTTTTTGAGCAGCAGTAACCCCTGATGGCCACGTCAGATTGGTTGATGTCATCTGGACATCTCTGACATAAGCCACACCTGGCACATCAGCAGCAGCCATGGCCACCAAATCACCTGCAATATCACAGACATTTGTATTTCCCCCAACGGCTAGGGTCTCTGCTACGAATGTCCCCACTTTCGTGTCAAGTGTGAAAGTACCGGCTGCATTCCCCCCAGCCCAAGTACCACCGGACAGCTCAACTTTGATGATACGAGCGGTGGCCCCCGATATCTCACCAGTGACGATATCACCAGGGACTACCTCATAAGTACCACCGGATGTGAATAGACGAGTGTGTTCTCCAGAAGCGGTGGCGTCATAAGCTGCGTGGGAGATGCCATAAGCATTGGCTGAACCATCAACCCCAGAGAAATTGATCTCCCGGACCTGTGCCCCACCTGCGGGGACAGTGATGGTGAATGTATCATTGACGGTGAAATCTATTGCACCATCATTGATAGTGAAGTTTATCTGGGGATTGGTGTATGCAGTACCGATTATGGCGTTTGGCAGTGCATAACCATCCGGGTCTTGCACAGTGACCGCCCCTCCATTAGCCACTGTAGAAATACACGTGAGAGTGTAGACACCCACTTTAACATCTACTCCACCAGTGACACCTGTGACAGTACCGTTTCCAGTGTTGCCCACATCTGCTGTCCCGGTGGTGGGTACTGTCCCGGCGGTGACTTTCCCTAATACATGGCCAATACTGAGACTCTGGCCAGCAAGCACAGTCACCTCTTCTCTTGAGTAGAGGTTTGGTGCTTCGTCTTTGATAACATCATTGATTGCAATTCCTAATGCAGCGTCAGTCGGCATAATCCATTACCTCCTTTGGTTATTGGTTTCTTAGACTAGCGGGCCTTTTTGGCCGAATGCTTCCAGTCTTTTTTCAGCATCTTTCAGCAGTAGGTCTTGACTTTCTGTCTGATTTTGGTTGATATTTGTTATATTGGTTGCCTGAGATTGCTTTGCCAACACCTCTTGGATAGAGGCTCTGGTACTGTCTGCTGTGAATCCCTCATTGACATAATGGGTTGTCAATTCTGGGACTCCCATCTCTTCACAGAGGGCGGTGATTTCAACTACCCTTGCCCTTTCTGCCTGGAGGATTTCTTGCTGGAATGTCCCTTTCATTTCAGTGAGGAGCTCCTCTTTTAACTGAGCTTTCATCTCCTCCCGGAGTTGCTCTTGGGTTTTTTCCTCAGGTTGTGGTTGTGGCTGCGCCACTACGGTTGTTTGTTTTGGATCTGTGTTTCTTGTTGCCATTTTTGATCCTCCTTCTTGTTTGGCATATTGGAAAGCTTCATCATATGTGAGAATGTCATCAGCAAGACCAGCCTGGATAGCATCTTTGCCCGCATATTCAGCGGCCTCCTGAGACCTGATATCTGATTCTGAGATATTGTTGTTTCTGGCTACTGTCGAGACAAACAAATCATAAAGGCTATCTACCCGTGTTTGAGCAAGTGCTTTTGCTGAGTCTGATAATGGTGCATTGGGAGAGAAGTTATTCTTCTGAGCGCCAGCATAGATTGGAGTGTACTTTACCCCTTCTTTTTCGTTTTTCTGGGATCGGTCAACATGGATGCCGATTACCCCTATTGACCCGACAATAGCAGTCCTGGGTAAAAAGACTTTGTCTACTGCCGAGGCTATGGCATATGCAGCGGAGAGGGCCTTCTCATTGGCCACTGCGATGATGGGTTTTTGTCCGCGGGAATTGTAAATGAAATCTACCAGGTCAAAGAGACCTGCTATTTCTCCTCCCTGGCTATCAATATCAAAGAGGATTGATCTCACTCTGGAATCATCCTGCATATCCTGAAATGTGGCTTTTATGGAGGGATAATCAGTTAGACCTGACAGTGCATTTATGTCCATAGCACGATGTACCAATGTACCCTGGATGGGAATAACCCCTACACTATCTACTATCTCAGCTTCACGAAAAATAATCCGATTAGATACGACTGTCGGCTTTGCTCCTTCCCCCTCTAAGGAGATGCCTATCCTTCCCCCCAGTGCCCAGAGGATCTCCATTAATTTCCCCTCAGTGATCAGGAGCGGGGTATTCAATACCCTCTCTGCGATATGGGGGAGATAGTGACTATTAATACTCATTAGACTTCCTCCTTCTGTTTAGCCCCGCCCTGGGTGGTTCTTCTTGGATCAGAGTCAAAAATGAGCCCCAATTTGTCTGCTCTGATATTGTCTTCCTGGATCTCTGCATCTAATAGTTCAGCATTAGACCCCCTCTCTCCAACTGACTGAGAGCGAGAGGTTAACCCTTGGCGGATAGCTAATTGAATCCCTTTGAGATCTTTCACAGGATCAGTAAAATCCCACCCATCAGCATCCCAAAGCGTCCGATATCTGCGGCGGTTTTGCCAATAATCACCTATCCTTACAGCACCATTCAAAACTGCTACTTTCAACCAGATAGCAGCAAATTTCCGGCAGAACTGATGGACGATGATGTTGCGCTGTGTCATCCGGCATCTGCGGCGGAACTCAATAAGCCCTGCCCTAATGGATGTGTAAGTCACACCGGCTAGATCCCCTGTCAGTTGCTCATAGGTGATCCCCATCCCGGCAGCCACGGCCCTTAGTTGTTGTTTAATCCAGACCTCATATGTCTCCCCCACATCGGCTGGGTTACTGAAAGTGATATCTTCATTAGTACCGAGGTCCTGTACTAGCCCCGGCTCCAGTGAGAGGTAATCTTCACTTTCGTATGTGGTTTCTTCACTGGGGATGTCAATTGTGTCAAGGTCTCCCTCAGGGTGTTTCACAAAAGCAGCAAACATAGCTGCGGTGGCTTTCCTTCTCAGCTCTGCGTCTTCATATTCATCTAGCTGGTATGTGCGAGTGATGATAGTTGTAAGCCAGGGGAGTCCTCTTATCTGCCCTGGGCGAAGAGGCTTGAAGATGTGGCAGATGTCCCTTGAGGGGACTCTGATTGTCATGACATTATCCACATCTGAAATAAAAGATTCATTCGGGTGGGATTTGTAAAGATGGTAAGCGGTTCTTTCATTTTGAGAGTTAAATTCAATTCCCATTTTTATCTTGCTCCCACCAGATAGGAGTTCTGTTTTGTCAGTGGGGAGGAAATCCGGGTCTAGTAGTTTTAGTTTGATGGGTACTAGGAGATCTGAACGTCTGCTTTTATAAATGACTTGCCCTAAGACTTCTCCAGACTCTATTAGAGATGCTGTGGCAAGGGCTTGTAATCCATAAAAATCAAGAACCCCATCTGCATCTATCTCTTCCATTGACTCTTCCCAGAGTTCCCGCAAATCTGCGTCCAATTGTGCATCCCCTGTCTTCCAGCGAGGGGTTATCCCACGACCGATGATATTAGCCACTTTTGACTCAATGCCATTACTCACCCACGGGTTATCATTTCTGAGTTTCTGGGAGCGGCTTTTGATACTCCCTCCCGAGTTAGCGATAGCAGTGTTGGGGCCTGAGGTGCTCACTCCCCAAGTCCTCATCCTTCTTGAAGTGGAGGAGGCATCGTAATCGGAGGAGGCTTTTGGTTTAGAGAAATGGAAGAGAGATGTGAATTTCTTAAATAGATTACCCATCAGTACCCTTTACTAGTCACTGCATACCGATAACGCTTCCTACCAGCAGCAACCCCAATGTCTTTTTTGATATCACCCAGGAGTTCCCGGAGGCTTTTGAGGTCGGTTTGCCCATACTCACATGTCTGCCCATCATCAAACGTGACTCTCACCACCCGCTCTCCTTTAGCAAGAGCACGGATGGCAGCCTCTACATTTGCTCTGTCTGTTGTTGTGTAAGCCATCTGTGGAATTCCTTTCTATAGATTTGTTTTTCTCTTTCTCTGATATTTCTTATTTTTGTTAAGGGGAATGTGCGTGTGGTTGCACCGAGATGGTGAAAGATAGGGTTGTCAGACATCTCTATGCAGTCAAAGTTAAAGACCCTGGCACAATTAAAGATCCAATCATCCCCACAAAAGATCTTTAAGTCATCCGGGATAGGGGGGATTATATTTAATATCTTTTTGTGAATACAGAAAGCACAACCACGTCTACCAGTGATAACTCTTTCCCGATTAGGGGTGAGAGATATGTTTTGTAATCTGCCGAGCTTTCTGGTTATAGAAGGAGCTGCAATACACTCTTTATCTTTTACTATCTCAATCATTTTCTGAAAGAATAGGTGGTTTAGCAGAATGTCATCATTAAAGATGCAGATGAAATCAGCATTCGTGAGTCTGAGTCCGGTTTTCCAGGCTTCATTTGTACCTATCATTTTAGAAGTGTGGATGATTGCTATTGTCATTTCAGGGATGTTGATGTCGAAGTGCTTTTGGGTATTGTCAATAATGATCAGTCTACTCGGGAGGATTGTATTTCCCCGGATGGTTCTTAAGAGTTCCCTAGCCAATCTTGCTTGTACTACTGGGATAATAATATCTATTTTGTGGCTGTCCCAATCACATCTCGCCATCTTTTATTACTACACCTCACAATTTTGATGTTTTTAAACCCGCATTGACTGAGAAGTGAATACATACCATCTGGTTGTATTCGCCAATAGTCTGGGCGATGGTGGATTTTGCCAGCACTGGGAGCGATGATACACACACTGCCGAATGGTTTTAAGATACGGTGAAGCTCTCCCATCCAGAGAAGGGGGATCTCTACGTGTTCTAGGCATTGACCAGAGATGAGGATGTCGAATGTGTTTCTGCTGAAAGGGTAGGAATAGGCGTGGTCAGAGATGATATCTACATTTTGTCCGGGAGTTATATCAAGACCAGTGTATTCCCATGACTCAGGGATTAGTTGACGGTAGGTTGGGTCACTTCCCACTTGTAGTGATCCTATATCTAAAAGCTTTAGGGGTTTATTTTCGTCAAAGAAGGATAAGAAATCTTTCATAAGTAATATTGAGTTAGGATGCATAACCCTCCTTGAATGCCCGTAATCGCCGGTCGGCATCTTCTACTAATGGGCTGTCAGAGATGCTGGTCGTCTCATCAGTTTTCCCCAGAGCTCGTCTATGAGATTGGAGATGGCTTATCACAGATTGGGAAGCCCTTTGCCCTGAGCGAGCACCTTGAGCGGCAGCCCAAGCGGCATTCAGCCCTCCCTCGTGAAGATACATATCCCCATTTGTATACACCCCATCATCTGAAAGTTGAGTGCCATTTTTAACCCAGTGGTGTGGGTACCCCCAAGAAGATTTTTTATTTGGGTCTCCCATGTCGGCATGGGCTATTCGTGGGAGTTTTGTTTTGTCAACACTTCCCCAGGAAGGCTCCGGAGTGCTGAGGGTGGAGTTATGGGTGAGTGCCATTAGTGATTCTCCTTTAGTTCAAAATGGACCAAGTCATTGAAAGTGTTATCTGCTACTTGGGTGTCACTATCCCAGTCCCCTCCCCAGCGGAGCGGGATATTTAGTGATGTGGCAACACCTTTTACAAATCCTGCGAAGTAATAGAAACGTTTTATGTCATTCCAGTCTATTGGATATGGGGAGACATCCACTGCCAAGGAGGGATTGTGGTTATGTTTTGAGTGAGTGAGTTTTGATTTTCCTTCTTTATAGAGCTGTTTTTGTCTACCTTTTGACCGGTGGCCTTCAAGAATAGTACAATCGAAGTGCTGTATTACAGTATTGAAGAGTTTTTCTAATTGAGGGTGACAAGTGAGGAGAAGGACTTTTGATTTGCTGCTGAAGAGAGGCATTTAATTACCCTTTCCCTCTCCTCAATTGAATATGTGAGTATACTTTTATTTAAGGGTAGCAGATTTTAGTAATACAAGTCAAGAGAGAGATTACAAATTAGTAATTAATTACTGAATTGTATTACAGTAATGTGTTTTGAGAGATGGGGAATAAGAAACAGTGGGTAAAGTATACAAGTATAGACAATGAATACAATCATTTATAATAATAAATAATTATTAGTAATACTTATTGATTTTGGTATACAACTTGCATTTATGTATAAGTAAATGACACAACAACACAAAGGAGGACTGAGAAATGAGAAAAGTCACGAACAGAAGAAAATATTACCCACAAGCATGGCAAACCGATCCATCATTAATTGATACTGAAACAGTTCAATATTGGAGAGATGGCGTAATGCTAACTGCACAAATGAAAAAAGAAAGAGCTAGGGAATTAGTAGAAACCGGACAGGCTTTTGTAATTACTGGACAGGCTATAGGGACTATACTTAATGGAGAATGTAGAGGATGACGATTTTTGCCATAAAGAAGACTATATCACACAACTAAGTCAAGGAGATCAAATAATGAAAACCAAAATTATTAAATTCTATTACGCTACTGATATCAAGCATGCTCCCAGTTCTGTAGTGTTAACTGGTAATACAGATCCTAACTTTGGACTATTTGTTGGTTTTGCAAATCGGACTAAACTAATTAAGGAATGGTTAAATAATTGCCGATCCGTTTTTGGCTGGGAGAACTGGCTATGAGAATCAACAGCACACTCAGAGATACCATTGAAGCATGTGTAGAGGAAATAATAGATGATTTCAAAGTATCCTCAGAAGAAGCACAAAGACTACTGGCAACCGCTCTTGATAGTAGTGTTATCCTTGAAGAACTTTACACACAGATATACTTCTTAGTAAATAATGAGTTACCCGAATAGAAACAAAAACCCCCACTCCCGTCTTGCCATCGAGAGTGGGGGTTTTGCATTAAAGACTCTTCCTTGAAAGTACCATCTCCTGTTTCCGCCTATACTATCTGACGATTACATTTTACTCACCCCCTTCCAAATATCTTATTATATTCTCATCCAAGTCTGATAATCAGCTCCAGTTAAATGATTATTTTCTTTAATTAATTCTTTATGCTCCTCACATACTGTATTCCTAAAATCTCCACTGGGACGATACACTGCATTGACTTTTTTACCTTTCTTTTTACACTGAATACAGTAAATATTCCCAGCCTTTTGTCTTTCCTTTTGAGTTATTCTCTTCATATATAATTTCAGTATACCAAGTATACACTATCTGTCAACCTCTGACAGTGAGATTTTGCATGTATTTTGAACGAATTACTCTTCTTTTTCTCTTTGTAGAAGATGATAATGGAGGAGGGGAAAGGGCAGGGGAAGGGGAAGGAAGATCCTCTTTTTGTTTGATAATTTCCCCCAGTATACTCTCCTCCAGTTTGTCCCAAGGCATTCTATTTAGCCCCGCTCTTACAGCAGCAGCCATGCATAATACTAAACAATCCAAGACTTCATTCCTTCTCCCACTTGGCAAAACCCACTCCTTCCTTGGGAATCCCTTTATAAAATTCGTCACTTGTTTTTCAGCAGTCACCTGCATATAGAAGTCATCATCCAGCCCCATAGGGAAATGGATCATCCCCGGGCCTGGCTCACCTATCTTTAACCTCGGGTAGATGATGCCTTTGGCTGTATCAGTTCCCACTGGCCACAACTTAACTCCCTTCTTTATTACTTTTCCTTTGTAGTTGATGTCTTGGAGAGATGGTCTCCCGATAATGGGTTTACCAGGAGTGCTCATTCCTTTTGTGGCTATTACTTTCGGTGAACGGGCCCTCACGTAATTATACACGATCTGTGTGAGAGAACCTGAGTCAATTGCCACACTTGACAAGTGTAGTATTGGCCCTCTGCTGTGGGGATAGCCACGATTGATAAGAAAATCCAACTCCTTCCAGACATTTGGTAATTCCGGATCACCGTAAATTTCCCCCCAAAAGAGCACCCAACATTCCTCACCTCTCCCCCAGGCTGTGAGGAGGGCAGCCAGCCTATCCTTTTGCACATCCATACCCCCAGTGAGGAATAGCCCCCTCTCTGGGATTTTGGATTCCCCATCAGTGATTACCCGGTAGGTTTCAGCACGGGTTTTGAGAGATACCCAATCCGGACGATCGCCTTTTGCCTCAAAGGCATCCCCTAATCTGGTGTTTACCCATACCTGCAGCGTCTCTTGTCTATCTTTTGCTTTGAGGAATTCATCTGTTATTTTTCCCCAGCTCACCCAACCTAGAGGAGAATAGAGAGAGTTCAGTNNTTTCCAACATCCATGTCTTATGGTATTCAGGGATAAGTGTATGACAATATTTACAAAGATACTGAGCTGTCATCGGGTCGTTGTTTGTGAATTTCATTCCGAAGTCAACATCCTCCCCACCCCATTCCAGGGGCTGCTCTTTCTTGCAGTGAGGGCACGGTACATAGTAGTAACTTTGATCAGTCGTGAGGAATGATTTTTCAATTCTGGATAATTCTTTGTGGGTAGGGGTAGACACCTCTAAGATTTTACAGACAGCCGAGAAGGCATCAGTGCGTTTTTCCACTATTTCAGATGGGTCTCCTTCTCCAATATCAGCATCCCACCCGTCAAGATCATCTTTGAATAGATACTTTATAGATACTGAGCGCATGGCTGCGGCGGAATTTGCCCCGATGAACTGCCAAAACCCCCCAGGGAATTCCTTCATCAAAAGGTTATCCCCACTGCGCTTGTCAGACACATCTCTGATTTTGGCTTGGAGATCCGGCATTTGCTTGAGAGATGGGGCTATCTTACTTTTACTATGGCGTTTTGCTAAATCCACGGTAGGAAGGACCATCATACACGGCCCTGGGGCGACATCTGCAATATAGAAAAACCAATTATTACCCAGTTCTGTCCATCCCACTTGGGTGGGTTTCATCGCCACGACACGTCTGACAGGTGAATATACACTGAGGCAATCCATCGGTTCTTTGAGGTAGGGGGTACGGGAAGTGCGATATTTCCCGTGTTCGTGGGATGACTCACGAGGGAGGTGACGGTGGCTGTCTGCCCATTGTGAGACTGTATAGACGGGGTCTGGTTTGATGCCTTTTGAGAAGTATTCTGTGTAAATGGCCATTTGTATAGATAGTAGCAGATTTTGGTAATACAAGTCAAGAGGGGAGATTACAAATTGGTAATGGATTACGGAATTGTATTACAGATTTGTGATTAGGGAAATGGAAAGTGAGAGATGGGAAATGGAGAATACAGAAGTGGTTAATAAATACAAGGTCTTACGATGACAAATAATTATTGGTAATACTTATTGATTTTGGTATACAACTTGCATTTATAAATAAGTAAATGATACGATAAAAACAATTAAAAATTAATAGGCCATCAGGCCGAGAAGGAGGTGAGGTAAATTGATATTGACAAAAGAATTCCTTACTGAAAATAATGTATGTCAGGAAGGCGTCCAGTGGTTTTGTGCCCAGACAGAAGTTGATGTCAAAAAGATCATTATAAAGTTGATAAATGAGAATAAGCTTGACTGGGCGAATTGGTTGCTGTCCAAGTTATTGTCTCCCAGACAAAGAGTACAATATGCTGTGTTTGCTGCAAAACAAGTATTGCCTCTATTTGAGAAAGAATTTCCTAAAGATAGTAGACCCAGAAAAGCCATAGAGGCAGCAGAGAGAGTTTTGAGTTTAAAAGAGGAGGATGCTGCTGAGGCTGCTGCTGAGGCTGCTAGTGCTGCTGCTGAGGCTGCTGAGGAGGCTGCCAGGGCTGCTGCTAGGGCTGCTGTTGGGGCTGCTGAGGATGCTGCCAGGGCTGCTAGGGCTGCTGGGGCTGCTGGGGCTGCTGAGGAGGCTGCCAGGGCTGCTGCCAGGGCTGCTGCTTGGGCTGCTGAGGCTGCTGCTGGGGCTGCTTGGGCTGCCAGGGCTGCTGCCAGGGCTGCTGCTTGGGCTGCTGAGGCTGCTGCTTGGGCTGCTGAGGCTGCCACGATGACTAGAATACTGGAATATGGCATCTCACTTATAAATAATTAACCCAGGCCATCAGGCCGAGGAGGAGAAATCATGAATATCTGGAAAGAATATCATAATAAAACCAATGATTTTCTACAAGATCATCAAAAACAGTTTGAAGCCGACTTAAAAGCTGCCGGTGCAGATCCCGATGAAGTAGAGAAAATCCTCGATATGATGTTTGCCGATGATACATACTATGATAGTGCTTCCGAAGCATTGGAAGATTACCGGGAATATCATAAGAAGGAGGAGAAATGCCAAAAGTAAGAATAGCCGGACGTTACACAAGACTTGGTGCCGAGACAACGGCCTATCCATTAACAAAAAGAGGCCATGTTGAAGTAATAGAATCCAGTAAGTCAGAAACACACTGGCTGGAGGAAATTACTGGAGATCCGGGCTTTGAGTTTATAGTTATCGATATAACCAATTCTGGTAAACACCGGTGTTTTAGAGGCAAAATTGGCTATGATGATTCATATGAAATTATAGCCAGAAATGAAGACACCGCCAATTGCGAGATTTGCGGTGGAAGATTCAGAAAGCTACCAGAGGAAATAACCCCATCCGAGACGAGTAAGTGCCTCGGCTATGATGTGGAGGAATGAGAAATGCCAAAAGAAAAATATGTTATTTCAAAATTCCCTGAAAATAATTGGTTTGAACCCCATCCATCTTGGATGGGGCAAGGTGGCGACAGGCTTATCAAAATGAATATGTCCCCTTTCGGTAAATTTGAAACCGAAGAAGCAGCCATAGATTTTATTAAATCTTTGGCTGGAGAAGTGATTAAAACTATCGAGTTTATGTCTCCGCACGAACTGGGGCGTGCAGGGGAGGCTCAATGGGCTGTAATTTATGCCGCCAAGGGTGGCGGGAAGGTAAGGAAATTCAAAAGAGTTTTGGCCAAGCCTGAATGGGCTTGGATGCCATAACCCAAGTCACCAAGCTGGCCGAGGAGAAGAAAATGACAGTTTTTCAATTGTTCATATATCGTCCGGGCTCACTTTGTCCGGGCTACCTTCGGACATTTAAATTTTTTCATTTATTTCTCCCTAACCATATATAAATTAACGTGCTATACAGATGTCTGTATAGTACCAATATAATAGACGTCTGTATAATACACTGTTAGATTGAGAGAAGAAAAGAAATGAATAAATATATTTGGTATTGTCCAAATTGTAAATTTATAATAACAAATGAAGAATATATTTATGCAAGATTTGATTATGAATGCCCTCGATGTGAACAAAAGAGATTTAGCGAATTTCATAAAAAGGAGTTACATATACCTGGTTATATGGGTGATATTAATGGTCTAGGATGTGATCCAGGAGTTATTTAAAATCATGATGAAAAGATGTAATTGTAAAATATGCACTAGGACTAATAGGTTTATATCAATAATTAAAGATTTGCCACAAGAAGATAGAAAATTCATAACAGAAATTTTAGATGACCTTATTTGTGCTGAAGAACATATCAGTAACTTAGAATTTAAATCTAACTATGCCAATGCACGGGACGCCCAAAAAGACGGGCGCCCGTGATCGGCTACGTTAGGTGGAAATAATAAAAGCATTACATAAAAAAGGAGAAAAGAAAATGATGAGAAAATATAGAAAGTTTTCATGCAGTGGAAGCAGAGATAAATTACATTGCAAAGCAGGTTGTTCGGATAATCCAAGTATAATAGCTTGCCCCTGCTTGGTTATGGATAAAGATCTATCCAAAGGAACACGGTTTGAATATGATGCAGAGAAAGGGGAATTTGGCAAAATAGATAAATAATCACCTAACAAGCGGCTCGACTTGAGCTGTCGCCAATTATGTGAATGGTTCAGTCGGATGCTTAAAGTGGCGACAGCCAAGTCAACTTTTACGTTAGGCTAAAAGGCATTTAAAAACATTATAAATTTTCACACATGATAATGGTGACTGGATTTCCCCCCATCCTTCACCACAACCACAACCTTCTTCCTTGGTGCTATCGGGCTGATTGATTTGCACACCTGGCAAATTATCATCAACGGGTCATTTCACACTGGTCTTTTACCCAATCTGCTCACTTTTCTCTTCAACCTCACTTTTAGGCTACCACATTTAGGACATTTCATCAGTAATACTCCTCATCCATATCGTCATATGTCAATTCCAGCCCCTCGTAAGTTATGGGAGTTGCAGGTGTGATGTCACAATACCATCCCTGTTGGCCTGGTGTGTCGTCATACCACCAATAAGTGTGACTCTCAAAAACCCTCTCCAGATCCAGATTAGTGACTGTATCCGGCATCTGTGCTGCAAAAGTAGGGTCTTCCCCTGGGGCGGGGGGCGTGTCACTTGCCAATAACAAGAATTGTTTTGCATCTGCCCCATCAGTAAACAAGCCTTTTATGTTTTTCACTTGATAACCCCCAGGCTGGATCTCCCACGGGTAACACGCATACCCGACACTATCAGGCCCTGACACAAACTCATGGGTGCCGGCTATCGCAGGCCCCCCTGCCAATATATTAGTACATTCCCCTTCCCACTCTGACCCCCCATAATCCAACCACCGAATGAGAAGAGCCTCGAATGACCCCACCCCATAATTACCATCCAAATACTGATCAGTAGTAGTGCTATCCTCATAGTACCGTGTGTCTATTGTCTCACCTGGTAGATAGATTTCCGGGAAAGCATACTTTACCTGTTTCAAGTTATATGTGAAATCATAAGTGAATACGTTTTGGTTTTGACAGAACTCCCCCTCGTCCCAATTGTAAACTTCCTCACTTGTCATATTAGTTAGGAGTTGAGCTTTAGTGAATGATTTGTAGAGATCCGTGATCCGAGTATACTTTTTATCCCCCATTATTATCAGGTGGTAGATACCCCCACCATAGTAGAACCATCCTCCCTCCCCTGGGGGGTTTGGGTCGGCCCCCGTACACATACCAAAATTTATCCGCTCACAATACCAGTATTGAATGGGTGGGGGTGGTGGAACTGGAATAACACCAGTACACGGACCACTATTCCTTCCACTATCGTCATTTGACTCGTTGTTATATGTTTTCCATTGTCGGTAATAGTGTCTGATTGCCCCCGACTCATCCTCTTTGTAATAGGAGAATGTGTAATCCAGATTTTTCATTGTAACTCCACTGATGGTCGCCTCTGTCACCCCGGCTGGGTCCATAGCAGTAGTGTCTTTTTGGTAATAGAGATTGATTTTTACTGTTCCTTGGTCCCAGGCTTCCAGCTCAAAGGGACCACAAATACCATACTTTTTAGTATCCACGGGCTCTGATTGTTTGCCATGAACGGCTTTTCTGTCTGTTTCTGTCCATTCAGATTCCCCCTTCTTTTTATAGGAGACTGAGAATTGCTGTCCCCCACGGGTGAGGGTGTTCCCATCAATTGTCGGGCGCAGGTAAAAGGTATAAGAGCAAGCTTTTGGATTACCAGTGTATCCGATTACTTTTGGCTGCGCCCAATCTCTATTAGTGAACTCTACCACTACCTCATCCCCCACCTCGAAGATAACCCCATCACACTCCATATACTCAAAAGTAACACCTGACAGGACATTGGATTCTGGATTTACATTTAGTGATTGTGCTGTAGAGATGGCCTTGTATAATTTGACTGTACACGTGATCTGGTCACCTGAGATGGCAGTTATCCTCCCTATTCTGTATTGGGGCCTCCATCTTTGCCAGCCAGGGAAGATGGCGGCATTGTAAAATGAATTAGCCGGGGTCCCTGAGAGAACAGGCTGAAGAGCCCCATCACGTTCAGTATTGTATGTGGCTCTTCCATTATATCCAGGTCGGATAAGTACACTCTGTCTCTCACCTGGGATTTCTATTGTGGCTATTTCCCCTGAAAGATCCTCTGTAAGATCCACACACCATGCTGATATCTCATCATTATCCAGTATCCCCTCAAGAAGTGTGACTCTCTTCTCCATACTAGCCTTTTTCAGTTTTGTGAAATTAAGATTGTTTCTTGCCTGTATAGTGTTTAGTTTTGCTTGGTTGTGTGTGATTGTGAATTGTTGGAGTTCTG
>JABAOC010008500.1_pt2 | contig 18145 bp, 22 predicted proteins | sample 7062161 | NCBI WGS metagenome assembly JABAOC01 (sample SAMN14538625, study PRJNA623070) | marine sediment metagenome | biome: marine biome [ENVO:00000428]; feature: marine pelagic biome [ENVO:01000023]; material: deep marine sediment [ENVO:00002113] | place: India: Gulf of Khambhat ... | reverse complement strand
CTGCCCTTACCGGCCAATTTCCGCCACGAGCCCTATGTCCCTGGCCTTGCTATGGCCAAAAGGAGCGATCTGCTGATTCACCACGGTGGGTACGGTTCGTGCCAGACCGGGCTTTACACGGGGACTCCGGCTGTTATCATTCCCACCTATTCCGAGCGTGAAAGCAACGCACGGCGGGTTGCGGCCGTGGGGGCGGGAGACTTGATCGTACCGACTGCAGATGCTTCGGGGAAAAGGAAGCATGTGCGAGCGGAAGAAGTACAGGCAAAAGTCAGATACGTTCTCTCCGACCCCTCCTTCACCATCAACGCCAGGCGAATCAGCGAGAAGATGCAGACTTATGGGGGTGCAACTGAAGCAGCACGCCTGATCGAAAACTTTGCAGGGGTGGAACCACTGATGCACTGAGGGGAGTGAATCACGAATGAGGTGCCAGGCACTTGACAAGTGCCTGGCACCTTCAGCACCATCGCGCTCATAGGAGTCGAAGGCAATGAATGATCAATCGTCTGAAGAAAGGTATCTGGACGTCCTCCAAAACCTGGAATTCGGCATCGTCCAGGTGGCGCGGCGGCATCCCGAGATGAGCGATTGGGAAGCCTTAGTCGCCGTGGAAGCCCTGATGCAGGTCTACCGGGCCGAGGCCGCCGGCCGTGAGGCCCACCCTGCAAAATTGGACCCGCTGGCCGAGGAAACCTACGAGATCGTCGAGGGTATGTGCGAATGGCGGTTGGGGCGAGGTCAGTTTGTCAACGACGAGGGAGAGCCAGTGGAACTCCCCGTCGAGCCCATCACAGCGGAGGAGATGTACAAGTGCCTCAAGCGCATTCGCGACTCGATCCGAAAATGGACCAAGCGGGCCGGGCGGCAGGGCTACCTCACGTATCTTGATCAGTTCTTCCCCCGTATGCCGGATGCTGAGCAGTGATTGGTCACGTATGCCCCACGACATCATAGACAACCGCACCCGGGAGCTGGCTCCCGAGATCAACAACTTCTTGGCCGATAGCATCCGCGCCCACTTTGCCGGCGGCTACTTCTTCCTGTCCGGCTTCCAGGCCATCGCCGAGCACATCCCCCACCTGGATCAACTGCGCCTCCTCATCGGCAACGTCACCAACCGCCAGACCATCGAGCAACTGGCCGAGGGCACCCAGGCTCCGAGAATCCGCGCCGACACCGCCGAATCTATCCAGACCACCGTGGAACTCATGGACCAGACCGACGACGCCCAGGCCTTGGTCACTCAACTCCTGCGCATCGTCCGTGACTACAACCTGGAGGAAGCCCACCGCGCCATGGAGGACCGGGCCGAGGAAGCGCCGCTGATCCCGCGCATTGTTTGCAGCGAGGCGTTGCTTTAACCCAAGGAGACAAGACACAGTCTCAGTATTTTTGCAAAATAAGGAGCCGCTTTAGGCTCCACAGTCTCGATCTTTTTGAAATCCGCCATAGAGTTTGCAGCTCACCTCCGTTTGCCTTTCTTTCGCTTCTTGAGCCTACTTTTGCGCATCTTGGCCCTCTTCTTGCGTTCCCTCTTGCTCGCGCTGCCTCGCCTGGTCTGAGATCGCCAGCCCTGGACATAGCGCTTTTTCATCCTGCGCATATACTTGCGTCGTTCGTCAACGGTCATATTGTCTTCAGTGGACATAGTTCCCTGCGATAACATTTTGCGTGAGTGAATAAAGGGACTTGACAATCTACCACTTTTGATATATGATTAGAACAGAATCGAACGGAGACTCTCATGATTCCCGAGGAACGTCGCCAACAGATCCTCCACCTTATCCAGACTCAGGGCTCGGTCAGCGTGGCCGATTTGTGCATCCGCTTCGATGTCTCGGAGATGACTGTGCGGCGGGATCTGGCCGATCTGGAGCGGGCGGGACTGCTGCGCCGGGTGTACGGTGGTGCGGTCAACGCCCAAGGCCGCAGCTACGAGCCCCCCTTCCTCACCCGTGCCGGGAAGCACCAGGCCGAGAAGGAGCGCATCGGCCAGGCCGCCGCAACTTTCATCAACAATGGGGACAGCCTGGCTCTGGACGTGGGAACTACTACCCTGGAAATCGCCCGACATCTGGAAGGGAAGCAGAACCTGACCATTGTCACCCCCAGCCTGCACATCGCCAAGGTCCTGGCCAACCAGCCCAGCATGCGGCTGATGTTGACCGGTGGCATTCTCCGCCCCAGCGAGCTCTCCCTTATCGGCCACTTGGCCGAGAAGGCGTTTCGGGAGTTCTATGTAGATAAGCTCTTCTTGGGCATTGGTGGCATTGACTTCAAAGCGGGCCTCACGGAGTTCAACCTGGAAGATGCCTTAGTGAAGCGTGCTATGCTGGCCTCGGCCAAAGAGTGCCTGGTGGTCGCCGATGCCAGCAAGTTCGGCAACATCGCCTTTGCCGCCGTGGCTCCCCTCTCCGCTGTCCACAAGATCGTCACCGATTCGGCCGTCGGCTCGGGAATCGTCAGCCGTCTTGAGGAGATGAACATAGAGGTCATTCTGGCCTAACACCGTCTAGGGAGGGACTTGATGATGAGCGCGTTGTTGCGAGAGTTCTTCGGGGTGGAGAAGCCGGTTATCGCTATGGCCCATTTTCCACCACTACCCGGTACGCCTCTGTACGACGAGGAGCGTGGCGTCGCTGGCATCCTAGAATCCGTCGCCGCCGATGTGAAGAGGCTCCTCGATAGCGGTGTGGATGGGCTCCTTTTCTGCAACGAGGGGGACCGGCCTTACGCGCTCAAGGCTGACTTCGAAGCTGTAACTACGATGACCCGTGTCATCACCGAGGTCGCGCCAAAGGACCGACCCTTCGGCGTGGATTTCCTCTGGGACCCCAAAGCACCCATCGCCATCGCCCTGGCCACCGGCGCGTCCTTTGTGCGCGAGGTCTTTACCGGGGTCTACGACAGCGACATGGGCCTGTGGAACACCGACGCCGCTGGCCTCTTGCGCTACCGTCGCCATATCGGCGCCAGCCACATCAAGGTCTTCTATAATATCACTCCTGAGTTCGCCTCGCCCCTGGGCACCCGGCCCGTCAAGGTGCTAGCTCGCAGTGCCGTGGTTTCCTCCCTGGCTGATGCCATCCTGGTCTCCGGACTGATGGCTGGTGCAGAGCCAGACCTGTCATTGCTGCAGGAGGCGAAGGCAGGCGTCGGTGATCGGGTCCCGGTGCTCCTCAACACTGGAGCGAAGATTGAGAACATCCGCCAATTCCTGTCCGTGGCTGATGGGGTGATTGTGGGTTCCAGCTTGAAGGTGGACGGCTATACCTGGAACCCAGTGGATGCGGAGCGGGTGAGGGCCTTTATGGCCGCCGTGCGCAAGGTACGTGGGGCATAGAAAAAAACCCGCTTGTTCCACCACCCCGGTCATAATGGATGGAAAAGCAAGCTATGAGGGATAGGGAGCAACTTGTCCGAGAGGCTATACTGACGGCCACCCTGAGTAGGGCGACGGGGACCGCGGTCTATGGCTGCGACCTTCGTTTGCCTGGGATGCTGGTGGCGAGAGTCGTTCACAGCCCACTGCCGCACTGCCTCGTACGGGCCATTCACACGGCGACGGCAAAGGCCATTCCGGGCGTCCATGCTGTGTTGACTGCTAGGGACATCCCAGGGCGGAAGCTGATCGGAAAGATGTACTTTGATCAGCCTGTTCTCGTCCTGGATAGAGCCCGTACGGTCCTGGATTCCATGTGTCTGATCGCTGCTGAGTCGGAGGAACTCGCGGAGCAGGCAGCCGAGGCGTTGGAGTTCGATTTGGAGCCTTTACCCGTAGTGACCAGCCCGCAGGAGGCATTGAAGCCCGGCGCTCCACAGCTACACAAGGGTGGTAACCTATTGAAACACATTAAGGTAAGGTGCGGCGACGTAAAGCGCGGCTTTGCACAGGCAGATGTCATCATAGAAAACGAATATCATCTCCCGTTCATAGAACACGCCTTCTTGGAGACCGAGTCGGCTGTGGCTGCTCCGAAGGGAGATAAGATCACCGTTTGGGTCGGGTCCCAAAACCCATACCTGGAGCGCTCCCAGGTAGCGGCTGCCCTGGGTCTCCCGGAGGAGAAGGTCGAGGTGGTGGATATGCACGCCGGGGGAGGATTTGGCGGCAAGGACGATGGGCTGGTGGCCATCTTTGTCGCCCTGCTGGCTCATGCCACCGGAAGACCAGTGCGGCTCTTCTTTGACCGTAAGCAGTCCATCCGAGGACACTCTAAGCGGCATGCCTGGACGATCCACTCCAAATGGGGAGCCACAGGCGAGGGCAAGCTCACAGCAGTAGAGACGGAGATGTATGCTGACACTGGGGCTTATGCCCACTGGGGGGAACCGATAGCGACCTTTGTCTCTCTTCTCTCTACCGGCCCCTATGAAGTACCCCATGTCAAGGTTGACACCTACGTGGTGTACACCAACAATCTGGTAGGTGCGGCTATGCGGGCCTGGGACAATCAGGCCGGTGCATTCGTCACGGAGAGTCAAATGGACGAATTGGCTGCCGCACTGGGTATTCACCCTCTGAAGTTGCGCTGGTTCAACGCACTGCGAGAAGGCTCGGAACTCATCTGTGGTGGCACGGCCCCACGCGGGGTCGGCATACGTGCCACATTGGAGGCTGCAGCCCAGGTGGTGGGGGTGACACTGTGAAGCGGAGAGGTGTTGGGTTTGCCAGCGCGTTCCAAGGTGCGAACTTTCACTTCGGACATCGGGACGAGGCTCAAGTTCAGGTAGAAGCCACAGAGGATGGCCGATTTCTCATCTATGCAGCTGCATCCGACATTGGAGAGGGTTTAGAAGCCATGCTCCGCGTCCTCCTGGCCGAGGGGCTGGGCGGCATCTCACCACGGCTGATCGAGTGGGTCCAGCCCAGTACGGCAAACTCGCCGAATCCTGGCTCGACGGGGGCCTCGCGGATGACGACAGTGGTGGGCAATGCCATTTGGCGAGCCGGCCAGGAGTTGCGAAATGTCATGGTAAAGGTAGCGGCGGCTCTGATAGGCGTCGAAGAGGGGGCAGTGCGCGTGGAGCAGGATCATCTGCGGGCAGGCGACCATGTACTGGAGCTAGGAGACGTTTTTGCTGAGGCCAAGCGACGCGGGATTCCGCTGCGAGTTGAGGCGGCGTTCACGGCCTCAGACACCACCCCTGTGGACGAGTATGGGCAGGGCGAGATGCCGGTGAATCAGTTCAGTTACGCCACGCACATCGCAGAGGTTGAGGTGGACACCGAGACCGGCGAAGTAGCGGTGTTGCGGGTGGTGGCAGTACATGACTCTGGTCGGATTATCAACCCTGTTAGCGCCGAGGGACAAGTAGAGGGGGGCGTGGCCATGGGGTTGGGTCAAACCCTCACCGAGGAGCTTGTCCTGAAGGACGGGATTCCCCTGATCGAAAGCTTCTCAACGTATCTGATTCCGACGGTATATGATGCGCCAGAGAGTATCGAACCACAGTTCGTGGATGGCGGCGCCCCGTTCGGGGATCTAGGGGTGAAGGGACTGGCCGAGATCCCCTGCGTCCCAATCATAGCCGCGATAACCAATGCCATCTACAACGCAACAGGTGCCCGCGTGCGGACACTCCCCGCCACGCCCGAGCGGGTCTGGCGAGCTATGCGAGCGGTAGGAAAGGTATCCACGGGAAGCCAAGAGAAGCAAGACGGCAATGCCTAGACTTTGGAGCGAGTACCTAATCCCCGGCACTGTGCAGGAGGCCCTGGACGTACTCCTTCGATATAAGGGGCAGGCTCGTATCATCGCTGGGGGCACCGATCTGATCATCCGCCTGAAGCAGGAGAGGTGCTCTGTACCGGCCGTCGTAGACGTCGGGGCGATCGAAGGGTTGAAGTCCATCTCTCTCCACGGGGGGGAGGTGGTTATCGGGGCAGCGGTGACCTGTGCCGAGGCCTTGGGTTCTCCTGTGCTGAGAGAGCGGGCACTACATCTGGTGGAAGCGATCAGGGCCCTCGCTTCGGCGCAGATTCGCAACCTCGCCACACTGGCGGGCAACGTGGTGAACGCTTCCCCTGCGGGCGATACTATCCCGCCGTTGTTGACACTGGAGGCTCGAGTGGTCATCCAGGGGCCCTCAGGGAAGCGGGAGCAAGGGTTAGAAGAGTTCCTATTAGGTCCCGGACAGACCACACTCGCGCCGGTGGAATTGGTAACACATCTTCGATTTCCCCTCCCGGCCCCGGGGCACCTATGTGCATTCGAGAAGTTGGGGCTGCGGCGCGCAATGAGCATTGCGGTAAACAACGCTGCGGTAATGCTTTGGTTTGATGATGCCAGGGTAACTGAGGCGCGGATCGCCTTAGGTGCCGTTGCCCCAACTGTGGTGAGGGCGCGCGAGGCAGAAGGCTTTCTCCTGGACAGCGAGCTTGATGGTGCGGTGATTAACCAAGCCGGGGCTCTGGCTAAGGGGGCAACCTGCCCCATTGATGATATCCGTGGTTCTGCGGAGTACCGGGCCGAGATGGCATCCACTTTGGTGAGAAGGGCCCTTGGGCGAATCGAAAGGGAGAGGAGGAAGCCGTGTTGGCCAGGCTGGAAATGACTGTTAACGGAGAGCACGTGACCCTCGATGTGGATCCGGCAGCTATGCTGACGGAGGTTCTCCGCGAGCAATTAGGTCTTATGGGCACCAAGATAGGGTGTGGGGAAGGGGAGTGTGGGGCCTGTACCGTCCTCCTAGATGGGAGGGCAGTGACCTCCTGCTTGGTGCCAGCGCTTAAGGCTCACGAGCATGAGGTCATCACTATCGAGGGATTAGGTACGCCTCAGGCCCCCCACCCTTTGCAGAAAGCATTCGCCGTACTGGGAGCGATTCAATGTGGGTTCTGTACGCCGGGGATGATTATGTCTGCCGTCGGCTTACTCAGGCAAAACCCCCGACCAAGCAGAGAGGCGATCAAAATGGCCTTGGCCGGCAATCTCTGCCGCTGCACGGGCTACAAGAAGATCATCGAAGCAATGGAGGCTGCAGCAGACGAGCTCGCCCGGCGAAGTGAGGCCGGTACATGGTAACCCAGGCAGAAGCGAATGAAACAAAATACAGAAGGGAGTGCGACAAATGGTGCAGCATCCAGCCTTAGACAAGGTGGTGGAACGGATCCAGACGGACGTTATTGGAGGTGCTGCGGACACAGCCAAGGAAGTCGTGGAGGCGTTGGCTCGAGTGGCCCAGGATAGCTCGGCGAAGGATGCCACAGAGCTGGCACAGGAGCTTGAAGCGGGGGTAGACAGGATCTTGGCAGTGCTGCCGTCGTTGGCTCCACCCGTGAACGCTCTCCATATGATCTTGGGGCAAGTAGAAGAGCTCCTTAAGGAGAGTGTGAGTGTCTCTGAGATGGCCCAGGGGGTTATAGAGGAGGTACAGGCCTTCCAGGCGCGCGCCGAGGAGGCGCTACAACGGGTCGCACAATTTGGTGCAGAGAAAATCAAGGATGGGGACACGATATTTACCTACAGCATGAGCTCCACCGTCTGGCGGGTGCTGCGCGTGGCCAAAGCGCAGGGGAAATCCATTCGAGTAATTGTGACCGAGTCACGACCGGCGAACGAGGGGCTGTGGACGGTGGAGGAGATGGCTAAAATCGGTGTGCCAGTTGCAGTCAGCATAGATGCCTGCATCGGCTTGCTGGTCCCTGGGTGTCCTATCGTGATGGTGGGGGCCGATGCTGTCTCCTCAAGCGGCCAGGTTCTCTGTAAAGTAGGCACATATCCCACAGCGCTGGTGGCGCGGGCGCACGGGGTGCCGTTCTACGTGGCAGCCGATACGCTCAAGTTCGATACCACCACGCTCCTGGGCTTGCCTTTCCGTATAGATCCTCTCCATCGGGAGCAGGTGTTACCTGAGGAACCGAAATACGGCCAGGCCGAGGTTGTAGGATTGCATTTTGACATCACACCTCCGGCGTTGGTAACTGCCGTCATTACAGAGATTGGACTGGTCCATCCGACCGCTTGTTTCTCCGTGATGCGACAGATGAAGCTGAGCGAGAGACTGGCAAAAAAGTTGCCGGCCTGGGCCAAAGGGGAGTGGGCGGCTTCTGGAGAACGGGCTGAGGCATGAACCCTCGTGAGAGATTGATCGCGGCGGTGAATCACAGAGAGCCAGACCGGGTGCCCATTGACCTCGGGGGGACCGACGTATCATCCATCTGCGTCGGCGCTTACCAGGATCTGATGCAGCATTTAGGCCGGGAGGTTCAACCCCTTGGGATCGTCAACGTCGTAGAACAACTCCCGGCTCTTGATGAGCAGTTCTTAAATGAGATCATCCAGGCCGATACGCGGCAGATCAGGGAGCAAGGCCCCAGCCACTGGGTATTGGACATCCGAGATGAGGGAGACTACTGGTCGTTCGTCAACGAGTGGGGGATTGTGTTGAAGAAACCCAAAGTCGGAGGGCACTATTTCGACTTGGTCGGACATCCCCTCAGGGAACCCTCCCTCGAGGCATTGGAGGCGTTTCCGTGGCCTAACCCCAAGGACCCAGCCCGTTGGGCAGGGTTGGGGGAACAGGCCCGAGCCCTCTACGAGAGCACAGACTATGCTTTGGTAGTGGGATGCGTCTTTGGGGGAGGTCTCTTCGAGTATCCCCAGTTTCTCAGAGGGATGGAGGAGTTTTTCGTTGATCTGGTTGCCCGACCTCGTTTTGCCGAGGCGTTGTTGGAGCGCATGACAGAGATCCTCATTGCGGCCTATGAGAGTATGTTAGACAAGGTTGGGCCCTACGCGCAAGTGGTGTCGGTGTGTGACGATCTATGTGGGCAAGAGGGCCCTTTGATCTCCCCGGATCTCTACCGCCGCTTGGTGAAACCCCGGGAGGCTCGCCTGATCCAGGCCATTAAAGCCAGGACCAAGGCCAAGGTCTTGTTCCACATTTGTGGCGCGGCCAGGGAGTTCATCCCTGACCTCATTGAGATTGGCGTAGATATTTTGAACCCGGTCCAGGTATCGGCCAGAGGCATGGATACCCGAACCTTAAAGAAGGAGTACGGCCGAGAGCTGGTCTTCTGGGGAGGAAGCTGCGACACTCAGGGAACACTACCTTTTGGGTCTGTGGAGGACGTCCGAGAGGAGACGAAACGTCGAATCGCTGATCTTGCTCCGGGCGGGGGGTTTGTGTTTAGTCCCATCCACAACATTCAGGACGGGGTACCGCCGGAGAATGTGCTGGCCCTCTTTGAGGCGGCACAGACTTCTGGGGCGTATTAAGGCTGTGTGAGCTTAGCGTGGAAAGGAGGTGATGGTCATCGAGTGACGAGGCCTTGGATGGGAGTATAGGACTGACTATGAGGAAAACCCTTCCTCAATTAAGGAAAGGAGGAAAAAGATGGCACGCTGGCATACGCTAGTAGCAACGTTGACCTTGGTGGCCCTTTTGGCCGTGTCGGGAGGGTGTGCGCCCACACCAACACCTACACCGGTGCCGACACCGGTGCCCACAGAGGCGCCCACCCTTGTACCAACGCCGCCCCCTCCAGAGGTGGTGACCCTCACTTATGCCCGATACGCAGGCAGTCATCCCATTGACCTGGACTTTATCAAGCGCTTTGAGGCGGAAAATCCGAACATCAAGGTCAAGGTCGTGGATGTGCCCGGCGAGGAGTCGTTCAACACCCTCTTTGTTCAGTTTCAGGGCGGACAGATGCCTGATGTGTTCTGGAGCCACTGGCTCCTGGCCGCAGCAACTTCGGGTATGGCCATCCCCATTGACGAATACCTTGACCAGGCCTTCATGGACCGCTTCGTACCTTCGGCCTGGAAATGGGTCGAATGGAAGGACGAGCACTACGGGGTTCAGTGGCGTGATGGTGCTTCGGTCACCTACTTCAACAAAAAGCTGCTGGACAAGGCCGGCCTTGAGGTGCCCGAGGAGTGGGACTGGGATACGATGGTCGAGTACGCCAAGGCGCTCACAGATGCGGCGAATGGCGTCTACGGGCTTGGCCTGATCGGCGCGGCCACCGATCCCGGCACGGAGTGGAACTTCTGGCCCTTCCTGCTCCAGAACGGCGGTCGCATCTTGGACGAGAAAAACCGGGCTGCCTTCAACAGCCCCGAAGGGGTGGAGGCACTTCAATTCATGGTTGACCTCATCCACAAGGAAAAGGTCGCACCGCCTGGGACCGCCAGCAACGACATTAACCAGATCATTGACCTCTTCGTCAGCGACAAGGTCGGGTTCTGGTTCAATGGCCCCTGGTACATCGGCATCATGAAGGGGACCTATCCGGAGGCTGAGGTGACCGTGGCCGTGATGCCGAAGAAGGTGACCATGGGGAGCATCGCTGGTGGCACCGCACTCTGCATCTCCTCGCTGACCGAGCACCGGGAAGAAGCGTGGAAGCTGATCGAGTTCATGACCCGGGACGACATTCTCACCGAGTGGGCCGAGGCCTTTGAGCACGTGGCGCCCAACGAGGCAGCCTTCGAAAGCCCGCTGTATGATGAGCCTAGCATGGCCGCTGCAGCACGCCAGACCATGAGCGCCGACACCATCCCGGCCAACCACTACCCAGAGACCGATCAGCTCAACCAGATCATTCGGACCTACCTGCAGGGCGCCTATCTCCAGGAGATGACCCCAAAGGAGGCACTGGACCAGGCCGCCGCGGAGTGGGACGAGATCCTAGCCAAGTACGACTGAGTCGCGGCGAGCGTTTGAGGGAGGGCCGCTGTGGCCCTCCCTCAACCACAATCCAGACTGGAGGTGGGCTTCTCCGTCCTGGGTATTTTCCATGTGGATGACAGCGCTACCTGTGGTGTGAATATACCATCACCTTGCCGCAGTGCCACTTCGAGCTCTTGGAACCAAACAGAATTGAGTTGGGACAATCTGGACTTTAATGAATTGATAGCCAGGCTGCCGGATCACATTGCGGGAGCTAAGGGAAGAGGTGCTTTCGGTGGGGCGCTGAGGGACGAGTTGAAGGCACGGGGGATCAATGTGCCATTTATCGGATTCAGTCCTACGCGGATAGCAAGCAAGAGACTGAGCACATCCTGGCCGCCTTGGGACTGAGGAGTTAGGGACGATCAGTACTCGCACAACGGGGAGAGGTCTAATGGCTCCTTCCAATGGGATGTCTTATCGTGTTGTCCAGTTGGGGAAAGAAAGCAGAGCGAGGCCTATCAACCCTGGGTATTTCTTTGTAGCTCCGGCCATCCTTTTCTTCGCTGCTTTAGCCATTCTTCCCACGCTCTACGTGTTTTACCTGAGCTTTTTCTCGTCGCCACGCGGACAGGTCACCAACAGGTTTTTTGTAGGCCTGCAAAACTATGTGGATGCGCTGTCCTTGTCGAAACTAGCCCCCGTCGTTTCACACACCCTCGTTTTCGCCATAGGGAGTTCCCTCTTCCACCTGCTTTTCGGATTCTTGCTGGCTCTATATCTCAACTCACGCCTCAATTTCCATTTCTTGAACGCAGTTCGTGCTTTGCTGCTGTTGCCCTGGGCCATCTCGCCAGCGGTGGTGTCTATGGTATGGCGACTCTTATCCCACCCCCAGATCAGCCCCATCGGGATCCTCTTGTCGGGTCTCAACCCAGAATGGGTTTGGACTCCTCTGGCAAGCACCAAGACGGCGCTGTTGACACTCACCGGCATTAACGTCTGGCATTTCACGCCGTTCTACATGCTCATGATCCTTGCTGGCTTGCAGGCCATTGATCCTACCCTCTATGAGGTGGCCAAGATTGATGGGGCTAGTGCCTTTCAAGAGGTCTGGTATGTCACCATTCCCCAGGTCCGGCGACTGTTGTTCACGCTGGGGCTCTTTGACTTTGTCACCACAGCCGTCTACTTCGACCTGATCTGGATCACTACCCACGGAGGCCCCGTGGGCTCTTCAGAAGTACTTGCGACCTTCGTCTATCGCCAAGCGTTTCTCAGTTTCGACTTTGGCAGAGCTTCGGCTATAGCCATGCTATTGTTCGTTGTGGCCATCACCCTATCCTCTATTGGGGTGATGGTGATGGAGAGAGAATAGTATACCAATGTATGGATCAACTCGTCTCTTAAGACGCTTGGGCCGACTCCTGGTCTATCTGGGCTTGATGGCCATTGTTCTGATATGGATCTCACCTTACCTGTGGATGGTCTTGGCTTCCCTGCGCGACCCTAGCGAGCCATTCTCGGCAGGAATTCTGCCTACGCGGTTGAGACTGGGCAATTACAACAATGCCCTCCGCCGTGCTAGTCTAGTGGTTGCCTTCCGGAACAGCTTCGTTGTGGCCTTCAGTTCAGCGGTTCTGGCTCTTGTCCTGGCTATTGGCGCCGGATATGGGTTCTCCCGGTTTCGATTCAAGGGCCACGGGGCCATGCTCATCTTCTTGCTCATTATCAAGAGCCTCCCAGGTGTACTCCTGGCAATTGCTATCTTTTCCCTGGCCCGTAGGCTGCACATATTCGATTCGTTTGTCCCTTTGGTTTTGCTGAATGCCATGTTCAACCTGCCGTTTGCCATTTGGAACATGCGCACAGTCTTTGACGGCGTAAACCCAGAGCTTGATGAAGCTGCGATGATTGACGGTTGCTCGCGTCTGGGGGCGATCCTGCGGGTGTTGATGCCGATCTGCACGCCAGGGATAGCGGCAACTTTTGCTTTTCTGTTTCTCCTGGCCTGGAATGAGTTCATGTTTGCGGTGACGTTCATCTCTTCTCCAGAAAAGGTCCTAGTTCAGCCCGTCATTGCCAGCTATGTCGGGCAATTCGCTGCAGATTACACCGGCTTGATCACAGCGTCGGTGCTGGCAAGCTTCCCTCTTATCCTCGTGTTCCTTGCCATTCAGCGTTACGTCATCTCTGGGTTGTCAATGGGTGCCCTTAAGGGGTAATGGGATGGAGCAAGAATCCAGACCCGATAAGCCGCTATTGCTGGGGATTGACGTAGGTACGACCAGTTGCAAGGTCTCTGCCTTTGATCTGCGCGGACGGGTCGTGGCCCAGGCAAGCCATCAGTACCCCACATACTATCCTCAGCCCGGCTGGGCCGAGCAAAGGGCTCAGGAGTGGATCGTTGCGCTGGAAGCCGCTTTGCAGGCGTTCGGTGCGCAGCTAGGCCCCCAGACACGACGGCTTGCTGGTGCTGCGCTCTCTGCTCATGGCCCTACCCTTGTCCTGGCAGACGAGATGGGCAACGCACTGACCCCATCTCCAACGTGGCAGGACCATCGCAGCTTGCCCCAGGGAGAGCGACTGCTCAAAAGCGAACTGGGACCTCGCTGGATCGGCATGGGACCACCAAAAACTGGTTTTGTCGCCAAGCTGCTGTGGGCCAAGGAGAACTGGTCCGGCTCGTTTGCCAAGTGCGCCTGGGCAGGGGGCGTCAAGGCTCACGTGGGCTATTGGCTGACCGGCAAACTAGGCACAGATTCTTCCAGCGGGCCAGGGGACGATGCATGGCCCGTTGAGGTCTTTGCGCATATTGGTTTCCCAGTGGAGAAACTGCCGCCTGTTCATTCCCCCATCGGTCTCCTGGGTCACCTGCAGCCCGAGGTCGCCAGGCGTTGTGGTCTTCCGCATGGCCTGCCGGTGTATATGGGGTTGAACGACGGAGCAAGTTCCACCTTGGGCTCGGGCGCTGTTCATCCCAGGGATGCCTGTATCAGTTTGGGCACCAACGGCGTGGGCCGGCTTATCATTGATCACCCCTTCAACCCCGAAGTGGCACTGCTCATGGACGCCTTCTTCTGGCCCTATGTGTCCGGTAGGTGGGTTGTTGGAGGGATGACCTTGGCAGGAGGGAGCTGTCTATCGTGGCTGAGAGAGATTCTGGGGCAAGAGTACCCTTCTCTACTGGAAGAAGCGAGCAAAAGTCCACCGGGCTGCAATGGCGTGATCTTTCTGCCGTATCTGATGGGGAGGGGTACGCCACTGCCAGTAAGCACAGCTAGGGGCGCGTTTCTCAATCTCACTCTCTCTACCGGCACCGGTGACATGGTCCGCGCGGTGCTGGAAGGGGTAGCTTTCGCCATCAAAGACATCTTTCTCGGTTTTGCAGAGGTCGGGTACAAGCTGGAACGCATTCATATTACTGGCGGTGGGGCCCGTAACGCCCTTTGGCGCCAGATAGTGGCCGAGGTGCTTGGTTGTCCACTCACCTGGGCCCCTGGGGATGCGACGCTGGGGGCAGCTATCTTGGTCAGCGTGGGCGCAGGACTGCACGCAAATATCGAGACCGCTGTGGCAGCCATGGTGCACACCGCAGAGACGATAGAGCCAGAGGCGGTACGCGTCCGGGCTTATGAGGATGTCTACCTCCTGTACCGCGAACTGGGTGAGGGGCTGGGCTACCTCCCTCGTTCCTAGGGCGGACGAGATAGGACTTGGCCAGTCGAGCGATCGAGTAGGAGGTTGTCCCGTGAACCTGTTTATCTCTGCCGATATTGAGGGGATCACCGGTGTGGTGCATAATGCCCATGTCAACTGGCCTGGCTCGGACTATGAGCGCGCCCGCAAGTGGATGGCTGCTGACATCAACGCGGCCATCGAAGGGGCACTGGAGGTTGGGGCACGTCGGATTGTGGTGAACGATGCACATGGCGAGATGCGAAACCTGATTCCCGATGATCTTCACCCTGCTGCAGAGCTGGTATCTGGGCCATCCAGGCCCCTCGGCATGCTCCAGGGATTGGATGAGAGCTTTGCCTTGGTCTTCTGTATCGGGTACCATGCCCGGACCGGTTCACCGGAGGGCATCATTAACCATACCTTTAGCGGCAGCGTCGTTTCCGAGTTGCGGCTCAATGGTCAGGTTGTGGGAGAGCTCACGGTAAACGCGGCCCTGGCGGGAGAGATTGGCGTGCCAGTGGGCCTGGTGACCGGGGATGAGGCAACGGTCCTTGAGGCGAGGGAGTTGCTTGGGGAGGTAGAAGGGGTGGCGGTGAAGAAAGGATATGGACGCTACGCGGCGCTTTGCCTGCATCCGGAGGAATCACGCCGACGGATCTTTGAGGCGGCCAAGCGAGCGATGACGCGGGTGGAGCAGTTCCGACCCTATCGCCTGTCCACACCGATCGCCCTAGAGCTCCGCTTTCCCCGCACACCCATGGCCGACGCAGCGGAACTGATCCCACACGTGAGACGGGTGGATGGAGTGACAATCACCTATGAGGCAAGGAGCATGGTCGAAGCAAACAAGCTGCTCCAGGCGCTGGTAATCCTTGCAGACGCTGCCATGCCCAAACAACGTTAGTTGGGAGGAGAGAAATGACCTTACCAGAGACCAATCGTGACAAACTGGTTATGCTTGCCGTGCTAGGTGAGATTACACCCACCCGCATGAGAGCCCCCTACAGGGTCTCGGCCGAGGGTGAGCCTATGGTGTTGCCAGCCTACGGGACGATTACCTATAATGTAAGGATTGGCCAGCCGGCCCTAGAGTGGGTCGGGGATCACATCGAACCAGGCGTGAGCATCAAGACGGGAGATTCTGCGCCCAACAATGCCCTGCGCACGCTTTCATGTGTCGGCAATGAGGCGAGAGTCGTGAGCGGAGAAGCCAAGGGGGCATGTGGCAGGGTCACGGGTTCCCACGCTGGTGTGGAACATGTCCTGGTGGATTTCGCACCCGATGTGCTCGATAAGCTGGCAGTGGGGGATAAGATCCAAGTCAAGGCTTGGGGCCAGGGGATGAAGTTCACCGATCCAGAGCTGGCAAACGTCAAGATCATGAATTGTGACCCCCGTCTATTTGAGCAGTTGGTGAGCCAGGTGGAACCGGGGCTTATCGAAGTGCCGGTGGCTGCCGAGATCCCTTCTGCCTGCATGGGATCGGGGATCGGAGAGCCTTCTGCGGAAGGCGGGGACCTGGACATCCAGACTTCTGAGCCCGAGTTCCGTCGCTGGCTGGCCGAGGAGGTCCAGCTTCGACTGGGGGACTTGGTGTTGATCAAGGATTATGACTGTCGTTGGGGGTTCGGCGGCCTGCGTGGGGCGTGGGCTGTTGGTGTGGTGATCCATTGTGACTCCATCTATGCCGGACATGGCCCAGGCGTTCGGGTCTTACTCACCTCGAAGGACCCTAACCATCTGCGGGTCCGCCTCACGAAGGAAGCCAATATTGTCGAAATGATCTATAGATATTGAGCCTGTCGAGTTGCAATACGACACACAGAGGGGCACTGGAAGGGTCAGTACCTCAGGCTGGAAAGGCTGTAGTAGCCATTTGACAAAGGCCCCTCCTCTGGCATAATGGGGGCCGATTTCTACATAGGTGAAAGGGATGCGCTACATCAAAGCTCTCGCCAACTATAACCAACTGCGTATGACTGGCGGGTTCGTTGCCCTGTCTTGTCGTAGTGCGCCTATCCACCAGTGGTTTATGTCTATAGCGGCCGTGGGCGTGTTACGAGCCCACGGCTATTTTTATCCCGCCTCAAGGAGGGGGATCATAAACGACATGGCTTTGAACATCATCCATACTACCAAGACCTTCGCTGGCGAGGGGAATGGTTCCTGGCTGGCCTGCCTCCGTGGCGATGGCCAGAAGCGACCGGTGTTCGCTCTCCACGACGTCAACCTGTGAGGGCGACGCCGGGAGATCTTCGGCATCCTGGGCCCCCAACGGCTCGGGCAAATCCACCCTGGTAAGGCTGATCGCCACCCTGTTCATCCCCGAGCTGGCCACATCATCCACTACGACCTACATTGGAACCCTGTCCGTCTCATCCAGCGTGTCGGTCGCGTGGACCGCATCGGCACCGAGCACGACACCATCTACGCCTACAATTTCCTACCTGAGACCGGCCTGGAGCGCGGACTGGGCATCGAACACTGCCTGGAGTACCACATCGGCGAGATCCATCGTACCATCAGCGATGATGCCGCCGTATTGCACAGGAGCGAGCAAATCAACGAGGAGGCGATTTACGCCATCTATGGTGGTGACCCCAGCGTCCTGGAAGACGAACCCGAAGCCGACATCTTTAACCTGCTGGAAGCTGAAGAACTCATGCGCCAACTCCAGCGCACCGACCCTGAGCGCTTTCAACAGATCGCCACCATGCCCGACGGCGTCCGCAGCGCCCGTCAGGCTGTTGACAAGCCTGGCCTGTTCGTTTTCTGCCAGGCCGCAGCAGCTATCAGCGTCTGTACCTGGTTGACGAGGAGGGCCACCGCACAGCAGACCCTCAGCAGGCCATCTGCGCCATCCACTGCCAAGAGGACGAACCGACCCTGGCGTTGCCGGCTGGCATCAACGAGCGTATCGCCGCCGTCAAACGCGACTTTGACGCCGAGGTCCGCGCCCGCGAGGCCGAGATACGCCACACCGTGGGCAGCGCGTTGGGTCGGGACTACGCCCTCTCGGAACTGCGCCTCGTCTTCGAGGCCGAAGAGGACCCGGAGGAAAAAGCGCGTCTGGCCCTCCTGTCCGAGATCTTTACCACCGTCCCCTTGGCTGCCCGTGCCCATTGTGAACTCAACATCCTGCGTCGCAGCAACATCACTGGCCAGGCCCCGGTCGCTCAACTTCTGCGCATTGTCCATGACTACAACCCGGAGGAGGTCCACCGCGCCATTGCCGACCGGGCCGAGGAAGCGCCGCTGATCCCGCACATTGTTTGCAGCGAGGCCCTGCTTTAACCCAAGCGGCACTGTTCCGCCACAGGGAAAGGAGCGGCCCTTCGATCTCGCTATCTGAACTGCCGCGTTGTGCGCGTTGTGCACACTCACGACTTTGAATATACTACATAATGTCCTGACAGAGATCTAGCCAAAGAAAGGAGGAAGAGATGACCATTCGCACACTGATACTTTCAGGAGGCGGCGGACGTGGGGCGTTCCACGCTGGTGTGTACGACTACCTCTGCAAACCGAACAAGCAGGACGTTGACGATGCCCACAGCGGCGTCTGGACCCCGGACATCGTCGTGGGCACCTCCATTGGGGCGGTCAACGGTGCGGCCATTGTGCAGGGCATCTCGCCCGATGAACTGATGGCTTTCTGGCTTGACCTGTGTGAGTGTGACGTCGAGGGGTTGCCGCCAGGAATGTACGGCCTGGCTTACCAGGGAGCCAAACAGTTGCTGAAACAACTCCTCAAGCCCAAACCCAAGGACGAAATAGGCCGCATCCCACCGGAAAAAGCCACGTCGCCCCTTTTCTACGAGGCATGGGTCCCGCTGCC
>JABAOC010004884.1_pt7 | contig 18148 bp, 19 predicted proteins | sample 7062161 | NCBI WGS metagenome assembly JABAOC01 (sample SAMN14538625, study PRJNA623070) | marine sediment metagenome | biome: marine biome [ENVO:00000428]; feature: marine pelagic biome [ENVO:01000023]; material: deep marine sediment [ENVO:00002113] | place: India: Gulf of Khambhat ... | reverse complement strand
CAAGCTGTTTGATAAAGGTTTGACCCAACTGCAGGTTTTTCAAGCCCAACCGGTAGTTCTCGGTGGCCTTATTCTGCTCGATGTATCCCCTTGTCTCAAGGGTTGCCAACAACCTGAAAACGTTGTTCTTATGGAGGTTGAGCCTATTGCTGAGTTCGGTCACCCCAATTTCATCTTTGTCCTCGGTGAATGCTTCTAAGAGATTCAATGCATGATTCACAGATTTAATGACATAGCTACCCTTATTTCGCCTGGCCATAGTCCACCTCCGTATAGAAAAATGAAATAAAAATACAAAAAATGTTTCACTCATATCAAGAGGATATTTTAAATTCTGAGAAAATAAGAGCTATTCAAAGGAAATATAAGATTTAGTGAAATTCTGCAACTTGGGAATTTATGGCAAAAGCATGAAGTTATAAGTAGTTGAAGATATTAAGAGAAAAAAAGAAATACTGCGCATCAACATAATGCCCGAGAATCACCCAAAACACGGTTTTCATTTTTTGTCCTTATATGATAACAAGGGAGTTACAATAAGCGGGAGCTGTCAGAAAATAGGCTGGGGGTGTGGGGGTTTTCCCCATCGTTACTAAATCTATCCCGTCCGATGTTCACTCTGCATAATGCGGGCTACGGCTCCCGCTGACGGAATATTTGCAAGTTAGATCGACAAAGCCAAACCATCCGTGAGGGTGGGACGGAAAGCCACGGGTCTTTGAATCGTCTTGGAGAATCTCCATATAGCTTTTGTCCAATCTGCGAGATTGAAACGGAACTGGTGGCCGAGAAGTTGCAGCGAAAACGAAATAAGGGTTCACAGACAGCCCAGTTGTTAAGATGAACAGGTGACTAGGCCTTCTGGTTGATTGAATAACCGAAACTCTTTGAAGGCAGCCATGAGAAACCTTTGCGGTTACACACTAATGGCTTTTACTCTGGCAATCCTGACATCTGCCGGTGGTGTGTTCGGTGCGGACCGTGGTATCAGCGTCGTCCTCAAGAAGGGAAAGAGTGTAAACCTCTATAAAGATTACCATGCCGTGGTGGTGGGGATCAGCAACTATGAGTGGTGGCCCAAGCACCACAACGCGGTCGATGACGCCAAAGAGGTAGCCGCAGAGCTAAAGGCAATAGTTTTTGAAGCTAGTCTTGAATCCGACATCTCGAGAGATGAAAACGCTCCTTGGCCATATGGTCTACGATCTGGGCATTGAGAAGGATCGAGGGCTTCTATTCTACTATGCCGGTCATGGCGAAACGGAAACCATGGCCGACGGTAGCAGACTAGGATATATCATCCCCAGAGACTGTCCTCTCCTGAAAAAGGATCCGCGGGGTTTTTCCAACCATGCCATCAGCATGAAGGAGATTGAATCGGTCTCTTTGAGGGTCCGTTCCAAACATGTGCTGATGCTATTTGACTCATGTTTTTCTGGTGCTCTGTTTGCCTTGGTGAGGGCGGTTCCTGACGATATTACGGAGAAGAGCACGCTTCCGGTGAGGCAATATATCACGGCGGGCAGGGAAGACGAACAGGTGCCGGACAAAAGTATCTTTAAGCGCTGTTTTTTGTTGGGTTTGGATGGTGATGCAGACCTGACGGGCGACGGGTATATTACTGGTTCTGAACTGGGGATGTATCTTTCGGACAAGGTGGTGAACTATACCCACCGCCAACAACATCGCCAGTATGGCAAGATCAACAATCCGGATCTGGACCGGGGGGATTTCATATTCGTCCCGAAAGGTGCCAAAGCTACGACTCAGACTGCTTCTCTTGAAGCCGAAATACAGCGCCTTGCTGAAGAACGGAAACAACTGAGGAAGGAACGGGAGAGACTGGAGGTGGAGAGGCGACTTTTGGATGAGAAGAAGCGGCTCGAAGCCGAACGTCATCGCCTGGAAAAAGAGAGACAACAGTTGAGCCGTATCGAGACACCGCCTGCCGCCTCCATAGATAAAGTCGTTATCGGGGTCTTAGATTTCGAGGCAATAGGACCTTATGGCAGGGGTCTCCTTAAACAGAAGAAGAACGCCTTAATGAAGGAATTGGGAGGAAACACCACGGTAAAGCTGGTTGATATCCATGAGAAACCCAGTATTTCGGATCTGAAAAGATACGGCTATGAGCAAGCCGAAAAATACAAGGAGCATTACCAGCTGGATATGATCCTCCATATCCATTACGTGGGCGGCTACCCCGATGAATATTGGCAATATTACTTCAGCTTCATCAATCTCTATACAAAAAAAATCAAAGAAGTACACCTCGAAATAAAAGAAGGTATTTATGGAGGAAGCCGTCCTATTTCGCTTATATACAGGGGGATCTCCCCTAAGGTATTGGCCAGTCAGGATCTCAACCAGGTACTGAGAGAAAAGAGGAAGGCCTTAGGGAAATAAAGAGGTGGCTGTTCCTCGGTAGATCGAAGGGTAATTTGAACGGATAAGGATAATAAACAGTAATCCTTTTTTCTTGTAAAGGGCAGGTCATTTTGGCCTGCCTTTTTTATCCAACCAAGGTTAAGAATACATAGTAGATGAAACCTTGTAGAGGGAGAAACCCAAAGATTGTTGAATTGCGTTAGAAATCTGTATCTTGAGATGGGTTCCGTTCGGATTGCGGGATGATTTTGCCTCAATCTCCTTCCGACGTAAATCACCTTACCTTAGAATCCGTCGGAATTCTAAGAAAGATGGAGACGAAATCACGGTTTGTAGTCCACAATGGTTGCCTGGAGACGTCCGATGACCTCCACCAATGGGCTGAGATCACGAAAGCTCTCCCCTTCTGCCAATTTAATGTGGGTTGCATCCGCGGGAATCTGGTCGAAGGTTGGGTCCACCGCGATCCAATACCCTATGAAGCTCTCGGCCCAGGCATGGTAGAGAAATCCCACCTCCTCCATATAGACCAACCCGGAAACGACCTTGGTCGGAATCCCAGCAGCTCGACAGAGGGCGGTATATAGGTAGGTATGGGCTTGGCATTCCCCCTTCTTGGTATGAAGGGCATCCAAAGCTGAAAAGGAATCAACCAATTCGTCCTCTAAGTGGTCGCTTACCCAGTGGACCAGCTTCGTTAGGGCCAGGAGGCTATTTTTCTCTCCATTCAGGATGGCCTCCGCCCTTCGGATAATCTCCCTGTTTCTGCTCTCGATCTGGTAGGATGGTTGCAGATAGCGCGCATATTCCCTTTTCGAAATCGGAAGTGTCAGGGCGGTCCCTTTCCCCGCTTTTTCAAGGGAAACGGTGAATTCCACAACGGGGGTGTTTCCCTCCCTTTTGATGGAGGCCCGCTGCCTTTCGTCAGAGATGACCAATGCAGATTCTTCCAACCCTCTCAGCCGCAAACGCAGCTCTCGCAATGCCCTCGGGTTGGTAATGACGCGATCAGCCTTCACCACGCTGTAGTCCAAGAGGATGTCCTTCTTGGATAGGCTCGACTCGTAGATAAACCGTTTGGCCGAAGACTCATCCTCCTTCGCCGTGATGAGGGTCCCGGCCATCTCGAACACCATTTCGCCACGCATGTTGATCCACACCTTGGGATTGATTCCCGAGACTCTCGTCTTTATCTCGAAAGCAGGCCCCTCAAAGAGATCGCTTCGCTTAAGAGCCAGTACTCTCTGATTGACCTCCATCACCTCAAGGCTCTGGGGGCTGAAGATCTGGTATCGATACTGCCTCCCGATATCCATCCCCTTCAGGGGTGGATAGAGATATTGGGCAAGGGAAGGATAGATGGGACCTACAGAGGGAATGAGGCGTTCCTCCCACTTTCCCTCCCTTTCCGTCTTCAATCTCACACCACCATCTACCACTTCCGCCTCTACGCGCCGTATCTTCCCATCCAGCTTTTGCTCCCCACTGGTCCTCAGTAATTGTAAGTCAGGGGTCACGTAATCGACCTCTTTGAGAAGGGTTTCCTTTTTGATTCCCAACATTTTGAACCGAATAACAGCCTCGGAGGAGATTTTGAAGGCTCCCGGGAGCTCCTTCGCTTCTTCAATCCGAAAATGGGAAAACCCGATCTTCTCCCCATACCAAAAGAACCCCTGCCAGTGCTCCCGAAACCCTAAATTGGAAATCACCCCCGCGGGGGCGGGCGCCTCCTCGAGCGGGACACGGTGAAAATAGAGGCCAGCACATCCGCTCAGGGCCATCATCGAAATGCCTATGGTAAGGCGTCGGATCGATCTCTTCTGGCGCAATCCTATTTGCATTTCCATTCCTCTTCTCTCCCGGAGGGACAAAAAAGGGGTGGCGTTACTGCGCCCCCCATTCATATTCACCTCCACATTCTCAACCGGAAAAACCTATCCCTTGATTACACCCATGGGAACGAGCTTCGCCACCTTCTTGCTGATTCCCGCATGGTGAACCACATCCACTACTTCGGTAACATCTTTGTACGCCTCGGATATCTCCTCGACTATGGTTGCCCTCCCCGCTGATCGAACGATTATTCCCCTGTCCTCCAATTCCCTGGTGATGGCCCTTCCCCTGGCGGCTTTCTTTGCCTGATGCCGACTCATCACCCTGCCCGCGCCATGACAGGTGCTGCCAAAGGTATCGGTAAATGCCTTCTCCGTTCCTACCAGCACGTAGGAACATCTTCCCATATCACCGGGGATCAAAACGGGTTGACCGATCTCCCGATAATCCTCCGGTATGTCGGTATGGTGTGGTGGGAAAGCGCGAGTCGCCCCCTTTCTATGGACACAGACCCTCCGTCGCCGCCCATCGACCTCGTGCTCTTCCAGTTTGGCGATGTTATGGCAGACATCATAGATGAGGTCCAACTGGAGCCGCTTGGGGCCCATCCTCATCACCCGTTCAAAGGTCTCCCTGACCCAGTGGGTGATTAACTGCCGGTTTGCAAAGGCGAAATTAGCCGCACAGGCCATGCCCGCCCAGTACCGCTTGCCCTCATCGGAGGCGATCGGGGCACAACAGAGCTGTCTATCGGGTAATTCGATTCCATACTTTGCCGCCGCCTGAAGCATAACCCTGATATAATCATCGCATACCTGGTGCCCCAACCCTCTCGATCCGGTATGGACGATAACGGTTACCCCATCCTCCTTCAGCCGGAGTGCATCGGCCAATGTTTCATCGTATATCTCGGCCACGTAGCCCACTTCCACGAAATGATTCCCCGATCCAAGGGTCCCCAATTGTGCACGTCCTCGCTCCAAGGCCCTTTCCGAAACAGCACCTGGATCTGCTCCCTCTATAGCTCCCTCTTCCTCGATGTGTTCCAAATCCTCTCGCAGACCATAGCCTTGCTCGACTGCCCATCGGGCTCCCTTCACGAAGACCTTCCGTCCCTCTTGTCGGCTTAACTTCAGGTCCTTCCGACGTGACCCCACTCCGGATGGGATATTCCTGAAAAGGGCCTCCACCAATTCTTTTATGCTTCCCGAGATATCTTGGCGGCTCAAACCTGAGCGCATAAGCCGCACGCCTCAGTTGATATCGTATCCCACCCCTCCGGGCGAAATGATTCCCTCATCCAGATCGAAGGCCGCTACTCCGCCAATGGGGAAACCATACCCCCAGTGGATATCCGGCATGGCCAAGGAGTCCCCCACGATTCCCGGAAGCCACGCTACATTTGATACTTGGACGAGGCTTTGGTCCTTCCGGATATCGGCAATCATCCTTTCATTGGCGTAGACGAGGCCATCGGTCCGCATCTTTCCCTCCCGGGGAATACGCCACCGGTAATCGTCTACCTTCTGAATTTTTATGTGGCTTCCCTCTGACATCTTTCACGCTCCTTGCCTTGGATTTCCTTCACTCCTTACAGGTCGAATATGATCCTCGCCCTCCACCTCCCCTTCTCTTTTTTCACCTGGATTTGATGATACGTCACCGCCTTGATCCCCGTCTTCATGATATGCCGTTTCCCATCAAATGCTTCCCCCCTCGCCCTCGCCTTCAGCGACCCATCGCGAAGTTCATCGATGGAAAAACTTCTAAAAAGGAGCCCATCCACATCATGCACGTAGAGAAGCTCCCCCAACCAATGAACCATCAAATCTTCCAAATTCGGACTCTCGACTCGAATAATCCTCTCCGTGCTCTCTCTTACCCTTCGCAAATCCGTAATAATATCGAAAAAGGCCTCCCCAGCGTTGCTGAATAACTCCTCTAAGTTTCTGCCATAGACGAGGATCCCCAAATCACCGGTATGATCCAAAAGTCTGAACTTTTTCCCCTTGTCCAAAGGATCTTCCCCATCCTTCAAAGGTCCAAAAAATTGTATATCTCCCCCTGAACCATGTCAATTTTTCCCAAATCTGGAGCTTTCCCATTCGAGGCTTCCGCAATTTCAAATCAGCGGGTGAGCTCATTTCCTGGCTTTATCGTTCACCCCTCGCCTCTTCCTAAATGCCTCCTTGAACTCGGCCACAACCCTTTCTCCCAAGGCCTTAAATTCCTCCGGGATCATTATAGCGGCCCACCCCTTCTGGGGAATGTAGAGACCGTCATAGGCAGTATCGGAGAATCTTTTCAACATTACCGGAATTCCCTCTTCCTGCAAGGCCTGAGAGACCAAATCGGCCTCAAATTTATTCTCCACAACCAAGATCTTGACGAGATTGCCCATGAATCGACTCCAAATGCTCTCCCCCCGAAGAGGGAATCCGGGACCTAAGGCTTCAACCCATGCTCCTTTGGAAAATAGCCCAATCTGAAATAGTATCTCTATAGTATAAAGCTACGGGAAATTCAGCGAAAAAGAATTTTTTTGGTTGAAACGTCCAACCGATATTCGTATAATCAAGCGAATCATTCGTCTCCTTGGATTTCACAGTGAGGGGGAAGAGATGCCGAGACCCAAGAAGGAATCCTTTGAATCGAGGATGAGGAAATTACGGTTGAAAACGGGCCTCTCCTTGAAACAGCTGGCCAATGAGACGGGATACAGTTCCGAATATCTCAAGAAGATCGAGAAGGGACAGGTGATCCCGCCGGTTTCGGCAATTATTCAGATCGCAAAGGCACTCTCCGTGGAATCAGGCACCTTCCTTTCGGCTGAACAACAGAAGGCCTCTGAAGAGAGAAGGAAAAAGAGCTTTCTGGTCCGGACCGAGGCATATGCCTATCAAACCCTTACTCCAGGAGCCGAAACCAAGCATTTGAAGGCCTTCCTCGTGACCGTAGAACCAGGAAAAGAACACAAGGGTGTTGATTATCACCACGAAGGCGAGGAATTCATCTACGTATTAGAGGGCAACGTGGAAATGATGGTAGGAGAGGAAAAGAACGTCCTCGCAAAGGGCCAAACCCTCCATTTCAATTCAGCGATAAGCCATAAACTGAGGAATTTGGGCGACAAACCAGCCAGATTCATCGCCGTGATTTACACGCCTTAGCAACGGCCTCAAGGATATCGGCCTGCACCTCTTGGATTCTTTTCGATCTCTTCAGGGATTATTTCCCGATCCCCCGCCAAGGATCTCTCGTACCTTTGCCTTTAACTCCGCCAAATCGGCCGATTTTACCACGTAGGCCTCGGCACCCCAGGACATGAAGTCGTCCTTGTAACTCGAATAAGCAGTATTCAAAATGACGGGGACTTCCCTATGCTCTCTGATAATCCTGCCAATGGTCTCCATCCCATCCATCACGGGCATAACGATGTCCAGTATGACCAAATCAGGTTTTACCACATCGAGTTGCTTCAATGCCTCTCTCCCGTCAGCAGCCAGTATCACATCGTAGCCGGCCTCGGCCAATTCATCATGGTATAAAATGCGTTCGCTCTCGTCGTCTTCGACCACCAATATCTTCTTCACGGCCGGCTCCCTGCCGGGGAAGATTCCCTCCCCTATTTGTTATCACACATCCCCTGTGAAATCAAGCCGAAACATCGTCTTGGCCACTCTCGAGTTGCCTCAATTTCCATGAGCCAGTCCATTTTCATACTTGAGAAGCATATATCTCAGGGTTGCCCTCTCGGAATCGATTTCTTATAATCCTTGATCGCTGAGATGCGGTGGCGCAGGTTGGAAGGTTTGGATCTACCCCGCAGACGTGATAGCTCCCGAATCTAAAGGTCTCCCCCATCTATCCTTTTGGGGATACGCCATGTCATTGCGGAATCAATGCATCCTCGGATTAATCCTGTTTGCCATTGTCGATGCCATCATCCCTATCCCCTTCGCCGAAATCATCCTCCTTTACGTCCTTGTCAAGAAACCGGATTGGTTTAGGGAAATTTTCGACAGAATCTATTACGGGAAATAGGCCGAGGTCAGTTTGGCTTCACCGCACGAAGACCAGTTTTGGCTTTCACCTCATCCATAACCTCGACGGCGATCGCCTTACAGCGGCTCGCCCCGTTTTCCAAGACCTCCTTTACATAATCGATATTCCCTCGAAGCTCCGTTATCTTTTTCCGAATTGGGGCCAGATGAGCCATCATATCCTCAAAGAGCATCCTCTTGTGATCCACACATCCGATGGTTGCCTCTCGGCAACCCCGATCAATAGCCTCCAGATCTTCCCGGCTCCCAAATCCCCCATGGATAGTAAAGATATTACAAATGTCCGGGTTTCCCGGATCGGCTCGGCGTTTTCTGGCTTCATCGGTCACCGCCTTTCTCAACTTTTCCCAAATTTCGTCCTCCGGTTCCGTCAGTCCCAGGTAATTATTCAGGCTTTTGGACATCTTCTTCTTTCCATCGAGCCCGAGGATCTTGGGGGTATCCGGTGAGAGGACCTGGGGTTCGGGAAAGACCTCCCCAAATCTCCTGTTGAATTTCCTGGCGATTTCCCGGGTAAGCTCCACATGTTGATATTGATCCTCCCCAACGGGAACGAAATGGGCCTTGTAGATGAGAATATCCGCCGCTTGGAGAACTGGATAATCCAAAAGCCCCATATTAATGTTGTGACGATGTTGTTTTGACTTGTCCTTAAACTGCGTCATCCGTTCCAACTCCCCGATGGGGGTGATGCAATTGAAAATCCAGGCCAACTCCGTATGTTCGGGGACATGGGATTGGACAAACAGCGAGCATCTCTCCGGATCTAATCCACAACTGATGTTAACAATGGCCGTCTCCAGGATTCGCGATTCCATCAGATGGGATTCGAAGTCGATCGTAATGGCATGGTAGTCGACGATACAATAAATACAATCGTATTTGTCTATCAAAGAGACCCAGTTTTGGATAGCACCGAGATAGTTGCCGATATGGACTTCCCCCGTTGGCTGAATTCCGCTAAAAATCCTCTTCATCTTACAACTCCCCGGAGAAAAAAGGCCATGGGGTCATCTGTCGCCCACGGCCTCAATTACATCCCCTATCCCACTCAATCACGTCACAGGAGGTCCAGGGCCCATCTCATCGATAATCCTCCACCACCAGATCCCCTTCAAGTCCAAGCTCTATCTCCCCTCTATAGTTCCCCTTTCAACGAAATTAAGGTACCCCCTTGGGGATAAAATGTCAATGACAATATCCTTCCCCTCCAACGATGAGCGTCCTTCGATCTTCACAAGCATTGCTCTCTATCTGCAATGAGATGATCCCATTACCCCTAATACCGAGTGGAGTCCAGCACATCATCCTCGTATATCTTCTCGAACTTTAACTTGTGTTTGGCTTCTTCTTGGGCCAACATCTGAAATAATTTTTTCAGGTCCGGGTCGTCGCACCCTTCCGCAGATCGAAGGTAAAAGTTACGGGATTTCTCCTCGCTCTTCACGGCATACCGGAGAATGTCCTCATAATCCATATCCCTGCTATAGGGGATATCCTCTAAATACTCGCTAATTTTCAAGTCGGGCACTTCACGGAATTCGTAGCCTCTCAGCTTCTCCGTATCCAAGTCCTCAAGCATTTTCTTGTGCCCCCTTTCCTCGTCTGCTAGTTCCTCGAACATCTTGCTCATGCCCGGCTTTGCTCGTTCACTGGCCATTTGATAGAACAGTGCGGCGTCGGCCTCTTTTCTTATTGCTTGTTGGACAATATCCTCAAAAGTATCCAATCTCATGTCAGTCTCCTTTTCTTCCCAATGAATCCCCAGAGGCAAACCACCTATGACGGAATAGACCGGTACTTCCCTGAAATCTCAATGTCATCTGAGGACGCCTCTCACGTTGACGAGGAAGCCAGTCACGAAACGGTTCATTGAATTGCTCTCATTCCCCGCAACCTCTACCTAGGGGAATATGAAAACCAGGTCCCCTCTCTCAAGGTAGGGGAACAACTCCTCTATATCTCGGTTGAAGAGGGAGATGCACCCATCGGTCCAATCGATCTTGGCGCGATTGAGGGCCTCTTCACGGGTCCCGTGGATCCCTATCCCCCCTCCTAAACCAATACATCTGTCCTCCTTCAAGGGAATGAGCCCCTGAGCGCAGGCCTCCTGATGCCTTCTCACATCGTCCCAGGTCGGGTAATTGAGCAGGATAAACCTCGACCACTCGTCATGGAATCGCTTCGCCACAACTCGGAAGATCCCCTCGGGCGTGCTTTGATCCCCCTCATAAAGTTTCTGTCTATTGAAATATTTCCCAAAGACAACGGGATACGTCTTCACAAACTGCTCATCTAAATAGAAAAAGAGCTTTCGTTTCTCCTTCATGACGACGATGCTGGCCCGAGAGGGGAGGATCCCCTTTTCCTCGCAGATCTCACCGATGGATTTGGTGTGACCGCAGGGCGAACCGAGGACGATGAGGAAGCAAGAGAGTACGATGGAGAAAAGGCCCTTTTTCACCATGCCCGTCCTCGCAAACCTTACCGGTCTCCCGAAAGGGAGCTCCTTCCTCCCCGAAAACCGCTCATGCTCCTTTGAGGGCACGCGCATCGTATTTCGCGCTTCGATCACCGTAAGATTGCCCCAAAGCTCTCCCTTTCCTGCCGCTTCTCCTGAAATATCCTTTCCATCTCCCCCCTTCTCTGGAGGAGTGCAACCGAAATTTCCGATCAGACGGTACAAGAAACCCCCGAGAAAACACCTCGAGGGGCTGGTTTGGGAATATGCCAAAGGGAGAAATTCTCCATTGGTCGGACAATTCACTTTTTTTCCTTTTGACCCTTGAGAAGCTTTTTGAGTCGACGAATTTCCCCTTTAATCTCCTCTCCCTCTCCGCAGTATTTTGAGGCCTTTTCCATGTGACCCAAGGCATATTCGTACTCCCCCCTCTTGCTGAAGTAGGTGCTGAAATTTCTGTGGGAATTGCAGGCATCACCCCTTTTGCCGTATACCATTGCCAAGCTGTAATAGACGTCGACACTATCCGGATTGATCTCCTTTACCCTCAAATAAGCATCCAGGGAAGCTTCTAAATTACCCTTTTCCTGATAAGTTCGACCCTTATAATAGAGGCTGAGATTGTCTCTCGGATGAATAACCAGCGATTCATTGAGGACGGATACCGCATCATCCAGCCTTCCCTGTAAGAAATAACAGATGCCCAACTCCCGGAGAACCCCTCCATCCTGGGGGGATAAATGCCTTGCCCGCTCGAGTGGACCGATGGCGAGATCTATCCTCCCCATTTTCTTGTAGGTCAAGGCCAGGCCGTAAAGGCCATCCAAGTCATTTGCCTTCCCCTTCAGGATGGATTCAAAATGCTTTATCGCAACCTGGGATTCCCTTTCCTCAACAAAGAGTATGGCTTGGACGCGTTTCAGGTCTTTCCCATCTTCCTTGAAGGCTTGCGCGGGGAAATCTCTCAGTCGCTCCATGATATAGCTGATTCGGTCCTCGATGCCTGGATGAGTCGAGAGGTAGTGCGGAGGTGTTCCGGGGGAAACGGATCTCATTCGTTGCAATTTCCTCAAGAAGGATACCAACCCCCAACCATCATAGCCCGCTTTGATCAGGTATTGGAAACCCAATTGGTCTGCCTCCCTTTCATCCTCGCGGCTATATTTCAATGCGAGAGCTTGGCCTGTAGCAACAGAGCCGACCGTTATCGCCCCTGCTGCCTTCCCGCCCGCAATTGCGCCCGCCAGAATGCCCGCTATGGTTACCAAGCTCAATTTCTTCGATCTCTCGATCCTCTCGGCGATATGCCTGGCCTTGATATGGCCGACCTCATGGCTCACAACACCCGCCACCTCATCTTCCGAAGAGGCCATGACGATGAGCCCGCTGGCCAAGAAAATGTGTCCCCCTGGAATGGCAAAGGCATTGGGATCGGGGCTCTTCACTACATAGAAACGGAAATCGTAGGGAGTCCCCCCAATCTCAGAAAGGATTCGTTTCCCCATCCCATCCACATAACGCTGAACGGTGGGATCCCGGATGAGATCCAATTTTTTCTCAATCTGGAGAACCAACCTCCGCCCCATCTCCTTTTCCTTTTCCACCGATAATGATGCATAGGCACTGGGTGAGTTGGAACTCAATATGGTTGCTCCCCACCCGTAGAGCAAGAAGAGGGGTGCCATAATAATGCACCATTGATGCCTTTTCTTCTTCACCACCATTTTCCTTTGAGCCTCTTAAACGGAAAGCCCATGGCCCCAGCGCTCCCGGGGGCGAGGCGATCAGGGGCCTGTATGTCAAAGAATCGACGTTTGTTTCCCACTGTCTCCCAGATCCTGGAATCTCCCTCCCAGTGAGGGCTTGTCCACGGCACGCCGATATTTAGGCAATAGTTTTTTCCTTCAGATGAACTCATTTACCATCAGGCGGACAGTTTTATCCCTCCGCCTTTTCTTCCTCCGGCATCTCCTCCTTCTTCCTAAAAATCTTCGCCATGATTATACCAACTTCGAACAGCCCGATGAGGGGACCCGCCATCATGATCTGCGTGGCGACATCGGGAGGGGTGAGAATTGCGGCTACGGCAAAAATCAGCAATATGGCATATTTCCTCTGTCTCGAAAGCGTTTGGGGACTGACGATCCCGGCTTTGGATAAGAACACGATGAACAGCGGCAATTCAAAGACGAATCCAAAGGCCAGCAAGAGCTTCGTGCTGAAAGAGAAGTATTCCTTAATGGCCAACATGGGTTGGATATTATAGGCGGCGAAGCCCAGGAGGAACTTAAACCCGTAGGGACAGACGATGTAGTATCCGAAGAGGGTTCCCAGCAGGAAGAGCATTGAGGAAAAGAATACGAAGGGAACGACGTACCTCTTTTCGTGGCTGTAAAGGCCCGGGGCGACAAATGCCCATATTTCAAAGAGGAGGACGGGAGCGGTGAAAAAAATACCGGCTACCAGGGAAACTTTCAAATAAACGAAAAAGGGTTCCGGGACCCCGGTAAAGATCAGGGTGCCCTTCTCCCCCATCGCCTTCAAGACTGGACGCACTAAAACCTGGAAAAGCTTCTCTTTAAAAAAATAGGAGCCGACGAAGCCGATGCCGACCGCAATTAAGCATTTAATTAACCGGTTCCGCAGTTCCTCCAGATGGCCGGTGAAGGACATCTTGGCTTCATCCATCGGGAGCCGTCTCTCCTTTTCCCCTTCCCTTCTTCTTCCCTGTCACCTCCCCCTCATCTGAGGTATCCGGCGCGGGAGCTGCCTCCTCTTTCAATTCCTGCCCTGATTCACCCTCCTGCTCACCCATCCCTTCCAGTCCAAAATCCCCCTCTTCCTCGAAGCTAACCTCCTCCCCGAGGGTTTCCGTAACGTCTTTGAGCTCCTTGGTTTCCTCATCGAATTGATCCTTGATATCATCCGTGGCCCGCCGGAACTCTCGCATGGCCCTTCCCAAACCCCGGGCTATTTCGGGTAACTTTTTGGGCCCCAGTATGATGAGAGCGAGGCCCAAGATGACCAAGAGCTCAGGCATCCCTATGCCGAACATACGCCCATTCTCCCCCTCAAGGTTGACGAATTTATACCATACCCCATGCCATATTGCAATATACGTCCCGAGCGGGAAAGCTTTCGGTGTTGAATTTTCGACTGGGGGGTGATATATACCTAATGAAATCCACCCGGAACGGAATCGTGGTTCTCCTGCACCAAATTGGCTATGGAGTTATACTCCTGCTGATCATCGTCATTACCGGGACCTGTGGATACGCCCTCATCGAAGAATGGTCCTTGCTCGACTCCCTTTACATGACGGTTATCACTATCACCACCGTGGGATACGGTGAGGTTGGGGAGTTGTCGAGAAACGGAAGGTTTTTTACCATTGGCCTGATTGTCAGCAGCGTGGGCATTGTAGCTTATCTGGTAAGCCGTCTAGCCGGGGCCGTCGTAGAGGGGGAAATCAGAAAGCTCATGGGGAGGAAGAAATTGGAAAAGGCCATTCATAAGCTTAAGGACCACTACATCGTCTGTGGTTACGGCCGCATTGGCGGTTATATCTGTGGTCAATTCAAAGGCGAGGGTCTCCCCTTCGTGGTCATTGAGAGGGATGAACAGGTGATCCAGAGCATGGAGGAGGAGGGATTGGTCTACGTCAGGGGGGATGCCACCGATGAAAAAACCCTTATCGATGCCGGCGTCGAAAGGGCAAAGGCCCTGATAACAGCGGTGGCCTCCGATGCCGACAACTTGTACATTACCCTTACCGCCAGGGGGTTAAACCCCAATCTCTATATCCTCAGCCGGGCGAGTGAGGAAAAGGCGGAGAGGAAACTGATCTCCGCGGGAGCCAATAAGGTTGTTTCCCCTTACCTGATCGGAGCCCATCGGATGGCCATGGCCATAATCAGACCTGCTGTTGTTGAGTTGATGGAACTCGCCATGAAACGGGAAAGCATACAGCTCCAAATGGAGGAGATCAAGGTCAACGATACGGTAAAACTCCCCGGGACCAGCCTGAGGGAATCGGGGATCCGAAGCGAATTGGACCTGATCGTTGTGGCCATCAAGAAGGAAGACGGAAGCATGATCTTTAACCCGGCCTTTAACACCACCATCGAAAGGGGCGATACCCTGATAACCCTGGGGGAGAGGAAGAACCTGGATAGGCTCGCAGAGATCGTCAAATTCGAGGAGAAGAAGGGGGTTCCATAGAGGGGATGAATCCATATGGCAGGAAGTCAAATTTTTATCAACGTTCCCTATGAGATGTTACTGGACCGGCTCAATTTTGCCGTCCAAAATCGGTTGCTCCCGGAGATCTACTTTGACGGAAACGCCCTTGATGCAGCTTGCCAGGAGGATATCGACCGCCTCGCCAAGGTCCTTTCCGAACAGAAGATCGACCGCACCCTCCACGGGCCCTATATGGACCTCAGCCCCGGGGGGCTGGATGCAAGGGTGAAGGAAATCAGTCTTGAGCGGATATGGAAAACGATGGAGTTGGCCTCTCTCTTCCGGCCTAAAACGGTCGTCTTCCATCCGGGGTTCGACCCCTGGCGCTTCGAGGGTTACCGTGACCTGTGGTTGAAAAATAGCATCGAGGCCTGGAAGCCCGTTGCGACAAAAGCCGAGGAGATAGGTACCATCATAGCCGTCGAGAACGTCTTCGAGGAGGAACCCCAAACCTTGAGGAACCTGATCGAGGGGGTTGGTTCCCCCAACTTCCGCTTCTGTTTCGATACGGGACACTATTTCGTGTTCAGCAAGACCCCTTTACCTCGCTGGTTCGATCTCCTGGGCGAATTCCTCGCTGAGGTTCACTTCCACGACAACGATGGAACGAGGGACGACCACCTTCCCCTGGGCGAGGGAGAAATGGATTTCGGTGAATTCTTCGATCTCCTTGGGCGCATTAACCCTCGTCCGATTCTTGCCGTGGAACCCCACGATGAGGCTCATCTATGGAGTAGCCTCACGGCGCTGGAGAAATATTTACCATAACCACTATCTCACCATGAGGGCAACGCAGGAGAAGAGCATGCCCCATCGAATTGAGATCGGGTTGAAACCCCCCATGCGCGATGCCCTTGGGGAAAGGCTCAAGAGGAGGATTCGGGAGGACCTGAACTTAGAGGTCCAATCCGTCAGTATTATCTCGGTCTATACCGTTGACGCCGACCTTTCCCCCGAGCAATTGGAAATGGTTGCCAGCGGACCCTTTTCGGATCCCATTACTCAAGCCTACGCCATCGATCGACCTCTGGCCCGGTCCTTCGATTGGCTTATCGAGGTGGGTTTCAGGCCCGGTGTGACGGACAACGTAGGAAAAACGGCCAGGGAGGCCATTGAACTGAGATTGGGCCTTAAGCTGAAAGAAGAGGAAAAGGTATATACATCAATTCAGTACCTCTTAGAGGGGAATATGGAAAGGGCGGATGCAGAAAACATCTGTACCGGGCTTCTGGTAAACCCCTTGATCCAGCGCTTTGAGGTCATTCCGCGCCACCGATGGAATGGACAGCGTGGATTCGAACATACCATTCCCAAGGTAGACCTGGACCGAAAAATCCACGTGGTGGAGATCGATCTCGAGAGAGACGACCGAGCCCTGCTTAAGCTCAGCCACGATAGGGTCTTGGCCCTGAGCCTGGACGAGATGAAGGCCATTCAGGCGTACCTTAAGCGGGATTCGGTCATCCGAGCACGGAGAGAATTCGGCCTCGGGGGAAAAATCATCGACCTGGAGTTGGAGGCCTTGGCCCAAACGTGGTCGGAGCACTGCAAGCATAAGATCTTTAACGCCCTGATCGAATATACCAACGAAAAAGATGAGGTGGAGGTCATCGACAGCCTCTTCAATACCTGCATTAAGGGGGCTACGGAGAAGATCAGGAAGGAAAAGGGAAAGGAAGATCCCTGCGTGTCAGTCTTCGACGATAACGCAGGGGTTATCACATTCAATGACTCCTACAACCTCGTCTTCAAGGTGGAAACCCACAATACCCCTTGTGCTCTCGATCCATATGGGGGAGCTTTGACCGGTATCGTCGGCGTTAACCGGGATCCCTTTGGAACAGGAAAAGGGGCCAAGCTCATCTTCAACGTCGATACCTTCTGCTTCGCATCACCTCATTACTCTAAACCTCTCCCTCCAAGGCTTTTCCGCCCCAGAAGGGTCTACGAAGGGGTGAGAGAGGGGGTGGAGCACGGAGGCAATAAAAGCGGTATTCCAACGGTTAATGGATGTGTGGTCTTCGATGATCGGTATGCGGGCAAGCCGTTGGTCTATTGTGGGACCGGCGGAATCATGCCCAGCAAGATTCGAGGTGAGCCCAGCCATGTCAAGAACCCGCTGCCTGGCGATCTGATCGTCATGACCGGGGGACGAATTGGAAAGGATGGGATCCATGGGGCTACCTTCTCTTCCGAAGAGCTCCACGAAGAATCCCCAACTGCGGCAGTTCAAATTGGAGACCCCATAACCCAAAAGAAGATGACCGAATTTCTCCTGCAGGCCAGGGATTTGGGCTTATACCATTCCATTACCGATAACGGGGCTGGCGGGCTTTCATGCTCCGTGGGGGAGATGGCCCGGGACATCGGTTGCGAGCTCGAACTGGAAAAGGCACCATTGAAGTACGCCGGGCTCAACCCATGGGAAATCTTGCTTTCCGAGGCCCAGGAAAGAATGACGCTGGCCGTCCCCCCCTCAAAGATCGAGGCCTTCCTCCAATTAGCCGAGAAGATGGATGTTGAGGCCACCGTTCTGGGGATGTTCACCAACACTGGCAAATTCCATGTGCTCCACGGTGGAAGGACCGTCGGATATCTGGATATGGATTTTCTGCACGGGGGACTCCCCAAGATGAGGCTGAAGGCCGCTTGGAAACCCAAAAGCTTCAAAGAGCCCCAATTGCCCATGCCCGACGACCTGACGGAGACACTCCAACAGATGCTCTCCAGGTTCAACATTTGCAGCAAGGAATCCATCATCCGCCAGTACGATCATGAGGTTCAGGGAGGGAGTGTGGTCAAGCCCTTGGTCGGGAAGGAAAACGATGGCCCCAGCGATGCCGCGATCGTCAGGCCGATTCTGGACTCGCATGAGGGAGTGGTAGTCTCCAACGGCATCTGTCCCAGGTACAGCGACATCGATACATACCATATGATGGCTTGCTCCATCGATGAGGCCATCCGCAATAACGTGGCCGTTGGCGGAAGAATCGATCGAATGGTAGGGCTCGACAATTTCTGCTGGCCTGATCCGATCCAGTCGGAGAAGACTCCCGACGGGGAATATAAACTGGCTCAACTCGTCCGGGCCAATAAGGCCCTCTATGACTTCACCACCGCCTTCGGCGTGCCCTGCATCTCGGGCAAAGACAGCATGAAA
>JABAOC010018711.1_pt1 | contig 18154 bp, 20 predicted proteins | sample 7062161 | NCBI WGS metagenome assembly JABAOC01 (sample SAMN14538625, study PRJNA623070) | marine sediment metagenome | biome: marine biome [ENVO:00000428]; feature: marine pelagic biome [ENVO:01000023]; material: deep marine sediment [ENVO:00002113] | place: India: Gulf of Khambhat ... | reverse complement strand
GGAGAAAAAAGAAGTCAGGGTGGTGATGGCTAAGGACGATAAGATCTTTGTGCAACAGAAGCTCGTGAGTATCGAGGAGTTGGGAAAGTATCTCAAGAAGGCTGCTCGGGAGAGTCCAGAAGGGATGGTCATCATTCAGGCGGATGAAAGGGTACCCCACGGGAAAGTGGTGGAGGTCATGGATGTGGCAAAGACATCTGGTTTTAATAAGCTGGCCATCGCCACGCGGCCAAAGGAAAGGACGCAGTAGATCCCAGGAATTTTCTCCATGAAATTGTTTCTCTTCATAGTACTATCCATCCTCATTCACTTTAGCTTGTTGTTGTTTGTGCCCAATTATTTCGCGGTGACCAAGCTGAGGATTTTCCCCATCGAGCTGGTGGAACCGAAGCAGCTCTACTTAGAGCCCTTCCTTAGGAGGATAGAAGGAGGGGAAAGAAGAGGGAAGAAGTCCATCGAGCAATTCTTCGTTGATGATCGGAAAAGACGTGAGGATTTCCTCTTGAGCAAATTGAGAGAGCTGAGCTTGGGGGAGAGCATCGATGTTCCGAGTCCCTCTTTTATCGTTCCCCAGCGGAAGGAAAAGATCACCCTCGAGGAAAGGGTTAGAATATTGAGAAGTTCGCCCTTTTTCAAGGATTTTGTCAGATTATTCCGTGAATCCTCAATGCCTATGGGTGATCATAGGGGGAAGATGTTGTCAGTAGGTGTGGGGGAGGTTAAGGTTCCCGGAAGACAGATCCTGGAAGATAAGGGGACCGAGCATATCATTGCGCGGATAATGGTAAGAAACCGGTCCAAGAAGCCATCTGTCCAAGGTATAAAGGAAAACCCTATTGGAATCAAGGGGCCGGCCGGCAAAAGGGAAATCCTCTATAAACCGGGAATCCCCGATGTGAAGATCGACAGGGAAGGAGAGGTTGAACTGAAGTTTTGGGTGCTACCCGATGGATCGGTGGGGAGGGTGTTTTCCCTTCTGAGGGGAGATGCGGAATTGGAGCGAATCGCCATAAACTACATTAAGCAGTGGCGATTCAATCCATTGGACGAAGCCGGATCAACGGTTGAGCAGTGGGGGACCATTACGGTCAAATTCCGGTTTGAATAGAGGCAAAGGGGAATGGCCCTTTTAAAAGGGTATAACAAGAGAGTCATCGTCACGATACTCTTGCTCGTATCGGTGATGATCTTCTTCACCTTTTTCGGGGATAAGGGGCTCTTGCAGGTCTACCGTCTGAGAAGGGAATTGAGGGAGATCGAAAGGGTTAATATGGAGCTGCGGCAAGAGAATGAAAGGCTGAGAGGCGAGATCGGCAATTTGAGGACCAATAAGAAATACATCGAGGAACTGGCCCGAAGGGAACTCGGTTTGGTAAAAAAGGGTGAGATAGTCTATCAGTTCGATCAATGATGAAAAGGCTTGGGGATATCTCAGTCCCCAAGCAGCGGTCCTATGTCCATAATGATAAACGGAATTTCTCCGGGGGGTAACAGAGATAGTAGTTCATGGCGAGAGTATGGCTGTGGATCAGGAGGCCCATCATAAGGATTATGTGGATGTTGACGTCCGGGTACGCTATGCCGAAACGGATCAGATGGGAGTGGCCTATTACGGCAGTTATATTGTTTGGTTTGAAGTGGGACGGTCTGAGTACTGCCGGGCAAAGGGGTTCAGCTACAGGGAGCTTGAGGGAATGGGATACAGGCTGGTGGTGGTTGATCTTCGCTGTAGGTATAAGGGATCGGTCAAATACGATGAGGTGATCGTTGTTCGGACTCATCTGCGGGATTTGAAAACGCGGATGGTGACCTTTGGCTATAGAATTCTGAGAAAGGAGAATTTAGAGGTTGTTGTGTATGGGGAGACTCGGCACCTCTGCCTCAATAAGAGGGGAAATCCGAGTAGCATGCCTGAGAAATTCCTAAATCGGTTGAGGGGCTAGTTTTCCTGTCATAGAGGACTTTTCATTGCTCTCAGATCTCACGGGGAGCAATGCTCCTTTCGTCAATTTCTCCCAATTCGATTCTCATATTCTTCCCCTATCCTTTTCCGTCTCTAGGCCAAAAGTTCGATTTATCCAGCCGGATCAATGGGAACTTCCCCTCTTTTCTTTCCGTTGCATTGCATCGATTGTTTTATGAACCCGGTCTTTATTGTGGCCCCATTTTTTGAGGCCGGTTTGAGTTGTTCCAAAGCTCTGTTTCCATCGATCGCACTGGGGGATCAGTTCATCAGTTACCGAGAGTGACGCGATGCTTCATCCCGAAGTATTGAGCTATTATTTCACCTAATTCATTGAAAATCATAGAAAAAATTGACATCATGTGGTAATTGTGCTCGGTAATTCGCTTAACAGTTCACCTCAGGTTATGACGTCAAAGGATTAACAGGTTATCAAAAGGAAGGTAAGGAACACGTATTTCAAGATGCGGGGTGAGAGGGGAAAGCTCTGGCAGAAGCAATTTTTCGAACACATCATCGACGATGAGGTGGACTTGAAGGGAAAAATTCGATACATTTACGAAAATCCAGTACGAAGCACCTCCTTTGATACTCAATCACGGAATTATGATACCCATGAGCGGGGTAACAATGAGGGGTCTTGAGCGGATATTGGTCATCAGGTTGAGCGCTATTGGAGATGTGGTACGAACCCTCCCAGCAGCACATACCTTGCGGGAGAGGTTTCCCACGGCCTACATCGCTTGGGTGGTGGAGGAGAGGGCCCGGGATGTCTTGGCCCATCAACCCGAGATCGACGAGATCATCGTTTTTCGGCGAAATAGATGGAAAAAGGGTATCCTTAATCCCCTGAGCTTTTTGGGGACCATCGGGGAGGTATATCGATTTGTAAGGGAGCTCAGAGACAAGCATTACGATATCGCCTTTGACTTTCACGGTATTTTGAAGAGTGGACTGATCAGCTACCTGAGCGGGACCAAAGAACGAGTAGGGTTCGATCGAGGGTATTGCAAGGAATGGAATCACCTTTTCAATAACCGAAGGGTGAGCCCTCGATCCGATCGCATAAGCCGTTTTGAGAGAAACTTCGCCCTGCTCGGCTCTTTAGGGCTGGACGGGGGAAAGAGGGACGTGTACCTCCATGTGCCCCGGGAAGATGTGGCTTATGTGGACCAATTCTTCGGAAGTCGAATCCCCGGGGAGTCAGGCCCCCTAGTTGCGATTCATCCGGGGACAAGTCCAAAAACCACCTATAAACGGTGGGCTTCTGCCAAATACAGCGAACTGGCCGATCGTCTTGTGGAGGAGCTCAATGTTTCGGTTCTCTTTACGTGGGGTCCGGGGGAGAAAGCAATGGTGGATGAGGTAAGAGCCCGGATGAGAAGGGATTCCATAGTGGCCCCTGAAACCCGCTCCCTCAAACAGTTGGCGGAAATATTCAGGAGGTGTAGGATATACATTGGAAACGATACCGGCCCCATGCACATCGCCTCCCTCGTTAAGACTCCGGTTGTGGGGATCTACGGACCGACTGACCCCATCGTGAATGCGCCATATGAGGGGACTGCCCATATCATAGTCCGAAAAGATCTGCCCTGCAGCCCTTGCCGCAACAGGGGATGTAAGGATGTGGAGTGCATGGAGGCCATCAACACTCAAGATGTCTTTGACGCTGCAAAGATGCTTCTGGAATTAAGGCAGGATTTGGGTGGATAGGGAGAGATTCATAGATACCCCAAAGATTCCGGTAAGACGTACCTGTTCAAAATCATTTTTTCCGAAAAGGTCCCAAGCGCGAACATTCAGGAAATTCCCGTCTATAATCCTCCAGAAATATTGTCCCGGAGTTCCCTAAAATTTATAAGGTAGGTTGTCAATCACCCAAAACTCCGGCATGGCGCAAAGGTTTCCTACGCTTTGTCTCCGTTGGGGTTTCTGAGGGAGAGTCTGCTCATCCTCTGGAGGATGAAGACCGCAAGATCATGCCAGTGAACGTGAAAGGTTCATGAGGAGGTGGTTGACAAATGGCGCTTAGAAATGTACTTTCTTTCCAAGAAATAGAGAATGCTCGTAAAACCAAGCCTTACCATTTTGATATTATGCATGGGGTGAGACGGGGCCTGACAATGAATGTCTTTAATCCCCATGGCGGTTTAAGAAACCTATCTTAGGTAGGATTTTTCATCCATCACCAAACGATTTTGTTACGCGTACACATTTATGATGTAGTTTTTCTCTCCTTAACACCATCTGGTGGTCTGGATACAGAAGAAACAGTTCCTGATGAGCGGGTAAAAGACATCATCGCCATAGAGCGAATGATCAAGGATGACGCCATTCGATGCTATGGGGTTCCCGGGGAGAAAATAATGGCCCTTGCTCTCTGACCGGTTTTGAAGTTCTAGCAAGGGGGCTCTCGGTTATTCCGTCACGATTCAATGGGGCCGCCGGCGCATCATCTCAAACAGAGGGGGAAAGATTCTTGAGGACCCCGACTATGGTGAAGAAATCTATGAAGATTCTCCATCTGTTTAGCGACTGGAAGTGGACGGGTCCTGCGGAACCGACAGTCATCCTGTGCGAAACCCTGCAGAAAAGAGGGCACCAAGTGACCCTCGCATATCGATCACCTCCTTTCGAGGTTGAGGACAGTATAGCCCACCGTGTTGCGGATAAAGATTTTCAGCGTACTGACCGATTCCGGCTTCGCCCTCTGGGAAAGGGTTTCTGGAATTTGGGTTTGACTGATATCTTGAAGGATGTACGGGAGTTACGAGGGTTTATTTACGCTATGAATTTTGACGTGATAAATGTTCATAACTCCCACGATCACATTCTGGGAGGATTGGCTGCGCGGTTTTCAAAGAGAAATGCTGTGGTCATAAGGACTGACCATAATCGAGACGCCATCACGCCGTCTTGGGGGAACCGCCTTCTCGTATCGAGATTGACGGATGGGATTGTCACCTTTTCGGAAATGGCTCGGAAGAAGGGCTCGACGAACCTGTCTATTCTTCCGGAAAGGGTTGGTAGGGTAGGGACGGCCTTACAACTGGAACGGTATGATCCAGGGGGGTCATTTCGGAATATGCGGAGGGTCTTCAAGATTAATTCAGAGGATGTGGTTATCGGCATGGTGGCTCGCTTTCAGAAATACCGGAGAACAGATGCGTTTTTGGCCGCCCTGGTTAGGCTCGTCAGGGAATTTCCCCATGTCAAGGCGCTTCTGGTGGGGAGGAGCAGCCAGATCAGAGAGGGTGTCATCGAACCCACCAAGCGGCTGGGGCTTGAGGACAATGTGATTCTGGCTGACTACCAGAGAGAAAACTATCTTGATACCCTGGCAGCCATGGATATCTTTGTCTTCTTGATGGCAGGGTCAGACGGGACCGCTCGAGCCCTCCGGGAAGCCATGGCCATGGGTAAACCAGCTGTGGTTGCCAGAAGAGGGATGCTCCCGGAACTTGTCGAGGACGGGGAAACGGGGTTCTTGGTCGACGACACCCCTGACAATCTCTATAGGGCAATCAGATCTCTCATTCAGAACAGGCACCTAAGAATGGAGATGGGGATAGCTGCCCAAAAGAAGGCCCGAAGGGACTTCCGCCTCGATAAACAGGCCGAAGAAATCGAGGCCTTTTACCGGAGAATTCTGGATATGGGGCCGAGAAGAAGTTGATATCCAACCCATTAACCGCTCACCTTATGATACCAATGGCTTCCATCGATGGGTACATCCTATGCAGGTGGAGGCTTTTGAAAGTTTTGTGGCTCTGTGGTAGGACTTGGGTGAAAGTGGATTTATTGTTTCCGAGGGCTGTGCCTGCGTCGAGGAAGTGTACGTTCATAGGGTTTGCCATGAGGTGATCGAAGGCTTGGACGGGGAAAGAACCCACAAATTCCGGGGTGAGATATGACTGGGCCAATGATTTCAGCGTGTATCTTAACGTTTAATAGCGAAAGGACAATCGAGGCATGTTTAAAAAGCATCCAATGGGTAGATGAAATCGTCGTTGTCGATTCTTTCAGCACGGACAGGACCTTAGAGATTGTGCGTCAATACACCGACAAGGTCCACCAGAGGGCATGGTCGGGGTTTCGAGAACAGTTCAACTTTGCCAGACAACGAGCTTCCGGACAATGGATCCTCTCGATCGATTCGGACGAAGAGGTGAGCAGCGAGCTTCAGAAAGAGCTTCAGCAGATTCTAAGCCATGACTCGACCGGCGTAGGCGGATACAGCTTCCGTCGGCGAACGTACTATTTGGGGCGTTGGATTGACCATGGAGGATGGTATCCAGATAACGTCTTGAGAGTGGCTCCAAGAGGTGCACGCTGGAAGGGGGAAGATCCTCACCCCAAGATCGACGTGAATGGTTCGGTTATAGTCCTGAAAGGTCATATGCTTCACTATACGTACAAAGATATTTCGGACCATATTCAGAAAATGGACCGCTATGCTTCGGAAGCCGCCAGAGAAATGCAAAGAGTTGGCAGGGCATTTAAGCTTAGGACATTGCTGTCCCATGCTCCCTTTCGTTTTTTCAGAGACTATCTTCTTAAGCAAGGATTTCGAGATGGGATTCCTGGCTTAATTATAGCAGGGACGACGGCCTTCTATGTCTTCCTCAAATATGCCAAGCTCTGGGAACTCCAACTCACGGGGGACGGGGAAAATAAGAATTGAGGATCGCCTTAATCGTCGATCATTTCGACCCCAGGCGGGGTGGTGGGGAGAGCTATACGGGTTTCCTGGCACAGGTGTTGGCCCGTAGGGGCCACCAAGTCCATGTCTTTGCCTACACCTGGACGGAGGTAGACGAGAGAATTCGGTTTCACCATCTTCCCCTGATTTCATACCCACGATGGGGCAAGACATTCTCCCTGGCCATATCAGCGCGCCGAGTTCTCCGGTCAAAGAATTTCGACGTGGTTCAAGGATCTGGAAGGGTCCCCTTTGTCGATGTCTATCGGCCCGGGGGAGGAGCCGAACCAGCATGGCTCATACAGGACATAAGATCGAGGGAAAGGGGGCTGGATAGATTCGCTACCGCCTTGAGGAGATCTCTAAGCCTCAAGGTCGTGATAAACGTTCTCATGGAGAGGACCATTTACGGGCCATCAGACCTTCCAAAGGTTGTTGCAAATTCCCAGAAGGTGGAGAAGGATATCCTCAGATTCTACAAGCGGATGGACCCATCAAGGATTCGGGTGATTCACAATGGGGTGGATATCGAGAGATTCCATCCGCGGAATAAGGGTTGTCTCGGCCAGGAGGTAAGGAGGGCTTTTGGCCTGGCCGAGGATACGGTAACGATACTCTTTATGGCCCATAATTTCCGACTCAAGGGGCTTCATTGTCTCATGAGGTCCCTTGGGCACCTTGGGGAAGATACGGAGAACTGGGTCCTTCTGGTGGCAGGAAGGGGGAGGAAGGCGCCTTTTGAACGCCTTGCGAAGAGGTGTGGGATCGGGGAACGGACATTCTTCCTCGACCAGGTGGGAAATCCTGAGGCCATACTGGCGGCATCCGATATGCTGGTTCACCCCACGTTCTACGATCCTTTCTCCAACGTCTCCCTTGAGGCAATGGCCTCGGGGATGCCGGTGATCACCACTTCCCACAATGGCGCGGCCGAACTCATCCAATGTGCAGTATCAGGGTATGTCATACCTGATGCGTGGTCTGTGGACCTGTTGGGCCAGAGGATAGTAGCTCTCATGAGTTCGCAGGAAAGGGAGAGGATGGGCTATGAAGCAAGGAAGATAGCAGAGAAGTTCTCCTGGGACCGGCACCTGTTTGAAATGGAAGCGCTCTATGAAGAGATCCTTGAAAGCCCTAAGAGATAAGAAACATCTACTGTATGCATTTGGGAGGTGGACATGGCCCTGGAAGATAGGGAGCTCAGGGCCTTATTTATTATTCTAAACGGAGAAGCTCCGAGCAGCAGATACAGGGTACTTCAGTATATACCTTTTCTGGAGAGGGCCGGAATCGTGCCCTCTGTCATGGAGGTCACAAGGGGGATATACAAAAGAATCTCTGACTTTTCAGCGCTTAAGGATTTCAATCTGGTCTTTATCCAGAAAAAGCTTTTCAGCGTACTGGATTTGGTATATCTTAGATCCAAATCGCAGAGAATCGTTTTCGATTTCGATGACGCTATTATTTACCGGGATTCCCGGCGAGGGGCAGGGCTTTCCAAGACGAGGCTAAGACGATTTAGGAGAACCGTAAAAGGGTGTGAACTCGTGATAGCGGGGAATACCTATTTACGGGAAATTGCAGTGAAATACACTCCGAGGGTGCTTACGATTCCAACCCCGATTGATATGAAACGGTACACGGAAAGGAAGCCCGCCCCTTCCAAAACCATTAGGATAGGGTGGATTGGGAGCGCCGTCACTCTGTTCTATTTGGAGAAACTCTATGACGTTTTACGGGAGTTGTGTCGAGAAAGGAAGGACGTACGAGTTAAAGTCGTATCAGATGAATTTCCAGACTGGCATGATGTTCCCCTGGAGAGGAAGCCATGGATCCGTGAAGAGGAAATCCAGGATCTCCATAGCTTTGACATAGGCATCATGCCATTGACGGATGATCCTTGGGCACGGGGGAAGTGCGGATTTAAGCTCCTTCAATACATGGCCGTTGGGTCTCCAGTTGTGTGTTCACCTGTGGGGGTAAACACGGAGTTGGTAAGCGACGGAATGAACGGCCTTCTGGCCCGCAACCCGGAGGAATGGGCGAGGTGTTTAAGGTTTCTTATAGAAGATCCTGAACAAGGATTACGGCTTGGAAGAGCTGGGAGGAAGACCGTAATAGAGAGGTACAGTCTTGATCTATGGGCGAAAAGGCTCGTTTCAGCACTCAAGGAGCTCGTCGGATTTCAAGAATACGAGCTGCCTTAGCGTCGTGAGCATTTATCAACATCCATCATTGGGACAGGGCAAATGGGACAGAATGGTGTTCAGGGGTGAGGAGACTTAGGGATAGGCTGATACTGAGGCATAAGCAGACCGACAACAAGAGGTGCTTCAAAGAGAGCACCGTATTCACTGTGTATGGCTTGGGAAGGAGGAAGGTGTTCGCGAGGAGAGATTTTCCTATCCAAGAGGTTCAAAAAATCTTTGAGGATACCATCTCCTTCTCCAACCACAATGACCAAAGAGTCCTCAAATTGTCTCCCCAGAGCTGTCTCAAGGTTCACCAGGTTACCTTGGGTGGGAGGACCTCTTCCCTTTGTAGTAAGGTATACCCCTCGAGGGGACTCTTTCATGCCCTGAGATTCAGCATCATTCCTTCAAAGGCCAGAGCCTTCTGGAAGGGATGGTGGGGCCTGAAGTCAAGAGGCTTTCGAGTGCCCGAAGTTTATCTTATTTGGGAGGAACGGAGACTAAGGCTTCTTATGAGGTGTGGAGTTGTTATGGAGAGGGTGGAGAAGGGCCTGGGGTTGGACAGGTACGCCTCCAAGAATTTTTCACCTCCCCTCGAATCCCGGGGACTCAGAAGAAAGAGGGAACTCATTTTCCAGATGGCCAGCACACTTGCAAAACTTCATACCAAAGGAGTCCTGCACAGAGACCTCAAGGCTAGCAACGTCCTTGTCAAGGAGTATAATGACAGCCTAGGAATCGTGTTGCTGGATCTTGATGTCGTAAGGTTTAGGGGTTCTGTCTCGAGAAGGCACGTAGCCCTCAATCTAGGGCAGCTCGATGCTTCACTTCCTCCCTGTGTAAGTAGATGGGACAGGTTGAGGTTTCTGTCAAAATACTGGGATAGGAGAGGAGACCGAGAAGGGCTCAGGGCCCTGGCGAGGGAGGCAACTCACCTGAGTATTTTGAGGAGAAGGAGGAGATGAAAATTCAAGCGCCACCATACTCTCTCGCGGACGGGGACCTTGCTCTGGTAGCTCGACGTTTTGCCCATCTACTCTGGCAATGAGTGGACTGTGATGGCAACTTGTGGAACCCCGAAGTTTCGTGAGCAATGGAAAACGAGACCTGGCCAGCCCGTTTCTCCCTGATTTCTGACTCTGAGAGGGAAAGAGGAATGGTTTGGCCTTCATCGTGGAGGTTCGATGGGTAGTACAGAATCCAGTTGGGTCCGTGTGAAAGAGGGCAATCTCCATGGCGTCATCAATCCTGGGCTGAAGGCAGTTTTGGAGGGTGGATTCTTGGATCATTTGGGTCATCAGACCGCGGTCAGAGGGGGACGTGTTATAAAGGATTCAAGAATTCGATGTGCTGCAACATTCCCCGTCGCGGGAGGAAAGACAGTCTTTATTAAACAGTTCCGCATCCTTGGCGGCTGGCAGGGATTCAAATACCTGATCCGTCCCTCACAGGCCATGAGGGAATGGCTTATTTCCCGATTCCTGACGCAAAAAGGGATCCTGACACCGAAGGCCCTGGGCATGCTCGAAAGAGGAAGGCATGGAGTACTCAAGGAGAGCTTTTTCTTTGCCGAAGCTCTTGAGGAAGCCAGAAACCTTCTCGATTTTTGTAAGAATCGGTTCCACGGATCGGACCAGATAGAGGAAAAAAATCAAATTCTCGGACTTCTGGCCAAAACAGTCCGGAAGATTCATGATAGCGGCCTTTTTCACAAGGACTTTCATGGAGGGAACTTTCTTATCACTGATGAGGGCTCTCTATCCCTTTATCTTGTGGATTTTCACCAGGCACGAAAACAGCTCAAGGTCTCCCGGGCGAAGCGCTTATGGAATATAGCACAGATCTTCAGTTTTCTGGACTTCATGCTGGACAATGAGGCCAAAAAATCATTCTTGCTTGCTTACGGCCAAGGATGGACCTTCTCTGGCAGGAACCTGGACGGGTACCTCGGGAAGATGGAACGGATGGTTCAAAAAATAGTCAAACGTCGTCAAAAGAGGCGGGCCAAGAAGTGTCTCAAAGAGAGTACCCTTTTTACCATCGCACGGCGGGCCGGTTTGAGGATCTATCGTCGCAGGGAGATGGAGGAAGATGACCTGATGGCGGTCTTGGAGGCTCGCAGAGAGATGGCCAACTCCCAGCGGGAAAAGGTGTTGAAGTACTCGCCAGAGTCCTTTGTTTCGATAATCGGGGATATTGCTGTCAATGACCGGAGGGTGTGTATCAGGGAGTATCGATATGAAACGATTCTGGATCGGTTGAGGAGCTCATTTAAACGACCAAAGGGAAAATCCTCCTGGGTGGCAGGAAATGTACTTTTCAGCCGGGGAATGTGCCCTCTGAAGCCTCTAGCCTATGTTGAGAGACGGAAGCTCGGGCTCCTGCGAAAGGCCCTCTTTGTCACTGAATCGTTGGCTGGTGATATGGAAATGGGTCATTATCTGACCCGAAGGTTTGAGAGGAAAGCCAGGCAGGATCTGGGGAGGTTTATCGGGCAGTTCGCCGGGTGGATCGGTTCGCTCCACCGGGCAGGAATCTACCACCGTGATCTCAAGACCTGCACCATCCTCGTGAGAGAGAAACCCGATGGGTGGGGTTTCAGCCTGAATGATCTTGAGGATATATTTCAGGAGCCGAAAATAGGCAACGAGAGGATTCTCAGGAATCTGGTTCAGATCAATTGTTCCTTCCCCAGGTTCTTAAGCTATGGAGACCGAATACGATTTCTGAGGGGATATCTCAGGGCCAATCCTCTTACCATAAGCGAAAAGGCCCTTATCAGGAGAGTATTGGAGGAGAGCCCAGGCGGGAGATAGTCTCCCTTTCTCCCCAGGGCTGGGCGTTCAAAAAATCCGAATAGGCGTGCTTTGTCTCATGGCTATTCGGGCGAGAAGGGAGCTCACCTCCCTTGTCGCCGAACGTTGCGGGGCTGTTGAAACATTTCGGTATTCTCTCTGAAGATCAAATATGTATGCCGGTTAATTCAATAGGTTCTGGAATTTCTGAGCGCTTTAGAGAATATGGCGGCGGAAAGGGATCGTTCGGTTATCATTGTGAGCCTCCTTATACAGAGCTTTCTCTACCTATCGAGCTTTTTTCGAGATCAAAAGGCCTCCAGAAACTGGCTATTGCCTGGACGCTCTTTGTCCGGCATGAACGGTTCCTTCCAAAAGCGGCAGAGTTGAAGGAGTAGGAGGAGGCAGGGATGGAGACCGTTGAGCGTTGTGAGCTCTGCGGAGGTACTGAGTTCCCCCCCTTTCTAACTGGCCGGGACAGGCTCCACGGAATTGGGAGTGAATTCCAGTTGGTGAGGTGCCTGGTGTGTGGACTCATCTTTATCGATCCCAGGCCGGACAGGGAGGAGATAAAGCTGTTCTACCCCGCTGCATATCGCCCTCACGCCGAAACCGGTGGTTCGTCGCATAGTCACAGGCTGAGCCCCCTGAGGCGGCGCCTATACTCGCTTTTTTATAACTATCCTCATGATAATTGGGGAAACGGAATTCTCCTCAGGGCGCTCTTCTTGCCACTGAAATGGGCGGTAGTCAAAAATACTATTCCCTTCCAAGGAGAGGGGAAAATCCTGGATATCGGGGCGGGGAGCGGCTCATTTCTCTCTTTCATGAAGACCTTAGGATGGGACCCCTATGGGATTGATATCAGCCCCAAAGCCGTGGAAAGAGCCACGGCTTTGGGAGTAAAAATGTTTCAGGGAGAGGTTGCGGATGCCTCATTTCCAGACCGTTTTTTTGATGTCATTACCCTCAGGTCCGTACTGGAACACGTTCACCATCCCGTGGAGGCTCTTCACGAGGTCCACAGGATCCTAAAGGATCAGGGTATTGTGTACATAGTGGTTCCCAACATTGCCAGTCTTAACTTCTGGCTCTTCGGACGCTTCTGGTATGGCCTAGAATCTCCCCGTCATCTCTACGCATATTCGCCGAGTACTATGGGCCGTCTTGCCCGAAAGACAGGGTTTGCAGTTCTATCCATGAGGTTTCGATCGAGTACTCGGGGTCTCCGCGGGAGCCTCCAGTACTGGTACGATGACCGAAAGGGTTTCAAAGGAGATAAGCCCTTCATGTCGAGCAAAACGGTTCGTCTGATTGGGAAGATCTGGCGGGGGGCAACGGATCTTTTTCGTCTCGGGGACACCGTGGAATACAGGTTAGGGAAAATGGCCTCCGAAAAATCTACGAAATGAATCCCGGAGTGGCATGGTATTTGATTATCATGGAAATCGAAGGCATCCTGTCGGCCAAGGCTATGGGTTCCGTTTGTCAATGCGGTGTTCGGTTGGGATTCGATGGCCTTTTTGGCACGTGGAGTTGGTGTGGACAAAGGTTCCGGAATGTATGATCACTTTGACGGAAAGGGATGGGCATGGAGATTCCCCTCGTGGATCTGCGCGCGCAATATGTGGAGATCAGGGAAGAGCTGAGGAAGGCCGTTGAGGCCGTTTTCGAGAGCCAGCGGTTTATCCTCGGACCGAACGTCAAAAGGCTAGAGAAACAAATCGCTGCCTACAGCAACGTCGGCCACGGTATCGGCGTTTCCTCGGGTACTGATGCCATCTTAGTTTGCCTGATGGCCCTTGGGATTGGGCAAGGGGACGGAGTTATCACAAGTCCATATACCTTTTTTTCAACCGGCGGGGTGATCGCCCGGTTGGGTGCCACACCGATCTTTGTCGATATCGACCCACACACATACAACATGAACCCTGAGAAGCTCGGAGAGTTCCTGGAAGAAAAATGCCGTTTGCACAAAGATACAGGCAACCCAGTGGAGAAGAAAACGCGTTGTCTTATAAAGGCCGTCATTCCAGTTCACCTCTTTGGCCAGTGTACCGATATGGACCCCATTATGGAGATGGCCCAAAAAGCCCAACTCGATATCATCGAGGATGCCGCACAGGCCATCGGAGCGATATATTATTCTAAGAGACTGGAAGACCAGGGCCGGAGGCCATCTATCGCTGGTCAGTTAGTGGGGGTACAGACAGGGAAAGGTGACCGGAGACCGAAAACCGCCTCTAAAGCGGGAAGCATGGGAAGGTTGGGATGTTTCTCCTTCTTTCCCACGAAAAATTTGGGTGGATTTGGTGATGGTGGAATGGTGGTAACCGATGATGAGCCATTAGCGGAGAAGATAAGGATCCTCAGGGTGCATGGTGGCCAACAGAAATACCATCACCACCTCGTCGGGGGTAATTTCAGATTGGATGAACTTCAGGCCGCTGTTCTCAATGTGAAGTTTCCCCACTTGGAGCGCTGGACGCAGGCGCGTCGCCTCAATGCCCAACGGTATGATCACCTCTTCAAGGAAACGGGCCTTAGCGAAGATTTACATGTGCCTGTTATAAGGGAAGGAAATAGACACATTTTCAATCAGTACATCATCCGGCCCCCCCATCGAGATAAGCTCCGAGAATTCCTTCGGGCTAAGGGTGTGGGAACTGAGGTCTATTATCCCATCCCCCTCCATATTCAGAGATGTTTCGAGTATCTCGGGTATAAGGAGGGTGATTTCCCAGAATCCGAGCGGGCTGCCGATGAGACTTTGGCTCTTCCTATTTATCCTGGGTTATCTCGAGAGCAGCAGGAGTATGTGGTTGATAGGATAAAGAATTTCTACGAGGAGGGGATGAATCTCCATTGAAAAAAAAGATAGATTGGTCGATGAGAAATTCAGCCGGAGACGGCGATAGAGGGCGAGGGTACCAATGCAGAAAGCCATTACCGAAATGCTTGACATAGATAGGCTATTGGGTCGCTTTAAGGAGATTTCGGCACTGGTAGCGGGGGATATCATCCTGGATGAATATGTCTGGGGAGAGGTAGATCGGATCTCCCCGGAGGCACCAGTCCCAATCGTAACGGTGAAAAAGGAGACCCAACTCCTGGGAGGGGCGGCTAATGTTGTAAGCAATATTCGGTCCCTCGGAGGGCAAGTGTTTCTATCGGGACTGGTCGGGGGAGACGAAAGGGGAAGGAAAATCCTCAACCTGCTCGAGGAAAGGGGGGTGCCGACAGGAGGCGTTTTTATCGATCCTCGGCGAATCACGACCGTCAAGACCCGGATCGTGGCTCACAGTCAGCAGGTAGTCCGGTTTGACCGTGAAAACCAGACTTCCCTTAGTCAGGGATATGCGGACAGCCTTATTTCCTATGTTCGCGATACGATCCCTCATGCAGATACGGTGGTCATTGCCGATTATGGGAAAGGGGTGGTGACGGAGGAGCTCGTTCAAGCCGTTACCCAGATTGCAAAGCAGGAGAAGAAGCCTGTTCTCCTTGATCCCAAGATCGGCCGGTTCCATCTCTATCGAGATGTTACGGTGGTTGCCCCCAACAGTCAGGAGGCAAGCTTGGCCGCTGGGATCGAGATCGTCGACGAAAGCTCTCTCAAGGAGGTCGGGGAAAAACTCCTGGATCGATTCAATTGTGAGGTTGTGCTGATTACCCGGGGAGAGAACGGCATGGCCCTTTTTGAACGGGGTAAGGGGCCAATCTACGTTCCAACAACTGCACGGGAGGTTTTCGATGTGACAGGAGCCGGGGATACCGTGATCGGCGTCATGGCCCTGGTTCTCGGAGCGGGGGCGAGTTACGGGGAAGCTGCCGAAATAGCCAACTACGCGGCTGGAATTGTGGTGGGGAAAGTAGGGACGGAAACGGTATCTCCAGAGGAGTTAAAGGAGGCCATCAATTGGAATCGATCACGCTAAAGCAGAGGAAATTGCCTTTCGCGAGGAATTACATTGGAGCTGGGGTACTCTCCCCCAGCTCCAATTCCCTTTCGGTACCTGTGTGAGTCTACGTACTAAGTCTCAAGGACGAAGATAACCTCCATTCTTACTCGGTACTCCCTAATTTTGGCATCCTCAACGGCCACTCTCTGTTCCACAACGCGGAGACCTGTAATCCCCCGAAGGGTTTTCGTTGCCCGAGCGAAACCGACTTGGATCGCATCTTCGAAAGATTTAGGGGATGCTGCTATGATTTCCGTGACCCTCGCTACCCTTGGATCTGTCACCTTCATCACCTCCTTATGTTCAATAGAATCACTCTTCTCCTTGGCCCTCTATACAAGAAAGCCGGTGGAAAGTCAATGGAAAAATCAGAAGGAAAAGCCTGAAGTTTTCCAAAGAGGAATGAAAATCGGGGCGGGTTCCGCTTCCCTGGAGGGCGTTTGTAATTCCTCAGTCCGAGGGAGGATCTTCACTATGGATTCCCGTCGGGCAAAGCGTGATCTTGAGAGATCATCCGGAAAGACGCAAAAGGGGAAGTATGGTTTATGGCCAGAGGGAAGGGAAAATCGTTTCCTAGGGCATCCTCTTTTACGTGCCGAATCCAAGCCTTTTGGAAATCTTACCGCCGGCTTCTTTGACAGCGGGAATAATCTTGCCCCTCATTACCTCATCGGTCATGCGATAGGATGGGCCGGAGACGGAAATTCCCCCCACAACTCGGCTCGTATAGTCCCTGATGGGAACACCAACAGCCCTCACGCCTAGCTCGTATTCTTCATTATCGATGGCGTATCCCCGCTTAGCCACCTCTTTGAGGTTTTTCATGAACTGAGCCTTATCGACAATGGTATTGGGCGTAAACCGCTCCATATTGTCTAGGATGCCCAGCTTTTCCAGTTCCTCGTCGGATGCATAGGCGATCTGGGCCTTGCCGATGCCCGTGCAATGGATGGGAAACCTCCATCCGACGCGACTGGCCACCTTCACCGTTTGGTCCGCCTCTTCCACATGCAGATGGACGACGGATTTCTGCCGAATAGTCCCAATATTAGCCTTTTCATTACATTCCTTAACGATTTCTTTCAGGAACGGCTTGGCCTGGCGGACCAGGCCAAGCTGCTTGATAAAGGATTGACCCAACCCCAGGCTATGCACACCCAGCCGGTAATTCTCGGTGGCCTTATTCTGCTCGATGTATCCCTTTGCCTCGAGCGTTGCCAGTAGCCTGAAAATGTTGTTCTTATGGAGGTTGAGCCTTTTGCTCAGTTCGCTCACACTAAGTTCATCCCGATCTCCCTTGAATTCTTCCAGGAGATTAAATGCATTGGTCACAGACTGAATTACGTAACTTTCCTTTTCCCGCTTGGCCATTTTAGCTTAAACCTCCCTTAGTGATAATTTGAGAAAAAAATTTTAAAAAAATGTTTCGCTTTTGTCAAGGATATTCAGGCAAATTTTATTTCTTATTCGAACACATTCCCGAAGCTTCTGATTTTCCCATTGATTATTTTCAACATTGTGATATAAATTCTAATTTAATTATATTCTTAGGGGCTTGCATGCGAAATCAAATCGACCAATTTATACAATATCTAGTTCTGGAGAAAGGGGCTTCGGAGCATACATGTCGGGGCTATCTCAACGACCTATCTCATTTGGCGGGTTTCATCTCGGCATCCGGGCTCTTTCCGAAATCGGAAAGGGGAGAAGTGGATGTTTCACGAATTGATCGTGATATCATCCGAATCTATCTCAGGGCCCTTTTTCGATCGAATAAAAGGAGCTCCATCGCTCGAAAGTTGGCTTCTATTNNTATATTCCAAGCACGCTTACCATTGATGAGGTGTTCAGGATGCTAGATGCGCCCGATAAATCGAATCCCCCGGGTCTCAGGGATCAGGCTATTCTGGAATTGCTCTATTCCAGTGGCATTCGGGTGGGGGAGCTGACTCAATTGAATTGTGATGATGTCGATTTGGATCTGGGCATCATAAAGGTCTTGGGGAAGGGGAGAAAGGAGAGGATTGTACCCATCGGGTCCAAGGCTGTTGAGGCTATAGGAGGTTATCTCGGGAGAAGGGGACTCTCCTCGGGGAACGGTCGCGAGTGCCCCCTCTTTATCAATGCCCGCGGAAGTAGGTTAACAGATCGGAGTGTGAGACGAATTGTGGAAAAATATGCTAAGAAGTGCGGCCTCGCAAGGAACATTAGTCCCCATGCCCTACGCCATACCTTTGCGACTCATCTATTGGATGCGGGGGCGAATTTAAGGGATATACAGGAATTATTAGGACATGTGAGCCTTTCCACAACACAAAAATATACCCATGTGAGCATAGATGGATTAATGGAGGTTTACGACAGGGCTCATCCCAGGAGCTGGAAAAATACGAAACGGAATTCTTGATCCCTTCTTATGGTGGATTCGTGGGTTTGAATTGGGACCGGACAACAGGTTGAATCGTTTCTTCCAAGGAGTCGAGGAGTGAGAGGGACAACCGTTCTTTCCGTCAGGCACAAAGGCCGCGTGGTCATGG